>Ga0163153_10001322_pt1 | contig 39189 bp, 31 predicted proteins | sample OliLakLV19MP6IB1_FD_148629 | JGI IMG/M metagenome (GOLD analysis project Ga0163153, IMG submission 148629) | Freshwater microbial mat bacterial communities from Lake Vanda, McMurdo Dry Valleys, Antarctica - Oligotrophic Lake LV.19.MP6.IB-1 | ecosystem: Environmental > Aquatic > Freshwater >... | reverse complement strand
ACGCTGCACCAGGTCGCAACGCTTGGGCTCACCGCCGCGGCGATGGGAAAAGACGTGATGGTGATCCTCTTGTTCTGGACGATCAAGAAGCTGGCCGAGGGAAAGATTGATCAGGTGGACTTTCCCCCTGAGTATGCCGCCTCAGCCGACGAAGTGACGCGGCTGTTGAAAGAAAAGAAGGTGCCGAAGATCTCTGAAATGTTTCAGGACGCCAAACAGGTCGGGAAGTTTCGTCTGATCGCCTGCAGTGCCGGCCTGGAATACATGGGGGTCGACAGCGCCGACGTCGAAAAGAACGTCGATGAAGTGATGGGACTACCTGCCATTATTGCGCTCACCTCTGGCGCGGAAACGACGCTGTTCATCTGACGGACGTGAAGAGTGAAACGTGAGAGGTGAAACGAGTAGGCCCCGTCAGGATTCTGACATTTCACGTTTCACTTCTTACGTTTAACGCGACTTTTTTACTCCCACCTGATCGCAATATTCGGTGAGTGTACACTTGCTGCAGAAGGGTGAGACTGGTTGGCAAAGGTTCTGCCCGTAGGGAACAAGCAAATCATTGAAGGTGATCCAATGTGGTGCCGGCAATTTCCTACGCAGCGCCTGTTCAGTTTCCTCCGGTGTCTTCGTCTTCACATAACCCCATCGGTTGCAGATCCGATGTACGTGAATATCCACGCAGATGCCGGGTTTGCCATAACCAACCGTCACCACCAAGTTCGCCGTCTTCCGACCAACCCCTGATAGCGTCACTAGCTCCTCGATGGAATCGGGAACCGTCCCTCCATACACGTCCAGAAGGCGACGACAAATGGCATGGATAGACTTCGATTTTGTCCGATAGAATCCGACGGGATAGATGGCATGCTCGATCTTCTGGAGCGGGAGGGTCAACATGGTGGCAGGCTGATTCGCCAGCGCGAACAGCCTGGCACTGGCTTCAGATGTCGTCTTGTCTTTAGTTCGAAGGCTGAGCAGGCACGATATGAGGATGCGGAAAGGGTCTCGGTTCGACTCGCGCGCCACCACGCCGACAACCGGCTCCTCCCACTGCCGAATCTCGCGCTTCACGATTCGAAGCGCAGCAGTAATCTGTTCCTGACGCATGGATGAGGGAACTATCTGAAGATCTTGGCAGAAATGCGATCGACCGAAACGGGCAAGTTCTTGAAGGATGCTTACTCTGGCTTACGCTTCGACAACCACTTTTGACGCCGCCGCTGCGCTTCGCGCTCCTTAGCTTTCTTCCTGACACTTGGCTTTTCGTAAAACCGCCGACGCTTTAGTTCGCGGAAGAGTCCTTCTCCCGCGAGCTTCTTCTTGGCAACTTTGAGAGCTTTCTCGACGTTATTATTGAAGACTTTGATTTCCATTCTTCCCGTCGGGCAACTTTCCCAGGCAATGCCTGTACAAGTTTTTTTCTCGTGCCACCACGACCCTGAAGGGGCGTAATGTAACACAGGCTCCGGAGTTCCTCAAGACGGATTGTCATTAGCTCAATCCTGTCGCGAAGTGACGACTTAAGTCGTTGATTGCGCTGAACGTTCATGTTTTCTTCGACCGTATGACGCCCTGCGTCGGCTGCGGCAATTGCCAGTATCAGTCCAACGGCAAGATCAGAACGAACAGGTGGCTTGACCCCTACCGAGCAGGCATGAAGAAGCACTCCGGCCTCCGTCGCTTGTTCGGCAATCTCGAGGGGAATCTCCGTCGCCAGATGAAGCGCGGACGACAAGGCGGCAGGGCGAGTCCGGTCTGTCTTCTCCAGCTTCGTAGCCTGGATAAATCGCTGATAGGCTTCGCCGTCCGCCTGCATCAGATCTCGAAGCCGTTGCCCAATTTCATTCAGCCGATGTTCCACCCCTTGTTGCCGACTCAAGCGCGCCCCCATCATCCCGAGAGAGGCCGCAAGAGCGCCCACCAAGGCTGCGACCGTGCCGCCGGCAGGAATCGGAGTCGCCGCTGCCACTGCATCTAAAAAATCCGCGAGGGGTTGGGTGTTTATATCGACCGATTCCTGTTCGCCAGACGAACCCCGTCGCGCTGACTCACCGAATAGTCGAGTCTCCAATCTCGCTTCCAGTACCTGCGTCGAATCGAACTGTTCGAGCGCCAGGCTATGCCCGGCAGCCTGAATCAGCGCAGCCTGGGGCACAAGCCCGATCACTTCGCTCTCCGCGACGACCACACCTTTCTCAGCTGCGAGGGCTCGAACCGCTTCAAACGCAACATGGAGAGGTGTGATGATGTAATCGGTGAGATTCATGGCCACCTGAACCATCTTTCGACTGGCTAACTCCACACCGATCGCTTTGAGATGAGGCAACCCTCCGTTCGATTGGCGAATGTCTTTTGCAATGGATCGGGCCAGCGCCAGGTCCGTCGAGCGGAGATTGACATTAAAGGCGATCAAGGAAGGTCGCGCACCGATCACCACGGCACCGGCTGTCTTATGAAGTTGATGGGGCCCATAATCCGGTCTCCAGTCCGGATCGGAAGCCATGCGGAATGCGAGGCCTTGAAGCCCTCCCCGGCGGACCGATTCAAGCGGAGCATGATCACGGTGTAGAGCCGCTTGTTCATAGAGAAATACCGGGATCTCAAGCTCTGTTCCGACCCGTTGCCCCAACCGCTTTGCCAGATGAATACAGTCCTGAATCGTCGCACCGCGCAACGGCACGAAGGGCACAACATCCGTGGCCCCCACCCTCGGATGGACACCTTTGTGCTTCCGGAGATCAATGAGATCGGTCGCCACGCGAAGAGCGCGAAAAGCCGCTTCAGCAACGGCGTCCGGTTCGCCGGCAAAGCTGAGAACAGAGCGATGGTGATCTCGATCCATCGTCCGGTCCAACAGCCAAACCCCTTGCACCGACTCCACGGCATGAGCCAACGCTCGCACCGTCGTCTGGTTTCGTCCCTCACTGAAGTTCGGCACACACTCGACAAGTCGATCCACGTTCTGCCCCATCAAGAATGAAAACAGCAAAGCCGGAGGTCTGATTATCAGCCCTCCGGCTTCTCTCACCACTACTCAGGATGCTGAAAAAGACCGCCAACTGCGTTCTCGCATCGCTCAAGCCCTCAACGTACCCCAAAGGGTACGCCTCCGGGCCTTCACTCGCTGCGGCCTTGCTGGACGGCCTTTTTGAGCATCCTGGGGCTATGTTGACATTGAGATCGTTTATGGAAGGTTCTGGCCTGTGAAAGCTCTGTCTGTGAGCTTACTTCGTCTTTCTCACAAATGCTTTATAGATCATTCCCGACTTCGTCTGTTCTTCTTCGAGACCGACCATCTGATGGCCAGTCGTGTCGCACCAAGCCGGCATATCCTTTTTGATGCCTTCGTCGTCCGAGACGACTTCAAGAACCTGACCCAGCGTCAGCTCCTTAATTTTTTTCAGGGTCATAATAATCGGCATCGGGCAAAAGTACCCGAGCGTATCGAGCTTCACATCGGCATGTGGCATCAACAACTCCTGCAGACTGAGATGGGGCAACGGCTTAGGCGAAGCCTTGCTCTCACCCTTAAATAAACAAATTCACACTGCCTTGCTTGGCTTCCGCAAGATACGTGGTCACCCCGGCGAACTGATCGATACCCTCAATCAACGTATCTTTCGTAATGCCCATCAAGCCCATGGTCGTCGTACAAGCAATAAAGTGCACACCGAGATCCAGCGCTGTCTCCATAAGTTCCGGCACACCCGGCATCCGGTTCTGCTTCATGACCTTTTGCATCATCTTCGTGCCCAGGCCCCACATATGGAACCGCGAGAGGGGAAGGCTATCTGCGCCCCCTTTATTCAGCAGGCCGAACATCTGACGAAGCCAATCCTTTGCAGAGCTGCTCGCGCCTTTCCGACGAATGGCATTCAGACCCCAGAAGGTGAAAAAAACAGTAACCTGCATCCCCATGGCAGCAGCCCCGGTGGCAATGATGAACGCGGCCATCGCGCGATCCATGTCGCCGCTCAGGAGCACGATCGTCACCTTGTCAGCCTTAGCGGTCTGTAGGTTAGCCAGCGTGACTGCTGGATCCATTTGTGCAATTGCCATAACGCCCTCTTTCCCGTCAGGTTCGCATGCGTGCAGCAATTTGAATATAAAATTAACTATAGTCCCCGTTTCTTTTTCTTGTCAAGGCAACGACCTTGACCTCACCTGGCACGCCGGATATAGTTCCAGGTAAACTGATGTCACCTGCCACCACATTCTTCTCATGAACAGCGGCCTTATCACCGAAATTAAACCATCCAAGAGCGCACCGCTCTTCGGCTTCTGGTACCCCGCTTGTCTGAGCAGTGAACTCCCTCCCAACAGCCTAAAAGGGACCATTCTGTTGGGCCTCCCGATCCTCGTGTGCAAAACATCACAGGGTGCTGTCGCGGCCATGCGCGACATTTGCCCCCATCGCGGGATGCCGCTGTCCTTCGGCAAAATGGAAGGCGACTGTGTTCAATGTGCCTACCACGGTTGGCGGTTCGACCAGGAAGGACGTTGCCGGGGAATTCCTGCACTGGTCGAAGGCTCCCCCATTCACGTCGACAAAATCGGTATCACCACCTACGCCTGCCGCGAACGGGACGGCTATGTGTGGGTGTTTGTTCCCGATCCTCAACGACCGAATCAGACTATTCCAGATGTGCCACCTCTTCCGCTCCCTTCTTCTCCTTATCGGATGGTTCACATTTCGACGCTGTTAGAGTGCACCCTCGACGATGGTATCGTCGGCTTGATGGACCCGGCTCACGGCCCCTTTGTGCATCAAAGTTCCTGGTGGCGGAGTCAGGCAAGTATCCATGAAAAAGCCAAGACCTTTGAACCGCTTCCCCACGGCTTCCGCATGGTGCCGCACGCTCCCTCGAAAAACAGCGGACCGTATAAGCTCCTGAACCTGTTTTACGGAGGGCCGTTGACGACCACCATCGACTTTGTGCTGCCTAACCAGCGATTCGAGTTCGTCCAGTGCGGCTCACTCTTCGTGTCGAGCCGTGCCACAGTCACCCCGATCAGCGACCAGCAGTGCCGCATCGATTTTACCGCGGCGTGGAACTGTCTCAGCTGGGTTCCATTTTCCAAAACCATCTTCCGCTACTTCGCCAATATTTTCATGACACAGGATCGGGAGGCGATGGAGCGTCAGGCGGTGGGCTTGCGCTACAAACCTGCCTTGATGCTCATCGACGACGCCGATACGCCGGCGAAGTGGTACTACAAGTTGAAAGCCGCACACCTCGCATCAGTGCAAACTGGGCAGCCACTCGACCATCCGCTCAAAGAACGGGTCACACTTCGCTGGAAGAGTTAAACATACACGACCCTCAGAGATCATTCGCACCCATCGGCACTAACAGCTCCATCGCCTGCCGAATCTGAGCGCGCGACCCGATTAACACCACGATATCACCTGCCGTCAACCGAGTATTCTCCGACGGGTTGGCTTGCGTCACCCCGGCACGCGTCAAGGCAATGACCGAGGCGCCGGTGCGTGGGCGGAGAGCAATTTCAGCCAACGTCTTCCCTTGCGCAGGCGAATCGTCATCAATGCGGAAGGTTTCGACTGCCGCATCGGCCAATGTCCCGCCGCGAAGATGATGCGAAAGCTCAGGCAGTTCGCTGCGACGAAGCAAGGCGTACCCTTCACGACGAATCTGCTTTGCTTTCTGCATCACAAATTCCTGCGGCAGTTTGTAGGTGTGGAGCACTAAAGAAAAAATCTCAATGGACGTTTCGAATTCCTCCGGTACCACATCGTCTGCGCCGAGTTGGTGCAGCTCCTCCAATTCCCGCAGATAGCGAGTTCGTACGACGACATGGAGTTGTGGGTTGAGTCCCTTGGCCACCTGCACAGCTCGTCTGGTGATAAACGGATCAGAAATGGCGACCACCAAGACCTTTGCATCCTCGATTTTCATGTGCCGTAGCACGTTCGGATTCGTGCCATCGCCATAATAGACGGGTACTCCGTGTTTCGCTTCTCGGCTGACGATATCGCCATCGAGATCCAATGCCAGATATGGAATCTCGGTCTCGCCGAGAACGCGGGCAAGATTCCTCCCGTTCAACCCATACCCCACAATAATGACGTGATCCTTCACCCGAATCTGTTTCCCTTCGGTCTGCACGACGTGACCGGTGGTGTGACTCGGCAACCAATGACGAAGCCGTTGCCACGCTTCTGCACGACGAGCCAAGTGGGGCGACCACTGCATGAGAAAAGGGGTCACAATCATAGAAAGCACCGAGACCGCGAGAAACACCTGATACGGATCGCCCCGCAAGAAACCGCTCTCCTGCCCTTGCTGCGCCAACAAGAAACTGAACTCTCCTACCTGGGCGAGAGCGATGCCCACCATAATCGCTGAACGGAGAGGAACCTCCGCCAACAGAACCGCTCCGGCTCCGGCGATAAATTTCACCAACAGAACCGTCACGAGGAGTACGGCCACCAGGAACGGGTGCGCCAATAATACCCGCCAGTCCATGAGGATACCGATCGACACGAAAAATAGACTGTTGAAACTGTCGCGAAACGGCAGGACTTCGGCCATGGCCTGATGGCTGTATTCCGATTCGGAAATGACTAATCCGGCGATGAATGCGCCCAGCGCCAACGAGAGACCACCGAGTGAACTGAGCCACGCAATGCCGAGGCAGGACACAATGATCGTCAGCAAGAACAACTCGCGGCTTCGGCTACGGACGATATGCCCCAACACCTTGGGGACCAGATACCAGGATGCGGCAATGACGAGCGCCACGACGAGAACCGACTCCCCCAGTGTGAGCAGAATCGCCAGTGCACTTCCATCCGATTGGCCGCCAAGAATCGGCGTCAACAACATCATGGGAACGACGGCCAAATCCTGAAAGACGAGAATGCCGATCGTGGCTCGGCCATGAATGGAGTCGCTGTCTCCTCGTTCTGCTAAGGTCTTTAACACAATCGCCGTGCTGCTCAATGAGAAAAGAAATCCCCAGAAAATTCCCTGTTGCCAAGACAGTCCTGCCAACATCGCCCCGAGCCACGCGATGCACAGCACGCCGCCAACCTGGATGGGCGCAGCCAAAAACATAAGGCGGCGCATGGAAACTAAATGCCCCAACGAGAATTCGATACCGATGGTGAAGAGAAGCAGCACAATCCCGATCTCCGCCAATGCTCGAACCGTTTCGATGTCAGAAATGAGATTTAACCCATAGGGCCCGATGAGCGCGCCGGCAACCAAGAATCCAGCGATTGAGGGAAGTTTGAACTGATGGAATACGAAGACGACGGCGATCGACGCCGTGAAGATGACGAGCAGATTTGCGAGCGCACCGTAGTCGGTCATACTGGAAACTATTCAGACGTGAAGAGTGAGGGGGCCCTGCGAGGAAGACCCCTCGAACCTCTCACGCTTCATGTTTCAGAGTTCAAGCGGAGAATACCTTAGCAATAAGAAGGGAACAAGGCAAAGATGCTTGCGGGACTGAGCCGGCAGCACAACGATGAGTTCATGAAATGATCGAGCGGGATGGACCATTGTCTGCGCCATGATGGGACCCCCCGCACCTCTGATCACTATGCCCCGAAATGCCTTGCAGGAGAATCAATGAGTCGGCATCCGCTCAGCAAAGACTTCGAAGATACAGGGCCTCTTGCGACCCCTTCCTATCTTTGAAGCAACCGATCAAAGCACGTCCCATTTCAATACATTTGGAACGCGCATCCTTCGTATTAGTCAAGGCAGAAATTTCTGCCAATCGGCCATCTGAGCCATCTTGCCGCCACCCACATCTGCAGCGAGACCCCCCTCGAAAGATGCATAGACAGCTTTGGCTCTGACAGAATAGTTTGTTAGCACCATCGGTGAATACGAATTCGGACAGGTGACCGATGAAACAGACCCTGTCTATTTCACCATCTCGGGGGAGGCACTTTATGCAACCTGCCCATCTGCTCATGATCGCCGCAACGACCCTTATCATCTCCTCAACGCCGGTATTAGCCGATACCACGATCCCCTTTGATCCATTCCTGATGCGAGAATGCTCCCAAGCCGATGGGAGCACCCTCTATACCAACAAGGATGTGCCAGGCTGCAAACTGATGACGCTGAAGGAACTGTCGGTTGTGCCCTCGCTGGCTGATATGCCGACCTACAGACCCCCCGTGGCCGCGGTTCCTCACTACGACATTCCCGCGCACCCCGACCGCAATCAGACCGGTATAAGCGACGGAGGACAGACCGTCCCCGATTGGGCTAAAGATTGGCATGCCAGCATCGCCTCTTCGGGATCGGTCCAGGCTGAAGTCTGTTCCAAGTACGGAGAATGGTTGCATCTCAACGAGAAAACTCGAGGCGGGTTCTTTTATGGGACAGACCCCTCGTATGGCGGAGATCTTTCTGGAAAAAATCAGCGCGGGGCGAGCTATTCGTTCTACAACAATGCTCGCTACGTCACACTGTCAAAGATTTTCGGGCGGGGATTTATACCGATCGGCTGTCCGTAACAAGCTTGCCAGGACGAGAAACGAACGATGGGGTGCCAGGCTATACGAAAAGCTTGGCGCCCCTTACTTTTTGTAGAACTCCCGATACCACCGCACAAAACGCGAGATCCCTTCTTCAATCGGCGTCGCTGGAGCAAACCCGACGTCCCTCGTCAGGTCTTCGACATCCGCATACGTCGCCGGGACATCGCCCGGCTGAATCGGCAGCAACTTCTTCACCGCTTTCTTCCCTAACGCTTGCTCCAGCACCTCGATGAAGTGTAGTAACTCCACCGGCTGATGATTCCCGATATTGTAAATTCTCGCCGGCGCTGAACTCGTCCCGGGATCCGGCTTGTCGCCGGACCAAGCCTGGTTCGGCGTGGCTGGGTGATCGAGTGTCCGGATCACGCCCTCAACGATGTCATCGATATAGGTGAAGTCGCGGCGCATCTTTCCATGGTTGTAGACCTCAATCGGTTTTCCCTCCAAGATCGCCTTCGTGAATATAAAGAGCGCCATATCGGGTCTTCCCCAGGGCCCATACACCGTGAAAAACCTCAGCCCTGTGCAGGGAACCCGGTACAGATGCGCATAACAATGGGCCATGAGTTCATTGGCCTTTTTGCTGGCCGCATAGAGAGAGACCGGGTGATCGACGTTGTCATGAATTGAAAACGGCATCTGCGTATTGCCGCCGTACACAGAACTCGACGAGGCATAGACGAGGTGCTTCACCTTCGCGTGCCGGCAGCCCTCCAATATGTTTAAGAACCCTTCGATATTGCTGTCTGTATAAGCATGCGGATTTACCAGTGAATAGCGCACACCCGCTTGCGCCGCCAGATGGACCACGCGCCGGATCGTTTGCTTCGCGAACAGCTTCTTCATCCCAGCCCGATTAGCCAAATCGAGTTTCGTGAATGAAAACGACTTGAACGGTTTCAGCTTCGCGAGTCTCGCCTTCTTCAATCGTACATCGTAGTAATCGTTGACGTTATCGAGTCCGATCACCTGCTCACCTCGCTCCAGCAATCTGATCGCGGTATGGAAGCCGATAAATCCTGCGACGCCGGTGACGAGGATAGGATCTTGCTGCTTCTTACGTACGGGCATAGTCAGTCCTTTCGATTTATCGAGATGGTACAGGGTGGCTGTTCGCCTTAATAAACGGTGGATCACCGTGGTCAAGCCGGTGGAGAGAGAGGGGCGTCAGAGCTTCCCCTGTCGTCAGCGGTTTCACCTGCCCATCAGCCGTGCGACGAAACAGATCCAACGCATGACCGTGATGATACTCACATCCCTGCGTCACGAGAAGCTCCTTGAGATCTTCAGGCCGTTCCCAATGAGCCGTCAACAGCGCGGTGCGCGCTGGATTCCGTCGGCTGAACATGAACGAGAGATGGTCCGGATACCACTCTGCGCCACCGGTGGCATAGGACACGAAGAGCTTGGCCTGTGCCGCCGCGCACACATCGGCAAGGTACGCGTTCGTCAGATAGCCGTTTTCTCCGACGTCAAGCCATTTCCCTGGATGAGACAAAGGTGCGTGGGCCGCATGGCCACGAACTTCGAGCAATTGTTGTTGCGAGGCAAACACCAGTGGAATCGCCCCATGCTTCTGCACGAGCGATTGGATCACGCCATCCTTGAGGGCTGACCTGCCGTTATTCGTCGGCCCGCTATCCGCATGCACAAGCACATTATAGCCACGATCGGCGATGAGATAGCAGTTACGCGGCATCTCCAGGTCGCAGGGATCTTCGCCGTAGAACGGCACAGCATACACGGCCCCTCCATCGAACGCCCAACTATCTCCATGCGCCAATTCGATCACATGTCCGAACCCCAGTTCCCGCAAGAGCGACAGATAATCGTAGGAGAGCGTGCGCCGATTCCTTCGGCTCGGCACGATGATCGGCGTGTCCTTGGGCAGGTGCAAGAGCGTGCGAGGATCCACATGATCGTCATGATCGTGGGTCAAGAAGACGGCAGCCGGTTTGGGCAGCAGCGACCCCAAGAGAGACGGAACGGAAGACTCCGCAAACCAGGGGAGCAGCCAGGGATCGAACCACAGCACGTGGTCCCGTTGCCGATAGAGCAGCGCAGCATGGCCGAGATGGATCATGTCTTGATCGTGCAGCGTTTCCAACCAATGGGACCTGACGGAGGAGGTGCTCGAGCTGACCAAGCACTCATGCTGGTGAAGCGATTCGATCAATCGAGTCAGTAGACGTTCACCATCCCGCCCCGAGGTCGTTACCACCGTCTTGATCTCCTCAGTCTGATGGGTGCCGTCCAAGAACCCCAGGAGTTTTCCCACCAGCGGCCCCATCTCACGCTGGTCGAACCCGATTGGAATCGCCTGCCGCTTCACGGAATGGAAGATCCGAAGCCCGCCATTCGTGACCGTGGCGGATTTTGAGGAATCGGTCGAAAACTCCCATTGAAACGTCCCGTCCGGCTTCCGCCCGCAACGAATGTGCTGTTGCAGATGGGGATGGGCTCTAATCACCTCCGCATACGCATCTTCCAGTCGCCGCTGGCGATCAGGATCGTCGATCGGAGCCCGTTTAGAAAAGACATCGCTGATGGCCGTATCGAGCGCGCTGGAGAGGAGGCCGTGGGCCTCATGGAGGCTGGCGACAACTTCAGGCGCCACCCCCGCAATAAAGGGAAATGGGCCGAGCGGGTCCGCGCTCTCCAACTGGACCCAGGCCCAGGGCGCGAGGCTCAGATAGTGTTTTTTCGGCAAACTATCCCAGATCTTCATACTTGTGAAATGTGAGACGTGAAACGTCACCGATTATCTTAGCGGTCACGTCTTATCTTTCACCAACTCCAGCTTACTAATCGTGGGTTCGTAGAGAGCTTGAATGACAATCCGGTCGGGATCGGAGAAGTAAAATGAATAGCTGCCGTCGCGATGCTGCTTTGGTGGCGTCACAACCCGCCCACCCAGCTGCAGCAAACGCGGTTCGACTTCCCGATACATTCGGTCGACGGCCTCAGGGCTCTCAAGGATCACGCCTATGTGATCCAACGATTGTCCTTTCAAGGGTTGATACGATGCAAGTTCAGACGCCGGTATCTGGTGCAAGGCGAAATTATCCGGTCCGGAGCTGAAATACACGTTATCAGGGTCTGGCTCCCACACCACCTTCATGCCTAGCAACTGTTCATAGAACGTGCGAGAACGAACGAGATTCGTGACACGTAGCGCCACATGGCGTAATCCTCGATGGAGTGGAGTACTCATAGTCGTCCTCACTTGAATTTGTATAGTAGGGAGCGAGCCTGGTTCCGTCAATTGAAAATCCCTGGCGGGATGCTGAAAATGTCCGCCAGCAGGGAGGAGGGGTGGACTGGTTGGTCCCCCGTGCTCACGGAACCCCCACGATGAAGCAGTGGTCGTTCGACGTGCGCAGTTGGGGACCAAGCCAGGCCACCCCTTGAAAGAAGGTAACGAGCAAGCTTGGAAGGAGCATCTATATCGTTCGATGCGCGCAGTAAAGGGCAGCCTTGGCCACCCCTATGAAGAGAGGTATAAGAAATCGGAGGGACCTCATTGGCCGCGCGCACTGGCCAATTATGGTACGATGCCACCGTTCCTGATCTTGAAGAAACCGTCCTCTTTGGCTTTGTACTTTTTCCTCCGAAGACCTCATGGCTACCGCTGGCTTTAATGGACTCACCGTCACCACCTTCGAGAGCCGCATGGCGGTGGAGATCGCCCGGCTCATTGAGCGCCATGGAGGAGTTCCTCGCGTCACTCCTGCTCTTCGTGAGATTTCCCTGAATGACAATTCCGCGGCACTGAATTTTGGGGTTCAGCTTACGACCGAGCAAGTCGATATGCTCATCCTGTTGACCGGCGTGGGCACCACCGCACTGTTCGATCTCCTCAAAACACGCTATCCCTGGTCATCAATCGTGATAGCCCTCCAACAGACAGCCCTGGTTGCCCGAGGACCCAAACCGGTCGCAGCCCTCAAAGCATTCGGCCTCCAAGCGACGCTGACAGTGCCAGAACCGAACACGTGGGTGGATCTGATCTCCACGCTGGACGAGTACAGGCCAGTAAAGGGCCTGCGCGTTGCCGTGCAGGAGTATGGGGCGCCAAATCACGATCTGCTAGAGGCCTTAAAACAGCGCGGGGCCGAGGTCTTTCAGGTTCCCATCTATCGCTGGGCGCTCCCGGAAGATCTGGGGCCGCTCAGACAAGCGCTCGACGAAGTCATCGCTGGAAAGGTTCCCGTGCTCCTCATCACCAACGCCGCCCAAGTCGATCATGTGATGCAGGTGTTGGAGAAAGACGGAAAGGTGGAGCCCTTTCGTGCAGCCCTCAAGAAGATGGTCGTCGCCTCTATCGGTCCCACCGCCAGCGAACGCCTCCGTCACCACGAGTGGCCGATCGACCTTGAGCCGTCGCACCCGAAGATGGGCACCCTGGTCAAAGAATGCGGCGAAGGGGCTCACGCCCTTCTCCGGCAGAAACACTCAGCATAGAGTGGCTTGTATTGGTTTGGCTTCCCGTGTCCCGCAAGCAGTGGAATCTGAGCAGCCCTCTGAGACGCCGAGGCCGTGAGGCCTCTACTCACTCCCACGCCCACTACTTAATCAGGAGTGCAGGGCTGAGAACTTTGCCGGAGAAGCAGTCTTACTGCTAAACGAGGGAAAAGGCTATTGGGCGCTTTTTCTCTCATTTACTCTCTCCCCAGAAGGGCGGCGAGCATGCCCTCAACTGGGTGAGTCCGACGAGAACATTCCGATCATGCGCGTTGCGCGAGCACGAAGGGCTGGGCACCGTCCTTCTGCCCTTGTCGCTTCGGGAGGCATGAGCACGTCATCCCTGCATGCCCGACACTTCTTTCACATCCCGCGCACAGCGGAAGCCCAACCAGTCCATCTTGCTGCTGGGATCAGTCCCGTTGCGTTGCGTGCCCCGCACGCTCGGCATGCTGTCGATCCAGCCTCCGCCACGGAAGCTCCGCTGCGTTCCCTTCTCCGGTCCCTTGGGATTCTTGTCCGGCGCAGTCGCGTAGTACTTTGGGTCGTACCAGTCGGCTACCCACTCTGCCACGTTACCAGACATCTGGAAGAGGCCGTTCGGGCTCACAGAGTTGTCGTACTTATCCACGGAAATGATCGGTGGATAGAGCAAGAGCCGTTCGGGACGATCGCGCACTGGACCTGACGAACTGATTAGGTTGAAGCTCGCACGCGACAGACCGGCCGGCTGATTTCCCCAGGGATAAATCCGCCCATCTTCCCCGCGTGCCGCCTTCTCCCACTCAGCTTCGGTCGGGAGCCGTTTGCCCACCCACGTGCAGTAGGCATCGGCATCGGCCCAGGACACGTGCATCACAGGATGGTTGATCATGGTCTCCTGGAAGTTGCCGCCGTCATACTGCCAGTCGATCAGCGGCGGCAAATCCTTGGCGAGGATATACTTCAGAAATTGCACAGTGGTCACTTCAAACTTGTCGATTTCGTAGGCGTCTAGATAAACCTTCCGTTGGGGGAACTCAGCCAAAAAAGCGTTGCGGTCTATCTTCCTGTCGCTCCCCATGATGAACGAGCCGGCCGGAATGAGGACCATCTCGTCGTGAGCCGGCAGTTTCGCCCGCTCTGCGGCAATTTTCTTTCCTTCGGGGGTCCATTCCCGAACGACGTCGGCCACGTGCAAGGCGTGAACCGATCCGCCCATTGCAACAAGCCCTGCCACAACTGCACCAGCGATAATCCGGAATACTTTCACGATCCAGCTTCCTTGCGGCGTTACATGCCAGGCTCGACAGGCTCCGGCGCTTCTTGTTTCTTGAAATCTTCCAACGCCAGAAAGTTGACGGGCAGGTTGAAGAAGTAGTCCGAGACCGACCGCAGCTTCACATGCTGACACTCCACGATCAAGCTCCAGTCTTTCCTCGCCAGCTTCATCGGAAAATGAATCTCCGTCGCGATCCACTGAAAATAGATCTCGACCTGCCTTCCTTGCTTCGTCGTGATTTCATACAAGATTGTCGGATGCTCCTCGCGCACTTCCGTGCCGGTCTCTCGCCATGAGACTTCCCGGTCCAGCATTTCACTCACCCTGAGATCCTGCTCCGGACCATAGGGTATCCTTTTGAAGTACTTCGTCCGCGAGAGCAGCAACCAGACGACCTGTTTGTCCTTGCGCACGATACTCACGTTGACTGGCCTCATCGAACGGTGTTCGATGCGCCACATCGTATCGCGGTATTAGATATTGGCTTTGTGCGTTCGGCCATCGATCTTCGTCACTTGATCGGCAGTATACTCCAGCGCCCAGGCCGGCAAGTCAACGAGCAGCAGGCGGCAACCAATCCAAAAAGCGAGACCGGTCTGACACGTCGCGGGGGATTTTACCATCAAGCAATATTCACTCTCTTATCGATCGGTTACGACAAAACAAGTACGCCGGCACCTGAATAGCGTCCGGCTTTCAATTCTTGTAATGCACCGTTGGCATCGGCGAGGGGGAACATCACGGTATGGGGCTTGATGGGAATCGCCGCGGCTTCGCGCAGGAGATCGAGCCCGTCTTGCCTCGTGTTGGCCGTGACACTCCGAATAACCCGCTCTCCGAAGACCTCGCGGTCGTAGTCGAGCGAGGGAATCGGCGTCATGTGAATACCAGCGAGGGCCAGCGTGCCGCCTCGTTCCAATGCACGCAAGGCCGGCGGAACCAATTCCCCAGCCGGCGCAAAGATGATCGAGCCGTGGAGCTTGTCCGGCGGCTGGTCGGTTGCCCCGCCGACCCAGACGGCGCCCAATTCACGAGCGAGACGTTGGTGCTCCGGTTTCAACGAGCTGACATAGACCTGACAGCCCCAATGACGAGCGATCTGGATGGCTATGTGAGCTGATGCACCAAACCCATAGAGACCGAGCCGTTGGCCAGGTTTAATTCCACTCAAGCGTAGCGCGCGGTAGCCAATAATCCCGGCACAGAGGAGCGGAGCCGCTTCTTCATCACTGAAGACCGGTGGAATCGGATAGGCAAACGCTGCTGAGACAAGCGCATACTCCGCATATCCGCCATCGGCCTGGTAACCGGTAAACCTGGCGCTCTCGCACAGATTCTCGCGCCCGCTCGTGCAAAATTCGCAGAGGCCGCATGTGTGTTGCAGCCAAGCGATCCCGACTCGCTCGCCGACCCTCCGCTCACTCACGCCTGCGCCGACCTGGCACACCACCCCGACGGCTTGGTGGCCGGGAATGAGCGGAAGCGAAGGATCTGGTAGCTCACCTTCGATGACGTGGAGATCCGTCCGGCAGATCCCGCAGACAGTGAGCCGAACCAAAACCTCCCCAGGGCCTGGTGTTGGCATGGGAAGCTCGCGAAGTTGGAGCGGGGAAGTTCCCACGTCCGCCGTGTGGTCCAAAACCATCGCCTTCATGATTGATTCCTCTCAGGAAAATTGGCCAATGGTGAACCGCGCCCAAGCGGACGAACACAACACAGGCTGCTCAAAAAGGTCATCCAACGAGGCCGCAGGGGAGTCACAACCGGAGGCGTACCCTCTCGGGTACGTTGAGGATTGTGACGAGCCGAGAACGAAGTTGGGGGCCTTTTTCAGCAGCCTGTTAGGGCTTTGCTTTGATACATTCTACCTCGAGTCGTATCTGAACCTCGTCGCCGACGACGAGCCCGCCGCTATCCAGCGTCTTGTTCCAGACCAAACCAAAGTCTTTTCGGTTGAGCTTCCCCTCCGCGCTAAAGCCAGCCCTGGTATTGCCCCAGGGATCCTTCATTGCCCCGTTAAAACGACCTATCAGGGTAACTTCTTTGGTCACGCCACGCAGCGTAAAGTTCCCTACCGCCGTAAAGCTCTCTGCGGTTTTCTTATAGCTCTTCAGCTTGTAAGTCATTGTCGGATACTGTTCCACATCGAGGAAATCGGCATTCCGTATGTGGGCATCGCGTTTTTCATGATTCGTATTGACAGACCCTGCCATGATCGCGGTCTCAACGGCTGTGATAGTGCCGGTTTCGGCATCCATGTCGACAAAACCCGCATAGCCCGTGAACCGGCCTGTAGTCTTCGACACGACCATGTGCGTGACGCGAAACTCAATCGTCGAATGTTCAGGATCCAGGTTCCAACGAGCTGGTTCTGCGTGAACCACAGTTGGAAACCAGGCCAACACTCCTAGCAGTAGGAGCACACGTCGGCTCTGCCCTTTCCCCCTCAGCATGAATTATTTCTCCTGTATGACGCCCATCGAGGGAAAAGTGTCTGATCGGGTTGTAGTCTATTTCTTCGAAGGCTGGCTCGCCGCGTCAGGCTTACTGGTTGACCGGCTCCCGACCGACTGTATCTCAAGAGAACGCCCCCGACTACCGGTTCGCATCCGGACGTGCACATCCACCACGTCCTCTCCCAACTCGCTGGGGAACGGCAAGAACGGTTGGGCATTAATCACCGCATAGATTCCGGCCTCGTCGATTTCTCGCGTCCCGGATCCTTTCTCAATCTCGACCAGCTGGGCGCGGCCGTTGGGAAACATCTTGAACAGGACCTTCACCGTTTCACTGCTCGGCGCATGCCGGATTCCGCGGACCTGGCGAGCCCAACTCCGGCTGATAAGATGACTCACATGCTGCCAGTAGGCCTTCCCCTCCCCGGGGGAGGGAAACGGGACCAGATCTTCCTCGGCTAACGCCCCGGTAGAGACCGGGTCTACGGCCGGTTTCACTTCATCTAAAATGACATCCTCGCTCTGCGATTCTTCGGGGCGAGCGGTCGGCAACTCACTATTTTCATTGGGTGGCTCCGAACGGTCCATGGTCACATACACGACCCGCCGCATGAACCGTTCGAGTTTGTCCGGGCGGGACCGCGAAAACGTCACTTGCACTCGTGCCGCCCTGGGTTGGACTGAGGTTCGACTCAATAGGATCGGTTCGAGCGTCACCGTCCCTTTCAACACCATCGCCTCAGCATCCGGTTCGAGCGTCACCGTTTGGGCTTGAAACAGAATCGATTCACAGGTCGCCACGACCGGAATCGTTCCAATCGGCATGCCTCCAAGAACAATCGTCAGGGTGACGGGCTTGCCGGTTTGGGGGTCTCCAGTCGACCCCGCTTGGCTCAACTCGAACTGCGCCCACCGCTTTGTGGGACCGGACGAGGATGCTGTCTGCGGCGATGATGCTGAGTGCGCTGGCGCAGGGAGTCCGGGGCAGAAGAGTGCCGCACAACACATCCCTACAAACAACATAAGGCTTCGGTGGTGCAGAGCCTTCATAAGACGCATCCTACCGATCTTGTGAACCCGAGCGCAACCCACTACGGTCAAAGACAGGAGTGAACCCGTGCGTTTATGGATTCAACCAATTGAAATTACAGGAAACACGGTCTTGTTTCCCATTGGGGTATCCTGACTGTGCAGAGGCTGCTCGAGGTCACATTCTTGGAAAGTTATCGTGGGACAGGAGCGCGTACAGCCTCAAGTTTCCCCTGGAAGGGTAGGCGGGATCGAACCCATGGTATACAATGGATTCATGCGAGCACTCGTTAAGACAGCGGCTCAACCAGGATTAATTGCCACCGACAGGCCGGATCCGAAACCGGGCCCTACCGACACCGTCATCCGCGTCACCGCCACCTCGCTCTGCGGAACCGATGCCCATATTTACAATTGGGATCCCTGGGCACACAGCCGAATCCACCCACCGCGCATCATCGGCCATGAAATGTGCGGCGAAGTCGTGGAAGTCGGCTCGGACGTCACGCTCGCCAAAGTGGGCGATTACGTTGCTGCCGAATCGCATATCACATGTGGCCACTGCTTCCAATGTCGGACCGGACAAGCGCATGTATGCAAGAATTATCGCATTCTCGGCGTCGATCGCGACGGGTCGTTCGCGGAGTACGTGTCCTTGCCTGAGGCTGTGCTCTGGAAGACCTCGCCCAGCCTTCCACCAGAACTCGCCTGCCTCCAAGAACCGCTCGGCAACGCCGTCGACGCCGCGTTAGTTGAAGACCTCACCGGACAGACGGTCTTGATCACGGGCTGTGGTCCGACCGGACTCTTCGCGGCCGCCGTCGCACGAACAGCCGGCGCTGCCATCATCATCGCCTCAGATGTCAGTGCGTACCGCCTGGACCTTGCCAAACAGGTCGGGGCCGATCATCTCATCAACGCCAAAACGGAAACCACAGACCAGATCGCTGCTGCCATTCGCGACATCACCGGCGGCGAAGGCGTCGACGCGTCGCTCGAAATGTCGGGAAACCCGACCGCGCTGCATCAAGCCTTCAGCGCCGTCAAGAACGGCGGGCGCGTCACGCTCTTCGGTATTCCAACCGGCCCGATCAATTGCGATCTTGCCAACGAAATCATTTTTAAAGGGATTCGCGTCTACGGCATTACAGGCCGCCGACTGTTCAAAACCTGGTATCGCTTGACCGGCCTATTCCAGGCCGGGCTCAATATCAAGCCGGTGATCACCCATACGTTTCCCCTGACAGACTTCGCACGAGGTTTCGAGTTGATCAATTCAGGCCAATGTGGAAAAGTAGTCTTGATTCCGTGAGGGGTGAGGGGTCAGGCGTAAGGTGATTGAGAACTAGCGCTTCGTCCTTGCCGTCCTCTCACGCCTTACGTTTCACGCCTCACGAAAAAGATGGCCTACGACTCATTCAAGAAAACTGTCTCAGGGCGGCTCGCTGAAATCCGAGCGGCAGGCCTCTACAAATCCGAGCGGCAGATCCTTGGTCCTCAAGGGGCTGAGATTCGAGTAGCCCAAGGTGAAGTCCTCAATCTCTGCGCCAACAACTATTTGGGGCTGGCCAATCATCCCGACATCAGACAGGCCGCCACTGCCGGACTGCAAGACCATGGCTACGGCATGGCCTCCGTCCGGTTCATCTGCGGCACGCAAGATCTCCATACACAACTCGAACAGACAATCAGCATCTTCCTAGGTACAGAAAACACGATCCTCTACAGTTCTTGCTTCGACGCTAACGGCGGACTCTTTGAGGCGCTCCTCGGCGAACAGGACGCCGTCATCAGCGACGCCTTAAACCACGCCAGCCTCATCGACGGCATCAGGCTCTGCAAGGCTGCCAGACTCCGCTATGCTCACTCAGATATGGCCGACCTGGAAGCCAAACTGCGCGACGCGGCAACCTATCGCCTTCGGCTGATCGCGACGGACGGAGTCTTCTCCATGGATGGCGATTTCGCAAAACTTGATCGAATCGTCGAACTGGCGGATCGGTACGATGCGGCCGTGATCGTGGACGATAGTCACGCCACCGGCGTCCTCGGACACAACGGCCGCGGCACACCGGACCATTTCGGTGTTGCCGACCGGATCGAGATGATCACCAGCACCCTGGGCAAGACCTTGGGCGGCGCGACCGGCGGGTTTACGTCCGGACGAAAAGAGATCGTTGAGCTGTTGCGCCAGCGGTCGAGACCCTACTTGTTTTCGAATTCACTGCCCCCGGTCATTGCTGCAGCAGCCCGACGAGCCGTGACCCTCGTCGCTCAAGGCGACCAGTTGCGGGCCACGCTGCGCGAGAACGCGGCGTTCTTTCGTGCCCAACTCACCGCCCTCGGATTCCGGCTCATTCCAGGTGAGCACCCCATTATCCCGGTGATGTTGGGCGACGCCGCACTCGCCACCAAAATGGCGGAACGGCTATTAGAGGAAGGGGTGTATGTCGTGGGATTCAGTTACCCGGTTGTGCCGGAAGGTCAGGCAAGAATTCGCGTCCAGATGTCGGCAGCCCACCAGCACGAGCAGTTAGTGCGGGCCAGCGCCGCTTTTGCCACAGTTGGTCGAGAACTAGGCGTCGTCCGATAAAAACGTTTGTCTGGTTGATTTGGTTTATCTGGTTTTTCTCGTTTACAACCAAACAAACCAAACCAACCAGATGAACTAAATAAACCGGGCTTCGTTACTCTCGAATCGCCTGGGCACGCTTCTGCAGATAAGCGTTACGGACAGCGGTGTAGAGATCCAATGTCGCTTCCTCGACCCCCTGGAACTTTTGAAGATTCCGCGACCGGTCATTGACGACCTCTCCCACGCGTGCCCCATACTGGATGATGCTCGACGTCATACGGTTCTTGTGGGCGATCACAGAGGGTACGCCGTCGACTTCAATGATCGGTACGACCAGCCAGTTGATCGGATTGAGAAACACATCGCCGACATATCCCACAAAATCCCGAACGGTAAAGGGCTGAAGCAGCGGGAGCACAAGATAGGGTCCCGGCCTAACCCCATAGAAGCCCAGCGTCTGCCCTAAATCTTCCTCCGGCGTCACCAGATCAATTTTTGTCGCAAGATCGAAGAAGCCGGCCAACCCAACCGTACTATTGATGAGGAACCGCCCGACTTCAATGCCTGCGCCTTTGATCTTGCCCTGAAATACATTGTTCAAAAAGCGAGGAGCGAATCGAAGATTGGTAAAGATGTTGCTGATGCCAACTTGGACCAGGTCTGGCATAACAAAATCATAGCCCTTTGCGACAGGCTTGAGTACATAGCGATCGACCTTGAGGTTGAATTCGAAGATGTTGGCGTTCACTGGTTCCCAAGGATCATTCTCGTCACCGTCTCCCTCATCGGCAGTGGCAAAAGGGTCAAGCGGGCCATTGAGTGAAGTCGCTGACTGCGCCGGAGGGGCCAGAGCTGGGGCCTGATCCGCGGTTGGCATCGTGTCGTTCACCCCTTGCAGCTGCGCTGTGCCGGTTTTCCCCGCACAGCCGGTCGCAAGCATTGCCGCAACAACCAGTAGACCGAACGCCAGCAGACGAAAGTGGATCATCACCCCGGCCTCCTTAACCAGCATTGCTTACAAACGGTTCTGCTACGATTGCCGATCCGCCGCGCTGCGCGTAAAGCGTCGTTTGTGAGTGGCGAGTTTAAGTTTCTAGTTTCAGGTTTCAAGTTCAACCTCGGAATTTCAGCAATCCCAAGCGAATAACTTGAAACTAGAAACTTGCAATCCGAAACGCCTGGCCGACGCGCACTGTACCAAAAGCCGAGGCAATCGCCAATCTAATCTTTTCTTTCGTGCAACATCGCAGCGTGCCCAGACGCGGCTCGTAAGACAGGCAAGCCCTATCCCTTCGCGCGCGCTCGCCTGAGTGTAAACTAGGATCGGATGGCGGCTTGAGCAAATTCGGCAAATCGGCGGAAATAAGCCGCACCTCCGACCTGATAGGTGTTGTTGTGATCGGCACCTTCAATAACATAGAAGGATTTGGGTAGCTTGGCCGCTTCGAAGACCTGCCTGCCTAATTCGAGTGGGATGATGTCGTCTTTGTCGCCGTGAATGATTAGCTTAGGGAGCGAGAGTTGTGGAAGGCGATCGATCAAGGTGAAGTCTGCCCCGAGCAGCCAATGAACCGGCAGCCCACCGTAATGAAACTTCGCCACTGCTTCGATCGACGGAAACGATGATTCGAGGATCAAGCCAGCGGCTGGTTTTTGCACAGCAAGTTCCCCTGCGACAGCCGCGCCGAGCGAACGCCCGAAGATGATGACGCGCTCGGAACGAACCATTCTGGTTCGTGTCAGATAATCGTGCGCTCCGAACGCATCCTGATAGAGTCCCTCCTCCGACGGCTTCCCCTGACTCCGACCATAGCCGCGATAATCGAACAGGAACACCGACAATCCCAACTGATAGAGAAGTCTAAGATTCTCAAGACGGTTGATGATGTTCCCGGCGTTGCCGTGGCACCAGAGTATGACTGGACGATCTGCCTGCGCCTCTATATACCAGCCAAACAGCTTCGCCCCATCGGCTGCTGTGAACCAGACATCTTCCAGCGGCAAACCACTGCGGGCTTTCCAGTCCTGATCCATCCACGGCTCGGGATGGTAGACGAAGAATTGGTCAAGGATGCCCATCGTGCCTTATTTCTGTGAACAAGGACCTCGCAGGCTGCCGAAAAATCAGTTTAGACATATCAACACCCGTGGAGTCTCCCAGAATGGTGCTGATGCCACCAAAGCCTCAGGATGCTCAAAAAAGCCGGACTTTTCACCCACCCAACCCCGGCGGATATTTCACCCACCCGCCCTGAGTCTGCCAAGACAGACTCTTTGCCCCTGGACAGGCCTGCCCCAAGCAAAGCCGCGGCAAGCGTCTAAAGATGGTTCCTCCAAACGTGCTTGTCTATGTTATCTCCAGGATGGCCCGGATGAGTCCACTACTGCGCGTGTCCAATGAGGATCTCCGACTTCATATACATTTCTTAAAGGGAGTTGGCCAAGGCTGCCCTTTACTGCGCGCAACATTCTCACCCGCCCAACCCCGAGCGCGCCGAGACGCGCTTTTGTCCCATGCGAGCACATTCCTATCGTGCGCGTTCTGCGAGCAAGAAGGGCACCTGGCCGCTCCCTCCCCTGATGGCGGCCTTTTTCAGCATCCTGCTAGAAGCGTAGCCCGATGCCAAACAAAACAGACTGGGAGCGAAAATCCAGCGCGAGCTGCTTCCAGTGATAGTTGGCCGAGAAGTACTTGTACTCGCTGAATAAAAATACTTTATCGGTCAAATTGCCCTGCGCCCCACCAAAGAACTGATGACCGAATGCCCATGAACCTTCAAAATCCTCGTCAGAACGACCCGGAATGTCGGCATGGCTGAGGACTCCGCTCGAATAACCACCTCCGACTCCGATGTAAGGAACAAACGCATTCCCCGGGTAGCGAAGAGTCAGGTTCACGACTGAACTGAAGACCCAGAGGTTTGTACTGACCGCGGAGCCTGCGTTCACCGGTGAAGAAAATGAGATTTCACTTCCATGGCCAGACGATTCCAGTCCGATCCCTATGATGTTTCCCAAACCGTGCGGAAACACCGAAGCCTTAATGCCGGCTCCAGCCCCATTAGCAATCCTGGCGTCCGAGGGATTGCCCCCCTGGGCAAAGAGGCCTTGGTCTGATGGAAAAGCACCCAGCGCGTACAGACCAACATCTATGTCTGCGGTCTCAGCGGCAGCAACCCAGCCAGGTTGCTGCAAGACAATCATGAAGGCAAGCGACAACGAGAAGAAAACCGGGAGCACCAATGAGAATGGCCACATCTCAGTCTACTCTATATCGCATTGGTCCGCAGCGCCGACCAAAATAAAAGGGCCTCTGGGGCTTCTACCCCAAAGGCCCCTTCGGACTACGGATGTTCGAGAATTAGTTACCCTTGACGATCGTGCACCACTCGCCGAAGATCCCCAAGATGTTCTTGGCGTAATGGTCCACTGACGAGACTTTTGTGATTCCACCATTGGCTTTGGCCGCAACGATGCTGGCATCACCCTGAGCAACCCATCCCAAAATCGACGTCCCGCAGGCTTTCCCCTCTTTGGACGCATTGCTTTCATCTGTCGCGATGTTCCCATACTTCGTCTCGTTGAACGTGGTGCCGGCCATCGGCGAGTAGACGATCTGGCAGGCCGTCAGGCTCAACGCTGCCGCTGTCAATCCTGCGAGTGTCAAAGCGACTTTTATTTGCTTCATGAGTCCTCCTGGTTTTGGGATGAGTGAAACGTTTCTCCCCGATGGATCCCTCCATGGATCGCTACATCGGATTTTACTCGCGCAGTATAGAAGGGGGCAAAGAATCTGTCAATTGAGAAAGATGCAGAACATGATCGGCATACGTACCTGTTCGACATCTGATGAGCGTATAGAATTAGAAAAATGTCTGCACCGTGAACGTCATATCATTGTCGCGGTCGCGATGGTTATATTCAAGCCGTAGGGCCCAATTCTGTGACATCGTATAGCGCGATCCGACAAACCACCGAATGTCGTCGGACTGTTCTCCTAGCCCATACTTCAAATATGTGCCGGTGGCCATCAGTTTCCATTGATCGGTGATGTCGGCCAACATCCCGATCGTTCCACCACCACCGATGCGATGCCGTTCTTCATACGCACGACTGTAATTCGCCTCAGCCTCTGCAAACGCAAACAGAATTTCTCGCTTCAACAACCGAGACTCGATGGCTCCCCCGATGCCGCCATTGATGACGCCGTTGCTGCAGAGCCGACATTCGTTGTGTTTGATGGTTTGCATGCCCACATTGAGCTTCCATGAGGGCGCATGAAAGACCGAGTCAATCGGTGAGAGCGATATGACGTTGGCAAGCGTCGCCCGTTCAATTCTCGTCTGATCGACACGGTTGTAGTGACGCAAGCTGACCGAAGCGATCTCTATTTGCGCATCCGGCGTATACCCGACCTCCGGATCGAGCAGATCGTGATATCCGGCCCGCACGGTGACCTCTTCAAACGTGTCGTTGTTCCGCCAACCGGCCCCCACCGAGGCTCGGGACGTCTTGTGCCCTAACTCCGGCTGTTTCGCAAAGGGCGTCACCTTGAAGTCTTCAGATGGAATCTTGAGTTGGCTCCGAGTTGTCAGGATTGCCCGGTTGCGCTCTTTCCATTCAGGCGGCGGGGAATCAGACGTTTCGGTCCGATACCGGAGATAGTCCGACGCAAGATCGAGCAGAAATGCCTGCTTCGTCAGATCCAATTGGGCAAAAGCCGGCGAGGTAAGTTCGCCGAGATCTTGCGTGATCCGATGCGCTAGTTCCCGTTCTCCCACTGGCAACGATTCGCGCTTCCGCCGGATCACGTTGCTTCGGGAGGGCCGATAGGCGATCCCGGTCACCAGTCCCGGTTTTGATGCAATGAGCCGGACGGTGTCTGCAGGAACGGTCCACACAAGAAACTCGTCGGTGAGATGGAGAGCGGGATCGGCATATTCGAGAAGCGCCAGGAGATGATAGGAGCAGTTCTCCTTGAAGAAGAAATAATCAAAGGCGGCATTCCCCATTTCCCACGAGTGCATCAGCAACCGCCTCACTTGCTGTTCCGTGAAATTGAGGCGGTATTCCCAGATATCCCGATTCTCGATATCTCGATACTCCTGTACCTTCAAGTAGTAGGGATACGTCGAGAAGTATCCGCTGTACCCGCCGAAAATGCCACGGATCGGATAGGCTAGTCCTGCGTCAGGAGGGACATACGCCGCAAAGTTGACCGTATTCGCCAGAATTCTCGTCTGTTCGGTCTGGCCCTTCTGATCGATCCGAAGAAACGTATGGCCGAACATGGATGCGGGATTGTTCAAGAAAGCAGAAGGGAAAATGAGCGTGATCGAGCGTGCCTCGAAGTCATTGAACCAGCGGTCAAACCGTTCGCATGCCATCTTCGGCAAACGGGAATCGTCGAACTGCAACCGTTCCCGCAACCAATGATACCGGGCGATAAAAGCGCATTGAGCCGGCTGCCTCGAGCGCCCCACGAGTTCATCGGAAAAGAATTGCCTGAGCGTCGCGTCGAGTTCTGCCTGTGGGTCCGTCTTCCCATAGGGCGACATGAAAAAACCGGGGTCGTCTTGTTCGCTGGTGTATCCTCCAAGCAAATTCTTTCGGTAATGGAGCAGAAGATGCCACTCTCGCTCGCCAGCGAGCTTAGCCTGCAGACCCTTGTCGATCAGTTCGACAAGGTAGGCATTCTCGGGAGGCTCACCCGCATCAACCGGCAAGCTCGGAAAAAGAAGGAGCATGAACAGTAGCAGGGTGATGTACAAGCAGCGGGCCAGAAAGACACAGGGCTTCAACCTCATGATCGAAGCCCTGTGCTGGTGGTTAGCGAGTTGAAGCGTGGGCAAGGACTGGATGCGAGGCAATTGCGTCATTGATCGCTTTCACCATGGCGACCGGTGACGCTTCCCCCGTCTTGACCAAGGAGGTGTACCGCTCTTGAGTCATCGCAAAGAACGCGGCTTGTTGCTCGGCTGGCACACCCATCAAAGTAGCGAGCGATGCGAGATGCTCACCCTGGCCTTGCGCCATTTCCTGAGACAGGTTTTCAAAATTGAGCTGAGCGAACACCGTCGTCTTGTGCTCAGCCATGACCTTCCCATCATTCGTGCAGCCTGATGTTCCGCTGCTGATTCCGAACGTCCCACTGCCGAACGTACCGTTCGTTGTGGCCATCATCACCTGAGGCGCGATATTTTTCTGGTGCGCATAATCAGCCCAGGCGAGCTTGCCCAGCCCACAGCCAGGTCCGGTGTCTGGATTGGCCGCCATGGCCAGGCCAGCCTGCATACCAAACAGCACCGCGATCGATAGCATGATCACTTTCTTCGACATAAGTTTTCCTCCTTGTGTGAGTGGATAACTCCCTGTTGCTCACAAGATGCAACGGTCGCATTATAGCCGAAACAGAACGTCCTGGTGAGAAAAAATACCCGCCGCTTCGACGAATGGATTCTCACCCCACACACTTTTTCACCTGCCTACGCAGGAAGCCGCGGAGATCTGCCTCACCATTTCAAGAGATCACGTCCGGACAGGTTCACTAGCAGGCTGCGGAAAAACTCGGTTTATGCACAAAACACCGTGAAGTCTTCCTTACGGCGCCTCTGTCAAAATAGTCGCAGGATGCTCAAAAAGACCGGACTTCTCACCCGCTTAACCCTGGCGCGCCAAGACGCGCCATTTCCCACGCAAGTCCGCAGCGAGTGGCCCAAAGCTGATCCTTCCAAGCTTGCTCGTGCACGTTATCCGCAGGGGATGGTTCGGATGAGTCCTCCACTGCGCAGGTAGAATGGCGGCCCGTTCTAATTCTCTTTGCCTCTCTCTAGGGGAGTGGCCGAGGCTGCCTTTTACTGCGCGCATCGAACGAGCACATTCTGATCGTGCGCGTTCTGCGAGCAAGAAGGGCACTTGGCCACTCCCCTCCCCCTGCTGGCGGAATTTTTCAGCATCCTGCTAGAACCGTGACACATGAAAACGATCAAGAACCTTGTCCGAAAAATCTAACGGGTCCGCTGAATCCGCTATTAGCTCCTGTAACTGACGTATCGCATTGCCTTGTTCAGATTCTGGCACCCTCAAGGTTGCCAATAGACTCGCGAGATATTCTCCCTGCCCAACGGCCAAGTTTTGTTGAACCTCTGAATACCCTATCAACGTGAGATTCCTCGCTGTCTTGATTCGCGCAACCTGCTCTCGTTGTTCGCGGGAAGCCTTCTTCGGATTCAGCACGACGTGATAGTGATGTCGCAGGAGGAGTTTTTGGTCTTCATATCCCTCCTTCTTAAAAGTCAGGAATGTGTCGTTTGTTCGTTCGATTGCTACATCCAGGAGTGGGGTCTCGCCGAGAGATAGGGAACCCATGAGGAACACCTCTGCGCCAGGAGGATCTGAAGTAATTCTGATTTTCTGGTCCAGTTCCCCTTTGCTACCCGTGAAGACGATTTTCGTACAGCCTGTAAAGACTATTCCTATGAGAGCCAGGCACAATACGCCGACAAACCTTTTCATCATTTTTCCCCTTCCTTCTGAAGGAAGTTCAAAACTGCGTGTGTGCCTGCGGTGAACAACATTATGTATTGGGTCTCGGATTGTCAACATCCTCCCATCAACTGTGAGACTCGCTGAATCCTGTTTTTCACGCTCCTCAGGCTTTCATGAACAACAGCGTGTGCGGGACTTCACTGGAAAGGATTACGCGATGGCGACCGGAGCGATTTGCTTCAGCTGTTCGATCACGGATTAATCGCCACATTCCATCTAACCCTCGTCTTTCTCCGAGAGCCGTTCGAAAAACCGGATCGTGGCAGAAGGATCGATCTCCGCCCGCTGGAATAGTTGCATTCCCGTCAGATCGGCCTCAGTCTCCTACTCCCGGTTGAGCTTCAGCGTGAACAACTCGCTCATCACCCTCTCACGAAGCACACACCTGCTAATATTTTCATTTTATTTTGATATTGCTTTATGCGGTGTCACCATATCGCTGATGTCTCTCTCGGAGAGATACTGAATGGTCATGCCTTCAGAATAGATAGAAATGGAGACACACGGATGACGCAGCTCAAGATCATGGCAGTCCCTCTTTTGGTGCTCTGTTTTCTGACTTCTGGATGCTCAGTTTTTATGGCGGCGAGTCGTGCGAGCTACCGGGGCGATATCAATGTCATCCAATTGGATGTTCAACGTTCAGCAGTGATCGGCGAACTCGGCCCACCTGATAAATTCAGCACATTAGAAAACGGTGGTTATGATGACCGTTACAGCTTAGATCCTGATGCTCACCGTACCGGGACCAAAGTTGCGACGACCATCTTTTATCTTGCCGCTGACTTCTTCACGCTGTGTCTATGGGAGTTCATAGGCACACCGTTAGAGATCGCGGCGAAAGATAAAATTTCAGTTTACCATCTCACATACAGTCCAGAGGGAACGCTTTCTTCAATGGAAAAGATCTGATCATAAAGCGACCTCTCCACCCGTTTTGACGGCCCCTTCAAGAGGGGCTCGATTATTAGCAGGATCGACGGGACAGATTCATCGGACTATAGATGGGCTGGACTAAGACCCGAGTGACGCCTGCACCTGTTTCCAGTCAAATGTAAAAGGTTCCGGCGATTTCTTCGGCAAGGCTGCAAGCTCCGCTTTCAATCGATCGGCTCTGGCGGCGCTCATCGGGTGCGTGGAGAGCCACTCCATTCGACCCTGATCTTTCTCCGAGAGCCGTTCGAAAAATGTGATCATACCGGAGGGATTGATCTTTGCCCGCTGAAGCAATTGTAATCCTGTTAGATCGGCCTCGGTCTCCTGCTCTCTGCCGAACTTGAGGGTGAACAGCTCGACGCCGAGCTGCTTCATCATCCCGACGAGGCCCTGCTGATTACCGAACACAATGGCCGCTACCGTCATCAGCCCGAGGCTTTTCACGATCCGTTCAAGCCCATGCCGCTTCAGTACATGATTCAGTTCATGGCTCAGCACGCCTGCCACTTCTTCGCCGCTTTCTGCTTTTTTCATGAGCCCGGTGAATACCACCACGTACCCGCCAGGAAGCGCAAAGGCGTTGACGACGTCGCTCTTCACCACTGTCACTTCGAACTTGTAGGGACTATCCGGGATCTGCGCCGTCATACGTTGGGTCATCTCTCCCAGCGCTGCGACCGCGGGGCCCTCTTTCATCACTTCCTGATGGCTGAGAAAATCCCGATAGGCCGATTCGCCCAACTTTTGTTCCCACTCTACCGGAATCCGGCTTACCGCAATCTCGACGAGCAGATCGGACTGGAACCAGAGTCCCAGCACCGTGGCCAGGAGCACCCCGCCGGCTAGGCTCCAGACGAGCCGGCCCCGGTGACGCACCTGACGGACGCGTTCCGCCGCCTGTTCAAAGGAATGACTTAGCTGATCCGGCGCCGCTTGCCGGAAGGCGCGAATGATGTCAGGGTTTTTTAGATAGAGTGTTCGCTCCCCTTTTTGCCCGGCCCATTTCACGACAAGCTGGTCATGGTCGAGTCCCCCTGCCGAGACGGTGAGGCTTGAAAAAGGAACGGACTCCGATTGGTCATCGGTAGTATCGGATGCAAAAGTCACGGTGAGTCCATGCTCCTCGACTTGAACAAGACAAGGCGCACCAGCGGCAGGAAACTCATCACCGAAACAAAGGGCGTTGGGAATCATAGCGGTCATCTGGGGTTGTACGGCTGATCAAAATGACCGCGAACGAGGCCGCAGGCGAGCAGAAACCGGAAGCGTAATAGTTTCCAGCCACCCGCCCCGAGCTGCCAAGACTGCTCCTTCCACGTACGGGATACGTTGAGGATTCCCTGCGAGTCGAGGACGAAGCTTGGGCACTGGCGCGTCTTGGCGCGACGGGGTTGGGCGGGTGATAACGTAGACATTTTCAGCAGCCGTTATTCGGAAACCGGAATAAACTGTCTGATCCACGCCCCAAAACTTCCCGGGTTCCGGCTTTGAATGTAGACGAGTCCTGGCCCCCGGAACCGACAGACAAACCCTTCGCCTGACGTGAAGCTAGCAACCCAACCGGAGGTGGCTTTTTCGATGTTGTAGGAGGTCGTGGAGGACCAAGCTACAAGGTGGCTATTGTCCACAATGTATTCCTGATCGGGCTTCAACTCGATCTTGTGAATGGCCCCGAAGCTGTTCAGAACGAGTGTCCCCTTTCCGCTGATTTTCAGAATGAAGAAGCCCTCTCCACCCAGCAATCCACGGCTCAGGCCCTGCATTTTGCTTTCGATGACGATCGTATCGGCGCCCGCGAGGAAACCGTCTTTCTGCACCATGTATTCGTTCACACCATCGAGTTCTAAAATGACAATCTCGCCGGGTACCGTTGGAGCCAGCAATGCCTCACCAGGGCCTCGGCTGGCGCGCAACGTCTGGAAGAAGAACTTCTCTCCCGTCAAAAACTTTCGCGACAGGGCTCCGAGAAAGCCGCCTTCCATCTTGCTTTCAATGTCGATGGTCGGTGAGCATGCTACCATCGCACCCGACTCGGCTTTGATGTTTTCCCCTGCCGCCAAGTCCACCCGCACCATCGGAAACGCCCCTGGGTATAAGATTTCGCTTTTCATGTGGTCACGTCCTCCATTTACTCATTTCGGCTCTCCCACCACCCACCCATAGACGCGATGGCTCGGCTCCGGTCCTTCCTCTAGATAGCTCATCCTGAGTTGCCCCAGCACGTCTTGTTGTAATGCATTCCGCTTCGCTTTGACATCGACGCCAAACACCAGCGCCGCATTCAATCCAAAGATCTGTTCCTTTACCTGGCGCGTGAGCCGCTGGTACCCATGCTGCTCAATCAGCCGATCAGGAATCTGAAATCGCCGAAAGGCCTCGATCTGCCATTGTGGCGACCCATACCAAATCGAGTCAGTCCCCCAGAGCACATGATCGGAACCAAATGCGTTGATGATCTGCCCGAGCAGATGCGCACAGACCACCGGATAGGTCGTGACAAGTTGCGCAAAGGTCGAGCCAAGCTCCATATAAATGTTCTTAATTCCAGGCTGCGCCTGCCTCATACGGCAGAATTCGGTTGTCCAGGGAATTTCACCTGTTTTTGCAAACACTGTATCTGCTGTCGAAGTGCTCTTGAGCCCCGAGTGATAGACCAGGAAATCGATGTCTGGAAAGTCTCTTGCGGCTTTGATCAGATCCTTGGGGTGGTTGTAATCCGGCACCGGCCCAAGAGGAAGTCCTTTGTGAACACAGACACGCTTCACGTTGAGCTTGCGCGCTTGCTCCAGCATCGGATAGGCGATCTTCTCATCGTCCATCCACCAGCCACGATTGAATCCCTTCGGACAGGAGCCGGTGTAACACTTCCAGGCATCAACCTTGAGCATCTCCGCCTGCATCGCCATGAAATCCAGGTCGGCTGTCCCCAGCTGGGGTGTGGCCAATCCATGCGCCAGCATGCGTTGGGACTGCGCAAGGCGATTGATTTCGTCACGGATATGCGCCATCTCGTTCGGCGGCACGACCGCTTCTTGCGGATAGGGTCCCGGCGGTGTACTGATGAGGCCGATGGCGGTCTCACTGTCGAGAAACACTTCTTTCACAAAATTTTCCCACGAAAGATCGTCGATAGTGCCTCGGTCTCCCGCCAGCTTCGGATTGAGCCCGGACTCCCGTATCCATCGTCTGAGCGACAGCAGCCCCTGTTTGGATACCGCGCCCTTTCGATTGTGTTCCGTATCGGTCGGATCGAAATGCGAGCCGACGTAATGCGTCTGTACATCGAAGATAAAGTAGGGCGCGCCCTGTTGCTCGGCAAAGGCGGCCGTTTCAAACAGTTCAATTTCTCCAACCTGAAAAAACTTTCCGAAGATCGAGTTCATGGCCAGCAACGCAGCGGCCATCCCACCGGTCGTCTTGAGAAAATCTCGACGCGTCAGACCTCGTCGAGCGGCGGTTCTCTCCACAATCGTGACGACACGCGATTCAACACGGGCCTGATCTGCCGTCTGACTGAAAGGGGTGAACTCTTCGTTCGAGACGATCTGCGTCGGAACGGCAGATGGAAATGTGGCCCCTTTCTTTGCCAAGGAAGCATGTGGAAAGGGTAATGGTGAGGACGCCATGGTGCCTATTCTCGTAGTGGTATGCTGTGATTCTCTGGAATACGCTCAGCAGTGTCAAGCAACCAGAGCGGGTGAAGAAATCAGAAATCTTTGAGTACAGATAAGGAAGGGAACGGTGAATTACTTGGACCGTGGTGAAGACACGGAGCGGCTGCTCTCAAGCCCAACCCATTGAGATCTGGGAATTACGACGGCAACATCGCGCTGAGGATCGCCTTCTTGATCTTTGCCGTCTTGCCCAACACTATAAAGCACCCCCTTACGCTGATCGACCAGCATAGGAAGACCGGTGAAGGGGTCATAGAGGGTCTGTCCTGCCTTTGCGAGACGCGTGACCACATTCTCCTCTTGCGCCCCCCGTCTGATCCAGGCTTGCAAGCTCGCCAGACGAAGCCGCGCATCGGTCTCCACCGTTCGCCCAACATAGGGATCCCATGAAGGGAGTGGCTCGATTCCGATAATGTGCTCGATCGGATTCGCCACGTAGTCCACCACGCTGGCGACGGAAGTTCGAATGAAACTAGACGGTTTGGGCAAGTTGGTATAGCGCCCTTCCGCCACCGCTTTGCTCGCCTCCTCGTAGTAATCAGCATAATCGTTGGATCGCCGCTGCACAGGAAGGGGCATCGCAGCCGCTATGGCAACATACAGAGGGCGGTCGGCAGTCTTGTCGTTCTTCACGCTTTTCATCGCGGCATTCGTCCCCCACAGAAGATGGCTCTGCATCGGCCATCGGATAGACAACTCAACCTGATCCAGGGGGCGAACGATTTTGCCGAGTCGATTGATCACTGTCTCATTGAGATCCTGACGGGTCAAGAGCCCGGACACAATAGCCGCATCGTCCTGTACCGCCGTCACGGCCAACATCTTCATCATCAACGTCTTCGACTGTCCCAGCGCAGTACGCCAGGATGCCATATCGTTCTCAAGCCGCCCAAGCCCTGCGTTGATATCCTGCCCAAACCCTTCTGCCAGGTACAACCGATGAGCCAAGAGAATATGGGCACAGTTCGGGCTCAAGATTTTCCCGTAGCCCGCATCTTCAAACGGCATCGACAGCCACTGTTGGTAACGTTTGAGAGCAAGCGATTCTTGAGCCGCCCATAATCGTATCGATGCTGCCTGCGGTTTCAGTTGTGCCATTGGGTCGGCGCTGGCGAACCATGTATGGGCCACATGGGCAGGGGTTCCTGTCGTCGCGCCTTCCCCTTCATCGCCCAGCATGCAGGAGTGCGCCGCCTGAAGATCGATCTCCTCCGCATTACGCTCGTAACCCGCTCGGATCGGATTCTGTCCCCCGGGAACATCGAATCCGAGCAGCAAGAAATACCCGTTTTTTGTTGAATCGGTGAGTGCTTGTGGAGGACTTGCTGTCAGGTTCTGATAGGTCGACGACGGGGGAGCTTCCATCAGGGTCCAGGCTAATCCGACCGCCCCTATGCCGATTGCCGTCAATATTACACAGGAGAACACCAACCCCACACACAACAACACCATCGATCGCGTTGTCGAAAAACACGACCCGATAAACGACGAGATGCCGTTGCGGACCCGCGCCATTTTCCTGGAAACCCGAGGCCGCGGTCTTGGCGATGCCAGACGATCCTGCGTAAGAACCTGGCTATGCTCACCTGTTGAGTCAAAAAGTACATCCACGGCCGACGCAGCAACCGACAGGGCAGGCTCTGGTTTCGAGTGAGCAGGTTCGACACCAGGATCCTCCCGCGTCTCAGGAGACGGTGGAGGAGTGCTTACAAATGTGATCGACTCACTCGCCCGAACCCACTCCGGTCTCGTATCTTCCGGAGGAACCACTCTTTCCGGAATGGGAGCCACCGCTTCGACAGGAGGGGCCGCTTCAGAAGGAACCGACTCCCACCCACCGCTACGTGACAATTCAGTGGCTGATGCAGGCGCTGCCTCGATCACTGGCAATGAAACCGCCGAATCGAGTGGGACATCCCCCTTCTCCTTGTCCCAGTTTCGTTTCTTTTCAGACGGACGATGTGGCTGAACCTCGACCTCGCCGGTACTCCAAGGCGACGCTGTCTCCATCGATGGCGCAGCGCTTGGTGGCACGGAGGGTGGAGGATCCGAGACAACCGTAAATAGTGGGACGGGCATTTCGGGGGGCTTTGCGGAAACCGGTTCAGGCGCGGGTGGCGCTTCCGGAATCACCACTGAATGTGGGGGTTCTGGAGCGGAGGCTTCCGGAAATGGCGCCACAGGCTGCGGCTGCGTAAAGTACGAGAATGAAACTGATTCAGGCTCTCGAGCGGGTTCGGTTGGCTCTGACAGAGGAGGCCCCGGAACATCCATCTTGAAGGAGCTTGGGGCATCGCTCGATAAAGTCGGTGGCTCCTCTAGCTGCACGGGTGCTTCTGAAAGAACAGCCGCAGGTGAGAATGGTAGATCAGACGCTCTGATCGCAGGTATTTCTGTAATCGAGCCACTCACTTCACTTAAGATCGAAGGGTGAGTGTCCGGCAGCGGCTCGGGATCACTGAATGAAACCAGCGGTTCTGGAGTTGAAGGACTAGAGGGGTCGGAGAATACCGAGTCTGTCACGGGTTCTGGCTGAACTAATTCTATGCCCTTCGTATCCTGTGAAGTCGTATCCGACTTGGACAATGCGGCCGGTGAATTTGGCGACAGCGTTTCTTCGGCAAACTTCCATGCGCCGTCGAATATGGTGTTCCATGAAAACGGGGCCGTGGGGGAGGGATCTGTGGCGGGCGGGGTTGAGACTTCAGGCTCTTGAGGTATATCGGGGATCGTTGACGGCTCCGCCGCAAAGATCGATTCGCGAGCTTCGGTCATATCCAGCACGGGAGTTGGACTCGGCAACTGCTCTGATGCAGGTTCAGGCTGAGTGATAGCGGACGGGATAAAAATAGATTCACCACCCAATACGGAGGCTGCCTCCGATAGCGCAAGCGAGGCCGTCGACTGAGCCGTGGGCGAGGATTCAGCGGCAGGCTGGGGTGAGACTTCAGGCTCTTGAGGTATATCGGGGATCGTTGACGGCTCCGCCGCAAAGATCGATTCGCGAGCTTCGGTCATATCCAGCACGGGAGTTGGACTCGGCAACTGTTCTGATACAGGTTCAGGCTGAGTGATAGCGGACGAAGCAAAAACGGATTCGCCTCCCGCCAGGGGCGCCTCTTCCGATTGTGCCAATGGAGCCGGCGGCGGGATCGTTTCCTCAATCTTGATCGTGACATTTTCTCTCTGCTCCCAAGGCATGGGAGAAGAGAGTCCTGGTGATCCGAGGGGAGAGACCGCGACTCTCGCTCCATCTCCTGTGTAACTTTCTGGAGGGCTAGGGCTCAGTCGCTCCTCGACTGAGGGCGAAGCTTCGACAATCGGATCTTTCCCCTCATTATCACGATGCCCATTCATTGAAAGGGAAGGCACCGTCAATATTGATGGCCCCATTTCCTGATCGAGGCGATTGTCCTCCTGGATTGGTCCAGTAGATTCGGATAACGGAATCTCCAGTTCCTGGGTAACCAAACCGGCCATCCTCGGATCGATCACCACATCTAGCGAGTCGAGCGATTCGATGATGGGACTCGACGAAATGGACGGCGGAGCCTCCTCATTCGGAGGAGCCCCGTCGAGCCGCTCCCACGGCATCACATCAGAGATCGCCTGAGATTCTTCGGAGATAGAGAGGGTTTCGCTCTGGAGATGCAGTGAGGCATCGGCTTCCACTGGCGCCGCTTCGGCAGGAGCCGGTGGATGAGGCGCAAGAAGCTCGCCTGTTTGAATGTCGAAGAGAGAGGCAAACTGAAGTGCCACGGGGCTTGCCGGCGCAAGCGCTCGTACCTTTGTATAGAGCTGAGAGGGTTTCTTGGGATTGTCAGAGTCTGGATCTTCGATAAGGATGTCGATGGCCTTCCCTAATTCGGCCACCGCAGCCATGGCATCTCCCTTTTCATCGTAGACGTGGGCCAGGAGCTCGAGGAACGGCACGCAGCGCGGTCCTGCAGCCAAATACTCTCGCAACAAGGATTCGGCCAGCCATAAGTCTTGTCGCTCGATCGCTTCATTGGCGAGGGCCTCAAATGCCTGCCGCGCCGTGACAAGGCTACCCAGTCGTAGGTGCAGCGTGGCAAAGAGTCGCCGGGCTTCCGTATTTTGAGGATCAAGGGCGAGCAGTTCTTTTAACGCAGCGGACGACCGGCCATACTTGCCGGCATTCATGTGGGTGATGGCTTCTTCCAGAAGCACGCTTTTCTTGCCATAGCCGATCACACCCCGGCTATGCGCTCGAGAGGGAGCTTTCTTGTCAGTTTTTTGAGAGGGTTTCTTATCGGTCCGCACGTTATAACCTTAGCAGATCATCGAAAGATGCGAAGTGTTTCCCATGGCCAACTTGCAGCAGCTTTCGAGTCCGTTCTATCTCGTACGAGCATGAGATGGGCAAACTGAGATGAGAGGGGCAATCCTAGTGCCGCTATGGTCGTCGTGTGAATTTCGAACTTCATTGATTATTAAGGAGTTTAGCCCATTTTTCATTCTTAGTTCTCGCTCATTTTCAAAAATGGACAAGCCTGTCAAGAGTCTCCGGGAGAGAGCGTATCCGTGAAGCGATGACGGGCGAACACAAGCACATGGACTGGTCCTTCTGTATGGAAGTCCGAACAGCATGGACCAGTGTTCAGCAGGCAGGAGGGGCGCTAAGCAGGTTGTGAAAAAACTATTCCTGCACAGCAGCGCTTCAATAGCTTGTCCGCCCTGAATAGGGAAGGAGATATTCCCGCAAAATGTCGAGCAATTGAGTAGCAAGTCCGACCGTCTGATCGAGGGAGCCTCACACTGTATAGGGGTCGCTGGAGCAGCGCTCATGCAACAGAATACGTTAGTTGGTTGTGTCGATGACGAGCCGTATGGTACCGTTCCCTATTACCTTCTTCATGCTCGGTCGGTTCCGCGGGATGATCGGTCTCTCCACGTACCTGTTATAGGAATCATGGATTTTTTCTCTTTCGGACAATCAAGGTGGATCAGGCATGCCTCGCTCATCTGCCTACTGGCAGCACTGAGTGGGTGGCTGCTTCCACCAACCCTGCGAGCTGAATCTGGAGGAAATAACTCCGGACGCGTCTCTCTCGACTTCAATGATGTCGAACTCTCTGTGTTTGTTCGCTTCATCAGCGAATTAACCGGCAAGAATTTCGTCTTGGACGAAGTGGTCAAAAAGGCCGGGGGGAAAATCAGCGTATATTCCCCGACCAAAGTTACCCCCGACCAAGCCTACAGCATGTTCGTGGCGGCGCTCGAAGTCAGTCGTCTGGCTGTCATCGCGAAAGGGAATGTTCATCAAATCGTCGCGATGGGCGAGCTTCCTCCTGAACGAGGGGCGTATGTCTATAAACTCAAGAACGCCAATGCGACCGACCTTGCCGCTATTCTGACCAATCTCGTCGCCCGATCTCAGACCGTGGTACAGGCAACACCGGGCACCCGGCCACTCTTTAGGCCCTTGAGCGAGTTCGAAGCCCCCGTCCAGGTCTTTGCGGACAAGGCGACGAACTCGATCGTCATCAGTTCGACAAAAGGCGCCTACACGAAATTGCTGGCCGTCATGCGGGACCTCGATACACGCCGAAATCAGGTCTTTGTGGAAGCCGTCATCATGGAGGTACAGGTCGATCGGCTTAAATCGATTGGAAGTGACCCCATTCAGGCCTTAGCGTTAGGCAAGAGTGGCTCGCTGCAAGGTCTTGCTGGATTCAACTCCGACCCTGGCGCTTTGTCCACGATCGCGCAGGCCGTTACTGGGGCGGCTGGGGGCGCTGCAACGGGAGGAGCGCTGGCAGCCCTCAACACGGTCAACGTGCGCGCATTCTTACAACTGTTGCTGAACCTGACAGATACGAATGTCCTCTCGACCCCTCAAGTACTTGCCGCGGATAACCAAAAAGCGAAGATCGTTGTGGGTGAAAATCGTCCATTCCCCACAGGTCAAGCTCAGGGAATCACGGGTGGTACCCTCGTCACGATCGAGCGAAAAGACGTCGGCGTCACGCTGGAAATCACTCCTCAAGTGATGGAAAACGACCTGATTCGATTAGAAATTAAGCAAGAGCTGACGGCGATCGCAGAGAATGTCGCACAGACCATCGGGAGCGGCAACTCCAGCATCCCAGTCGGGCCCACTACAACCAAACGATCGATGGAAACGACCACCATCGCAAAAGATCAACAGACGATCGTCATCGGTGGGCTTGTACGAGATAACATCACCATCAACGAGCGAAAGGTTCCGCTCTTGGGTGATATCCCGATCTTGGGTTGGCTGTTCAAATTCCAAAGCCAACAGATCGAGAAACTCAACCTGCTCGTGTTCCTAACCCCAACCCTCGTCAGGGATGAGGCAGACATGGTGGAGTTGAATGCCCGGAAATCAGCTGAATTGGGAACGCTGCAGCGTGAGAATCGAATTGAGGAGCCCACAAAACTCAAGCAAGATGTCATCGAAAAACTCGACCGCCAGGATGGAACTCCCCGCCCTCTTCCGAATATCGCAGACCCATCCGCTCCGCTCCAGCCACCTGTGAAGCCTGAATAACCTTTGATCGATCTGGTGCTAGCTGCCCAATGATAAGGCGTCCCGTCGTCCGTCCTGCCGCACTTGCACTTTGGCGCGGCCCACGGCATAGTGCGCACCGGTATTCACGAGGAGCGGGGAGACGATGGGACGACGCTTAGCCGCCGAAGCACTCGGCACCTTCTTTTTGGTCTTCGCCGGCTGC
>Ga0163153_10001320_pt1 | contig 39194 bp, 29 predicted proteins | sample OliLakLV19MP6IB1_FD_148629 | JGI IMG/M metagenome (GOLD analysis project Ga0163153, IMG submission 148629) | Freshwater microbial mat bacterial communities from Lake Vanda, McMurdo Dry Valleys, Antarctica - Oligotrophic Lake LV.19.MP6.IB-1 | ecosystem: Environmental > Aquatic > Freshwater >... | reverse complement strand
GAAGAAGGAGTAAAATTTAACCGACTCGGTTTAGCGATTGTTGATGAGCAGCATCGCTTTGGTGTTGCACAGCGATCGAAACTCTGGCAAAAAAATGCCGATGTGTATCCGCATGTATTGGTAATGACGGCCACACCAATCCCGCGTACGTTAGCCATGACTCTTTATGGGGATTTAGAAATTTCTGTTATTGATGAATTGCCAAAGGGAAGAAAGCCAATTATAACCACGCATCGGTTTGACTCGCATCGGTTGCTGGTAAATGGCTTTTTGAAAACTCAAATTGATACCGGCCGTCAAGTATATATTGTTTACCCACTCATTGAAGAATCGGAAAAGTTAGACCTAAAACATTTGATGGATGGGTATGAAAGTATCACGCGAGCATTTCCTGAAATACCGATTAGTATCCTTCATGGCAAAATGAAATCGGAAGCGAAGGATTATGAAATGGCGCGCTTTGTAAAAGGCGAAACTAAAATTATGGTTGCCACTACCGTGATTGAAGTAGGTGTGGATGTGCCTAATGCATCTGTAATGGTTATTGAAAGTGCCGAACGTTTTGGTCTTTCTCAACTACATCAACTGCGCGGCCGCGTAGGGCGCGGAGCAGAGCAATCGTATTGCATTTTAATGTCGGGCAATAAACTAAGTGCCGATTCTAAAACCCGCATTCAAACTATGGTAAAAACAAACAATGGGTTTGAGATTTCAGAAACAGATTTGCAATTGCGCGGGCCAGGCGATTTAATGGGCACACAACAAAGTGGGGCGTTGGATTTACTAATTGCAGATTTAGGAAAGGATGGTGAAATTTTAAAGGAGGCGCGAGAAGCTGCACAACAGTTACTTGAAACCGACCCCACTTTAGAAAAGCCCGAAAATAGGTTAGTTAAGATTCAAATTGAATCCATAAAGAAAACAACTGTTAATTGGAGCCGGATAAGCTAATTTACCTAATTGGATATACAATCGGGTTACATAATAGTTGCTTGGGCGATGTAAGATTGAGTTGGTTTTTGCTTAACTTGTGCCCTCTAAACCCTTAATTATGAGAGGACTTCTACTTTTCAGCATCTTTGTTTCTTTTTTTGCAACCTCTGCGCAAACAATTGCTATTAAAAAAGTAGAATTAGCTGGCGAAAAAATCGTTGTCCACTACGATTTGGAAGATGGCAATCCAAACAATGAATATAAGTTGGATTTATATGCCTCTCGTGATAATTACGCAACCCCACTCACTAAAGTAAAAGGTGATGTTGGTTTGGAGGTGAAACCTGGTTTAGGGCGAAGGATAGAGTGGAGTGTTAGAGAGGAGTTTGGTTCATTTAAAGGAAAGCTAGCACTTGAAATCAGGGGTAAAGTATATATCCCCTTTGTAAAGATTCAGAATTTTGATTCGGAGAAATCGTATAAACGAGGCAATAGTTATAACATAGCCTGGAAGCCAGGAAGCACCAATTCTATCAACATAGATTTGTATAAAGGGGGTCAACGAATAAGTGGTGAGTCAAACTTACAAAACAACGGGAGCCACACCTTTTATATTCCTGGTCATGCTAAAAAAGGGAGTGACTATCGGCTAAAAATTACGGATACAAAAAACTCAGAAGATGTTTTGTATACGTCAGAGTTTAAGATTAAACCAAAAGTACCTTTGTTAGTGAAGATTTTGCCCGTGCTGGCTGTTGGTGGGGCAGCGGCATTTCTTGGAGGAGCAGGTGATCCAAAAGACCCGTCTAATCCGACCAATAGTGATTTACCACTCCCGGGTTTTCCAACAAATTGATTTGTATGACCATGTTTGAAAATATGTCTAAGCGATTTATCTCTTTCCTGTTTTTTATATTCCTTAGTTCTGCACTTTGGGCGCAGACCTTTACATCTCTTAATGGTCCTCATCTCGGTAATGTAAATGATTTGGTTCGCGCAACTAGTGGCACTTTGATAGCTGCAACGGACAATGGTCTTTACCGCTCAACCGATGGCGGAACCACATGGACACGATTTACTGTATCGATTATTCCATTCGGCACAGCTACTAATTTTCAAGTCTTAACGATCAGTGCCAGTGGGCTGATTTACGCTGCTTCTTTTCAAAATATTTTCACTTCATCCGATGATGGCGCCTCTTGGGCTTTTCTTTCGACAACGGGTTTAACCACTGGAAGCGTAAGAAAAATTAAAGTGGCCCCCAACGGAAACGTGTGGGTTGTCCTCCTATCAGATAATACTTTGTATAGAGCTAATGCGGCTGCACCCACCACCTTCAATACAATCAACACGTTCAGTTCCACAATTAGTGATCTCGATATTGGTCCGGCCAATCAAATTGTAGTTTCCACACAGGGAAATTCCGCGCAGGTTTCTACCAACAACGGACTTAGTTTTTCAGCTCCCGCATCTGGTTTGGGGCCGGCCTCTTTTGTCTATTCGGTTGCTATCAACGCAACAGGAGTCATCTTTGCTTTGGCGTCTAACACAATTTACAGGTCAACTAACAATGGGGTAAACTATACAGATATAAAAAACAACATTACCGATGGCTTCTTTTTTGGATTCATAGAGACCGATGCGGCCGGAGATGTGTTTGTTGCCAATAACAGTTCCAGTAAGATTTATTCAGTATCCGCGGCAGGGTCTTTATTGGCAGCTCCGGTTTGGAGCTCAGCCAATTATCCAGCCGGCACTAATATTAATATATCAGCCCGTGCCGGTATTTTTCAATCATTAGTTAATTGGAGGCTGGGATTTTTTGCCTATGCAGTAGCGAGCACTACCGATGGTGGAGTATCGTGGACACAAACCGCTTCGGGCATCAAGGCTTACTTTGGATCAGCCGTTACACCTCGGCTTTTCAGATCTGCTACAAATCGGTTATTTATGGGCTGGCCCGGCAGCGGATATTTTGTTTCGATCGATGATGGCGCTAACTGGGATTTATTAAACAGCAGTGGCGCTAATCTCGATCGGAATATCAATGGTTTTGTGCCCGGAGCTAGCAACTCAATTATAGGCTATGGAAGCGGTGGTATAGTGCGATCGACAGACAATGGCCAGACCTGGACCAATCAAAGTATTTCCCCTAGCCATGCATATTTGACCATCATTGGAACAACACTTTATTCGTTGAATACAACTTTTGCTCCATCGTCTCTTCAAAGATCAACAGATAATGGTATTACGTGGATCAATTTACCTCTAACAGGCTTGCCAGTCAGTCCGTCAATACTAAAGCTTGTTTCAACCACCTCAGCATTATTTGTTGTAATTGCAAATGCAGGTGCAGATAATGGGATTTACTCAATCAACATAACTACGGGTGCTTGTGCCAAGAACACAACCATACCCATTACCCCGACAGATGCTGCCGTATTCGGTGATAATATAGTTGCCATTTCAGGTGCCTCGATGGCTGTCTCAGCTAACGCGGGAACAAGCTGGGTATCAAGAACTATTTCTCAAAACGTCAACCGTATCTGGATTGCCGATGAACTTAATTTTTATGCACAAGCATCCGTTGCTGGTACTTTTCTGATTTCTAATACTGCAGGAGCAACCTGGTCTGCTTCAGCATTGGGAGATGCAACAGGTTCGGCAACAGATGCCATTTTTACCCCACAAGGTTTCGCTTATTTGGCTGGCAGCAACATGGCAGTTCAAAAGAGCACGAATATTATTGTAACTCCGAAAGCGCCAACAAACCTACTCCTTCAAAGCAAAAGCTCTGCGTTTGCCTGGGTTACCTGGGATGATAACACAACCTTAGAATCCGGGTATCAGGTGGAAACCTCGGTAGGGGATAACACAAATTACCAACTATTATTTACGACAAGTAGTTCTAATAGTGTCCAGAACAAGGCCTCAACAACGGTAACGGCTAATCCGGTTACGCCAACTTTTGTTCGGGTTCGGGCTTTCAATGCTGCCGGCAATTCGGCTTACTCAAATGAAATCAGCATAACCGCTATTGATAACGCTTGCTCTCCGCCTGCGGCAGATATGGTTCCTAATAATCGAAGTTGGACTGCAACGGCTGTTGCTGATCCTGGATTTACACCCACTAATTCAGGACCCTTCACCTCCGCAAACGCCACAATTTCAATTTCAAGCAACGGAAATTTAACGTCTGCCAGCACCCCAGACATCCACTATGGCATGGGGATTTCTGGTTTCGGGTCGTTTGCAAACCAAGCCGGATTTGTTGAGCGGTGTGGTCAGACTTCAATGTCAAGTACTGGGCAATTTCAAAGCAATGGAAATGGAACCTGGAATCCCGCAACCAAAACGTTAACACTTAAATGGCAATCAGCATTTTTCTTCCAACCCTTTAAGGGCACAACAACTTTTGTTCTTAACGCAAGTGATCCAATACCAGCAGTTCCTACACTGTCTGGTAATATTTATTCAACAACTGAAATTTTACTCAGTTGGACCGCTCCATCTTTTGCTGCTTCTTACGATTTGGAACGAAGCCTGACTTCAGGAAGCGGATTTGTGCCAGTTATAACTGTAAATTTTCCCGCCAATACACATAGAAATGCCTCCCTGACTCCCGGCCAAACTTACTATTACCGCATTCGCTCAAAGAATGCAACCGGTAATTCTGCCTACTCCGCAGAACTTGCCATTGCGCCAAGTTCAGCAACCGTGTTTAGGCCGGTGGTCAATTCAATTTCCGATAATACAGAGTCGCAACAGGGTGCTGCCTGGGGCGATTTAGATGGCGATGGCGATGATGACTTGGCCATGCCGTCATTTACTAACACATTAGGGTTTCCCGTACCGCCAGTATTTTATGAGAATCAGGGTAATGATGTTTTCCTCAGACGTGACTTGACAGTATTGGCCGATGAGATTACATCCGTTAGCCGGGGGGTAGGTATTTTTGATTTTGACAATGATAATGATCTGGACATTATTATCCCGCGCAGCGGATCAGGGTCTGGTGCAAGCTCAATTCTGCTTGTAAATAACGGCAATTGGGATTTCACAAAAACGCTGTTAACAGAAACTACTCCACCAGGAACCGGAAGTATTTTCCGAGGTTATGCTATTTCAGATTTTGACCAAGATGGATTTGCGGATGTGTTTCTAGGAAGTCCTTCTGGCTCAGGCACTAATGAACATCCGTTAATGGTATTGAAAAAAAGTGGATCAAGTTTGTTAGTATCAACTGCACCTACTCTGTCCTCGGATCTAAATTCAGGTATGACCATACTGCCTGCCGATTATGATAATGACGGGGATCAGGATGTGTATATAATCAATAGATTGAGTCCGCCCGGAGCGAACAGGCTTTATAGAAATAATGGCGATGGCACTTTTTCTCTTGTTACAGGATTGGTCTTCGATTCTGATTTATTGTTTAATAGTAGAACAGGAAGCTGGGGTGACATTGACAATGATGGAGATTTGGATTTGTATGTTGGTAATCAGACTACCGCAGGCAATAGATTATACCGTAATAACAGCGATGGCACATTCACAAGTTTAACAAGTTCAGTGCAAGAAGGAATTCCAGCCACAGGCAGCGCCTTTGGTGATCTTGATAACGATGGAGACTTGGATTTAGTGGTAACTGCTCTAGGGGCAAATGCAATTTACTTTAATAATGGCAGTGGTGTGTTCACGAAATCAGTCACTCCTGAAATTTTTACCAGTGCACTTATTGCAAACGTAGGCGGAGCTTTTAGTGATTATGACGCAGATGGGTTCCTTGATTTTTATATGGCCATTGGTTTACAAGCAATTCTGCCAAATCTATTGTACAAGAATACCCTCACCGCATCGGCATCCCGCAATTGGGTTGAGGTAAAATTAAAAGGAACCGTGTCTAATAGAGCTGCTATAGGAGCACGAGTAACGGTGACCACAACCTCACCTAACAGGACGCAGATTAGGGAAGTGATGGCCGCTACAGGTTACAGCAGTCAGAGCAGCTTGACGCAACATTTTGGATTAGGTACCGCAACAGCGATAAGTCAAATTCAGATACGCTGGCCTAATGGCGGAACTCAAACAATTGCAAATCCTGCTATTAATCAAGTTATAACGATAACCGAAGACGTTGTTGGGCCAGTACTCTCACTTACACCGGCCAATGGTTCTGCCGGGGTCAACACAGGTAACACACTAAAGGTAACTCTTAGCGAACTCGGGTCACCCGTTGCTGCCAAAAACATAGTCGTGCGCAGAGATACTGGAGCAGGCACTGTAGTTCAAACGCTGGCGGCAACGGCTGGCGTTGCCACAGGCAATGAATATACCTACACCCTAGCCTCAAATTTATTGCCGCTGACCACTTACTTTATAAGTATTGATGCCGGAGCTTTTATTGATGTTTTCGGCAACCCCTCGCTCACAGTTGCCCCCGCTAATTGGACCTTCAGCACATTGGATAATGTAGCCCCCGTAGTAACATTTATTCCGCCAGCTACCATTTCGAAAGCCGATCTGGCCTCGCAAGTGTTTACTGTAACGGCCACGGATAACATTGCCATTAGTTCGGTAGTGATGAGTTATCGTAAGATTACTGCTACGCAATTCCAAACGCTCACGGGCACGTTCAATGCATCCACCGGAAATTATGACTTTTCTCTACAAGCATCTATGTTTAATGACATGGGTCTGGAGTATTATTTTGAGGCAACGGATGCACAGCCAAACACCACGCGCAATCCTACTACGGGCAATTATTTTACGCGGTTAACCATCTCAGAGTCATTGCTAACCTTGTCCATCAGTGCTGGATCAACGTTATCAGCTTATAAGATCATTTCAGTTCCACTTGACCTTAGTACCAACGCAGTTGGATCCTTGTTCGAGGAGCTGGGAGCGCCCGATCCGAAAGAATGGCGTCTGTTGAAATACGTCAATTCACCGCCAACATGGAATGAGACCTTTCAAAATATTGCCCGGGGCGAGGGGTACTTTATTATTTCAAAAGGCGGTGCCAACATCAAGTTTGGCGAAGCAACATCGCCCAACTACACCCAGGCAAGTCCATTTGTCCTGAACTTGACGCAAGGCTTCAACCTTATCGGAAATCCTTATTTAGTTCCCATTAATTGGAATGAGGTTAGATCAGGTATTGCAGGTGTAGGCGAGCTAAAGATTTTTCAGGGCGGAGTGTATGCCAATATTGGAGCGAGCACAGACTTGGGTACATTCGAAGGCGGCTTTGTTTTTGCGAATGCCGCGGTATCTGTTCCTATAAAGTTTAAAACCTCTACAGGCGGACGAGTTTCGGACAAAACTATTGGGTCAGACATTAGCAGCGAAGAATGGATTGTGCCGATTGAACTCCATCAAGGAAACAATATCTTCAGGTTTGGGGGCATCGGCATGAGTAAGGATGCATCTTTATCGTATGATGGGTTTGATGATTTTGCGCCTCCGGCTTTATTCGAAAATCAGGAACTGAAGTTTGCCCACCCCGAACACTTTATGAAACATTTTTCGCGAGATGTAGTGCCAACAATACTAGAATATCAATGGGAGTTTACTGTAGATACAGAAGTAGCGGGAACAGCAGAATTGAAGTGGGATAACACTTTGTTTGGCGATAACGCAAATGAACTATACTTGGTGGATGTTACCAGACAGGTTGTTACCGATATGCGCACAACAAATCAGTTCAGTTTTGATCCTGAGAAGTCAACAATGTTCAAAATATATTTTGGAAAAGATCTCCGATCAAAAGTAAAACCAGAAGGTGTGTTTTTAGGAAAACCATTCCCCAATCCAACGAATACCAGCGCAACAATTGGATTTACCTTGCCGGAAAATAATTCATCTTACCGGGTTCAGCTTGAGATTTTTAATTCTGTTGGACAACGTACGGCAATTCTTACTAATGGAAATTTCCTGGGGGGCTTCTATACCTCTGTTTGGGATATAGAAAATAATAAAAACGGACTTTACTTCTATCGTCTGACAGTTTCTTCAAGCGAAACTCAGAAGGTGTTAACGGAAAAGATCATCATTAACCGATAAAATATGAAAAGCAAGAATTGGATTTTAGTTGTTCTCTTACTTCTTAGTTCATGGAGTATAGCCCAAACTGTAACCACCCGTACCAACGAATTTGAGGTCGATTTCAGCGACCCCAATAAGTTGGTTACCTCGGTAATACCTGTTATCACCTGGATTACTCCGGTTCCGGAAACAAGTTATGCACAGGAGAACAAGTTCAAAATCAAAGTTGAAATTGAGTCGACCACCCCGCTGAAAAATATTACTATTTCTATTAAAGAGAATGCAGAAACAGCCTCACGTGGCTCTATGAGCATTTTGCCGGAAGGCAATGAACGCTTCAACTCCACCATAGAAAAATCGCTTACTCTTATGGACGGAGAAAACTTGCTTGAAGTGGTGGCTGAAAACATGGATGGAACCAAAACGGTTAGCTATAAAAAAGTGCACGTGGGCAGTGCATCCTTGGCTGATGCAACTAAATTAAATCGCACAGACTATGCATTAATTTTTGCAACGGATCAATATGATAATTGGTCGGATCTGGTAAACCCAATTTTTGATTCGCGAACTATTGCGGAAGAACTCAAGAAAACGTATGGATTTAAAGTTGAGATTGTTGAGAATGCCACACAATCTCAAATCTTAAGAAAGATTCGCGAATACGGTGAGAAGAAATATCAACCCCTTGATCAATTCTTTATTTTCTTTGCAGGCCACGGAACGTATGATCAAACTTTTGGTGAAGGCTTTGTAGTAGCGAAGGAATCATTATTGAATGATGAAGCGAAAACAACCTACCTTTCACATAATCGCTTGCGTTCAATTGTAAACAATATTCCGTGCGAACATATTTTTCTGGCGATGGATGTTTGTTTTGGAGGAACCTTCGATCAAGCATTGGCATCTTCGCGCGGAGCGGACGATGAAGTTTATAAAGAGCAAAACCAAACAGAATTTATTACACGTAAACTCACCTATAAAACTCGTAAGTTTCTTACCTCGGGCGGCAAGACTTATGTGTCGGATGGAATACCGGGCAAGCATTCACCGTTCGCTAAAAATTTTATTGATGCACTACGGTCAAGAGGCGGACGCGATGGAATCTTAACACTTCCTGAAATTTTTACCTATGTTGAAAAACTAAAAATTCAACCTCGTTTCGGAGAATTTGGAGACAATGCACCCGGGAGCGATTTCATTTTTGTAGCGAGATAATATAAGACAACTTGTTTAGTTAAGGTGAGGAAATCCTCACCTTTTTTATTGCGTAATTTCTCTTACTTTAAAAGGTTGATGTCTATGAGAGTTTTCATTGTATTCAGTCTATGGGCTATATCGCTTTCACTTCAAGCTCAAACCGGGGCTTATTATCTTTCGCACTACACACCACCCGATGATCAAATTGATTTTCGCAGTGTAGATATTGTACAAGATGCTCAAGGCGAAATATATTTTGCCAATAAAGGTGGGGTATTAGAATTTGACGGAACAAACTGGAGAATGATTAGCGTTTCGGGTAAAGTCAATTCGCTTTCAACCAATGGTGAAAATGTTTTCTTAGCTGGCTTGGTTGGTATTGGAAAACTGGGACAGAAAAGTGAACCCCCGAGATCTTACTCGAAAATTGCTGAGGGAAATTTCTTCTTAACATTAATTAGCGGCAATCGTGTTTTTTTCTTTGGCAAAGATCAAATCTCAGCATACGATATTTCAACCAATGAACTTGTAAACTCGATAAAACCAGATACCAGTCATGGAGTTTTTGTAGGTGCTTATGCTGTGGCCGAAAATGTTTATGTGCGTACCTCGTTGCGTGGGTTACTTAAAGTTCAACAAGACAAACTGGAAGCTTCCGATGTTACACCTGGGAATCTTATTTTCTCAACACCTTCTGCAAATGGAAAAAAATTTTTAATAGGAACGGACGACCATCATGTTTTTGTGCATGAGAATAATTCCTTGCATGAGATAGTTATAAAGGATCAGGACATGTTGACAAACTATGTTTTAGTTGATGGAGTTTGGGTAAATGGTGATCTCATCGCTCTTGGCACATTGCGGGGCGGAATATTATTCATCAATCCAAAAACAGGCGAGACTGAACAGGTTATAAATTATCAGAATGGTTTGCCTGATAATGAAGTATATGCATTGATGACCGATCGGAGGCAGGGAGTCTGGGTGGCGCATGAGTACGGATTTACGCGCATTGCCCCCAATATTCCGTTTCGCTCATTCGCTCATTTTCCCGGGCTGGCTGGTAATCTTTTGTGCGCCCAAACATTTCAGGGAAAAGTATATGTTGGAACAACCCTCGGCCTTTATCAGTTAACTGAAGATATTGCCGGGGTTACTCAATTTGCATTGAGCCAACAACCAAGTAAAAAAAGGAAATCTGAAATAGCGAAAGTTGTCTTGAATAAAGACCGCCTATCCCGCGCAGGCGAATATCGATTTAAGAAGGTTTACGGGATAGAAAGTAAGATAACGCAACTGACCGAGGCGATGGGCAAGTTATTTGCTTCGGGGCTTGGTGGTGTATTTGATGTGGAAGGCTTGAATGCTAAACCAATTGTTCAAGAACCAGTCCGCTCCGTTTTTTTCGCACCATCCTTGCAGCAGCTTATTATAGCAACCTATGGCGAGCGGGTTAAAACTTTTTCATTCGCGGAAAGTGATTGGAAAGAAACAAATTTAATAGACTCAGTGGGGGACTTTATTAGCCATGGTTTTGAAGATTATCTCGATAACATTTGGCTTTGCGGGCGTTCAAATATTTATAAACTTGAAACTGTAGATGATGATATTTCTGATATAGTTACCTACCCAATAAATAATCCTTCGCTCGATGAAACCGTTGGTCTTTCTTATGGCCGTGAAATTTACATTGCAGCCTCGGGGCAATTCAGTCGTTTTGATGACAAGACTTCAACGTTCGTAAAGTATGATTCGCTTCCAGGTCCACGCAAGTATTTTGCATCTGCTGGCTATTTCTGGTTTCACGATGGCGCCCGGTGGCGAACGGTAGACGCAAAACTTCAATCTTTAAAACTTGGCTGGCTCGGGCTGTTTCCAAATTTAAGATTCCTTGCTCCAAATAATTTAGGCGATGGATTGTGGGTGATTACCGCAAAGAATGAACTATATAAATTCACCAATACGGTCAATCAACCCGACACAACTAATTATCCACTTTTTTTGCGGACTGTAATTGGCCCGGAAATAAAAATTGCGAAGCAAATTGAGATTGAACAAAACGATGAACTTGTCACCTTTGAATTTATTCAACCTGATTTTACCGGAATGAATACAACACAATACCGCTATCAGGTAAAAGGGTTAAACAAAGCGTGGTCGGTTTGGGGTTCATCCAACAATGTAATTGATTTACCTTTTTTACCACCCGGTAAGTATGAATTGCAGGTTCAGTCGCGGGACTTATTGGGAAATGAATCAAGCACAGAACAAATCAAATTTGTGGTACTTCCGCCTTATTGGAAACGCTGGTGGTTTTATGCACTGGAGTTTTTTGTGTTTAGCTTTTTTGTTACTCTTTCGCTTAGGTTAGGGCGCGCGAATTCACGCTATCGGTACCTAAGTCAAATCTTATCGTTGATTACAGTGGTTATGTTGATCCAATTTTTGGAAACGGTAATCAGCTCATTCCTCGGATCAAGGACTTCACCGGTTATTGATTTTGGCATTCAAGTGCTTGTTGCGTTAATGGTGTTTCCGGTGGAGATTTTTACCCGGGATGCCATGATGAAATACTCAGCAGGAAAATATCAAATTAAAAGAATTTGGGATAAGGAAAAATAACCACTCTCGAATAATAGTTTGATCAATTCGGATTTTATATCTTCACTCAACCTGAAAACCAAACCACATGAAAAGCCTAATTCCAGTAATAACTTTGTTTTTATTTATGATTGGCTGCACACAAAAGGAAGCTGACAAAACCATAGCCGAGCAAAACCCTGCTGCAGAAGGATTTGATTTTAATGATTCTGATCCTGCCGCAATTCAATTGGCTGACAGCATTATGCAGGCCATGGGGGGTCGCGAGAATTGGGATAAGACTCATTTTATTTCATGGAAATTTTTTGGGAGAAGAGATTTAATTTGGGATAAGCATACAGGTAACGTGCGCATTGAAAGTCAATCGGATAGCACTATTTACTTGTTGAATGAAAAAACGGGAGAGGGAAGAGTGCGAATCAAGGGCACTGAAATTACAGAGCCTGACAGTTTGAAAAAATTACTTGATAAGGCGAAAGCGATTTGGATTAATGATTCGTATTGGCTTGTGATGCCTTTTAAAATTAAAGATTCTGGAGTAACCATTAAGTACATGGGTGAAGATACCCTTTCGGGAAATCGGTACAATTCACTTGTGCTAACATTTAAGGAAGTTGGCGTAACGCCACAAAACATGTATAAATTGTATGTGGATAAGCGTGAAAAATTAGTTCGCTATTGGGCTTATTATCCAAGTGCGACTGAGAAAGATAAAATGGGTTTTCTGAGGCCGTGGGATAATTATAAGAACTTTGGTGGAGTTTTATTTTCCGCTGATAGGTCGGATGGCGGTGGTCCTACTAATTTAAAAGTTGATGAATCTTTACCTGAAACTTTGTTTACTGAATTCTAATTTTTTTCTATGATTCTAAACTTAGAGACTGTTCCGCATTTCTATAAAAACTATGTAAAGCAAGTTGAAGAAAGTGACTTATTGCAAGCACTTCGCATTTCAGGTCATCGTGCGTTAGAGTTACTTCATTCTATTCCTGAAAATAAAGCCGACTTTAAATACGCACCTAATAAGTGGACAATTCGCGAATTACTTTGCCATGCAATAGATGCAGAAAGAATCTTTGCGTACCGTGCTTTGCGATTTGCCCGAAACGACAAAACTAATTTGTCTTCCTTTGAAGAAAATGACTACGCGACTCAGGCCAACGCAACGGGACGAAGTTTACAAAAAATAGCGATGGAGATGGCGCACTTGCGTTCTTCTACAATCGACTTGTTTGAAGGATTTACACCTGAGATGCTTATTAGAAAAGGATTGGTAAACAATAACGAGCTTTCAGTAGTTGCACTCGGATTCATTATTGCGGGGCACGAAACACATCACTGCCAAATTTTGAAAGAGCGGTATCTTCCTTAATGAATGAGAGGGTTTGCTTGCATTATTCTTACACTACTTCTTGGTTTGGCATGCTCGCCAAGAATTGGCATATTAAAAGAAATAAATCGTACTGAAACGGAATTGAAAGAGCATACTGGCTTTGCCTTATATGATCTCACGTCTAAAAAATATTTGGCTGAGTATCATTCCGATAAATACTTCACGCCTGCTTCTAACGCAAAAATTTTTACCTTCTACACTTCATTAAAAGTATTGGGTGATTCGGCCACAGCGCTTAAATATGTGCACCGTGGCGACTCTATAATTTTTTGGGGAATGGGGGATCCATCATTTCTATATTCGCGAACGTATTATGATAGTAGTGTCTATAATTTCTTAGTTCAGGCAGAGGACAAATTATTTTATTCGCCTTCAAATTTTGAAACGAGTTTACTTGGCCCAGGCTGGGCTTGGGACGATTATCCATATAACTATTCAGCTGAACGATCTCCATTCCCAATGTTTGGAAACCTGACTACCATCGAAAAAAATTTTACCGGCTTTCGAGTTTTACCAAGATATTTCATGGAACACTTTACCATTGCTACGGATCCGCATAAGCGAGAAGAGGTGATTCGTGATCTTGACAATAATCAGTTGACGTATTTTCCTGGTAAAGGCTTATATAAAAATTGGGAATTGCCTTATCATTATAGCAGCGATTTGGTTGTTGATTTGTTGAGTGACACACTGAAACGAGAAGTACAAGAAATTAATTTACCCATACCCTCAGATGCGCAATCATTGAAAAGCATTCCACTTGATAGTTTGTATCGGGTAATGATGCAGGACAGTGATAATTTTATTGCGGAACAATTGCTGTTGCAATGCGCAGGCATATTGAGCGATACCCTAAATCCTGAAATAGCAATTAAGTATGCCTTAGATTCTTTGCTTAATGACTTGCCTGACGAACTTAGTTGGGTGGATGGCTCCGGATTGTCGCGTTATAATTTATTTACACCGCGTTCAGTTGTAAAACTTTGGGAAAAGATATATCAGTTTGTTCCGCAAGAGCGCTTGTTTAAATTATTGGCAGTGGGCGGGCAGAGCGGGACGATAAAGAACTGGTATAAAAAAGATGTTCCTTTCATCTTTGGAAAAACGGGAACGCTAAGCAATAATCACTCGCTTAGCGGATTTCTGATCACCCGAAAGGGTAAGGTTTTAATATTCAGCATGATGAATAATAACTACCTTGCTAGTACAAATGAAGTGCGCATAAGAATGGAGAAAATTTTAAATTCAATTCATGATAAATACTAAAATGAACAGAAGCGGAATGAAGAAATATGTGTTCTTGATGCTAATCTGTTTTGCGATTACAGCATCATTTAGTCAACCAATGGACATGCTTGATATAAAAATCGGGCAAATGATTTTGATTGGAATGCCAAAAGCTGAGTTAGATCAAAAAGTTTTGGAGGAGGTAAGAAAAGGCAAAGTAGGTTCATTGATCTTTTTTGAAAAAAATATTCCTAACAAGCCCAATGCTTTTGCTAGTGTAAAAAACATGACTTGGACTTATCAAAAGGCAGCATCCATTCCATTATTTATTTGTATCGATCAAGAGGGTGGAAAAGTAAATCGATTAAAAGAGAAGTATGGGTTTACGAGATCAATTACGGCAGCTGCGCTTGGAAGATATAAATCACTAGACTCAGTTCGATTTTATGCAGATGCAACTGCAGCAACGTTAGCAGGCCTCGGTTTCAATGTAAATTTTGCTCCCGTTGTTGATCTGGCTATAAATAAGGATAACCCCATTATTGCTAAACCCGAGCGCGCTTATTCGGCCAATGCCGATACGGTGGCAATGATGGCAAAAGAGGTTGTTAAAATGCACCGTAAGTATGGAGTGATTACTTCGCTCAAACATTTTCCCGGACACGGTAGCTCAAAAGACGACACCCATCTTGGCGTTGCTGATGTAACCAACACGTGGAGCGAGGACGAATTGAAACCTTATAAGTTGCTTATTGATTCAGGTTATGTTGATGCGGTTATGACATCGCATATCGTCAACAAGAATTTAGATGCCAAAGGTTATCCGGGCACGCTATCAAAAGACATTTTAGATGGGATATTACGCAAGCGATTAGGATTCAATGGCGTAGTGTTTTCGGACGATATGCAGATGCACGCAATCTCCAAAAACTTTGGATTGGAAGAAACTATTCGACTTGCAATAAATGCGGGTGTTGATATCATGTGTTTCTCAAATAACATTCCCGGAAGCGATGAGCGTACAGTAGATAAGGTGCATGCAATTATTAAAAAGATGGTTTCAAAGGGTGAGATTAGGCCTGAACGGATTGATGAATCGTTTCAGCGCATTCTTCTACTAAAGAGTCAAATGGGTAATAAAGATGTGGCTGGCTACAAGGCTGAGGTAGCTCGCTTGCAAAATCAATTGAAACTTCAAGTTGCGGAGTCAAAAAAGCCAGCTCTGGAAATTAAAAAAGAAGAGCCAGCTTCAGAACCTTCAAAGAAAAAGAAGAAGTCAAAACGAAACTGAGAAGATCTTATGAGCAAAAATATTGTAATAATAATTCTAATAGCATTGTTAGTAGGTTCATTGTACTTCGGCTTTCAACAAAAGACAAATGCCGATCAACTAGTTTCAGCATGTGCGAAAGAAAAGGAAGAGCTAGTTAATGCTGCAATAGAACAGCAAAAACGGGCAAGTCAATTTCAAGATATGGCTGAAATGGCTCAACACGAGGCAATGGTTCAACGGACAATTTGCGAAGAACAATTGAAAGAACTGAAAAAATAAATAGTATGGATAAACGTGATTTGAAGCGAGCAAGAATAATTGCAATTGTAATCGGATCGTTGTTAGGCCTAACGTTAATCTCTTTCGTTTATGCTTTTGTTCAACAAGGTATAGCTAAGGAGAATTTAGAGTTAGCAATCCAACTTGAAACCAAGTTAATGAAGAATGAACAAGAGTTTCGCGAAAGGCTAGGGCTTTGCGAACGCCAATCCCAAAATGAAGCAGACCGCGCTGATGAGATTCTTGCGAGGATAAACGCAGAGGTGCAAGTAAAAAAGAAATGACCTTCACCTTAATCGAAGCGATAGGATCAGAAGTTCCAATCATAATTAGCGTGCCCCACTGTGGTGTTAATTTTCCTGAAGAACTAAAAGATCAATATAAACCTGAGTTAATTGCTAGTCCTGATGATACGGATTGGTTTGTTGACAAGCTATATGATTTTGCGCCTTCATTAGGCATTACATTGATTACGGCTAATTACAGTCGCTGGGTTATTGATTTAAATCGCGATCCTCACAGCAAGCCGCTTTACACCGATGGAAGAATTATAACAGCGCTCTGCCCGGCAACAACTTTTTTAGGAGAATCAATTTATAGGGATGAGCGCAAAGAAGTTAATACTAATGAGGTAAATAGAAGAGTAGAATTATACTATCAACCTTATCATCAACAAATTGAATTATTGCTTCAAGAGCGAAGGGAAGAATTTGGTAAAGTTTTATTGTGGGATTGTCATTCTATTCGCCAAGTAGTTAAAACTATTCAGCAAGAAAAATTCCCTGATTTGATTTTAGGAGATGCTGATCTTACTTCAGCTTCGCCTGGATTGATTGAAACTGCTTTAGGTGTTTTAGATCACAGTGAGTATTCGGTAAAACATAATCATCCTTTTAAAGGTGGTTTTATAACCAGGCATTTTGGCAAACCTTCTGAAAATAAACATGCAATTCAATTAGAAATGACTAAGGTGAATTATATGGATGATAGTGAACTAAAGTATGATGAAGTTCGAGCTGGTAAAATGAGGGGTGTGTTGAAGGAAGTTTTTGAAAAACTGATTGAGGTTTTGCGACACCCCTCTCCCTGGGGAGAGGGGCGGGGGTGAGGGAGTTGAATTATTGACTCGAAATAAAACTTTACCCCCTATTCTTGAAAATGCCCGCTCTCTTAGAAGAAATCAAACTGAAGCCGAAGAGAAACTTTGGAAACATTTAAGAAACAGAAAAGTAGGTAACCTTAAATTTCGCAGACAACAACCTTTTGAAGGATTTATCTTAGATTTTTATTGTCCGGAAGCAAAGCTGAGTGTTGAGGTTGATGGGGAAATTCATTTAAGACAAGAAGAAAGAGAATATGATCAACAACGAACTGAGTATCTGGCTGATTTTGAAATTAAGATAATTCGGTTTAGTAATGATAGCGTTATGAATAATGTATTTGAAGTATTAAGTATTATAATGAGAGAAGCTGATGAAAGAATTATCAAGTGAGTTGAATCCCTCACCCCGTCCTCGTTCCTCGGACACCCCTCTGCCTGTGGAGAGGGGTTGGGGACTTAAGTTCTACCATTTCCCTGCACTACTCCAAAAAGAAGGTTGGCTTTCGTCAATCTATATAGGTGTTGATGATGCCGGGCTTATCAAGCATCTTTCAAGTGAAGCACCTGCGGAGGCTGTTGCCGTTGAATCCGTGCAAGGTTTTGCACTTCCAGGTTTTCAAAACGCACACTCACATGCTTTTCAATATGCCATGGCAGGCTTGGCAGAGAATCATCCAATTGGAAGTCAGGATGATTTTTGGACTTGGCGTGAAGCGATGTATCAATGTGCGCTTTCCATAGATCCTGATCAAGCGGAAGCAATAGCGGCCATGTTGTATGCAGAAATGGTGCGGGTTGGTTACACACATGTTGCTGAGTTCCATTATTTGCACCATGATAAAAATGGAAAGCCTTATAACAATCTTGCTGAGATGGGTGAGCGGATGATTGCAGCAGCACACAAAGCTGGAATTAAGATTACACTGATTCCAGTATTTTATCAAAAAGGAGGATTTGGATTGGCTCCGCAAGAAAGACAAAGACGCTTCATCTCAGATTCGGTCGAGAATTATTTTAAATTATTTGAAGCATCCGAAACGATAGTTAAAAATCATAGTCATACTTCATTAGGACTTAGCGTTCATTCACTTCGTGCAGTTGACCTGAAAGACATTGTTGCTACTATTAATCAGGCATCAAAAAATATTCCTATTCACCTTCATGTAGCAGAACAGAAGAAGGAAATTGCTGATTGTTTGGCTTACTGCAACAAACGCCCGATGCAATGGGTGCTAGAAAATCTTGAAGTGAATGAACGTTATAATCTGGTTCACTCAACTCATCTGGATGATAGTGAACTTAAACCCTTAGCCAAATCAGGAGCATCAGTTATACTCTGTTCCTCTACCGAAGGAAATCTTGGTGATGGTATTTTTAGGATGCGTGAGTATGTAAAGTTGGGTGGACGCTGGTGCATTGGTACGGATAGTCATATAGGACTAAACCCGATGGAAGAATTTCGAATGATTGACTACCGCCAGCGATTAGTTTCCAATCAACGGAACACATTTGACGGTGATGCTGCCGCTTATATGATTAACGAAGAAGTGACATCCGGCCGCAAAGCCATGGGATTGCAAACTGAAAACCATTTCGAGATCGGAAAATCCTTTGATGCGGTTATTTATAATTCACAAACCCACATGCTTGCGGAGACTTCAGAGAAAAATCGATTAGCTACACTTTTATTTACTTCTGATTCAAGCCGGATTATCGGAACGATCGTAAACGGCAAATGGGTTGTAAAAAATCAGCACCATCGCGAAGGCCATTCAATAAAAACCGCATTCTCCAAAGCAATGCAGCAATTGAAAAATAGATAACCGAGCAAATAATTTAGCTGGTTTCTTAGGCAAGTTTTGATTAACTAAGGTTTTGTAATCCAAACTTCTATGAAAAAACTTCTTCCAATCCTGTTTCTGGCTTTGGCGGGATTTATCCCACTGGTCAATGCACAGAAATCTAAATCAAAAGCCGAACCCCAAATAGCACCGTCATTTGATGCTGCAAATTTTAAAGGCATAAAATGGAGAAACATAGGTCCATTTCGTGGCGGCCGCGCCAATGCAATTTCTGGGGTACTAAAAAACGATAACATCTATTATGTTGGCTATACAGGTGGCGGCATTGCTAAAACGGAGGATGCAGGGATTACCTGGAAAAATATTTCGGATGGTTTTTTCAATGTAGGTTCCATTGGGGAAATTGCTATCTGCGAAAGCGACCAGAATGTAATTTATGTAGGTACTGGCGAGCATGCCGTGCGTGGGGTAATGACATCGTATGGTGATGGTGTTTACAAATCAACCGATGGCGGCAAAACCTGGAAAAATATTGGTCTCGAAAAAACGCGACACATCTCAGAGATTGCTATACATCCATCAAACCCAGACATAGTTTTAGTAGGTGCGCAAGGCCCTGTCCATGGCGCCAGTGCCGATCGTGGAGTTTATAAATCTGTTGATGGTGGAGCTACGTGGAAAAAAACTTTGTATGTAGATGAAAACACGGGCGTGTCTTCCTTGAATATGGATATGACAAATCCGCGAATTATTTATGCTGCAACATGGCAACACAGACGCTACCCATGGAAAGTTGAAAGCGGTGGTCCGGGTTCTGCTATTTGGAAATCGACTGATGGTGGTGACACGTGGACAAAAATTATTGATGGGCTACCAAAGGAGATGGGCAAGATTGGTGTTGCTGTTTCACGCGCGAATCCTAATAAAGTATTCGCCATTATAGAAGCTGAAAAATCAAAGGCCGGACTTTATCGTTCTGATGATGGTGGTAAAAAATGGAATCACATGAGTAGTGATAATACAATTACTGCGCGTTCGTGGTACTACATGGAAGTATTTCCTGATCCGATTAACGAGGATGTTGTATATGTTTTAAATGCACCCGTAACTCGTTCCATTGATGGGGGAAAAACATTTTCAACCTTGCGTGTAGGTCATGGCGATACGCATGATTTATGGATCAATCCAAAATCAAACAGCAACATGGCATTGGCCGATGATGGCGGTGGGGAAATTAGTTTCAATACTGGCCGCTCATGGTCGCCTTTAAATAATCAAGCTACTGCTCAATTCTATCGTGTAAATGTTGACAATCGTTTTCCGTATTGGGTTTATGGCGGGCAGCAGGATAATTCGTCTGTAGCCATTCCCAGTAGAAATGGAAGTTATGGAATCACCGAAAAAGATTGGTTCAATGGACCCGGTTGTGAGAGTGCCTGGATAGCGTTTAACGACCCTGCTAATCCGACATTACTCTATGGCGGATGTTACCAGGGGCAAGTAGATGTGTTGGATACCCGAACCAGTGAGGTTAAAGACCTACAGGAATATCCAGCTACTAATTTAGGCTACAAACCTCGTGAAATGAAGTATCGTTTTAACTGGAACGCTCCATTAATTAACTCTGCTCACGATCCTAAAATACTTTACCACGCAGCCAATGTGCTTTTCAAAAGCACTAATGGTGGCTTTAGTTGGGAAGTTATTAGCCCTGACCTTACCCGTAATGATACTACTAAGCAAAATACAAGTGGCGGACCTATTACCAATGAAGGTGCTGGTGGAGAAAATTACAATACGATTTATTATGTAATTGAGTCTCCGCATGAACGCGGAGTGATTTATACAGGCAGCGATTGCGGCTTGGTTTATCTAACAAAAGATGGTGGCAAAAATTGGAGCAACGTTACGCCAGCAGGTTTGCCTGAAAGTATGGTTCATTCCATTGAAGTATCGCCACATGATAAAGGCACAGTTTATATTTCAGCATCGCGCTATAAGTTCAATGATTTTTCTAATATAACTTATAAGTCTGTAGACTATGGTAAGTCGTGGACGAAGATTGGTGCAGGTGTAGCCACCGATGATTTTATTAAAGTAATTCGGGAAGATAAAAAGGTGAAAGACCTTTTATACGCTGGGGCGGAAAGAGGATTTTACATCTCAACGAATGGAGGGGCTTCGTTTAGCAAGTTTCAGTTGAATTTTCCAATTGTTCCGGTAACGGATTTAATCATTCACGATAATGATTTGATTGCCGCTACTGCGGGACGCGCCTTTTGGATTTTAGATGATCTTGCCGCTATTCAACAATCGAAAGGGAATTTTGGAATGAGTGTGAAAATTTATACACCCAAACCAACATACCGATTATCGTCCGTAACTATACCTGAATATTTTGGCGATATCCCTGGGCTCGGTCGCAATCCGGCTAACGGTGTTTCTCTTGATTACTATTTGAAAGAAAAAGCAGATACAGCAACAATTAAATTGGAGATTTTAGATGCCAGTGGAAAGTTGATTCGTTCCTACACAAACAAAAAGGATGAGAACTTCAAACCTTGGCCAGGTGGTCCTTCACCAAAACAAACTATTCCTGCAGAAGCTGGTATCAATCGTTTTGCCTGGGATTTCCGCACGGAATCGTTGATTGGTGTGCCGGGAGTATTTGTGTACGGAGATTACAGCGGCTACCGTGTTGCACCGGGTAAGTACAAAGCCCGATTAACAGTTAAAGGACAAACCTCAGAAACGGATTTAGAAATAATTTCGGATCCAAAAGTTACAGCCACAGCAGCCGAATGGGCAGCACAGCAAGAATTTTTGAAACAAGCGGGTGAGCAGTTTGATGAATTGCATAATTCAGTAAACAACCTACGCCAGGTGAAAAAACAAATTGAAACCCTGAATGAGTCAATGAAAAACAATCCGGATGCGAAGGAGTTGATTGAGAACGGAAAAGAGTTGATTAAGAAAATAGATCAATGGGAATCGAACCTGATAGAACCTCGCTCAAAGAATTTTCAAGATGTAATTAACTTTCCAAATAAGCTGAACTCTGAATTTTTGCAATTGCGTGGTGTGGCTGATACTCACGATCCACGATTAACCAAAGGTGTGCAAGATAGAGCTTCAGACGTAAATGCTACATGGGGCAAGCACAAACAGGAAATGAACGTGCTGATTCAGAAAGACATCAATGACTACAATCAGAAGTTTAAGGAAAAGAATTTACCTGCTTTGAATACAGGCACAAAAAATCCGGTGATTAATAATTGAGTTGATCTAAATAAAAAAAGAGGGTGCCCTTACTTAAAGCACCCTCTTTCATTTTTATGAATTAACTTTTATCGCTTGGATTCAGTTTTCTTTACCTCACGGTTTTCATAGCTTTCAATCACATCACCAACTTCAATGTCGTTAAGATTTTTGATGCTGATACCGCAATCAAAACCAAACTTAACTTCTGATACATCGTCTTTGAAACGTTTCAGTGCAGTCAGGTCACCTGAGTAAACCACGATACCATCGCGAATCAATCGAATAGGATTGGTGCGCTTCACGTATCCATCAGTAACCATACAACCGGCTACGGTTCCTACTTTCGAAATCTTAAACACTTCACGAACCTCAGCATTACCCACAATCACTTCTTCCATCTCCTTCTCAAGCATACCTTCCATGGCAGCCTTGATTTCATCGATGGCATCGTAGATGATTGAGTACAAACGAATTTCAATCTCTTCGTTGTCCGCAAGTTTTCTGGCTGATAATGAAGGCCGAACCTGAAAGCCAAGGATAACTGCATCGGAGGCAGACGCCAACAACACATCAGATTCAGAAATTTGGCCAACACCTTTGTGAATGATGCTTACAGCAACTTTTTCGGTTGATAGTTTTAATAACGAATCTGACAACGCTTCTACTGATCCATCCACGTCACCTTTTACAATTACATTCAATTGCTTGAATGAACCAATGGCAAGGCGTCTTCCAATTTCATCAAGTGTAATATGCTTCTTAGTGCGGATGCTCTGTTCGCGCTGAATTTGACTTCTTCTTGTTGCCAAGTCACGCGCTTCACGATCGCTTTCCATCACCTGGAATTTTTCACCAGCTTGAGGCGCGCCATCTAAACCAAGTACTTGAACAGGGGTTGATGGACCAGCTTTTTGCACGCGAGATCCAGTATCATCAAACATAGCTTTTACACGACCGTAGTTTGAACCAGCAACCATAATGTCGCCAACATTCAACGTTCCGGCTTGCACCATCAACGTAGTAACATAGCCTCTACCTTTATCTAACGAAGCTTCTATGATGGAACCAACAGCAGCTTTGTCAGGGTTGGCTTTTAATGTTAGCAACTCAGATTCAAGCAATATTTTTTCAAGCAAATCATCTATCCCCATTCCTGTCTTTGCGGATATAGGTTGGCTTTGGTATTTACCACCCCAGTCTTCAACTAGAATATTTACTTTAGAAAGTGATTCTTTTACTTTATCAGGATTAGCACCGGCCTTATCCATTTTATTGATTGCAATAATGATGGGAACACCAGCAACCTGCGCATGGTTAATCGCTTCTTTTGTCTGTGGCATCACATCATCATCGGCTGCTACTACTATAATTGCTATGTCCGTAAGTTTAGCACCACGAGCACGCATTGCGGTAAAGGCCTCGTGACCTGGAGTATCTAGGAATGCAATCTTATGACCACTCTTAGTTGTTACATCATAAGCACCAATGTGCTGGGTGATTCCACCCGCTTCAGACGCTGTTACTTTTGTATTTCTTATATAATCGAGCAAGGAAGTCTTGCCATGATCTACGTGACCCATAATGGTAACGATAGGAGCGCGATCTTTTAAATCTTCTTCTGCTTCTATTTCTTGTTCAGCTTCTTCTTCCTCTTCGGTTGAAGAAATGAATTGAACATCATACCCAAATTCATCAGTGATTACAGTAATGGCTTCTGCATCCAATCGCTGATTGATTGAAACGAACATACCAAGACTCATGCAGGTACCGATAACATCATTAACAGAAACATTCATCATGGAGGCAAGGTCATTGGCAGAGATGAACTCCGACAATTTCAATATTTTTGAAGATTCCTGTTCTTGCAACAACCGTTCTTCTTCTGCTTCAGAAATTGCCTGACGTTTTTCTTTTCTGTACTTGGCGCCCGAAGTTTTTTTACTATTGCCACTTAACTTGGCGAGTGTAGCGCGAATCTGATCTTGAATTTCCTTATCAGTAGGTTCTGCTTTTTGTGCTCTTGGCACGAAAGGTCTTTGCGAACCTGCGCCACCACTTCGTTGCGGCTGTGTGTTTGGTGCGCTCGATCTTTGATTAGCTGCATTAGGAAGTCTCTTGCGAGGTCTTTTTTGGCCAGCGTTTTTATTAAGATCAGAAGATGCTACGGGTTGTTCTTTTTTCTTTTCAGCAGGCAGTTCAATTTTATCAACAACTTTTAACCCTTGCAACCTGCCGGCTTTAGCTTTTATTAATTCTAGTTCTGGCTCAACTGGCTTCTCTATTTCAACTGCCTTAACTTCTTCTTTCTTAACAACAGCTTCTTTTTCTATTGCCGCTACTTCTTCAACTTCTTTTTTTGTTTCCTTTTTTGGCGTTGCCTTTCCTGCCTCTCCGGCAGGCAGGCCTTTCTTCTCTAGGTCTATTTTTCCAAGAACTTTGATGCCTTCTAACTTAGGTTTTTCAGATTCAACTTTTTCAGTCTTTGGTACTTCCTTGTGTTCAACAATATCTTTTGATCCGAGATTCTTAATCAGAATATTCTCGTCTTCCTCTTTTTTCTTCCGGCTAATTTCTAATTCAGCCGCTTTAACAGGAGGCGCCTCAAGGTGCTTTACACCAATGGTTAAACTTGCGGCCTCTTCTTTTTCAGAAGCTGAAGACGCATATTCTTTCGAAAGCATGGCAAAATGCTCGCCTGTAAGTTTCGCATTCGGATTGTTCTCTACCTCAAATCCCTTTTTAGCCAAAAAATCTAAAATAGTATTATGGCCCACATTGAGTTTGCGAGATGCCTGCCCAAGCCGTATCGTCTTTTCTTCTGCCATGCTCAAATATCGCTATTTATATTGTTTTACCCCTGTTTTATTACTGTTAACCTTATTCGAACTCTTTCTTAAGAACATTTAATACACCTTCAACAGTCTCTTCTTCAAGGTCTGTTCTGCGTACCAGTTCTTCTTTATTCAAGTTCAAAACACTCCTCGCTGAATCTAATCCAATGCGTTTTAGTTCATCAATCACCCAGCTTTCTATCTCATCACCAAATTCATCCAAATCAACATCTTCTTCTTGTTGACCGTCTGTTTCGCGGAACACGTCTATTTCCATTCCAACTAACCTGCTGGCTAGTTTAATGTTAAGTCCACCTTTTCCAATCGCTAACGAAACCTGATCGGGTTTTAGATAAACTGCAACGCGACTGTTTTCTTTGTCAATCTTGATACTAACAATTTTTGCAGGGCTCAATGCCCGTTGAATGTAGAGTTCAAGATTTTCGGTGTAATTGATTACATCAATGTTTTCATTTTGCAATTCACGCACGATAGCGTGAATTCGAGAGCCTTTCATACCCACGCATGCACCTACAGGATCAATACGATCATCGTATGATTCAACAGCTACTTTAGCGCGTTCGCCTGGTTCGCGAACTACTTTCTTTATAGTGATCAAGCCATCGTATACTTCAGGCACTTCTTGTTCGAATAATCTTTCAATAAAGACTGGTGATGTGCGCGACAAGATAATTTTTGGACTACCATTCACCATGTCAACCCGGTGCACAACGGCACGCACGTTTTCTCCTTTACGGTATCGATCTTTTTGAATTTGCTCGCTGCGCGGAATTGAAATCTCGTTTCCTTCAGCATCAATTAGTAATACTTCGCGGCTCAATACCTGATATACTTCACCGGTGATAATTTCATCACCCATGTCCTTATACTTCTGATACAAAATATCTTTCTCAAGATCTTTTACCTTTTGTATCAAGGTTTGGCGGGCTGTTGTTACCGCTCTGCGCCCGAAATCTTCCAAATGGATTTCTTCAGCTACTTCCTCGCCAACTTCAAAATCAGGTTCAATTTTCTGCGCATCGCTCAAACTGATTTTGTCATGATCCCAAATATCTTCGGAGTTGTCATCAACAATCTCGCGGAAGCGCCAGATTTCAAGGTCACCCTTGTCAGCATTTACAATGATGTCAAAGTTGTCATCTTCTATATATTTCTTACGAATCATATTTCGGAATACGTCTTCCAAAATACGGATCATCGTAGGGCGGTCGATGTTTTTTTGTTTTGCAAAATCTGCAAACGATTCAATTAACGTGGAGGTATCCATACATTGTTATTTAAAAGAAACCATTACAATTGCTTTTTCTATTTCACTAAAAGGTATTTCAATACTGTTTATTTCAATCTTCTTCTTCCCTTTCACCTTACTCTCAGCATTCACTTCAATACTAGCTTCTTTAACTTCTGTCAGCTCACCTTGCACAGAACTATTATCAGTTTTTACTAGTCTTAAAGAGCGCCCAACATTTTTTACAAACTGCCGCTTCAATTTCAGCGGCTGGTCTAAACCAGGAGTACCAACTTCGAGTGTAAAATTATCTTTGATAAGATCTACGTTGTCGAGGTCTTCGGAAAGCGCCCGACTTAGGGTAGAACAATCATCAATAGTAATTCCAGCATCGCCATCTAAGAAAACAGAAACCTTGTAGGGTTTATGCTTACTTATCACAACGTCAACAATAAAGTGTTCGGCTTTCGCGAGATGCGATTCTGCCAATTCCTTTATTTTTTGAGCTATTTCCATAAGTTCCTACAAACAAAGAGGGGACTTTTAGGTCCCCTCTTTTGATCTTTTTACCAAGAAGTGTGCAAATATAGGTGTTTTTTATTTTTTTGCAAATCCGTAGCCCTTCGAAAAATTTATCGGTTATAGGTTTCAAAGTTTTTATGATCGCGCTGATAAAGCACTTCTTTTGGAAGTGACTTAAAATATTCGTACGTGATTTTAAGTCCTTCAGCACGGGAAACTTTCGGTTCCCATTTCAAAATTTCTCGTGCTTTAGTGATATCAGGCTGGCGTTGCTTTGGATCGTCTTTAGGAAGATCTTGGTAAATTACCTTTTGCTTTGTTCCAGTTAGCTTCACTATTTCTTCCGCGAAATCAGCAATAGTAATTTCACTGGGATTGCCAATGTTAACGGGTTGAGCATAATCTGAGAGAAGCAGACGATAAATTCCTTCCACCAAATCATCGACATAACAGAATGAACGAGTCTGCGAACCATCACCAAATACAGTAAGATCTTCTCCGCGCAAAGCCTGACCAATGAATGCGGGTAACACGCGGCCATCATTTAGCCTCATGCGCGGGCCGTATGTATTAAAGATGCGCACAATACGGGTTTCCAATCCATGAAATGTATGATAAGCCATAGTAATAGCTTCCTGAAATCTTTTGGCCTCGTCATAAACTCCGCGCGGGCCAACTGTATTTACGTTGCCATAATATTCCTCTGTTTGAGGATGTACAGCGGGGTCTCCATAAACTTCAGATGTAGAGGCGATAATAATTCTTGCTTTTTTAGCTCTAGCAAGTCCGAGTAAATTGTGTGTACCCAATGATCCAACCTTTAATGTTTGGATTGGAATTTTTAAGTAATCAATTGGGCTTGCTGGTGAAGCAAAGTGTAAAATGTAGTGAAGCTCACCAGGCACGTGAACAAACTTTGAAACATCGTGATGATAAAACTCAAAATCAGGAAGTTTAAAAAGATGCTCAATGTTGCGCAGGTCACCTGTTATAAGATTGTCCATTGCAATAATGGAATATCCTTCCTTAAGAAACCGATCACATAAGTGCGAACCCAAAAACCCTGCACCGCCTGTTATTAAAACTCTTTTCTTAGCCATAAATAGTTTCTCGTCCAATACTAAAGTAGGTGTATCCTAATTCTTTCATTTGTGGGAGATCATAAAGATTTCTGCCATCAAAAATCACTTTAGCTTTTAAAGCTGAAGATAGTTTTTCAAAATCCGGAGTTCTAAACTCGGGCCACTCTGTTGCAATGAAAATTGCATCGGCACCCTCTGCTGCTTCGTATGGATTTTGAGCGTATTGAATTTTATCTCCTAAAATTCCTTTTACATTTTCCATTGATTCTGGATCGTGAGCTTTTACTATTGCGCCAGCCTTCAAAAGTTCTTCAATGTTGTATAGTGCAGGAGCCTCACGGATGTCGTCTGTGTGTGGCTTGAATGAAAGACCCCATAAAGCGAAAGTCTTTCCTTTTAAATCACCTTTGTAAAAATCTTTAACTCGTGGTATGAGTATTGTTTTTTGATCTTCATTTACTTTCATCACAGCTTCCAGAATTCTGAAGTCGTACTTAACATCAGATGAAGATTTGGCCAAAGCCTGCACATCTTTTGGAAAGCAGCTTCCCCCGTAGCCAATACCCGGAAATAAAAATCTTTTTCCAATACGGCTATCTGTTCCAATTCCCTTTCTAACAGAATCTACATCTGCCCCCACAAGCTCGCAAAGATTTGCAATCTCATTCATGAACGTAATCTTAGTAGCTAAGAAAGAGTTGGCCGCATACTTTGTTAATTCAGCAGAACGCTCATCCATAAATACCAAAGGATTTCCCTGACGCACAAAAGGTGCGTAAAGAGTTTCCATAATCTTTCTTGCTTTTGCGGATGAAGTTCCGATAACAACACGCTCGGGCTTCATGAAATCATCAACGGCAACTCCCTCTCTCAAAAACTCAGGATTTGAAACAACATCAAACTCAACGTTTGCTTTTGCAGCAATTCTCTCTTTCACCTTGTCGGCCGTGCCAACAGGTACTGTACTTTTATCAATTACAACGGTATAATCTTTTAACAAAGGACCTAAATCTGAGGCTACACCCAGAATATATTTTAAATCTGCCGATCCATCTTCACCCGGAGGAGTAGGCAAAGCGAGAAAAATGATTTTAGCATCCTTAATTCCTTCGGCCAGATTGGTAGTAAAGAACAGTCGGCCTTGCTTGATGTTTCTTTCAAAAAGTAGCTCCAAACCCGGCTCATAGATAGTAATCTTACCTGAGTTAAGTTTATTTACCTTGTTTGCATCAATATCTACACAGGTAACAGTATTTCCGGTTTCAGCAAAACAGGTTCCGGTTACTAAGCCAACATAACCAGTTCCTACTACAGCAATTTTCATGAAGTTTAATTTTTATGTTTTGAGAACCGCAAAAATAACTTTTAAAACCAGAAATCAGCTATTTAAGCCCCGGTTTGAGTTAATCGACTGATTACCTAACAGTCGTTTGGTTTTAGACATAATTCTGATACTTTTGTATCCATTTATAATTCGAAAAGGGAAAATTACAACTATAACTTATGACAACTGAGGTTTTGAATTTTGATGTGACTGAGAATCAAAAAATGATTGCTCAAATGGTACGCGATTTTGGTGAGAAAGAAATCAAACCTAACATGATGAACTGGGATGAGAGTCAGGAGTTCCCTGTTGATCTTTTCCACAAAATGGGTGGCTTGGGTCTGATGGGAGTGTTGGTGCCTGAACAATATGGCGGCTCGGGTTTTGGGTATCATGAATACGTTACTGCTTTGGTAGAGATTTCAAAAATTGATGGCTCAATTGGTTTATCGATGGCAGCGCATAACTCGCTGTGCACAGGTCACATTCTACAATTTGCCAATGAAGAGCAAAAGCATAATTACTTGCCAAAGCTGGCTACTGGCGAATGGATTGGGGCTTGGGGACTTACTGAACCGAATACTGGCTCTGATGCTGGTAACATGCGAACCGTTGCTATTAAAGATGGAGATCATTATGTGTTGAATGGTGCCAAAAATTTTATCACCCATGGAAAGTCCGGGAATGTAGCAGTGGTTATTGCGCGCACCGGAAAAGTGGGTGACTCGCATGCAATGACAGCGTTCATTATTGAGAAGGGAACACCTGGATTTTCGGCAGGTAAAAAAGAGAATAAACTTGGGATGCGTGCCTCAGAAACTACCGAACTTATTTTCACAGATTGTCGGGTTCATAAAAGCCAGATTATTGGAAAGGAAGGCGAGGGATTTGTGCAGTCATTAAAAGTTTTGGATGGCGGCCGCATTTCAATAGCCGCTCTAAGTTTAGGAATAGCAACTGGGGCATTTGAAGCAGCTTTGAAATATTCAAAAGAAAGACATCAGTTCAATCAGCCGATTTCAGCTTTTCAAGGTATCTCCTTTAAGTTGGCCGATATGGCAACAAAAATAGAAGCTGCTTCTCTATTAACTTATAGAGCTGCTGATTTGAAGAATAGGGGAAAGAGCGTGAACAAAGAATCGGCCATGGCTAAACTATATGCTTCTGAGATAGCTGTAGAAATTGCCAATGATGGGGTGCAGATTTTTGGCGGCTATGGCTACACAAAAGATTTTCCAGCCGAGAAATATTATCGTGATGCTAAACTGTGTACAATTGGGGAAGGAACCTCAGAAATCCAGAAATTGGTGATTTCGCGTACTATTTTGAAGTAAAGTTTGCGTCTTTGAATAGAAGACTCCTATATTTGCAGTCCTAATAATTGAAACATGCTGATTATCAATATCAAAGAGAACGAATCAATTGACAAGGCACTTAAGCGCTTCAAAAAGAAATTTGAAAAGACGGGTGTTTTGAGAGCTTTGCGCGAAAGAACCTCTTTTACAAAGCCTTCCGTAAGGAGAAGAGGCCAGGTTATCCGTGCTGCCTATAAGCAAAAGCTTTTTGCATCTGATAACTATTAATAGCTAGATATTTGTAATAACAATCCTTTCTGGGCTTTCCTCGGGAAGGATTTTTTTTTAACTTGGAACTACAAGCAGGGAAGGTGTAGTTCATGGTTGATTCCTTTATAAAATATATCCAGTTCGAAAAAAGATACAGTCCCAAAACTGTTATATCCTATAAAACGGATCTCCTACAATTTGAAAATTATCTCACAAAAGAGTTCACAGGCACTTCAACTCAAGAAGCTAATTATGGATTAGTGCGCTCATGGATTGTTAGTCTGGTTGAGCTGAATTTCGATTCGCTTTCTATTAATAGAAAAATTGCTTGCCTCCGCTCGTATTATAAATTTTTACTAAGGGAGGAAATCATTACTCAGGATCCGATGATGAAGATCAGAGTATTGAAAACCAAAAAGAAACTTCCTCATTTTGTTAATGAACAGGATACTGTAAAGCTTTTAGATAACCTTCAGTTCCCTGACGATCATGAAGGGCAACGGGATCGATTGATTCTGGAACTTTTATATGGAACTGGCATTCGCTTGGCGGAATTAATTTCTTTGAAGGAGAGCTATGTTAATTTAAAGGACTCAACGATTCGAGTGTTAGGAAAAAGAAACAAAGAAAGGGTTATCCCATTTTCTTCGCATCTCGTTTCTATCATAAAACATTATTTGTCGGTTAGGAATAGGTTAGTTGAAAAGATGAATCATGGATTTTTATTAGTGACTGAAAGCGGAGAACCGCTTTATCCTATGCTGGTAAATAGAACCGTTAAAAAATACATGAAGTTATTTACTTCTGTGGAGAAGAAGAGCCCACATGTTTTGCGACACACTTATGCTACTCATTTGCTCAACAAAGGGGCAGAGATTAATGCCGTAAAAGATTTGCTTGGCCACAGCAGCCTGGCAGCTACCCAGGTTTATACTCACAACTCGATGGAGAAATTAAAAAAAGTATTTGATCAAGCTCATCCCAAAGCATAAAGCCTATGTAAAAAGTCTACCAATTTGATAGTAAATTTTATGTTCAACTTTTAAACAATGTTATTATGAAACTGCAAGTTCACTCTGTTCATTTTGATGCAGATCAAAAATTAATCGATTTCATTCAGAAGAAGTTAGACAAATTGGAAACGTTCTACGACCGCGTGGTAGACGGTGAAGTATTCTTACGATTGAATAACGAAGGGAATGAGAATAAAACAGTAGAAATAAAACTTAACGTTCCAGGTCAAAACCTGTTTGCCAAGGAACAGGCTGCCTCATTTGAGGCTGCAACGGATTTAGCAACCGAAGCACTTCGCTCACAACTAGAAAAATTTAAAGCTAAACTAAGAGCCGTGCGTGTTTAGATAGATTTTAACGAAATAAAAAGGGCTCCATTTGGAGCCCTTTTTATTTAGCTTAGTTTGAAAGCCTTTTTGATTTCATCCACGTGTGTCAACTTTTCCCAGGGGAACAATTCAACTTTAACTTTTTTCTCGTTTCTTTTTCCCTTGTTGAAAATCTTCTCTACAACTTTTGACTCCCGGCCCATGTGGCCGTAGGCTGCAGTTTCAGAATAGATAGGAGTGCGCAGTTTGAAACGTTCTTCAATGAAGTAAGGGCGCATGTCAAAAATCTTCTCAATTTTTTTAGCGATCTCACCATCGTTAAGTTTCACCTTGGAAGTTCCGTAGGTATTAACATATAAGCCTACAGGCTTTGCTACACCTATCGCGTAAGCAACCTGCACGAGGACTTCATCGCACAAACCAGCAGCAACTAAATTTTTAGCAATGTGACGTGTAGCATACGCTGCTGACCGGTCAACTTTAGAAGGATCTTTACCTGAGAAGGCACCACCACCATGAGCGCCTTTACCACCATACGTATCTACAATAATTTTACGGCCAGTTAAACCAGTATCACCATGAGGGCCACCGATTACGAATTTACCTGTTGGGTTAACATGATATTGAATATCTGAACCAAAGAGTTTTTGTACACGCTTAGGAAGTTTTTTCTTGATGCGTGGTACCAATACATTAATAACATCATCCTTAATCTTTTTCAACATAATTGCATCTTTGGCAAAATCATCATGTTGGGTGGAGATAACAATGGCATCAATGCGCTGTGGTTTGTTGTCATCAGAGTATTCAATAGTTACCTGCGATTTAGCATCGGGGCGTAGGTAAGTCATTACTTTTCCTTCTTTCCGGATTACAGAAAGTTCTCTTAATAATAAATGCGCAAGTTCTAAAGGCAATGGCATGTAATTATCGGTTTCGTTGGTTGCGTAACCAAACATCATTCCCTGGTCGCCTGCACCTTGTTCTTCTTTCTTTTTACGTTCAACACCTTGATTGATATCAGAAGATTGTTCGTGAATAGCTGAAAAAATTCCGCAGCTATCGGCCTCAAACATGTATTCGCTTTTAGTATATCCGATTTTACGAATTACCTCGCGGGCAATTTCCTGCACATCTAAATAGGCTTCAGACTTTACCTCACCAGCCAATACAACTTGTCCGGTTGTTACAAGGGTTTCACAAGCAACCTTTGAGTTTGGATCGTAGGCTAAGAAATAATCGATAAGCGCGTCTGAAATTTGATCGGCTACTTTATCTGGGTGGCCCTCAGAAACCGACTCGGAAGTAAATAAATAAGGCATAGTTTATTGTTATGGTCAATTGTTAAGGGGGCAAAGATAATAAGTAAGATTATATGACAATATGTTGATTAATGAATTATGGCATCTCTAAAAACTCCGCTTAACCTTCTCTCCCGATAGCTATCGGGATGGAGAAGGGCACGGGTTGAGGTAGTTGAGGCAAGGTTTTAGAGATGCCCTATGCCAGAAACAAGAATACGGCAGGGCTTTTAGGCCAGGTTGATTTTTTCTGTTTCCAATTGGCCACGGATTGAGTCTGTACGAATTCATCTTTCCCTGTAAGGTTGAATGCGATAGTCAATTGAGTTGGGTCATTAAGATTCTTTAATAAATGATCAAAAACGGCATTGTTGCGATAGGGTGTTTCAATGAAAATCTGGGTTTGATTTTTAGTTTTTGATTCTCGCTCTAAGTCTTTAATTTTTTTGGCGGCCTCCTTAGCATCAATGGGGAGATAACCATGAAAGGCAAATTGTTGACCATTTAAGCCTGAAGCCATTAATGCCAATAATATTGAAGAAGGACCCACCAAGGGAACAACCTGAATAGTATGTTGATGAGCAAATTGAACAGCCAATGCACCGGGGTCGGCAATGCCGGGGCACCCAGATTCGGAGATCACTCCTATATTATGCCCTTCTTTAATCGGTTGCATGAATTCACCTAACGATTGCGCACTGGTATCTTTATTTAATACCTGAAAGTGGAGCGCCTCAATAGAAGGATAAATATTTAAACTGCTTAAGTATCTGCGCGCAGTGCGAATGTCCTCGGCTAGGAAATGGTGGATGCTTTGTAAAGTTAATTTAACGCCCGCAGGAATTGAATGTTCCTCTGTTAACTCTGCTATTACATTAGGTACAAGAAATAGTTTTCCCTTTGCCGACATTATTCACTTGTTAAAAACTCATTCACAATCTCAGCAAACTCTTCAGGCTTTTCGGCTTGAACCCAATGACCCGTGTCAATGCTTTTGATGATTGCTGTAGGGAAAATAATTTTGATACTGGTTTCATCGCCTTGAGCAAAATAATTTGAACGAGCACCCATTAAGAAAAGAGTTGCGCCTTTGAATTGACCATCGTATTGCATACCAGCACCCATTTCTTCAATGTGGTTATTCATAGCCGAAAGATTTATTCGCCAGGCAAATTTTCCATCGCTGGTGCGATATAAATTCTTTAATAAAAATTGACGCACACCAACTTCGGGAATATATTTAATCAACGCCTCATCGGCCTCTGTGCGCGAAGTAGTCACTTCAAGATCAATACTGAGTAGCCCATCCAGAATCCGATCGTGATGAACAGGGTATTGTTTCGGTACAATGTCCACGATTATCAGTTTACCTAATTGATCTGGGTATTTGACAGCAAAATTCATTGCCGTCTTCCCACCCATGCTGTGGCCGATAATGTTTGGGTTTTGAAGTTTATGCTCTTGAATAAACTCATGTAGGTCTTCAGCCAGTAACTGATAATTGAAATCATCCGATTGCGGAGATTGACCGTGATTGCGCTGATCAACCAAGTACACACAATACTTCTCAGCAAAAACTTTTGCCAATGAAAACCAATTATCAGAAGAGCCAAACAATCCGTGGAGGATAATCAAAGGCTCGCCACTGCCTGACTGTCGATAGAACAATTTCATGCTGCGAAGATAATGGAAAGGTTTCCAACTGTATATTTGAACTTTTATAGCCCATGGAATTAGTTAACGGCACGTATTCAATTCAAGGTCTTCCGGTTGCTGATATATGCAAGGAGTTTGGTACACCACTTTATATCTATGATGGTGCTAAAATATTGGAGCAACTGAAAAGCCTGAAAAATGCTTTTTCAGATAGTGATGTTCGAATAAAGTATGCGGCAAAAGCACTTACCAACATCTCAATTTTAAAGTTGTTGAAGAAGAATGGTGCCGGAATAGATGTGGTTTCTATTCAAGAAGCCCATCTCGCATTAGGTGCAGGATTTTTGCCTCACGAAATAATGTACACACCCAACTGTGTTGCCTTTGACGAAATTATAGAGGGTGTGGAGTTAGGCCTGAATATAAACCTTGACAATTTATCAGTTCTCGAAAAGTTTGGGAAGAAGTATGGTAATACCTATCCCTGCTGTGTGCGCCTCAATCCCCATATTATGGCAGGCGGCAATTACAAAATTTCAACAGGCCATAGTAATTCGAAGTTTGGAATTTCTGTCTATCAGCTTCCGCAGATCATGGAATTGGGAGAGAAACATAAAATAGTAATCAACGGACTTCATATTCATACGGGTTCAGAGATTACAGAAACAGAAGTGTTTTTGAAGATGGCTGAAATCTTATTTGGCATTGCCCGCGACTTTCCTGAATTAAAGTTTATCGACTTTGGTGGTGGTTTTAAAGTTGCCTATAAGGAAGGCGACATGGTAACGAATATTTATGATCTTGGGTTAAAACTTAGTAAGGCTTTCAAAGAGTTTTACTTGAGCTATGGCCGTAAGTTGGAGTTATGGATTGAGCCGGGTAAGTTTTTAGTTAGTGATGCGGGTACTTTAATGGTACATACCAATGTGGTTAAGTCAACACCTTCGTTGACTTTTGTTGGTGTTAACTCTGGATTGAATCACCTGATTCGACCTATGATGTACGATGCCTATCATGAGATTGTGAACATCTCAAACCCAACAGGATCGCATAAGGTTTATACGGTTGTTGGAAACATTTGTGAAACCGATACGCTTGGAGCAGATAGAAAATTAAACGAAGTACGTGAAGGAGATTTACTCGCCATAAAAAATGCAGGGGCATATGGTTACTCCATGGCTTCAAATTATAACTCGCGTTTCAGACCAGCAGAAGTTTTAATTCTTAATGGTGAAGCAAAGCTTATTCGCAGGCGCGATACGCTAGAAGATATCTTGCGCGGACAGATTGATGTGATTTAATGCACACTCAAAAAATAGATCATCCATTTTTTTAAAATCGAAATGACTTTTTTTATAGAAAAATATATTGAAGCTGTCACCCCGCTCCTTTAAAGGAAACAATAAACAGGTTTAAAAAGAGAAAGATGGACTTTACGATGGCGGAAAACCTAATAGATGCAGTCACCCACTCTCCTCCGGAGAGGGGGACGGGGGGTGAGGTCTTACCCGCAAGCCCTTTGCAGACACTTTCCTTTTAGCCAATCTAACATGGAAAAGAAAACTGGTTTTTCGCGATACGATATTTTTGTTATCGCCATACTTACCATTTTGCAGTTCACATTGATTTTAGACTTCATGGTGTTATCACCATTGGGAGCAATGCTTATGCCTGCCTTAAAAATTTCGACATCACAATTTGGAATGGTAGTTTCTGCGTATGCATTTAGCGCTGGTATCTCTGGTTTTTTGGCAGCTGGCTTCGCAGACAAGTTTGATCGCAAAAAGTTACTACTCTTTTTCTATTTCGGATTTATTGGAGGCACCTTGTTTTGCGGCTTAGCCCCTGATTATCCGACCTTATTGATGGCGCGAATCGTTACAGGAATTTTTGGTGGCGTGATTGGCTCAATCTCTTTTGCCATCATCACTGATCTTTTTCGATTGGAGCAACGCGGTCGCGTAATGGGCTTTGTGCAGATGGCCTTTGCATCGGCTCAGGTACTGGGCTTACCTATTGGATTGTATTTCGCAAACTTGTGGGACTGGCATGCACCATTTATTATGATTGTGCTGGTGAGTATCGTGATTGCAATCTTAATCATGATCTACCTAAAACCCATTGACGAACATTTGAAAGTAAAGCTGAACCGAAATGCGTTCACTCATTTGTGGAAAACGATTTCTAAATCACGATACCTTAAAACATTTATTGCTACAACCTTATTGGCCACAGGCGGTTTTATGATGATGCCATTTGGTACCGCGTTTGGCGTAAACAACTTGAAACTTACCTTTGCTCAATTGCCATTATTATATATGGTTACAGGTGCTTTCTCTATGTTATCTGGCCCATTGGTTGGTAAGCTAAGCGATGGCTGGGGAAAGTATAAAGTATTTTTTGTCGGCTCCGTGTTAATGATTGCTATTGTATTGATTTATACAAATCTGGGACCTACTCCGCTTTGGATGGTGATGGTGCTTAACGTTATTATGTTTGTTGGAATTTCTTCGCGCATGATTTCATCTTCGGCATTGATCTCTGCGGTACCCGAAGCCTCTGACCGCGGAGCGTTTATGAGTATCAATTCATCGATTCAACAAATTTCAGGAGGCGTTGCAGCCTATGTTGCCGGCCTGATTGTATATCAGCCAACGGCAACTAGTCCGCTGGAGAATTATGACTTACTTGGGTATTTGGTCGCGGTGTCTACCATAGTTACCATAATTTTGATTTGGTTCTTAGATCAATATGTCAGCAGAAAATCAGCAGCAGAAAATGCAAAAGCATCCTGATCAATCTTTCTATGATTTGATTGTGGTGGGTGGCGGAGCCGCTGGCTTTTTTGGCGCCATCAATGCCGCTCAACTAAATTCAAAACTCCGTATTCTTATTCTTGAAAAAACAAGCAAACTCTTATCGAAAGTAAAAGTATCTGGTGGCGGTCGCTGTAATGTAACGCATGAATGCTGGGATCCAGTTGCTTTGTCAAAGCATTATCCAAGGGGTCAACGGGCACTTAAGAATATCTTCTACAGTTTTCAAGCAACAGAAACAGTAAGCTGGTTTGAAAAGCAAGGTGTGAAGTTGAAGGTAGAAGCTGATGGTCGAATATTTCCAGAGTCTAACAATTCGCAAACAATTATTGATTGCTTTTTATCGCTGACTCAAAAATTCGGTATAGAAATTAAGTTGAATAGTGAAGTGATTAGCATTGAAAAGCAAAAACGATTTCATCTTCAAACAAAAAGTGGAGCCTACGAAGCGGATAAAATTTTGATTGCCAGTGGAGGGTATTCTAAACCTGAAAATTATCAATGGCTTGCTTCTCTTGGCCATCAGATAATAGCTCCGATTCCTTCACTTTTTACGTTCAATGATTCTGTAAAAGAGTTTACTTCATTAATGGGCGTGGCTGTGCCGAATGGAGAGGTGCGAATAGCAGGAACAAAATTTTCACAGGCTGGTGCAGTGCTCATTACCCATTGGGGACTTAGTGGTCCGGCCGTTATCAAACTTTCGGCATGGGCAGCTGAAGATCTCTATCAGAAGAATTATTCCTTCATTGCGCTCGTCAATTGGACTAGTTTAAATGAAGAGGATATTCGCACAACATTAATGACGTTGAAAGCTGAGGATAAAAAACTTATGTTCAATTCAGCACAGTTTGAGTTGCCTAAAAGGTTATGGGAATTTCTTTGCGATAAAGCTGGCGTTGAGGAAAGAAAACCTTGGAGTGATTTGTCCAATAAACAGATCAATAAGTTAACCGAACTCATATTTGCTTGCCCATTTAACATAAAAGGAAAAACAACTTTTAAGGAAGAATTTGTTACCTGCGGGGGCGTTGCTCTTGAAGAAGTTGATTTACAGACAATGCAAAGCAAGAAGATGCCGGGAGTTTTCTTTGCAGGTGAAGCATTGAACATTGATGGCGAAACAGGGGGCTTTAACTTTCAATCAGCCTGGTCTACGGCTTGGGTAGCGGCAAATGGTATTGCTATTGAGCGAAATTCTTAGGCAAAACAAAACCCTCCAGATATCTGAAGGGTTTCATGTCTGTGGTGACGGAGGGAATTGAACCCCCGACACAAGGATTTTCAGTCCTTTGCTCTACCAACTGTCCCGATAGCTATCGGGAACGTCACCATTTTCAAACTTTATCATACGAAGCTCGCCTTTGCTGACTTGAGTATGGCGGAAAAAA
>Ga0163153_10001319_pt1 | contig 39230 bp, 36 predicted proteins | sample OliLakLV19MP6IB1_FD_148629 | JGI IMG/M metagenome (GOLD analysis project Ga0163153, IMG submission 148629) | Freshwater microbial mat bacterial communities from Lake Vanda, McMurdo Dry Valleys, Antarctica - Oligotrophic Lake LV.19.MP6.IB-1 | ecosystem: Environmental > Aquatic > Freshwater >... | reverse complement strand
TTCCTCAATCTTATGCCGCAATGGTCTCCGGATCGTCGGTTCCTCATTTTTACCTCCTATCGCAATCGCAATACACAGAATATCGACATGATCGAGTTGGCAACGGGGAAGCGGTGGACGGTGATTGCGTTGGGGGGGTTGAACATCACTCCCTCACTGTCTCCTGATGGAAACTTCCTGGCGTTTGCCTCCAGCCACGAGGGCAACTCCGAACTCTACCGGTTGGATACCAGGACGAAAGCTATCCAGCGCTTGACCACAAACCCCTCCGGCGACTTGTCTCCCTCCTGGTCTCCAAGCGGAAGAGAGCTGGTCTTTGTGTCGGATCGAGGCGGCGGGCCACAGCTGTTCCTGATGACCTCTGACGGGTCGAATGTGCGTCGCCTGACATTTGAAGGCGATTACAATGCGGCGCCGTCCTGGTCGCCTCGTGGGAACTGGATTGCCTACGTGTGCCGGACGCAAAAAGAGTATAAGCTCTGTGTGATCTCGCCGGACGGACAGAAGCGCATGCAATTGACGACAGGACCGGGTGTCGATGATTCGCCCTCCTGGTCGCCGGATGGCCGGCATCTGGTATTCAGTTCGACGGCCGATGGAAAGAGCCACATCTACATGATCGATGCCGATGGGAAGGACATCGAACGGCTTACCTTCCAGGGGACACACAATAGTGCGCCATCTTGGTCTCCGGCATCATGAGCCTGACGCGTCACCTAATCACATGAACAAATAATGTAGACCGATTGATCGAGATCACTCACTTAGGAAAAGGAGAACGAGGTATGAACAAGGCACTGAGCGTATGTGGGTTGGGGCTGATGATGAGCCTGGCATTGATGGGTATGCCTGGCTGCTCGAAGAAAGCTGTACAATCCGGTGGCGATACCCAGTCCTCTCAAGGAGGGACGGCAAAGGAAAAGGAGGGGATCGATAGTTCCATGTCCGGTGTCGGCACCTTTCCTGACACCAGTGGTCAGTCAGTCGGCGGTGGACTCGGAGGGATTGACAAAAACCCTTCGGAAGAACGTCTGGGCGGTGGTACGATGATGGCGAAGCTGGACCCCTCCGGTGCAGGCCGACAATTGGATGAGATGCGCGCTGAGCAAGCAGCGTCAGCCGCCGCGGGCTTGCGGGATGTATTTTTCGGTTACGATAGCTGGACGATTTCCGAGGACGGACGTCAAGCGCTTACTCGCGATACTGAATGGATGAAGTCAAATACGGGAGCGCTCGTCAAGATCGAAGGGCACTGTGACGAGCGTGGAACCTCCGCCTATAATCTTGTACTCGGTGAGAAACGAGCGAAAACTGTTCGGAACTATCTGGTCGAACTCGGTGTCAGTGCGAACCGTCTGTCCGTGGTGTCGTATGGAAAAGAGCGGCAGTCTTGCAATGAACATGCGGAGTCCTGCTATCAGCAGAATCGGCGGGGACATCTTACGTTGAAGACTGGGAAGTAGGCGAGGCGTTCTGCAGTGCAGCCGTTGTGACTCTGTGATCCATGAGGTGAGAGCGGGGGCATCTTGTCTATAAATGGGTAAAACCATGTGGGACCATTCAACGACGAAGGGTGTGTGGACGACAATCTGTGCAATCTGCGCACTGATGTTGACTGGCTGCATTGCCCAGCAATCCGACCTGAAGCAGACGGAGAGAAATCTTCAGCAGCGCATCAAGCAGTCGAGCGATGACTCGGCTCAGACCCGCGCGCGGCAGAGCCAGGAGATCTTGATGCTTCGGGAGCAAGAGTTGCCGCAGCTGCGAGGCGAACTGGAACGGGCGCTGCATCAAGCGCAAGAACTCCAGGGCAAACAAGAAGATCTCAAACAGCGCTCTGCGCAACTTGAGCAACAAACCAAACGGCTCGAACAGTTGGCCGGCAAACTGGAGACGGAGAGTACCGTACGCTACAACCAGGTGCGTGAGAGCCTCAATGCGCAAGATGTCAAAAATAAACAGGACCGTGATCAGCTCCGTCTGGACGTGAACACTCGACTTGACGATGTGCATCGCCAGATGGAGGCGGTGCGAAAAGAGATCATCGACGTCGTGCAGAAGACGAACAGCGGACTGGCCAGGAGTCTCGATGCACGACTGGAGGAGCAGCATAAGGCGCTGGCGGATACCCAAGTTCGGACCGAACAGTTGTCGGCAAAATTCGCACAATTCAGTCAGTCCCTCACGGCATTCAGGGATTCGCTGACAGGCCTGAGTGAGCGAATCAGCCAGGAAGAGCAGGCAGGAAAAGCATCGGCGACGCATATCAATGAGATGAACAAAGAGGTGAGCGGGTACTTAGCCGAGGTCAATAAGAGTGTCGCATCTGTCGCGCAAAAGTTTGTCACCCGTTTCGATGAGCAAGACCGTCGTCTGGATGCACTCTCCAAGACCGTTGATCAGGTCGCACAGGAGGCGCAAATACGAGGGGGAAGCAAAGGAGGGGCAGGGGCGCGGCAGCCACCCACGAAGCCGGGGCATCGGTCGTCGGCGCCTTCGTCTGAGATTCCCAAGGTCGACCAAGGCATGTCTTCGGCTTCGCTTTCTGCGCAAGGTGAAGCGGTGACGCCGACAGTTGCGCTCGAAGAGTCGTTGCGTTCGCAACGACCCACCCAGACGAGTATGCGTTCTGACAAGGTCGAATACGAACGTCTCTTGGGACTCTTTGGTGATGGGGACTTGGATGGAGCGCGGCAGGGGTTCGCCGTATTTTTGCGTGACTATGGGGACTCGACTCTCGCTCCAAATGCGCGCTATTGGCTGGGTGAATCGTATTACAGCAAGAAAGATTATCCCCAGGCGATCGATTCGTATGACCGCGTCGAACTGGATTTTCCCCGGAGCGAAAAAGTGCCGGCTGCAATCTTGAAGAAAGGGTATGCGTACCTGGCGATGAACGATAGAAAGCGCGCTTCATTGGCCTTCAGCCAGGTGTTGGCGTCGTATCCACGGACTCCTGAGGCAGGAAAGGCATCGGATAAATTATCCCAACTGAGGGAGTCGCGATGACCGTGATGCGCACGATAACGGGCTCAGGGGGGGCGGCTGTTCTCATGGCCGGGTCGATGTTGTGGCTCGCCGGATGTGCGAAACATGCGGATTTTTCAGAGTTGCGAGACCACCTGTCGACGGTGTCGAAATCTCAAGACCAAGATCAGAAGCGGTTGGATGCGCTGCAACGACGGTTGGAGTCGCTGGAGCGGGTGAAGGATGGTGAATCCTCCAGGCAGAAATTCGACCCGAAGTTCGACGAACTCTCTGCACGAGTCCAAAAGCTAGAGGTCCGGTTGGCCAAAATCGATGAGGCATTGAGCCTTCCTGTCGCACCCAAGGCGGAGCCGTCACAAATTGACTCGGCTCGTTTCCCTAAGCCACCGAAGTCAGGCCCCTCTACTGATGTGCCGACCTCTCTGATCCCCGGCGTCCCCACAATTACGCCGACGTCCGCATTCAATCTGGCGTACAACGACTATCTCAATGGAAAATACGATCTTGCTGTGGCGGGCTTTCAGCGGTTTGTGAAAGATTTTCCCGGCACGTCATTGACGCCGAACGCCTACTACTGGCTGGGTGAGTCGTCCTATCAACAGAAAGATTATGTGCGCGCGATACAATCGTTGGAGTATCTCTCGACGGAGTACCCAGGAAACGAGAAAGTGCCTGCGGCACTTTTCAAATCAGGGCTCGCGGCGGGAGAAATCGGAGACCTCGCCAAGTCGAAAAAGAATCTCAAACGGGTCATCGAGGAATTCCCGACTTCGGACGAGGCGAAACTGGCCAAGAATAAGCTGGCCGAAATTCGGTGATCGGATGTCCATCGAGACGGTGCCTAGCGTCTCTCTTGTCTTCGGCGTTCTCTGGAGTCTAGTGTCATGCCCGCCGCCAGTTTCTCTGCTAAGATCCATACCCTCCCGGACGACGTAGTCAGCCGCATTGCAGCCGGAGAGGTCGTCGAGCGTCCTGCCGCTGTCGTCAAAGAATTATTGGAAAACAGTCTTGATGCAGGGGCCTTGCACATCACGATTGATGTGAAGGACGGCGGACTCACCTTCATACGTGTGACGGACGATGGAGAGGGGATTCATCGTATTGATCTGCCTCGTGCGTTCGAGCGGCACGCTACCAGCAAGCTCAGGTCCGATCGGGATCTTGTCTCGGTGACAACGATGGGTTTTCGTGGCGAGGCGTTACCGAGTATTGCGTCCGTCTCTCATGTGCTCGTGACGACTGCGACGAGGCAGGATACGATGGGATCGCAGTTCACCCTGATCGCGGGAGCAGGCGGGCCTATCCTGGATGCACCCCCTATCCCTGGCACCAGAATCGAAGTCTCCAGCTTGTTTTTTAATCAACCGGCCAGAAAGAAGTTTCTGAAATCACCCGTGACCGAGTTCTCACACATCAGCCATGTCGTGCAGCTCGCAGGTCTTGCCTGGCCGGCGGTGCATTTCCGCCTGACCCATAACAGTCAGGAGATTCTCAACTATCCCGCCGTGACAGCGGATCGCGATCGAGTCCTTCAGGTGTATGGCCAAACCTTTCTCGATCGAACCATCGAGGTGCGAGGCAGGACGGGAGGATTGTCGATCCGTGGGGTGATGGTCAATCCCATCCATGCGCGGTCTTCGCGAACGCCACAGGAATTGTTTGTGAACAGGCGTCCTATCCGCAATGCGACGGTGTTTCATGCGGTCATGGATGGGTATGGATCGTTTTTGCCTAAAGGGGCTCACCCGACGTTCGTACTTTTTCTGGATATTGAGCCGAACCGACTCGATGTCAACGTGCATCCGACGAAGAGAGAGGTCCGTTTTTCGGAAACCGACATGCTGCATGAATTAGTGCGTCAGTCGGTCCGCCATGCACTCGGTGGTTCCGGGCAGGAGGCCCTGTTGGGCGATTCGCAAACATCGGCAGACGGTTCCTTCACGGCTGAGCGGCAGATCTCGTCGTCTCCGGATTCTCGCCCGGCAGCCTCGATTGTAACGTATGGGCAGGATTCTCAGGCTCGAGATCGTGATAGGGGTTTGTTGTCCAGTTTCGCCGAGGGAAATCAAATGGCCTTCGCTCACGAGGCAGTCGGAGCGTACCGGCAAGCCGAGCAGGTCGACATCGTGCCGCTCGGACAAATCCTCCGCACGTATCTCGTGGCGCAGGTCGGTGAAGAGCTCCAAGTGATCGATCAACACACGGCGCACGAACGCGTGCTCTTCCAGCGGCTCTGTCGTGGGTGGGAGAGCCGGGATATGCCCTCGCAGCCGTTGCTGATTCCTGAGCCGGTCGAGCTGTCGGCGGCTCAGAGCATGCTGCTACTCAAACACAGTGATGAGCTGGAGAAACTCGGCCTTCTGATTGAACCATTTGGCGCTACGGCTGTGGCGATTCGCGGGGTGCCGGTTGGGCTTGGCAAGGTGGATGCCGCGATCCTGGTGCAGGATCTACTCGATGACGTCACGAAGTGGGATCGCGCATCGTCGTTGGCGATGCGGATTCAACCTGTGCTGGCCTCGCTGGCTTGCCATGGAGCGGTACGGGCCGGACGCGCCTTGGCTCTTCCTGAAATTCAACAGCTGATTCGCGATTGGGTAGAAGAAGGGGTCATCATGACCTGTCCGCATGGGCGCCGTACGGCATTTCGTCTTTCAACCGATGAGCTTGCCAAGCTGTTCGGGCGGGTTGGATGGACATGATGGCCGTTCCCGCGAAGATGATGCGCCACCTCTCCGAATCGCAGATCCTTTGCAAACCGGTGGTCGTGATTGTGGGGCCGACCGCTGTGGGAAAGAGCCGTGTCGCCGTCGAGGTCGCGAAGGTGTTCGCGACCGACGTGCTCACGGCCGATTCACGGCAAGTCTATCGTGGCATGGATGTCGGGACAGATAAGCCGGCTCCGGAAGAGCGCCAGGCGGTCCCTCATCGGTTGATCGATCTCGTCGATCCTGGAGAATCGTTTAACACGGGGATGTACCGCTGCCTGGCGATTGATGAAATCGAGCGTCTTTATCGAGAGGGCCGTCTTCCGTTGGTGGTGGGTGGCACAGGGCTGTATGTGCGGACTCTCCTCCAGGGTTTGTGCCTTGCGCCACAGTCAGATCCGATTATGCGGGTGGCGCTGAGACGAGAGGCCGAGGACCAGGGGCATGATCGTCTCTATGCACGGCTTGTGGATGTCGACCCTGAGACTGCGGCGCGGTTACATCCACGAGACGAATCGAAAGTGATCCGCGCGCTGGAGGTGTACCAGCTATCCGGACGTCGGATGTCGGCGTTTCAACAGGAACACGGGTTTGCCGAGCGGCCATTTTCGGCCTTGGTCATTGGATTGAACCGAGACCGGGCCGCCCTGTATCGCCGTATCGAAGAGCGGATCGATTGGCAGCTGGCTCATGGTTTGATTGAAGAGACGCGGCAACTTTTGGCTCAGGGGTGTCCGCGCATGAGTGCGGCGATGAAGGGCTTGGGGTATCGGCAGGTGGCGGAGCATTTGGCCGGCGAATATGATGCCGCTGAAATGGTTCGACGGTTCAAACGAGACACGCGACATTTTTCCAAACGGCAAATGACGTGGTTTCGAAAAGAGCCTGGGATTCAGTGGTTGATGGTTGAGGAGTCGGAATCCGCACAGCACACGGCCGCGAAGGTGATCGGACAGGTGGATCGATTTCTCGCCACACTTGGGAGCCAAGGATGACACGAAAAGGGAACCGGGCGCACGCTGACATCGGGATCATCGGTGGAAGTGGGTTGTACGACGTCGAAGGGCTTCGGAAGGTCAAGGAGCTTTCGGTCAGGACTCCCTTCGGGGCTCCATCTGACACCGTATTGCTCGGTGAATTGGACGGAATTCGTATCGCCTTTCTCTCGCGGCACGGACGCGGCCACCGGGTCAATCCTTCCGAAATCAACTATCGTGCAAATATCTATGCCCTAAAGTCGCTGGGTGTTCGGCGGGTGATTTCAGTGAGTGCGGTCGGCAGCATGAAGGAATCAATCAAGCCTGGTGACGTGGTGTTGCCGGATCAATTTATCGATCTCACCAAACGGCGGGTGTCGACCTTCTTTGAAGGAGGGATTGTCGCCCATGTGGCGTTCGGCGATCCGGTCTGCGCCTCGCTCGGTGCGGCATTGTTGGATGCAGCCCGCACGGTCGGCGCCACTGTTCATCGTGGTGGTGTCTATATCTGCATCGAAGGCCCGCAGTTTTCGACCAAAGGGGAGTCTCGGTTGTATCGCCAGTGGGGTGCGAGTGTGATCGGGATGACGAATCTCCCTGAGGCGAAGCTCGCACGCGAGGCAGAACTCTGTTACGCCACGGTGGCCTTGGCGACCGATTACGACTGTTGGCATGAGACGGAGCAGGCCGTCACTGTTGATTCGATCTTGACCACGCTCCGTCAGAATGTCACGCTGGCGAAGCAACTATTGCGGACGGCGATGCGCGCGGTGGCCGACGTTAAGGCCTGTGGATGCCATCGTGCGTTGCAGGACGCCATTATCACGGCTCCGGATCGGATCCCGGCCTCGATCCGACGGAAGCTGGCCTTGTTGATGGATCGGGTTATTCTGGAGAAGAAAGGAGCTCGGTAAGCCATGGGGAAGCTGCTCGTCGTCGGATCAGTCGCATTAGATACGGTGAAAACACCGTTCGGGGAAGTGAGCGAGGTCCTCGGAGGTTCGGCCACATTTTTTTCTACTGCGGCCAGCTATTTTACCAGTGTGGATCTCATTGCCGTGGTGGGAGAAGATTTCCCCCAGCAACACCTCACCTTTCTCAAGAGCCGTGGCATCGACTTAACCGGGTTGGAGCGGAGGCCTGGGGCGACGTTCCGATGGAAAGGGGAGTACACGCATCAGTTGAACGAAGCGCGCACCCTCGATACGAAACTGAACGTCTTTGAAACCTTTCGGCCGAAGATTCCTGAGTCATATCGATCCCCGGAGCTCTTATTCTTGGGCAATATTGACCCGGAGTTGCAGTTCGATGTGTTGCAAAAGCTCCCCCGTCCGCCGTTGGTTGCGTGCGACACGATGAATTTTTGGATCAATGGCAAGCGTGATGCGTTGTGGCGGGTGTTGGAGCAGGTCGATGTTCTGATCGTGAACGATGGAGAGGCCCGGGCGCTCGGCGAAGATTCAAATCTGGTAAAGGTCGCACAAAAAATACTCGCACGCGGACCGAAGCATCTCATCATCAAACGTGGTGAGTATGGGGTGTTGATGTTTACGGGGAACCAGGTATTCGGGGCTCCGGCCTTTCCGCTTGAAGACGTGCGCGATCCGACCGGCGCGGGAGATTCGTTTGCCGGCGGTTTCCTGGGCTACTTGGCGGCCACCGGGAATCGTTCGGTTGACGCGTTTAAGCAAGCGATTATCTTCGGGAGCGTCATGGCGTCATTTGCTGTAGAATCCTTTAGTCTTGACCGTTTGCGAATCCTGGACTACAAAGAGGTTCACGAGCGGTTTCGAGCCTTTAAGCAGTTGACTCATTTCGAGGATGTTCCGTGATGCAGATTTCCTCTATGGCTTCGCTTGTTCGACCATGTGCGGGCTTGGGGGTTGCGTTGGTTCTGGTGGTCGGATGGCTGCCTGGTTGTGCGACATCGGACGTGTCGGCTCAGAAATCGAAAGGGTACTATCAGGAAGGTGTGGCGAGTCTGGAGTCCGATCAGCAGAGGGCGTTCGTGTCATTCCAGAAGGCAGTGAAGCTGGATCCGAATAATAAGGAAGCGCGATACGGGCTCGGTCATATTCTGGCGATGCAGGGTAAATTGCCCCAAGCTGAAGAAGAATTGATGGCTGCGACGAAGCTTGATGAGAATTACTCAGAAGCCTATACCTATTTGGGTCAGATTTTGGAGAGAGAGGGGCGATGGACGGAGTCAATCGCTGCATTTCGTCAGGCGCTAACCAATCCCTTGTATGCCACGCCGGATCTGGCGCGATTCCATCTCGGTCGTTTATTGGCTCACGAGAAGGATTATCAGGGCGCGATGGAAGCATTTGAGGATGCCTTAGTCGTCAATCCGCCCAATGTTCCCCCAGCGCTGTTACACTTGGAGTTGGGACGTGCCTATTACAATCTGGGGTTCGACAGACGCTCTAGAGAAACGTTGACCAAGGTGATGGCACTCGATAAGAGCGGCGAGTATGCCGCTGCGGTGAAGGAGTTGCTGACACGGCTGAAGCCGTAGAGAGACACGCATGGAATCGATCGGCGAGTTCTTTAAACAAGTGCGAGAGGCCAAGGGGCTCACAATCGATGACGTCGCATCCAAGACGCGAATTCGAAACGATTTTGTGAAGGCGTTAGAAGAAGGGAATTTTGCCAAGTTACCCGATCAAGTGTTCGCGCGAGGCTTTGTCCGGTCCTATGCCAGGTCCCTGGGGCTCGACGAAGACGACGCGATTCAACGATTCACTCAATCATCTGGCCCCTATTATGACAAGCAAGGCGAGCGGGAACGTCTGAAAGCCAGGCAGGCAGAAGAAGATCGGAAACGCAAATCCAATCGGAAAGCCGTCGCCATCGCGATCGGCATCGCGATTCTCACGCTTATTTTCCTTTTGAGCCGGGAACAATCGTCGCTCCTGGTCCGTCGTTCGAGCTCAGACACACCGGCTCCCACATCCAAGCGGACCGTTCCACCAGTTTCTGAATCTCAAGACGCGCCGCCTGCCCGGCATGCTGAAGCGGTTCCCCCGGCTCCCCCCGTTCCTCCGGTTGTCGCGACTCCGCCTACCCCTTCTAAGACCAAACCGAGTGAGCCCCCTCCGGCGTCAGCTAAGTTGGTCGAAGAAAATAATGCTGGGTCAGGGAGTGGCTCAGTCCCCACAGCGTTGTCTGCTGGGTCAGAGCAGATGGCTTCCGTACCTGCATCACTGGGGAGCGACGGGCCTCTGGGAGGGATTTCACTGGAGGGGTCCGCAGCGACAGAAGGACAGTTGCTGCTTGACCTTGAGGCGATAGAGCTGAGCTGGGTCGTCGTTCAAATCGATGGCGGGAGTCCACAAGAGGCCTTGCTACGGCCTGGAGAGAGGGCCAGATGGAAAGGCCAAGACCAATTTATTCTGACCCTCGGTAATGCCGGTGGCGTCAAGGCCGAACTCAATGGCAAACCTCAAAAGCCCTTCGGCCCAAGCGGCAAAGTTGCGCGTGATATTGTCATCAAGCGCTGACCGCCCTCCGCAGGATGCTGAAAAAGTCCGTCAGCGTCGTTCTCGGCTCATCGAAATCCTCAACGTACCCCCGAGGGTACGCCTCCGGTTTCGACTCGCCTGCGGCCTTGCTGAACGGTTTTTTTGAGCATCCCTCTGGAGTGTTTCTGCTGTTGTGCTATACGGTGCAGACCTTCTTTCATATGCCAACATAGCACTTCCAAACTGAGCTAGCCCTGTTTGCGTGGACACTTTCAAGCTCCATGTTCTTTATGAACGGGCCGACTGTTCCAGTCACGATCACTGTCGAGGGAGGGAAAAATGGGGCGTCGCAGCAAGAGTTGAGGCACAATGGCGCCACCCTTGGGAAGCTTCTGGGACTTTCGTGATGGAGGTATCCCTAACTAATTGAAATATCGTGTTTCGCGAGGAGGCGTTCTGGCATGAGCCTTGATACATATCTGGTTAGGTTGGGATGAAATTCGCGGAGTGGAAGCGAGTCAGCGCATTCAAGTTTGCTTGACATGAGTGGAAGGCCGTTGTTATATTCGCCCGCGTTTTGTCGCTTTGACCTGAATCGCATATACGCTGGTGGCCCGATGTCGAATTCACGTGCAGTGGTTAAACACAAAGGAGGAAATCTGATGGGGTATGTTGCTAAGTTTCTGGGAGTCAGCGCAGCGCTGATTATGCTATCGGCCTCAATGGTGGGAGCCGAAGAGAAGGATCCACTCAAGGCGCGTGTTCCGCCTGATCAGATGGCCGACGCGAAAGCCAACAAGAATCCGGTTGCCGCGACCCCGGAGAGTATTGCCAAAGGAAAGGCGCTGTACGAGGGTAAGGGCACCTGCTTCAATTGTCATGGTAAGGAGGGGAATGGTCAGGGCGAGGCCGGTAAGGTGCTGAATCCGAGCCCCCGCGATTTCTCGAACTGCAAATTCCATAAGAAGCGGAAAGATGGCGAACTCTTCTGGATCATCAAGAACGGGAGTGCAGGCACAGGCATGATCTCCTTGACCCCAGCAATCATTTCCGAAGAAGAAGCCTGGTCGATCATCAACTACGAGCGCACGTTCTGTAAAGGCGAGTAGTTTCATCAAAGCTGTAGGTTCAAGAGGGTGGAGGACCGAATCCTCCACCCTCTTTTTTTTCTTCCGATCCTGTGATTCTGTCAGGATGCTCAAAAAGGTCGTCCAGCAAGGCCGCAGCGAGAGCGCCGCTGGCGAGCTTTTTCAGCATCCTGTTAGTTAGTGGGCTTCGGTGCCCAGGATCGCAGCTTGTTTCGTCAATATCAAGGCAGCAGAAGGATCGGTGGGGCGGATTGTTGGAACAACGAGCGGGCGTTGTTCTTGGTTCATGTAGGTCTTGGAGGCCCAACGTACTTTCTGGCTGAGATACGTTACTGCTTCGCCGAGCGTCAGGTCGCCATCCCGATTGATGTCTGCCTCCCCGCGCAGTGCCCGCAGCAGATAGTAGGTGAAGAGGCCATGCCGATGTTGGTCGTCTTCCAACCCCTGCCCGACACCGCTGGTTCCAATGATATGGACAGTCGAGCTTCCCGGAGGATTCCATTGTGGGAGCGTGCCCAGGGGGGGCTTGGCTCGGCTGTCTGGTTCCATGCGCGATACGGTGCCATCGAACAGGAACACCGTTTGTTTTGCATGTATGCGAGACAGCGCTGCTTCCAAATCCTTGATCGGATAGGCCCGTGAGGCGGTCGTAGCGGTACCATCGTATGGGACCAAGAACGTCTCTCCCGTCGAAGAGACCGAAGCCAGACCAGCGAAATAGATGATGACGACTGCGTCTTTGTGTATGTGAGCCGGCATCCAGTCCAGCAACGCTTCGTCGAGGTCCGAGCGTGTCGCTTTCCTGTCTTGCAGAAGAAGAATGTTGGAGGCGGGTACACCGCCAAGGGTCTGAAAGTAGCTGGCGACTGATTGGGCATCCGAGGAAGCGAATTTTCTGGATGGGACTTGTCGGCTTCGGTAAGAGCCGATCCCAATTGAGATCAAGTAGGTGTGGGGTTGTCTGAATTCGGTGACGGTCGCAGGCAGGTGGTCCACATCGTCGACTGTGCCGCCGGCTGGTTGAATCGCCAGTGCCAGAGTTTGTGGCGGTGGCTGTGTATAAGTTCCTGAGTCAGAGAGCGCCACATAGATTTCAGCTCTTTCCGGTTGAAGGGACTGGGGTATCGTGGCCATAAATTCCATCGAGCGGGATTGACCCGCTTGCAGGCGTCCGATCGACAGCGTCGTAGTTGGAAACTGGGCAAGTAGCGAGGCGGTTCCCGTAAGGACCGCCGTGATATTCTGAAGTTCCTGTTCTCCTCGGTTCACGAGATCGACGCGCACCCGAAGGCGCTCGCCTCCTTCAAAGATTAGATTACTGTTTTCATCCAGCACCGTGGCCTTAAACATGAGTGCCGATGGAGTGCCTTGGGCCGGCATGGCCGCTGTCGGTGGAACGGGTCTGGCAGGCAATGTTGCCACTGGGGCGAGTCCATCTGTCGCGGCCAACTGGGTTCTGACCGCGCGCATGAATTGTGTCGAGAGGGCGATTCCCGCGTCATGGACGAATTCCCTCATATTGCCATAATCGCATCGGCGTGGGGTCGGCTCGAGAATAAGGCGTTGGTTGTGCACGATGGAAACGTTCTGCCTGCCAAGCTCTCTTCCCCCGGCATCCTTGAGGGCGACAAGCGTCTCGATGGTCATGTCTGCGGGTACCCGATCATAGACATGATCGGCCCAAAGTTTGAGGCCTGAGCGTTGGAGTGTGACGATGATCTCCTTGTCGGGCGGGATCTGCGCAGGGGTTCCATCGGCGACGGTCACGGCCCTAAAGTTTTTGGAGGCCGCGTCAATCATCAGTGATTCGAATTCTTCACCCACGTTGAGTCCATGGGGGCTATTACACCCATCGATGTACTGCATGGTGAGGTTCGTGAAGGAGGGGTCGAAGGTCAGCTTGACGGAGTTGGCCAGCCGTGGACCCAAGTCCGGTAAAGGGGTTCGGTGCAGCACCGACGTCACCTGATCGCATCCAGACAGTTCACCGGCTGTGATGAGCAGAGACAAGAGAATGGCCCATCGTCTGGTGAGTTGCTGCGGAAAGCCTGTTGGGCGCCGTTCAATGGCCATGATGAAACAGTCTGGCGTGAACGGAGTTCAAGCCCGATCTCGAATAGATATGTGAGGCTGAATGTAGCAGGGCTTCTGGCGTTTTGCGAGCCGGTGAATCCATAGATATCGTGTAGACAGCTGGAGTCAGTCGGGTGAATTCTGGGAGAACGCGTCTTCTGGTAGGGTTGCAAAGGGGAAGGGTTCCGCCCACTTGACAGATCTGTTGACGGGGAGCGAACGTACAACAGTGGAGAATGAAGCGGCGGAGGAAGCTGCAGGGCCTGAGGTGGGGAATGCGTCGTCGGCTTAATCAATTCAGCCTCATGCTCAGCGCAGTATACTTAGTGTCTTGTGCTTCCGCCGTTCCACCGGCACGGATTGGCGAGTATGTGCCCTCATGGCGTCAGGTCAGCAGCGAAGCGTCCACGAGGATCGATCAGCGCCCCGTACAGGCAGGGCTTGTCATGGTGTCGGATACGGCAGAGCCTGGCGCGGCTCCGAGTCTGCCGGAAGAGGCGCTGGTTCGCCTCGGCGAAAGTCTGCAACGGGACCTTGGCCGTGCGATTCCTATTGCGATCACAGAGATACTCTCAGCGGACGGTATCCGGCCGCGGCCGCAGGGAAATTGGGTCCAGTTCGCAGAATTGGGGCAGCAACGTGGGCTCGACTATCTGGCTGTTGTGGTCGTCTCCAGCACTGAGCAGGAATATCCAGTCACCCTCTCTCTAGGATTGACCACGCATGCACAGCCTGGATTGCGTCGAGACAACTGGTCGCTGCTGGAGTTCGTTCTATTGGATTTGAAGCAGCATCAGGTCGTCGCGCAGGCTGAGGGACGGGGTTGGGCTACCCTGGATCGCCCGAGTGCGCCAGGGATCGATCAATGGCATCCAGCGATCTTCTTGCGCCCACAGGATGAGCGGCGTATCTGGCCTCCGACATACGCGGGCGCGCCGAATACGCTGCGAGTGGTGTCCTTCGAGCAAGCGGCTCAGCGGCTGGTGTTGAAGCTGCACAATGTGTGGCGTGGGGTATGAGAATCCGAAGCGGCGATTCGATCTGCCACTGTGCCGCAGGAATATATCTTTTGCCCATCCCTCGCGAATGGCGGTCACACTGAGCAATACCCTTCAGGCTCTGTCCGGTAAGGTTTCGACTGAGGGTATTAGTCTTTGAAGCCCTTGGAATGGATAGTGTACAATATGCTGCGCGGCTCATGCGGTCGTGTCAGTCAACCCGTGGAGGAACACTGTTATGGTCATGCGGAGTCGGGTGTGGAATATTCGAGGTCTTGTTGCCGGTCTCGGTTTAGTCATGGGCGCCGTTGCCGTTACTATCCTGCCTAGTGAGCCGACAGCCTTGGCCGCTGGGGTTCCCGCCGGGATGACACAAGGGTTTTCTGAAATCGTTAAGAAAGTAACACCGGCGGTAGTGAATATTGCGGTCACCGGTGGTGGAGAAGGGAGGGGTCGAGGCCGGAAGTCGCCGGTACCGCCAAGTCCCTTTGGAGGACCTCCAGGTGAAGAAGCGCCGGAGGGTGAACTTCCAACGCCTCCGCCGATGCCGCCTGGTGGTGGACATGGACGCCCTGATCAGAGTGCCGGGTCCGGGGTCATTTTCGATTCGAATGGATTTATCGTGACCAATAATCACGTCGTCGAAGGCGCCACGCAGATCACCGTCACGCTGAGCGATCGACGCGAGTTCAGCGCGAAAGTGGTGGGAACTGACCCGAAGACGGATTTGGCGGTGGTCAAGATCGAGGCGAAGGACCTCCCATCCTTAAAATGGGCCGAGTATGAGAAGTTGCAGGTCGGCGACTTGGTATTAGCCGTCGGCAGCCCGTTTGGACTGAGTTCAACCGTGACGCTGGGCATCATCAGCGCCTTGGGGCGTGGCAACGTCGGGATTGCAGACTATGAAGATTTCATTCAGACCGACGCCGCGATTAACCCCGGCAATTCCGGCGGGGCGTTGGTCAATGTGAGCGGCGAACTGATCGGAATCAATACGGCCATCTTCTCCAGGACTGGTGGGTCGGAGGGGATTGGGTTTGCCATTCCCAGCAGTATTGCGTTGGATATCGTCGACAGCCTACAGAAGACCGGCAAGGTTGTCCGGGGCTGGATGGGTGTCGCCATTCAAGAAATTACGCCGGCCTTGGCCAAATCTTTCAAACTCCCGGAACAGCGCAAAGGCGTATTGATCAGCGACGTGAATGAGAGTGGTCCTTCGCATGCTGCGGGTGTGAAGCGCGGTGATGTGGTGATCGCGTTCAACGGGAAAGAAGTCCAGAATGTGAGTCAGTTGCGCAACCTCGTCGCGCGCACGATGGTCGGTAAGGATGCGCAGGTAAAGGTGTTGCGAGACGGGAAGGAGCAGACGATCGCTGTGAAGGTGGCGGAGCGGCCGACGGATGAGATGTTGGCCAAAAAAGAGCCGGCATCTTCTAAGGAACCGGTCGAAACGGCGAAGTTGCCCGATAATGTCTTGGCGTCCATTCGAGTGCAGGGGTTGGACGCGGCCACAATGAGTCAATTGAAAATCCCGGCGAAGATGACGGGTGTCGTCGTGATGTCAGTCGAGGGCGGCGGCCCTGCAGAAGCGGCGGGTCTGCAGCGTGGTGATGTGATTCAGGAAGTGAACCATGAAGTCGTGAAGACACTCGAAGACTACCAGAGCGCTTCGAGTAAGCTGAAAAAAGATGAGTTGGCTGTCCTGCTTCTCAGCCGGCAAGGGAACAGCTTGTTTGTTGCAGTCAATCCCAAATAATTAGGCATGACGCTAGCCGGGACCGCTCGGATACCGAGCGGTCCCGGCTAGCCATCGGATGAACGGATCGTATGTCCAACGGCCCGAATTCACTTCATCAGTGGCTGCAGGACACGATCTTCAAGCCGCTGGAAGATAAGAAAATGCCGGTTATGGAGCACCTCGTGGAGCTCCAGGTCCGGCTGACTCGAGTGGCCATCATCACTGCTGTGGTGTTTGCCGGCACATTTTTCTATGCCGACACGTTGGTCAAGTGGCTTCGCATCCCCCTTCAAAACATGTTTATGTTGGGCTCTTTGTCGTGGGTGCCGACCGATCTGCCCACTGTCCCGTTCGTCTTCCTTGCGCCGGCTGAAGCGTTATGGCAGAACGTCAAGGTAGCCGGGCTCTTTGCCGTCGTTGCCGCGACCCCCTACATTTTGTTTGAGATCTGGCAATTCGTCGTGCCGGGCCTCCATGCCCAGGAGCGGCGCTTTGTCGCCCCGTTTGTGATGCTGACCGCCGTCGCCTTTTACGCAGGCGTCGGGTTTGCCTTTTTCTTCGTGCTGCCGTTTGCGCTGAATTTTTTGATCGCATATGGCGTCAACGCCGGCTTCGTTCCTCAGATCTCCATTGCGCAGTATGTCGGGTTTGCTCTCTGGTTCTTGATGGTATTCGGGCTGATTTTCGAAGTTCCGCTGGCCATCACACTCATGGCGAAACTTGGATGGACTGATGCGCCGTTTCTGATTCGATATTGGAAGTGGGCGTTGTTGGGATCTTTTGTGATTGCCGCAATTCTGACACCGACGCCTGACCCGTTCAATCAAGCGCTCATGGCGGGACCGATGTTTCTTCTGTACTGGGTTGGAATTTTCGGCGCGAAGTATTTCGGCAAGACTAAACCAGTCGCAGATGGTCAAGTTGGTGTTCCTGCAGTCGCAATGGCTACGGCAGGAGCCGGGACTGCGTCCCCAAGTGCGATGTCGAAGTCCTCAGGCGGCGACTATGTCGGCGTGCCGACAGATCGACGATGATGAGCGGCCTTCAGGTAGATCGAACGTGATGTCTCACCAAAGGAACAAGCATGGCGCGTGAATTAAATGTGATTCAACCTCCCAGTTCCGGTGGTAGCGATGCCTGTGTGTATATGTGGGCCTGCGCGATCTGCGACGAAAATGAAACCTGTCAGAAGGACAAGGAGGGACACAGTCGCTGGTTGGTGGCCAAACGGATGGAACGGATTGAATACAAAGTGCTCATTATGAGCAACAAGGGTGGAGTTGGAAAGAGTACCTGTACGACGAACCTTGCTGTGAGTCTCGCACTCAAAGGGTGGCATGTCGGCATTTGCGATATGGACATTCATGGCCCGAACATTCCCAAGATGGTGGGTGCCGAAGGGCAGAAGCTCAAGATCAGCAGCTCGGGCGGAATCATTCCCTTCCAGGCGTACAACCTCAAGATTGCCTCGATGTCTTTCTTATTGCAGAATTCTGACGATCCGATCATCTGGCGTGATGCGTACAAGTATGAGTTCATCAACCAGCTCTTGGGCGGTGTCGAGTGGCAGGATCTCAATTTTTTGTTTGTCGATCTTCCTCCAGGGACCGGCAACGAATCGGTCACGACCATCGACCTGCTTGGCAATGTCAGCGGTGCGGTGATCGTGACGACGCCGCAGGAAGTGGCCCTCTTAGATTCACGCAAGTCGGTCACATTCTGCAAAGACAGCGAAGTGCCGATTATTGGGATTGTTGAAAATATGAGCGGGTTAGAGTGCCCCCATTGCCACAATCATATTGAGGTGTTCAGAAAGGGAGGCGGAGAAGCGTCTGCATTGGATATGGGTGTGCCCTTCCTCGGGCGGATTCCGCTCGATCCCGATGTCGTGATCCAGTCCGATGCCGGTGAGCCGTTTGCGATGTTCAACTCCGATACGGCTACGGCCGAGTGTTATCACGAGATTGCAAACAAGGTCGAAGCGTTCTGCAAGAAGCGCGGGTCCCTCGTGAATGTTGGATCTCGGCAGGCGCACTGATAAGGGGAGAAGGTGAAAGCGATAGACGCAACACAGGGGCTTACGCAGCTGGAGGAGGCGCAACGGATTGTTTTGGAGTCTACGCCGATCCTGGGCTTGGAGAAAATTTCGATCCTCGATGCGCTGGGCCGTGTCCTTGGCGAGGATATTGTGGCGGAACGAGACAATCCACCCTGGGACAACAGCGCGATGGATGGATTCGCTGTGCGGTGGGACGATATCAAGCAGGAGCATGCCATTCAGAAAACGGTCACGCTCACAGTAATCGAGGATGTGGCGGCGGGAAAGATGCCGTCAAAGTCGGTCGGCGCTGGCCAGGCGATTCGCATCATGACCGGGGCTCCGCTCCCGAAGGGGGCAGATACGGTTTTGAAGGTGGAGGATACCGAGCATACCGCGGATTCCGTACGCGTTTTCAAGCCGGAACAGCAAGGCGCCAACATTCGGCCTCAAGGTGAGGACGTCAAGAAGGGTGAGTGTATTATCGGCAAGGGGACCAGAATTCGTCCTGGTGAAGCCGGGATGTTGGCGATCCTCGCAAAGTCGTTCATCTTTGCCCATCAACGGCCTCGTGTGGCGATCCTTTCGACCGGGGATGAACTGGCTGACTTGGACGAGCGATTCAGCGAGGAGAAAATCATCAACTCCAATAGCTATGGGATTGCGGCAGCGGTGCAGGAGGCGGGCGGTATTCCTATACTGCTCGGGATTGCGCGGGATACGCCTGCTGCGTTGAAGGACAAGATTTCGCAGGGGCTGACGGCGGATATTCTCGTGCTGTCCGGTGGTGTGTCGATGGGCGACTACGATTTCACGAAAGCAGTTTTCCAGGAACTGGGTGCAGCAATGAATTTTTGGAAGTTAGCGATCAGGCCCGGACAGCCCCTTGCCTTCGGCAAGATTCAGGGCAAGCTGGCGTTCGGTTTGCCGGGGAATCCCGTGTCCTCCATGGTAACATTCGAACAACTGGTCCGGCCGGCCATGCTGAAAATGAGCGGGCACCGGAGCTATGGTCGTCCGGTTGTGCAGGCGATCTTCCAGGAGAAGTTTTCCAAACGGACGGATCGGCGTCACTTTCTCCGGGGGGTGCTTACACGAGAAGAAGGGGTTTTCAAGGTTCGCACGACCGGGGCGCAGGGATCCGGGATATTGACGTCTATGGTCAAGGCAAATTGTTTGATCGATATCCCGGTCGAGGTTGAACGTGTGAACCCGGGCGATTTGGTTTCAGTTCAATTGTTGACCGGAGATGCCTGGGCCAGCCATTCCGAACATCATCACCCCGATCCTCACCGCCTGTCTTGTTGCTCATAGAGAAGGGAGGTCAATGGTCATCAGTCACTAGTCGATGGCAGGAATCATTTTTGTCCGCCATTGATCATTGACCACTGACCATCTCCACCAATGGCCGTACCTATTGTGTGTTTTGTCGGTCGGTCGAACAGCGGGAAAACCACGCTGATCGAGCGGGTGATTCCTCAGTTAGTCCAGGCTGGCTACAAAGTGGCGACGGTAAAGCACGCCGGCCATGGATTCGATCTCGATACGGAAGGGAAAGACAGTTGGCGCCATAAGCGAGCTGGGGCCAGTAGTGTGATGGTGCTCTCCAAGGGCAGTATGGCGATGTTTGCCGACGTGCCTGATCAGTTGAACGTCGAGGCCGTGCGGGATCGGTTTCTCGATGACACCTACGACTTGATCATTGCCGAAGGATGGAAGCACGAACACTATCCGAAGATCGTCATCGTCCGTGAGCAGATCGGTGAAATTCCTGTGTCGACGGAAGGGCTTCTTGCGGTGGTATCGGACAAGCCCGTGGATCTAGCGGTTCCGTTGTTTGGACTGGACGATGTCGTTGGCGTGGCGGCGTTGATCATGAAGCAGTTTCCACGATTACCATCCCGCGCAGATCAGCAGAGCGTGAACCGTATCTCGTGAACCGTATCTCGTTCAGGCATTTCAAGTTTTGAGTTTCATGTTCCAAGTTTCAGGTTCGAGACCGGAATTTCAGCAATCCGAAACGAGCAACTTGAAAGCTGAAACTAGAAACTAGAAACCAGCAACTCCACTCCCGAACACTAAGCCGCCGATCGTTCATGCCCACATCCGTTCTTCACGTCCAACATCTGGTGAAGCGGTTCGGCGAGTTTGCCGCCGTCAACGATATTTCGTTCGACATCAGGCCGGGAGAGATTCTTGGGTTGCTTGGCCCGAACGGAGCGGGGAAAACCACCACGATTCACATGTTGCTCGGGGTGGTGACACCGACTGCCGGCTCCATTCAGATGTTCGGGCTCGATTTGGCGACTCATCGTGAAGAAATTCTCCAACAAGTGAACTTTTCTTCCACCTATGTTTCTCTGCCTCAGGCGCTTACGGTCGAAGAGAATCTCTGGGTCATTGCGCGGCTCTATGGTCTGACTCAGATCCAGGACCGAGTCAACGACATCATGAAGCGGCTTGAGATGGAGGAATTTCGCCATAAAGTGACGCGCAAGCTCTCCTCCGGTCAAGGCACTCTTCTTGGGCTGGCCAAGGCTTTTCTGACCGGACCGAAGATTCTGTTTCTCGATGAGCCGACGGCGAGTCTGGATCCGGACATTGCGCAAAAGATTCGAGGTTTTCTCAAAGAGGAACGACGATCGTCCGGGCTCAGTGTGCTGTACACGTCACATAACATGCATGAGATGGAAGAGATGACGGATCGGATCATCTTTCTCCAGCGTGGAAAGATTGTGGCGGAAGGGACGGCGCAGGAGATTGTGGCCAGGTTTGGGGAGGCGGACTTAGAAGAGGTGTTTGTGAAGTTGGCACGGGAGAAATAAAAGAGCGGGCTGGAGGGGACGTTCCCTGTGCTTGCAGAACGCGCACGATGAAACGGTGCTCGTCCGATGCGCGCAGTGGGGAACATCCCCGCCAGCCCACGATGTGCGCCAAGTTTTTGAGGGGGGAGACGGGGAAGAAGATGACATGAAAGCCCATCGAATCTATGCCTTGGTGGTGAGATATATGTACCTGTACCGGCGAAGTTTGCCGCGTATGATGGAAATCTTCTACTGGCCGTTCTTAGATCTCGTCATTTGGGGATTCATTACGGTCTATCTCATGAAATTCCAGGGGCAGATCCCTGGAGCAGTGACATTTTTTTTAGGCGCGTTGATTCTGTGGGATATCCTATTCCGAGCCCAGCAGGGAGTGACGATTTCGTTTTTGGAGGAGATTTGGGCGAGAAATCTCATGAACCTATTTGCCAGTCCGCTGAAGCCGAGCGAGTTCCTTGCCGCGACGATGGTGATGAGCGCCCTCAAAGTGATCGCTGTTTCTGTCGTGATGGTGGTGTGCGCAGGCCTGTTCTACTCCTACAATATCTTCGTGATCGGGATGTGGCTGATTCCATTCGTCTTGAATCTCGTCATGACGGGATGGATAATTGGGGTTCTCACCACGGCCCTCATCATGCGGTATGGCCAGGAGGCGGAAGTCCTGGCTTGGAGCATGGTCTTTCTGTTCCAGCCGATCTCTTGTGTGTTTTATCCGATGGAGGTGCTCCCAGCTTGGCTGAAGGCCATTGCCTGGATGAACCCGGCTGCCCACGTGTTCGAAGGGATGCGTGCCGTGATGAACAGCGCTGCCGAGCCGATGGCACATCTTGGTTGGGCAACCGGTCTTAATGTATTGTTCCTCGCCATAGTCATTGCCGCCTTCCATTGGACGTTTGAGCTTTGTAAGGAACGGGGATTGCTGGTGCGAATTGGGGAGTAGACCTGTAAATATAGGCTGAGGTCGAGGTCAAGGTTGAGTGAAGATCTGAAGTTCTCATCTTTGCTCAACCTTAGCCTGAACCTCAACCTTCCTCGTGCTGGCGGACTTTTTCAGCCTCCTGCTGGGCGTTGGATTGCCATTTCCAAGAAAGCTGTGATAGCGTAGGCCGATCTTACCGCTGGGGCCTGGCGGCGAGGTAGAACGAAATATACAGGTCTGTAGCATCGATGTTGCCTTGCCCGAGAATCTCGCCGGAAGCCAGACCTAAGCCGCCGCATCTTTCGCGTCTTCGGCCCGCTCCTTCCTTCGTTCCTCGTGTACAAGACAATATCATCATACTCATAAGGAGGAACCCCAGATGGGTTCGAAGATCTATGTCGGTGGGTTGCCCTATTCGGCAACTGAGCAGGAGATGAGTGATCTGTTCGGGCAGCATGGCGCCGTCGCGTCTGCGCGGATCATTACGGATAAGTTCACGGGACAGTCACGCGGCTTCGGCTTCGTTGAGATGACTTCCGATGCGGAAGCGCAGGTGGCCATTACCGCTCTCAATGGTGCGGAAATGGGTGGTCGGACGCTCACCGTGAATGAAGCCCGTCCCCAGGAGCCTCGCACTGGTGGTGGCGGTGCCGGCGGCGGTAAGCGAGATCGCTGGTAGTCTGTCATCGCGAATACAAACCGGGGCTGTTATCATGAAGATGACAGCCCCTTTTTTCTGCCTGGTGGACTGAATCGAATGAGTGGTGGCGAAACAGGAGCGACAGAGTTCTGAGCAGCCCGATTGTGAAATGACACATCGTATCGAGCCTTGACGAGGCTCTCTTGTGATGTGTGGGGTCCCCTGCTTATATCGCGTGTGCCGGGTGTCTCGTTGCAGGCAACGGGTGGCGACTCTTAATCGCCGGCTGGTTTTCGACCGAACTCCGATACACTTCCTAATCAAACCACTCGTCACCGACTCTGGGAACTTTTGGCAGGCCTTCCGTCAGACTCTCGGCTGAGGGTGGAGATGCCTGAAGTGCCTGCTGCACAAGTGCGACCAAGGCTCGTGGCTCAAATGGTTTTGAAAGAAATAAAAGGCTTCCCCGGTGTAATCCGTACCCTGCCAAGTCCTGATCGATCTTGCCGGACATAATGATGACTCGCAGGTTTTTTCGTATGCGGAGCGCACGGACAGCCAGCTCATGGCCGTGTACATGGGGGAATTGATTGGCGCTTGAGGCCAATTGAAAGCCCGGAGGGGGAAGGACGAGGTCTGTCAGCAGCAGATCGATGGGCCCATTGTGCTGCGTACAGACTCTGAGGGCCTCTGAGCTGCCCTCGGCATTGAGGACGGAAAAGCCTGCCTGATGAAGGATTGCCTTGCATAACTTTGTGATAGACGGTTCGTCATCGACCACCAGAATGGTCGGGGGTAGGGATTGAGGCACGCTGTTCTGCTGTCCTGACATAGTGTAGTTACCTATGCTGTCAGCATAGTACCGGGCAGAGTTCATGGCGAGACATTTCACGTTTCTGGCCGCATGAATAAGGAGCGTTTCAGGCAGGGTTTCTGTTGGGTGACGGGCCCAGCCTCCTCCCAGCGCTTTAAAGAGGCCGACCATATCCGTCAAACGAGTGCGTTCAGTGAGGATCAATTGGGTCTCCGCTACCAGTACCGTTAGCTGCGCATTCAGCACATCCAAATACGTTACCAGGCCCTTGCGGTATCGGACGTCGGCTAATCGCACGGCTTCCTGTGCAGCAGAGAGTTGCTCACGCTGTCGGGCAAGCTGTTCTGCCCTCGCGCTCAGCGAAGCCAGCAAGTCCGCGACTTCCCGAAACGCTTGTAAAATAGTCTGCTGGTAATTCTCCAGCATCTGCACATGGCGCGACTCCGCCGAATATCATCTACAAAAAATCTTGTGGAACTGGGGATTGGGTGGCGGTGTTCGGACGATGGCTGTTCGAAACTCCAATGGCTACTCGGGAGTTGACCGGGCCTTGAGTGCATCCAGTTGTGTTTTCTCCAGACTGACATGCATCGACTTCTCCTGCGTCACGATGACGGCTCCCGGCGCCTGGCCTTTGGCCTTCCTGACCCATTTACGTCTCGTATAGATGATGTCGCCTTTGCCGCTTTTCTTCAAGTCGCTATAGAGCAGCGCCAGTGTCGCAGCGTCTCGTATGGTCTCGGGCGGCGGGTCGCTTCCTTTTTCCATGCGGACCACGACGTGTGATCCAGGTGTACCACGGGCATGGAGCCAAAGGTCATCGCTTTTGGCGAAACCGAATGTCAGCTCGTCGTTCTCGCGCGCGTTTCTTCCGACATAAATCGCCAAACCGTCTGACGAGGTGAAGCGGCGGAACGGACCTTGACGTTGTTCTTGACGACCCTTTCCCCTGCCTTCCCGCTGCCGGATTGTCGTTCGTGCGATCTGGCTCGGTTTCTCGGGCGGTTGCCAGGTGCCTTGTTCGATGGCGGTGAGCTCGCCCTTCAGAGTCTCCAGCTCTCGTTCTCCTTCTTCGATGCGTGGCCGCAGCTCCCGCTCTGCCGCCAGGTGTTTCCGATACTTTCGGAAGTAGTCATCCATATTGCCTTGAGGAGTTTTGGCCTGGTCGAGCGGGATCGTCAGGTTGGGAAGCTCCTCATCGAAATAATCCACCACAACGACCTCGGGTTGGCCCTTGCGGATGGTTCCGAGGTTCGCCTTGATCAGTTCGCCATAGCGGTCGTAGGTTTTGTATTTCTCTGCCTTGGCGAGGTCTTCGTGCCAGGCCTCAATGCGACGGCGGAGCTTCTTGATGGATTTTCTCAGTATCCCTGCTCTGGTATTCCGTGCAGTTTCGACGATTGAAACACCCTCGACCGTGCGGTAGTGAGTTTCGACGGCAGCCGACAGAGGAAACGGCGATTCCGGGAGGTCCTGACTGAATCTCGCTTGGTCGGCAGCACCTCGTTCTCGTTGCGAATGAGGGGGAGGCATGTACAGCTGTCCCACCAGATCTTTTCCTCCATTCAGGTCTCGTCGGACAAGGCCTGCCTCATCGAGGACGAGGAGATTCGATGTTTTCCCTGTCAGTTCTGCCACCAATCGGGAGGGACCTTCTTTGGCAGTCAGTGCAAGCTGAACGATTCGGTCTCCATGAAGCTGTTCGATCCGGTCGATGCGTGCCCCTTGCAGATGGGCGCGGAGGAATTGGCAAAAAGGCGGAGGAGTCGGTGGATTCTGAAAGGCTGTCGTGGTGATGTGAATCCTGGCGGTGTCGGGACAGCATGAGATGAGGAGTCGGTGTGTCCGTCCTGGCGTGCGAATCTCAAGCACCACGGTGCGATCTGTCGGCTGATAAATTTTTTGAATCCAGCCTCCAGCCAAAACTGGGGCACATTCATCCATCACCTTCGAGATTTCTGTCGCGCTCAATGCCACAAGTTGTCTCCGCTCAGCGCCTGTGCTCAAGGAGAATGGAGTAGATCGTCCATGAATGAGGGATGGCCCCATTCACTCTAACGGCGTATCAGCTCGTGGGTCGGAGCATTTTTGCCGCATGAGACCAATCTGTCACATCTATCATCAGTTGAGGGCGAATGCTGTTGGTCGGTACTCTACGATTCATTGGGAAAACACGCAAGCCGTCACCACAACACCCGTGGCATTGCGATTGCTAGCCTCAGGAGGCAATCGGGTGGTCACGCGTCTGCTAGGCTTGAAAGGGGAGTGGGTACGGTGTCGTAGGGTTCAGTCTTAACAGAGGAGGGCCCCATGGAGTGCGCACGATGCGATGGTCTCATGGTTACCGATAGCCTCATCGACATTCAAGAAAGCAGTATTCCGATGTGGATGAAAGGATGGCGATGTGTGTCCTGCGGGAACATTGTCGATCCACTCATTCAGCAGCATCGGATGATCCAACGGGCGGGAGCAGGGCGGTTGCTCGAAACAGAATCGGCTAAGCCGCGGCTCCGTCACGTCGCGTAGAGCGACGGGCTAGGATTGCTGGCAGCATAGAATTCTGACTTCTAACTCCGCAATTAGAGCTGAACCATTCATGAATTCTGTGGGCTAGACGGCGTCTCTCGTCGTTCGTTCCTCGATAGTCGTTAGCGAGCCGACCGCGACGCGGACAGGTAAAACACCCGGTCAACCTCGCCTTCCTTGCACACCCCACTTGAACAGTGATTCACTTTCACGCTCCACGAACAATCGTTCACAGTTCATATGACATAATCGTCCAATGTAGTAGAGGCTTCGGTTCCAATCATTATGCTTGCCTCATGAGGCTCGATAGCGACTCTCGCACGAGCTGGAAAGGAAAGTGGCGAGACATCTGGCATGGTCTCTGTGCTCGCAGAGCCTTCACGATGAAACAGTGCGCGCGTGGCATTGCGCGGGTACTCTTGTCTGGTTAGAATCTTTCCACGTTGACCTTCTTTCCGAGATCAGTTGATCTAATATGGGGCTTTGCAGAGAGATCACATGCGAATCGTGGAAAATTACAGGAGAGCTTGCCATCCGCAGTTGCTAATCACTCTCTCGGGGTTCTGGTTGCTGGTCACACTCCTGTTTCTGAGTGGTGCTCCAGCGTATGCGGAGTGGGTGGCGATGGAAAAAGACTATCTCGTACCAGGGCGACAGACTGTATACGTCGACCCAGAGAGTATTCGCAGAGAAGGGCATTTGGTGACATTGTGGCAACTCATTAAATTTAAGTGGATGCAGGGGAATCAGGGCCTAGGTCCCCTCGGGTTTGGCCCCCATCGTTTTTTCTCCACGAAGGCAAACAAGCAATTCGACTGCGTGAGAAAACGCGTGCGGTTGCTTGCATTCACGGAGTTTTCGCAGCATATGGGAACTGGTATTGCGGCTCATGGATACGTAGACAGAGACAACTGGTTACCAGTTGAACCTGAAAGTATTAATCAGGCTCTCTGGGAATTCGCCTGCGGCATGGAGTGAGGTTGCCCATGCTCAGCGGCGAGTACGCCCTAGGTCAGGCTCGTCGGAGGTGCGTATAAGCGGGTGTCTTAGAAGCCTTCGGGAACCATGCGGGCTAGGTCTTCAACTTCCCGAAAACGCCGAGTGGGCTATAGAGGGAATATTTCCAACTACTTGGGCCAAAGGAATAAAACGTGTACGCCCAGATCGCGACGTCGGTCAGGTTGCCCAATTCGGCTTTCCCTTCCCACACACGATAGATTACGATCAAGATGCCTGTGAGGGCCACGAAGCGAAGGAAGTGACAACCCACCGAGAGCCGAAGAAGCGAAAGCGCCGTGGCGACTAGGAGAGCGCCGGCGAACAGGTCAGACACGAATAGGCCCCCATCGGTAAGATTTCTAGACAAAAAATGCCAGGCTCCTATCCACACGAGAAGGGCGTGAAAGCCCCACCACGTGATCGTTCCAAGAAGCTCATCTCTCTGGGAAGTTTCCATCGAACAGTCCTCATGTAACAGGGTATTGAACAATTGCTATTTTCAGCCGCTAATATAGCAGAAACTGATCGTGAAAAGCGGTAAGTCGTATGCATGCGCCGGGTGGAGAAGCCGGCTATTGTTGTGTAGAGAAGTTACCACGCGATGTACAGACATGAGAAGGATGGGCGCATCAAGGAAGTGGGCAGCTTTTCTCCCCGCCTGGTAGTGGTCTATACTCCGCACTCCTCCAGTGTTGTGGCCCATCAGGTCTTCTGTTTTATATTGAAGGCAAGGTTGTCGCGTGGCCGAATCGGCGTATGTCTTTCAGCGAGTTGACGATCAACGAGAACTGGAACGGCTTCGGATGATCGAGCGGGTGTTCGATCCTGCGAGTCGGAGGCGGTTGCTCCATGCTGGTCTGCAATCCGGATGGCGCTGTCTTGAGGTTGGGCCAGGCGCTGGATCCATTATGAATTGGATGGGTGAAGTGGTTGGTTCGACGGGGCGGGTTGTGGCGGTGGATCTCGATCCGAAGTTTCTGCGTGAAGTGGACCAACCCAATGTGAGCATCGTGCGAGCCGATATTCGCACGGCTCAGTTGTCGCAGCAATCGTTCGATGTGGTGCATGCGCGGTACGTCTTGATCCATCTCGCTGACTATGAGGTGGCGTTGACGAAGATGCTCGACTGCCTCAAGCCGGGAGCATGGCTTGTGCTGGAGGAGCCAGATTTTTCTGCGTCGCGTGGGATTGTCGGCGAAGAGGAGGACCTCGCGTCCGTGCATAAGGTCAATCAGGCGATCGCAAAGATGTACGTGACGTTAAGGATGGACTACGCGCTGGGCCTGAAGTTGCCCGCCTTACTGCAACGGCGTGGACTACAAGACCTCGTCGTGGAGAACGATGCTCCGCTCTGTGCAGGCCGGTCCGGTATGGCTAGGGTGATGAAGATGTCGGCTGAGCAATTATCTGAAAAGTATCTAGCCACAGGAGTGGTTGAACAGTCGGATCTTGAACGGTATTGCCGATTCGCCGACGATCCGAGCACATGGGCCATCTACTATGCCACCATTGCCGTGAGTGGCCGGAAGGCCGGGGGATGAGATGTCTCGAGATACAACAGTGTTAGTGTTATCCGGTATTGGCAATTCAGGGCCGCAACATTGGCAAACGCTCTGGCAGCGACGCCATCCACAATGGCAGCGCGTGAATTTGGGAGATTGGGACCGCCCGGTATGCGACGATTGGGTTCGTGCGTTGGATGTTGCTGTGCGAGCGTGCCCTTCTCCGCCGATGCTGATAGCTCATAGCCTCGCCTGCCTTCTTGTGGCTCATTGGGCTCATCGCTCAGCGCTGGTTCCGAAGAACGCGTTTCTCGTGGCGGTGCCCGATCCGCAGAGCGCAAGCTTCCCTGCCAAGGCACGAGGGTTTGCACCGGTGCCGATGCGGCCTCACGGGTTTCCTTCCATCGTAGTCGCAAGTGCGAACGATCCGTTTGGGTCATCAGCGTTTGCGCAGCATTGCGCACACGCCTGGGGCAGCCGCTTCGTCGAAATTGGAGAGGCCGGCCACATCAATGCCGACAGTGGCCATGGTGAATGGAACGAAGGCTACGCGATCTTTCAACAACTAGCAGGGTAATCTATGTCCATTCAGATTGTTCAGGCTCGACCTGAGGATGCTGGTACCGTCGCCTGCTAGCAGGCTGCTGAAAAAGTCCGCCAGCAGCGTTCTCGCGTCGCTCAGAGGCTCAACGTACCGAAGCGTACGCCTCGCCTCTTCGCTCGCTGCGGCCTTGCTGGACGGCCATTTTGAGCATCCTGCGATTATGTGCTATCAGCGCCATATGTAAGTTTCCAATTGCGCTTTATGTATAAACCGAGTTTTTCTGCAGACTGCTAGAGGTAGATGGTCTGATAGTTCTGTTTCGCCAACGTCTGTGCCTTCACATCCCACTCGATAGCGAATATCGCTGAACGTGCTGAAGACAAGGACAGCAGGCGCTTCCCGTCCTTGGCCACGACACTCTCAGCTTGACGAAAGTCGAGGGTCTTGTCTGGTCCTGTCCGATTGCACACCAGGATCGGAAGACCCGTGTCGCGGGTGCATCGTTCCCATTCCCCATTCGGGCCATGCAGGCCAGGCGCCCATGCGGCCGATGAGACCAGCAGTTGCGCTCCTTGGGCCTGTAGGTTTCGCGCGATGTCTGACGTATACGCATCTGCACAGATCAGCATCCCAATCCGTGTGAATGGAGGAACTGGAACGGCGACTGCCTGCGTTCCTGGCGTCGACCAAGCCTCCGATCCCACTCGCAGCGTATGAATTTTTCGATGTGAGCTGACGATGGAACCATCCGCTGCGATTGCGAACAGACTATTGTAGAGTTTGTGGGATATCCGATCCTGTTCTGGACAGGAGAGGAACAGCGTCACGCGCAGTCTGGCGGCGAGTCGGGACATGTGCGTCATCCACGGGTCTGGCTGAGGCACAATCCACTTCGTTCCGATGTTATCGGCAAAGGTATAGCCGGTGACGATGAGTTCGGGTGTGATGATCCAGGTCGCGCCGAGTCGCGCGGCAGCGTTGACGGCCTTCTCGACAAGCCGGCGGTTCTTTGTGATGTCGCCGGGGATGGGTGCGAGATGGAGCAACGCGATGCGTAAGGTGTGTGCCGACATAGTCTCACGCTGTCAGGATGAGGTGACCTGACTTTCGAACATATCACAGGTGAAGTGACGCGTGATACTCTGACCGGCGCCACCATCTTCTTGACAAGGTCTCATGATATGGCAAAGATGCACGGAAGGTCTAATATCCAATAGACGAAAGTTGAAACTAGAGTGGTCGTGAAGCCGGTTGTGCAACTTGAGCGCACTGGGTGCGGCATTGCGAGCGTCGCGGCGCTCGCAGGCGTGAGTTATCGGCAGGCGCAACATGAGGCGAGTCGGCTCGGCATTTTCGCAGGCGATTCGAGGTTGTGGTCTGAGACACATCATGTTCGAAGACTGCTCAAGCTATACGGGATCAGGCCGGCAAGCACCGAAGTGCCCTTCACCTCATGGGAAGCTCTGCCGGATCGTGCGCTACTCGCCATCAAATGGTACAGACAACGGGAACGCGCTTTCTGGCATTGGGTGGTGTTTTGGAGAGGGCCTCACGGACCTGTCGTGTTCGACTCGAAGCGCACACTTCGTCAGCATGTCCGTACCGACTTCGGTCGCATGAAGCCGAAATGGTTTATTTCGGTTAGTCAGATATAGAAGGCGGCTCCGTTCTTGAGCCGAGTGCGTGCCGATGACCAAGCAACTCCAACCAACCTCCGATGGCAAGATCCGCTGCGGATGGGTTGGTGGCAAACCGCATTTCATCGCGTATCATGACCAAGAGTGGGGTGTGCCGATTCATGGTGACCGAAAGCACTTCGAGATGTTGCTGTTGGAAGGCGCACAGGCGGGTTTGACGTGGGAAACAATCTTGCTGCGGCGAGAGAGTTATCGACGGGCGTTTGCAGAATTCGATCCCAAGAAGGTGGCGCGATTTACGGCAAAGAAAAAAGCCATGCTGATGGGAAATCCCGGCATCATCCGCAACCGGCTCAAAATCGACTCGGCAGTGACTAACGCGCAAGCCTTCCTTGCAGTCCAAGAAGAGGTCGGTTCGTTCGATCGCTATGTCTGGCAGTTTGTTGGCGGCAAGCCGAAAGTGAATCGCTGGACTCGCATGTCCCAAGTTCCTGCCACGAGCCCAGAAAGCGCCGCATTATCGAAGGATCTCAAGAAGCGTGGTTTCCGGTTTGTCGGAAGCACAATTATCTATGCCTACATGCAAGCTGCTGGATTGGTGAACGATCATACGACGGATTGCTTCATGCGCGCTTGTCGATAGAGGTTATGCATGAGCTGGGCGGTTTCGAGCGCATTCTTACCCCGCCCCATTGGAACGTAATGCGGATCAAGGTTCAGTTCTGCAATCTACCCCTGGCAGTGGTAGATTTTGCCTATCTACGGACTCGCGGTCAAAATTCTTGCCTTCATTCCACAATGAGAATTCATGAGTGAATCGTGTAACCAAGAGCGGGAGTTTTGCCGCAATAACCCACGGTTCAATAGCGGCATGAGCCTAGTTGACCGATCTGCTCCCTCGTGACCTGTTCCGGACCACATATTCGCATTGTCCTCTACCCTCCCGGTCCAGCTCCGTCTCTACCCGTTCCGTTCAGTTTGTCCCCGCTCTAACCGATATGACAGATGAGCCAGTGTCCCAGAGCGGGGTCTCAATCTCTGCCCACATTGGTCTGGAATGTGACGATGATGATGGTTCAACGCATAGCGGTCGCGATGGGGACTCTGCTGATGCTCACCGGGTGCATGGTCAAGCCGTACGTGTTGACCATGCAAGACGTACAGACACGAGCGACGAAGGATCTCCAGACTGTGACGACCATTCAGGAGCCCGTTTCAGGCCCGATTATTCTCTACGAAGCCATCGCTCGCGCGTTGAAATACAACCTGGATGCGAAGGTGAAGGCTATGCAGGCGCAATTGGCCCACCAACAGCTCAATGTGGCGCACTATTCCTTGCTGCCGCAGCTGTCGGCCAATGCCGGGTTCGATGGACGCAATAACTTCGTCGGCGGTGTCGGGCAATCGCTTGTGACAGGCCGCCAAGCGGTGGAGTCATTTACCTCTTCCGAGAAGAACATCACGTCCGGAAATTTGGCGTTGAGTTGGGATGTGTTGGATTTCGGGTTGTCGTTCGTGCGTGCGCAGCAGGCGGCGGACAACGTCATGATCGCGGAGGAAGAAAAGCGTCGAATTGCTGTGCGGCTGGCCCAGGATGTTCGGAGCGCGTATTGGCGGGCAGTCAGTGCCGAGCGCGTGCTGCACCGTGTAGAGTTTCTCAACGAATCTGTGACCAAGGCGTTAGAGAGCGCTCAGCAGATCGTCGACAAGAAGCTCCAGTCTCCGATCACCCCACTCAACTACCGCCGTGATTTACTCAATATTCAGCGCGAGGTTCAGCGGCTCTATCGTGAACTCAGTACTGCGAGAACTCAACTGGCCTCGATGATGGGGTTGCCGCCGGGGGCACTCTACGAACTGGCGGTACCGATGAGGACAAGTACGCTACCGACCATCAATCTGGATACGGAGAGCATGGAGCAACAGGCGTTGCTGTTCCGGGCAGAGCTGCGCTCGATCGACTATCAAAAGCGGATCAACGCCAAGGAGGCCCGGGCGGTGTTCCTGGAGTTGTTTCCCAGCCTGAGGCTCAGCGCAGGCGGGTACTACAACAGCAACAGCTTTTTATTCAACCAAAACTGGCTGGGCTATGCCTCTCAGGCGAGTTACAACTTGCTCTCTGCGTTTCGCACTCCCGCCAAGTTGAAAGCAGTGGACGCTCAGCGTCAAGTCCTGGATGCCCAAAGCATGGCGTTGACCATGGCCATCCTGACTGAAGTGCATGTGGGGGCCGTCCAGTTTGCCCAAACGAAACAGGAGTACGAGAACGCGAAGAATTACCACGATACACAAACAGCCATCACGGACTATACGAAGAATTTGTGGCTCACGCGCAGCACGAGCGACCTCACGCTCATCCGCGAACGGGTCAACGATGTGCTTGCCGAAGTGCGAATGGATAGCGCGCAATCCGGCGTAGAAACAGCCTATGCCACGTTGATGGCGTCGCTGGGACAAGACGCCGTGCCGAATGGCATCGGAGGCCAGACGGTCCCACAGCTGACCGAGACCCTTCGGAATATCTGGGAGTCCATCCCTGTAATGGCGTCCGACGAAGAAGGGAGGGCGGACAATCATGCGGCATCTTTGGCGCACTAGAGGGGTGTTCGGATTGTTATTGGTTGCCATGGTGGTCGTGGGCCCTCAAGCGGGCTGGCCGAAAGGTGAGCGACCGTCGCACGTCATGCGATTGGAAAATGGGGTCATGCGCGGCGTGGTCAAAGCCGCGACACAGGCCGTGCTCTATGCTCAAATTCAAGGCCGTGTGAGTCAGGTGCCATTTAAAGAAGGACAGCGATTTGAAAAAGGGAGCACGCTGGTGCAAATCGATTGTGGCAAGTATCGCGCGGAGTTAGCTGTGGCGGAAGCCGAACATGAGGCGAAAGACAAAACATTTCAGAACAACAAAGAACTCACCAAACTGAAGGCGGTCAGTACGCTGGATTTGGAGATCTCCGAAGCCGAAGGAAAGAAGGCCTATGCCGCGATTCGGATTGCGGAGATCAGCGTGCAGGGCTGCCACATCGCAGCCCCCTTTTCAGGCCGCATTGTCGGGGTCATGGTCAACGAGCATGAAAATGTCTTTCCAAACGACAAGCTCCTGAGCCTACTCGACGACACGAGTCTCGAAATCGAGCTGGTGCTGCCCTCTTCGTCGTTAGCGTGGCTGAAACGGAAATCCCCCTTCACATTCGCCGTCGATGAAACACACCAAGTGTATGCGGCCAAGGTCAAGGAGATCGGTGCGAACGTGGATTCGGCGAGTCAGACGATCAAGGTCATCGGCATCTTCGGTAAGCTGCCGGTCGATGTGCTGGCCGGGATGAGCGGCACGGCGCAATTTACATCGAGGCAACCGTAACGTCATGGCCGCGACCACCGAACCGACCACGCAGCAACTGACTACCCTGATCCACCTCGCGGCCCTCACGCATCTCGAAGGGCAGGTTCGCGCGGCAACAACCGTTCAGGAACTGCAGTTTCTCTCCGTGAACGAGACGCGACGGCTCGTGCCGTACCAGCAGGCGTATCTGTTTAGTGCCGCCGAGTCGGAATCGGTGCCATGGCAGGTGGCCTGCGCATCGAGTGTGGCGGTGGTCGATCGCGATGCGCCGATGATTCGCTGGCTCGAACAGGTGATCCAGGCACTCCAGCGGGAGCATCCAGACGGTGTGCCCATGGTCGTGACTGAGGAGACCTGTCCGGAGCCCTACCGCGAGGGTTGGCACGAGCATGTCCAAGGATATGTTTTTTGGTGTCCGCTGAAGCACCCGGATGAAACAGTGCTCGGAGGCTGGTGGTTCGAACGGGAATTTCCATGGCAAGATAACGATGTGGCGATCGTCCATCGATTAGCCGGGAGTTTCGCCTATGCGTGGAAGGCGTTGTCGAAACGCACCAGAAGCTGGTCTGCGACCATCAAAAAACCCTCGTACTGGTTGGTCGGTGCCGCAATTGTTGCGGGGTTGTGCGTACCGATTCGCGTGTCGACGATGGCGCCGGTCAAGGTCATGGCGAAGGACCCCATTGTTGTGAGCGCGCCGATGGATGGGGTGATTGCCGATGTGGCTGTGCTGCCCAATATGATGGTGCTGCGGGACCGTCTCTTATTCCGCTATGAAGACACCAGTGTCCGTAATCAGTTCCAGGTGGCGGAGAAACAACTGGCGGTGGCGCGGGCTGAACATTCGCAAGCCGTCCAGGGCGGTTTTTCGGACCCGCAACGGAAGGCCGACGCGCCGCTAAAGGAGGCTGAGGCTTCGCTTAAAGAAACGGAGCTCGCCTACGCCAAGGAGATGCTGGCGCAAATCGAGGTGCGGGCGCCGCAAGCCGGTCTGTTGCTCTATACCGACAAGGCCGATTGGGTGGGCAAGCCGGTCTCCGTCGGCGAGCGGATCATGGAAATTGCCGATCCGCAACGCATTGAACTTCGGATCGATCTTCCCGTGAGCGACGCGCTACTACTGAAGGAAGGTGCAGACGTCGTGGCATTCTTTGATGCCCTGTCGTTGGAATCGTTCGCGGCCTCGGTGAGCCGGGCCAGCTACCATGCCGAGGTGTTGCCTGGCGACGTCTTGGCCTACCGGGTGACGGCGGAACTGGCCGTCACTGATCCGCGTATCCGTATCGGCTGGCAAGGTTCTGCCAAAGTCTACGGTGAGCGAGGCCCGCTCGCGTTCTTGCTCTTCCGCCGCCCATTCGCCGCGCTACGCCAATTGCTGGGAGTGTAATCCATGGCCGGACCTCCTCCTTCCCAGGTACCGAAGGAGCGTACGCTCCCCCCGCTCAGAAAGAATCTGCAATTTCTGCGAGGCGCTCCCACCAGCGAAGGGGTTCCCACCTGGACCGTCGTCGATCCGGTCCGCAATAGGTACTTTCAAATCGAGTGGAACGTCTATCAACTCTTGCAGCGCTGGCCATGCGGGACGATCGAAAAATTGGTTGAAGAGACCGCGCATAACACCACCTCCCGCGTTGGGATGGAAGATGTAGAAGACCTCGTCAAATTTCTCTATGCGAACAACTTGACCGAGCAGTCGGCGAGCGGGGAGACTAAAGACTACGTCCAGCAAGAGGCGGCACGCCATCAGGTTTGGTGGCAATGGCTGCTGCACCATTACCTCTTCATCAAGATTCCGCTCGTGCACCCGCATCAGTTTCTCCACGCTACGTTGCCATTGGTGGCGCCGTTCTATACAGCGGCGGCGGCCTGGCTCTTCGGCACGATCGGGGTCTTGGGGCTGTTCCTCGTGGGTCGGCAGTGGGACACGTTTGTCTCGACCTTCCTCCATTTCTTCAACTGGCGCGGGGCCGTTATGTATGGCGCGGTTCTCTGCCTTGTGAAGGTCGTGCACGAACTCGGCCATGCCTACACAGCGACCCGGTTCGGGTGCCGCGTGCCGACCATCGGTGTGGCTTTTATGGTCATGGTACCGGTGCTCTATTCCGATGTCAGCGATTCGTATCGACTGAGTTCCAAGCGCAAGCGGGTGGCTATCGCCGCGGCCGGGGTCGTGGCGGAGCTGGGGCTCGCTGCGGTCGCGACCGTGTTGTGGGCCTTCTTGCCTGATGGGACGCTACGGAGTATGGCCTTTGTCGTCGCGACCAGCAGTTGGATCATGAGCCTGACGGTGAACTTGAATCCGCTCATGCGATTCGACGGCTACTATTTGCTGGCAGATGGACTCGGGCTTCCCAATCTACAAGACCGCGCCTGTGCGTTCGGCCAGTGGAAACTCCGCGAGTTGTTATTCGGCGCCGGCTCGCCGCAACCAGAGTCGGTGGGGCTCTCGACTCGCCGGATCATGATTGCCTATGCCTGGGCGATGTGGGTCTATCGGTTGGTGCTTTTCACCGGTATTGCGGTGATGGTCTATCATCACTTTTTCAAAGCCTTGGGGATCATCCTGTTCCTTGTCGAGATCCTTTTTTTCATCTGCCTGCCCATTTGGCGAGAATTCACGGCATGGTGGAGTCGACGGGCGGCCTTCGCCAAGACGAGCCGGTTCGCGGTCACGATGGCTGTCGTGGCCTTGCTACTGATACTCACAGTCATCCCCTGGTCCAGTCGTGTGGCGATTCCGGGGGTCTTGTATGCGAGGTCGTACGCGACCCTATACCCTCCCGCCTCGGGCAGGATCGTGGCGGTGTCGGTACGTTCAGGCCAGCATGTGCGGAAAGCCGATACCTTGCTCATTCTGGAAAGCCCCAAGTTGGCCAAAGACGCGATAATTGCGCAGACCCAGGTGGATCAATTGGACTTCCGGCTGCAACGCCAAGCCGGGTATGCCGATGATCGCGCCCAAGGGCGGGTCATCGCCGAGTCGCTGAAGGCCAAGCTGGCTGAACTGGACGGTTTGGTCGAACGGCAGGGTAATCTGCAGCTGCAGTCACCCATCGACGGCGTGGTCGTCGATCGAGCCGACTCGCTCTATCCCGGCCGCTGGATCAATGAGAAGTTGGCCGTCGCCTATGTCATCGATCCGCAGGAGGCAGCCATCGCAGCATTGGCGCCGGTCGAAGACTTGAACGTGCTGGCGGTTGGGCAGGAGGCTCTGTTTATTCCCAACGATGTCACCCGATCGGCGTGGCGCGCCCGTGTGACCGAAATCCGTGACGTGGATGAGCAGGATTTCTCCCTGCCCTATCTGGCGTCGATCTACGGGGGTGAGGTGCCGGCGCGAAAGGATGCTCACGGACGCGTGCAGGCCGAGCAATCCGTCTATCGCGTCGAGCTTGAGGTGCTGGATCAGACGGAGCCGGTGGACCAAACGGTGACCGGACAATTGCATGTCACCGGCAAGACAGAGAGCCTGGTCGAGCGGGCATGGGATCGGGTGGTGGCGGTGATGATTCGGGAGAGTGGATTCTAGATCAGGCGCGCCTGATCTGAAGGATCATACCGGCGGTGTCAGGATCTCCGGCCCGGTAATCGCACGAGCAGGCACCCTCCGTTCTTGTCCAATAGAAACGGATATTCCTTCCATATTCGATTCCTTGGCCCACGTGCTGCCGCGCTGTATCTAAGGCTTCAGATCGGCTCGCGTTCTGCCGATGATGATGTGGGACCTTCCCCAATCAGGGTCGAACATAGTTATGTTCAATTGGCGAAAGACCAAGAAGCCAGCGGCACCAGCCGCGCCGAAACCTCATCGCACCCCCTTGTCTTCACCCCATCCGAAACAGTCGCTTCTCTCTCTCGAACAGCGATTGATGTTCGACGCGGCTGCGGCGGCCACGGCGTCTGAAGTGGCATCGGAACAGGTTGCGCAGGAGCAGGCCGACGCCGCGGTGTCCTCTGATGGCAGTGCAGACCAGACCTCCACCGAACAGACAGAGAGTCAGGACCTGCTGCAAGCCATCGTTTCCTATTCACCGGGCGAGTCTACAACCGAAGTCGCCTTCATCGATCCCACCGTGCCTGATTATGAATCGCTCGTGGCCGGGATGGGGTCTAACGTCGAGATCATTATGCTCGATGCCACGCGCGACGGCATGGAGCAGATCGCCGAGTCGCTTGCCGACCGTTCCGGCATCGACGCCATCCATCTAATCACCCACGGAGCCGAAGGCCGGCTCAACATCGGAACCGGCGCGCTTACACACGACTCGATGACGGGGCAGTATGCCGACGAACTGGCCACCATCCAGCAGGCGCTGTCTGAACAAGCCGACATCCTCGTGTATGGTTGCGACTTCGCTGAAGGTCAGGCGGGTCAAGAGGCGGCCACGCTGTTGAGTCAGTTGACTGGCGCTGACGTCGCCGCGAGCACGGACGCCACCGGCTTCGCCGGATTGGGCGGCGACTGGGTGTTGGAAACGCAGATCGGGACCGTCGAAACGCAAGTGGCGGTGGACTATGGGGTGCAGGCGAATTGGGTTGGCTTGCTCGCTGGTGAACTGCCTCCGACGATTACCAATCTCAGCGGCGACAGCTTGCGCTATAGCGAAGGCGCTGGAGCCGTGGTCATTGAGCGAAGTGGCAACGCCTTGGTGGCCGACGTAGATAGCGCCAACTTCGATACGGGGAGGTTGACCGTCTCGATTCCTGCGGGCAATGACAGTGCCGAGGACGTGCTGGCGATCCGCAATCAAGGCGTCGGCGCGGGCCAGATTGGCGTCAGCGGCAGCAATGTGACCTACGGCGGCGTGACCATCGGGACGTTTGCGGGTGGCAGCAGTGGAACCAATCTTGTCGTGACGTTGAACGCCAGTGCGACGCCCACGGCCGTGACCGCCTTGGTGCGGAACATCACCTATCAAGACTCCGACACCAATGCGCCGACCACGGGGGCGCGCACCGTACGCTACGTGCTGACCGACGGCGACGGCGGCACCAGCACCAACTACGATACGACGGTGACAGTCAGTGGCGTAAACGACGCGCCGACGGACCTGGCGTTGTCGGCGAGCACGGTGGCAGAGAATGCGGCCAATGGCACCGTGGTCGGGACGGTCACGGGCACCGATGTGGATGCGGGGGATAGCAAGACATACAGTTTGAGGAACACGGCGGGCGGGCGGTTTGCCATCAACAGCAGCACGGGCCAGCTCACCGTGGCCAACGGCAGCTTGCTCAATTATGAGAGTGCCCCGAGCCATAGTGTGACGGTCCGGGTGACGGACCGCGGCGGACTGACCTACGACGAAGCCATGACGATCAATGTGACGAACGTGAATGAGCGGCCGACGGACCTGGCGTTGTCGGCGAGCACGGTGGCGGAGAATGCGGCCAATGGCACCGTGGTCGGGACGG
>Ga0163153_10001314_pt1 | contig 39363 bp, 27 predicted proteins | sample OliLakLV19MP6IB1_FD_148629 | JGI IMG/M metagenome (GOLD analysis project Ga0163153, IMG submission 148629) | Freshwater microbial mat bacterial communities from Lake Vanda, McMurdo Dry Valleys, Antarctica - Oligotrophic Lake LV.19.MP6.IB-1 | ecosystem: Environmental > Aquatic > Freshwater >... | reverse complement strand
CTATGAAACAAACCGTATATAATCTTCATACCTTATTAAAAAAAGCAAACATTCCGCCTCCGTATATTATGGTAGGTGCCTCACATGGCGGATTATTGGTGAGATTATATTCTGAAAATATCCCACCGAAGTTGTGGGTATGGTACTAGTGGATTCGGGGTTTGAGGATGGTGTTCAATATATCAATAGTAAAAAACAAAGACCCTCTGTCGATGCCTCCAACAAACTTATTCCCGAGGTAAAAACAACAGCTACTGCTGAAGAAAATAATTATGCACGATCACCGGAAGCCATAAAAGCTATAAGTGGTGCACTGAAAAGCATGGGATTTCCATTTACTCAGGTAGAATCTCCGTTTAATCAACTTTCGGATTCCATTCAGAACCTGAGATTGTGGGGTATATCTCAATATGAATTTTATGTAGCCAATGAAAATAATTTTATATTCGAAGAAAAAGTCAGGATGATTAAAGAAAGGGAGAAACGACCCTATATGTTTGGCGAAATGCCTCTGGTGGTTTTGACTGCAGGGAATTCATCGAGCTCCGATTCCGATGAACAGGAACGGAGAGTCAACCAGGCTGCCATGACTAATCTTTCACACAACAGCAAACAGATCATAGCGAATAGTGATCATCATATCCATATAGAACAACCGGACTTGGTGGTCAATACGATAATAGAAGTACTGCAGGCCTATAAAAATAAATCGAGATTAAAGATTGATTAATAGGCAGGTTCAGATCGAATGGGGATATCGGTTCGAATACCCCGTTTAGGAGGGGTTGCACCCCGACAATTCTCCCTATAACAACCGATCCATTTCAACCAACTAAGACTCATTTATTCTACTATGCTTTTTTGGTTACCCCCAACGGATGAAGGCTTTTCCGTTGGAAAACGCATCCAATAGGAAAAACTGCATCCTATACCTCAAATCCGCCAACAAGTATTCGCGGCAATCACATTATGCATTGTTTTTCCGTTTTATTATATTTATACTTGATGGACAGGAAAATGGAAAGATTGTTTTTCGTAGAAACTATGTCTGGTGCCTGTCCATTTGGGTGACTATTCAAACCCGGAAACATAAAACGCATATATAAAATTTGTTAATTTCAAAATAAAGTAGCTATTATGAAAGGTATACCTGAATTATTTAACGACATTATCCGAAAACACCTCAATGTACATGCCGCCTGGTTACCGATTACCAACACCATCCAGTTGGGTGATTTCGGAATCATAAGCAATGGTGTGTTTGTTCCCCAGGGAAATATTCAGACTGAGTTTGGGGTACCCTTTAATGAGCGTTCCAGCCCTGCAACTAAGATTGATTTTTCGTCGCAAGGAGCTTCGATCACTAAACTGGTTGGAGGAGTCAAGGTCAATGCAATTCCTCCAGGAACAGTAAATGCCAGTATTTCCATAGAGTTTCAAAATGAAAAATCATTTATCGTCAAATCACCATCGATCGAAGTCACCGCTATCAGCAATGTAGCAGCCGTTGGTAAGGCTTTGTCCAAAGTTTCGGGATGGCGCGCCAAATACAAAGTAGTCCATCAGACTTATAAAGCGCTGGAGACGGTTGTAATTTCCACAATAGACAAGAAAACAATGATTGCCTTTAGCGGAGATGCCACTACGTTGGGCCAGTTACAACTCGGTAGTGCCGGTTTAAGTTATTCGAGCAATAAAGCACTTGGCCTCGAAGTCCATGGAAAATCCGGGGTCCTGGGCATTGGTTTATTTAAAATCAACAGTGGGTTTCTCGGGAATAATCAGGTTAGTATGATGAGGGGCGCCCCAAAATCCGTAAATAAAACAAGCAGTCAGGTTGAATTTCTGCTTGGGCCGTTAAAAAATGATTGGTAATAATTTTATCTGTTTCGGTTGGGAAAAATAAGTTTTAGAACCAGATTATTTATTTTCTTAAACTCGTTATTTCAGTTTTCATTTCCATGAAAATATTTCCCAATCTATCCCTCCATTTTTTATCTGCTTTTTTATGTCGTACACAAAGTAACATAAAATCAAGCTGATCTTCCTGAGCATACAAATGGCGAAGTGTACCGGAGAGGGTCCATATTTTTTTAAATAGATCTGTAATCCGGATTTTAAGACGATCCAGTTCCTTCAGCGAAGGAGTGTAAAACAGTTGGGTCTCATATAAACTCGCCAGGCCGATGTCTTCCCAAAAATCAACATACCTACCCACTCCCTTAATGAGTGCTTTTTCCCCCTGAGAAATTAAACTAAGAATATCCGATTCCAACATTCCGATTTTGATTTTTTTTGAACCGGATAAAGTAGCATGCAGAATCAGCCAATTGCCCAATGGATAAATGGATTCCCGTCCGAAATTACGTTCTGAAAGTAAGTAGGCTTGCTGGTAATTTTTCTCAGCTTCCTTTAAATAGCTTTCCACATTGGGTAATCGTGAATTGGTGCCAAAACGATGCCGGTCCCTTATCCAGGCTAGTTTTTTATAAGCACTGCCCAATAAACTATATCGTTCAGGAGTTTTACCGATAATGATGAGGTTGTCAAAATCCTGCCGGATCAATTTCATTTCGCGGCTCAATTTTTTCAGGCCGTTCTGGTCCTGTTGTTGTTTGGCTTTGGATAAAAGGGATTTTATATGGAGATTGGAAACCTGTTCAAGGGCCTGAACAGAAAATTCAGCCCGATTAATCTTGCGCAAAGCTTCATATCGTTCCAATGCTTCGTCCAGCAGATTGAGCTCGGCCAGGATATCGGCTTCTTTTTCATTGATTGTGCCTTGGTATAACCCTGCGCGTTTGGCTTGTTTAATTATTCCATTCAATTTGTCGTAAACTTCCCGGACAGTTTCTTCTTTTTCATCAATTCCTTTAGTCATTGATTTGACATTGTATAAATCGGTATATACCTGTTCCGGTGTAAAATACTCCTGATCCTGGGAAGAACCTTTGATGGAATCTACCAGTCGATACCATTGGTCTCCATAACATTGATAAGCACCCCAGGTATTATTTTGATGGCCACTGTGATCCCAGCAAGCCTGACGAGCTAATTGGACCGCATCACCAAATGCCCGGCCTTCCAATAAGCCACTATATAAAACCTGGGCAAATACACCTGCAGCTATATCATCCACCGGCCAGCCGGCAATCACAACAGCGTGAACACCCATTTCAATAAGCTGAGTGCCAATATTGGCAGCAAAACGGTATCGCTCTTTATAATATCTTTCTTTACCAGGTTGTATTGCTCCGGACCAACAACAATTTATAAACACAAATTCAGGCAACCGGCTGAGGTTGTTAAGCATTGCGGGGGTAATAAATATATTATCACCCAGGGCTATGCCGGTTTCATGCATTTGATCTGAAATATTTCCATGGGCTGCCACATGCAGGATTTTATATTCCTGATTATACAATTGATTCAGGATAGACAAGCTGCCTGAAAAAATGAGGGCATTGGATTCAAAATGTGCAGCCTGCAGTAATTCATTTACTACGATAGCTTCTTGTCGGGCAAATGGTAACTGAATCAATCCCGAATCACCATAATCCGGGTCACCAATAACTAATGCCGTATTTGATTTTATAATCTCATTCTGTACCCTGTTGTTTCTGGTATATAATTGCCGGATCAATCCCGATCGCACGAACGTGGGAATGGTATCAAATTCATGATCATGAAACATCTCCCAGGGATACGCAGCGGTTTCTACATCCATTTTCCATAAAATATTGTTCTGGTGCCGGATAATCTCCTTAAATGCATTCGGAACAAGGATTTCGAATAAGGTCTTGGAATATTCTGCATTCCATACTTTTTCCAAAGACAACTGGTTCAGTAAAGATTCAATAATATGATGTGCGGTAAAGGTATTGTCCTCTTCCACCCGGGCTATACCGGAAGCAGAAGTGAAATGCAAACTGGGTAAGGGGTCTTTTTCGTTTTTCCTTTGCAATTGTGTAGTAAAGTGATGCCACCAGGAGTTTTCTGTGGCAAATTGAAATTTCCGTCTCGCCCCGGGTTTGGTATCGATTTTTTTCTTGAGGCTAATCGAAATATTATTATTAGTCCTGTTTTCAATAAGAGACAATTTGTAATAAGCATGTTGGGCAATATGCTCATACAATTCAATGAATTCAATAAATCGAATTGGTTTAAGGTTTTGAAGAGTCAGGATCAATTCATTGGCTTTTTGAACACCAGTGAGTATGGCATTGAGCGCTTCTTCCATAGGTAACCGGCCATACCCGGTGCCAATACATAAACAACTCAGGCTGGTTTCATACGAAGCATCCAATCGTTTGTCACTGGTGATCCAATCATTGTTTAAATTATCTCTAAAATGCATGGCATAATTCAGTACTGCAGATTCGACGGATTTTCTCAGGTGAAAAGGGGTGAGTTCAGTAACTTCACCCAGACCAATAATCACTGCACCTTTGGGGTTATTAGCAGGATCAAATAAAATCAGGCTTTCACCAGCGGATCCTGGATATCGACCAACCCTGGATCGCTCAGAGAGTTTGCCTCCGTAATACCGGTCGATGGCTGCTTCCGCATTGGTGATTCCATCATTCTTAAAATGACCCACCATGACCGGGTATTGAGAGATACGCAAATCGCCATGGACCACTACTACTTCAATGGGGTCATCTGTACCCCTGACTGGTTTTTCGGGTTCTTCAAGGCCTCCCATAAAATGAATGTCTTCATTGATGCGATTGGTAGCAGCCCGCAGCTGTAGCGGGACCAGGCCGATTTGTTTATTTATGGAGACCGCATCGCGCGATACGATGGTCGACGGACGGGTACTGGAAATACGTTGAGTAGTTCCATGGTCAATCAAATCCACGATTCCTTCAAACATAGCAGGATCATTAGCCAATTGCCCATGACCGGTCTTTTCTGCATAATAAACCTGATCGGTATTTAAACCCTGGGGAATGCCGAGATCCCAGGTTACACTGCCATCACCTTCACCGGTACCATAATATTGCATCCGGGTCCCGAAAAAAGATTTTTCAATCTGATAGGCATTAATCGTAGAATCGCTTTTACCGGCTATATAATAAATACCTTTCAGGTCCTGATTTTGGATAAACGATTTAATTCTTTTTTTATAACTGGAAAATTCATTCAACAAAGCGGGTATGTCGAATTTCTCATGCTTTAATTCGTCCTTAATTTTTTTCCAGAAACTTTGTTGTTCAAACGGTTCGTCATTGATAGGTAAAAGTTCATACAATCCAGGATACTGGTGAAATATATTCAGCATTTCTTTCCGGGAATGATGGGTGTCAAACAAACTCAGTTGTTTTACTTTACTAAAATGTCCGGTCAACACCTGCATAATTAAATGGGAGCCCAGCCAGGGGGTGCCTAATAAAATGGCTCTGGAGCCGGAGCGGTCAATGTAGTTTTTCCAGACCTGGGCATGGTTGCGCATGAGGTCCCTCACTACCAAACCCCCCATCGAATGGGCCAACAGGATAATAGGTTGATTAAACAGGTTTTGAAACTCGATTAGTTTTTCCCGGAGTTTTTCCGCTGCCAGAGACAATGAAAGCCGCCAGTCGTACCCCATAGTATATACATCATATTTTAACTCAAGACGGTCAACCAGTTTGGAATAAAAATTACCTATAATATATTGAGTACCCACATCGATATTACCAGCATGCAGCAGATCATGCATCTTACCTTTTCCTATTTCACCCAGATCCGCCCAGATAATTTCATCTTTTACACTGAGGTGGGTGCCCATGATACCGGGTAACAGGATCACGATTGGCTTTTGACCGGATATATCCTGCTGGTTGATTCTGGACAATTTGACAAAGAGATCGAGCACAGCACCCCGGTCTTTGCCTTCTGCCAGGTGTTCGAACCCTTTAACGGGTTGGCCATGGGGAGAGGCCAGGGCCTCCAATAAGGCTTGTCGGGTATTTTTGTTTTTAAAATAATTAAAATGGCTGGTGGTATTGTTTTGTGATTTGAAGGTGTATAAACCATTTTCGCGCAAAGCTCCAAATCTCATGCTCCGGGTATTGACCACAAAATCATTGGCCTCTCTATAAAACAGGTTGGACAGGACCACTTTGATGGAATGCCAGATATTGCGACCGAATTCTGCATCCCCTTCAATCACCATCAATTGATTGGAAACCGAAATAAACGGACGATTGATGATACGCTGTGGTAATGAATCGGGGACCATCGCTAACAATCCGGGCAATACTTCGGGAACGGTCCTGGTGCTGATAATGTCGGAAATAAATCCACGGATAAACTGGTAAATGGGATTGGCTTTATCACCCAAAGCAAGCCCTATAGTATGCAACAGTCCATTGAGAAAATGATCCAACCGGGAACTCAGCAATACAGTACCGTTTGCGGGACAAGCCACCCGAACTACTTTATTTACTTCTAACTTTTTACTTTTGACCAATCGATTGAGTGCTTTCAACGTATCGGCTAAAGCTGGATCCCCTTCTTTTTGGGCGAGCGTTATATACAAATCGGAATAACCAGGTTCTCTGTTTCGATGATCACAACAAGCCAATATATCCGCTACCAATCCGCCCCGGGAATGGGATATAATATCAATTTTACTGCCTGTTGGTAATGATGTTAACAGATCAACGGCATTTTGAAACGGATCTACTGAAACCGTGTGGTGCTCCAGCGCCAGTACATGGTCACCATATTGATCAATTATGGATTGAAGATTATTACTATTGTCCCGGAGATACAATCCTTCAAATGAGCTTTTGAAAGAGCTTAATGTACCGTGAAGGCATAGCAGATAATAATCTGCCCGGTGTTTTTTCACATCGAATGGGATGAGGTCACCTGTCTTGCTCACCCGGTATAAGCCAGGACTCTTTACAAAAAAATGGTCTGCTTTTTTTCCCAGCTTTTTGCTCACCGCTTCACTTAATTCCTTTTGGACTTTGCCGCGGATAAGTTTAAAAAGTTTTATAGCAATATCAGTAATTCCTCTTTCCGCATTGGAAGGCTGGATGTGGGTAGGGAAATGGAGGGAAGCTTCTCCTCTGGTGTGATTAGCCCCCGGACCAAATATTTCATAGATGTCTTGTGCAGAACCTATCCACTCTCCGTTATCCTGAAATTCCAGGGCAATAATATCATCGTCCCGAATTTCCAGTTGTACATTATTTTTTTTACCCCGCTGGGTATCCATCGCAATAGTCGTTTCAATATGAGTATATTCGCTAATGAGGATATCATCGTGGTTAATCGATGTTCCGGGGATGGAGATTTTTTTTGCCATGATGGGCTTTATTTAGAACCTGTTAGTTAATCGTATTGAGGTAAAAGAAACCGAAAAGTAAACATTGCCCCTTTGGAAATTTAATTCACCTTTCGCACCGCTACCTTTTTTACGCCAACCTCCGTATTTAACCTCGGATTAGCTTTTACTGCAGTTTCAGTTATAATCGTCGTCGCCGGGTTTATTTTCAACTGAGCTTCCTGCAACAAAGGCTCCGCCTTTTGATATAAAACGGAAGACCGATCAATCGTCTGGAGTAATTCATTGGCTTTTACAAATTGGCCAATCTGTAAAAATTTATCCGCCGCATTTATTTTTTCCTGCTCGGAGGCCTGCAGGTTGTTGATCGTAGATAAGGTAGCCTGGTTTACAGAAATATTTTTATCCACCTGTTTTATTTTATCGTTTACCCGGGTTTTATTGTTTTCTGTTTTTTGGACCCTGTTGTAATCTTCTTTTGCTTTGGAATATTCTTTGATTTGGATATACTGGTCACCCCGTTTTTCCAGCAAAGGGCCTTTGTCGTATCGGCTGTTTTCTATCAACTCGGTATACGCCGGAATGGCCACTTCCGGTTTTTTATAGAGGTGGGCCAGGTAAGCCGTCTTTAAGGTAGCCTGGGCGGACGGGAAATTCAAAACCAGTTGTTGCTGATAATACAGACACGAGTCATTGTCCATCATTTTATAATACGCATCCGTAATTAAACGATAAGCGGTTTTCTTAAGACTGTCATTGGCGATCCCAGAATTTAAGGCGCTTTTTAGGGTTTTGACCGACAACGCATAATGGCCCTTCTGATAAGCAAAAATGCCAATAATACATTGTACCAGTCTTTCAATTTTTTCATTGACCTCATCCCCGATCAGATCTTCCATCAAAAAGCGGGTTAGATTTAAACGCAAATCCTCCGGATTGGGTACATAAGCTCCCAGAGTATCCGAAGTCAGGTTAAAATCGGATTTAATAGAAAGTGATTGATCACCTCCTTTTATCAGGACTCCACTGTAATAAAGGTCTGCGCCACAAGACCTCGCAAGCTCCAGTTTTTTGCTTTTGGTTATTTCGATGGAATGATCCAGGGTTGCAAATTGATTTTCTGCAATCAAACCGGCTTGACGGCATTGATCAGAAAATAACTCTTCAATCAATTGCCGGGTTGTTTTGGCGGATTGCGAGTCGCTGCTGTAAATGGGGAAGATCAGGCTCTTTATTTCTGTATTCGGATCAAATGGTTTGCATACCGGGCCGGATAAAGTCAATGAATCAGAGGGTGTAATCAATTTTGGTTTTTCACCTGAATTTTTCTTGCTTAAAAAATAAATCAAGCCAATCAAAACCGGAATCAATAAAAGAAACCAGAACCGTTTAGGGTCAAATCGGACAATTCGTTTAATTTCTATCTTATCTTCCAGTTGGAGTAATATGCGTATATCTTTATAAAACTTTTCTTTATAAATCGACCATCGGTTCAAATCCAGGGTCATAGTCTGGGAATCAAACATGGGATGGATGGAGGCCGGTACATCGGTTGGGCTGGGCAATTCTGCGCCGTTTACCAAAATCGGAATGATCTCCAAATTCTTTTCTATCGCATATTCTATTTCTTTGCGCACCCAGTCGTCCGGATGCTGGATGCGAAATCGGCCATCCTTATCTTTTTCCAGCCAGCTTTTGCCCATCATGACCAGGCAAATTTTGGCCCCGGTGCCTGCCTGATTCAATATCTGTTTCCATTTAGCTCCACCGTGAATATCAGAGGTATCTAGAAATACACTGTCATGGCCAAATTCCTTTTCCAGGCCTTCATGGATGACGTTGACCTGGTCTTGGCTGAGGTCGGCCCTGCGGTAGCTGATGAAGATGGCGTTTCGTAAAGCTTCCATGATTCTAAATTTAGTTCATTTTTTGTTCTGGTTCAAATCAGATTGGACAGCCCGGAGTAGAATTGGTCTGTTGATATATGTAACGAAGAAAGAATAAGTGAAGTGCTGTGGAGTTAATTATTGTAGGTTATAACCACTAAGGACATTAAATAACACTAAGATGATAAACAGAAGCAACGACCCTAAAGTCTATGGCTATCGGCTTCAGGAACACTAAGGGAGATTGCCACCGAAGCACAGATACTGCACAGAGGAAAATAAGTGGTGTGTTTCACGCAAACAAGGTTCGCAATGCATTCAAGCTAAAGAATAAGTGGAGAAATGTGGAGTTAATTATTTAATTTTTGTGGGCTAATACCACTAAGGACCCCGAGAGACACTAAGAGGATAACTATAAGCGAAGACCATTAAAGTCTATGGTCTTCGACCTTAGACTAAAAAAAGGAGATTGCCACCGAAAGCACAGATACTGCACAGAGAAAAATAAGGGGTGTGTTACACCATAACGAGGGTCGTAGGTAATTCAAACTTTTAGATGCTTTACCCACTCTTTGGGAAGTACCTTAGAATATATATAAGTTTTACGAAAACGGGTACTTCGGAAAGAGGGGAGAGGGTGAGTTTCAATGTAAGGGATGAAAACACTAAGGCCACTAAATGTCACTAAGATTATAAACAGAAGCAAAGACCCTAAAGTCCTTGGCCATCGGCTTCAGGAACACTAAGTAGATTGCCGCCGAAATCACAGATACTGCACAGAGAAAAATAAGGGGTGTGTTACATCATAACGAGGGTCGTAGGTAATTCAAACTTTTAGATGCTTTACCCACTCTTTGGGAAGTACCTTAGAATATATATAAGTTTTACGAAAACGGGTACTTCGGAAAGAGGGGAGAGGGTGAGTTTCAATGTAAGGGATGAAAACCACTAAGGCCACTAAATCACACTAAGATGATAAACAGAAGCAACGACCTAAAGTCCTTGGCCATCGGCTTCAGGAACACTAAGGGAGATTGCCACCGAAGCACAGATACTGCACAGAGAAAAATAAGTGGTGTGTTTCACGCAAACAAGGTTCGCAATGCATTCAAGCTAAAGAATAAGTGGAGAAACGTGGAGTTAATTATTTAATTTTTGTGGGCTAATACCACTAAGGACCCCGAGAGACACTAAGAGGATAACTATAAGCGAAGACCATTAAAGTCTATGGTCTTCGACCTTAGACCAAAAAAAGGAGATTGCCACCGAAGCACAGATACTGCACAGAGAAAAATAAGGGTTGTGTTTCATACAAACAAGGTTCCCAATGCGTTCAAGCTAAAAAATAAGCGGAGGGCAGAGAAGTTAATTATTCAATTATTGTAGGTTATAACCACTAAGGACATTAAATAACACTAAGATTATAAACAGAAGCAACGACCCTAAAGTCCTTGGCCATCGGCTTCAGGAACACTAAGGGAGATTGCCACCGAAGCACAGATACTGCACAGAGAAAAATAAGGGTTGTGTTTCATACAAACAAGGTTCCCAATGCGTTCAAGCTAAAAAATAAGCGGAGGGCAGAGAAGTTAATTATTCAATTATTGTAGGTTATAACCACTAAGGACATTAAATAACACTAAGATTATAAACAGAAGCAACGACCCTAAAGTCCTTGGCCATCGGCTTCAGGAACACTAAGGGAGATTGCCACCGAAGCACAGATACTGCACAGAGAAAAATCAGGGGTGTGTTACACCATAACGAGGGTCGTAAGCAATTCAAACTTTTAGATGCTCTACCCACTCTTTGGGAAGTACCTTAGAATATATATATAAGTTTTACGAAAACGGGTACTTCGGAAAGAGGGGACAGGGTGAGTTTTAATGTAAGGGATGAAAACACTAAGGCCACTAAATGTCACTAAGATGATAAACAGAAGCAACGACCCTAAAGTCCTTGGCCATCGGCTTCAGGAACACTAAGGGAGATTGCCACCGAAGCACAGCTACTGCACAGAGAAAAATAAGGGGGCTTTAATCAGATTTGCCGGATTGTAATTTTACCTTGATCCGGGCATTATTTAAGGAGGGTAACCTAATATATAAATTATTCCCAGGATCCACTGGATAGGGCTTGTCGTCAATCCACACCTTTGTTATTTTATATTCATCTCCTTCAATCGGCAAGGGATACAATAAATCTCCTTCCTTTGATTTCACTATATTAAAATGCAATATCACCGGATGACAGTTTACCCAAAGCGCAGCATACAGATGGTTTAACAGGGCATGTTCCATATTGTGGTATGAGGCTTTATAAGGTCCGGCTTTGATATCTTCTTTTATCCGGCCATCTTCCCAAAGTGCAAAATGGGTGTCCCCGTTTATTTTATCAACAAAACCCGAATCCCAAAGTTGAGCGCCCTGGTCGAAACTATTCAAAAAAGATTCTGATCTCGTTGTTTTAAATAGGGTCAGGTCAAACATTAATCCATAAGCCTGTATCCACCAATAGGTATAAGGGGTATACTGCCCTGATGAATCATTGGCCAGCGCATTGGGCCAGATGCCGGATGCGGGTTTATAGGCCAGTCGGTGCAATTGATCTGCCAATGCAATAGCAGCCTGCCCGTACCTTGCATTCTCTTTAATCAGGTTAAGCCTTAGCCACATCCACGCCGCCTCTATATTATGTCCGATATTGATTTCATTTTCATTGGAATGGGGGTTGATGTATTTCCAATCCGGAGTAAACGATTCAAGGACCCATCCGGAATCCGGGTCACGCATTTTATTTTGGACTGTATTCATGATCCGGACTGCCTGATTCAAATATGTCTCTTGACGGGTAGCTAAATAAAGATACAGGAGATGGCCGGACACCGGGGGAACCACCGAGCTAAATGACTTGGTGCTGTCTTTTATAGTCCAGTCGCGGTTGAAAACACTGTAATATCCTGCAGAAAGGGAATCCCAACCTTTTGATTCCAACAAGGTATTGGACCGCTCAATATAATCCAGGACTTCCGGATCATGGGTGATAAAATAATATAGGGTCAAGCCCGTAATCGTGTAAACCTGTACAAACATGGATTTACTGGTTTGAAGCGGTTCACCGGAAACATTCAACAGATCATACCATCCGCCATATTCTTTATCCCAGGCTTTAGACAATAAATATTTTTTGGTGTCCTCCGCCACCTTCAGATATTGATCGTTCCCGCTCAGCAAATACGCAACGGAATATGCAAACAGGTGACGGGAGATCATGCTGGGGTATTTTGAAGAATCCCCGAAAGATTGCCAATGGGCATCCAGGTTGGTATAAAAAGCACCATGCTCGTGGTCGATGGCAAACTTTGACCAATAGGGAATGATGTCCTTCAGAGCCTGGTCTTTCCAGTAATTTTCATACCGATAAGGGTGTATAGGGGTTGAAGGTTTACAACCATAGATCGACCATAAAACATAAAAGGAAACCCCAGTTAAGATTAAAAGACAAAAAAGTAGTCTATACTTTGCCATATTCTATTCGTTCTCTATGGCAGGTTCCATCTGTATAAAATTCCATTATCGAATAGGCTGGTTCAAAATTATGAAAAGCACCTTTCCACCAATTTCCACTGACTGCTCCATTACACAGGTACCGAATATTGCGGTAAGTAAGGTCATCCTGCAAATGGATATGTCCGCTGATCGTGGTCTTGATTTGAGGATATCCGGTAAATAGTTTTTCCAACCGGAGATAATCGGTATGCATCAGGTTGCGTTGGATTTTTAAATCTCCATTGGCTTCCGTCTTATTAAAAAACAAACCGGCGCAGATCGACAAGATAGGGATATGGGAAACCAGGCATACAAATTCATTTTTGGGGACCCGTTTTAATTCCTGCTCGAGCCATTCGTATTGGGATTCGTCCAGTTTACCGATGTATCCTCCTTCCGGATTGAGTTGGGTGCTGTCCAGGACAATAAAGTGCCAAAAGCCTTTGGTAAACCGATAATACCGTCCAGGCATATTAAAACTTTCCACCACCCAGGTTTTGCCGTAAAGGCGGTCCTGATCTTCAGCAGCTTTGTTTTTAATAAACCAGCCCCAGGTATCGTGATTGCCTATACAATGATAAACTGGAAGTCCGTTTTCATTTTTAAGTATAGTTTTAAAGAGTTCAAACTGGGTCTGAGTCTGTTGTTTGTCCCGTTCGAGAGCATCCATGATTGCATCACCACCGTTGATGATAAAATCCACTTTACGTTTAAGTTGCTGGACGTGGTGCAAAGCTTGGGCCATACCTTTTTCCGGAATGGCTCCGGGTTGAACATGGATATCGGTCAGGTGAGCAAACCTTACCACCGTTTTTTTTCTTTTTTCCCGGAGGTCAATGGTCTGCGGTAAAATCAAACCGGAAGCTAAGCACAGGGAGGATTGTTGGATAAATTTTCTACGAAACATAATTTGGAAAAAATTTACTTTATTCTTTAAAACATATGAGATTCAAAATAAATCAAGATTCCTGATACAAAAGGTTCATGTTGTTCCATGGAAGGATCTTTCCTTCGTTTAATTCCATTTTATCGTTTCCGCTATACACGACATATCCGGGCTTGGATTTGCCTTTGGATAAATTTTTATATTGGGTTATTCCGTCAAAAAAATGCAGGGACCTGGTTTGACTGCTTTTGATTTCAACGGGGACCGGACCTGAGGGGGTATCAATGATGCAGTCAATTTCTTTGCCCTTATGGTCGCGCCAAAAAAACAGATTATTCGGTTTTCCATGGTGAAATTTGTTTTTAATTAAATCTAAAATGATCAGGTTTTCAAAAATACTGCCTCTTGCAAAATGAGTACTTAATTGATTGGCTTTTTGTACTTCCAGTAAATAACAGAGCAAGCCGGTATCGTAAAAGTACACCTTGGGCCGTTGCACCAGTCTTCGGTTGAAATTCAAGGAATGAGGTTTTAAGGTAAAAACAATATAACTCATCTCCAGAATTCCTACCCAGGACCGGATGGTATTGACGGCCACACCGATATCAGAAGCCAGCGAAGTATAATTTACTAATTGGCCTACCCTGCCGGCCAAAAGTTTGATGAACTTAATAAACAAATCGGCATCTGATATTCTTGTGATTTGCATGACATCCCTTTGTACATAGGTCTGCAAATACGAGGGATAAAAAGCAGATGGAGGTATTTTTTTGTCAAAAAGCCGGGGGTAAAAACCAGTAAAGGCAACTTCTTCAAAGGATTTTTTTAATAAGGAGACCGCCTGTAATTCAACCATCGAAAAAGGCAATAAATTAAGCAAGCCCACTCTACCCGCCAGGCTTTGTGAAATTTTTTCATTTAAGATAAAATTTTGAGACCCACTGAGGACAAACTTTAAACGTTTATTTTGATCGACCAGACCTTGTATATATGAAAATAAATCAGGGACATTTTGAATTTCATCTAAAATGGCACCCAGCTTAAAATTTCCTAAAAACGTTCTGGGGTCATTAATAGCGAGTTGCCGGTCATCCGGATTCTCCAATGAAACATAAGGAAGTTTAGAAAATACATGTTTAAGCAAAGTAGATTTCCCCGATTGACGAGGTCCATTTAAAGAAATGACCGGAAAAAAGCGATAAAGCTGTTTTAGTTTCCCTTCCAGTTGCCGCGCTATCATTGAACAAATGTATAGAAATTATACAAATGTGCAGTGGCATTGCATATTTGTACCATTACATCCTTGGCCTCGACGGCCGCGAAGCGGGTCCATTGGATAGCTTAGCTCGCGTATTCAAGGTTCGGAAATACAATTTTCCATTACTGATCACATACAGTTGATTCAACTCCGGTCCTCCAAAAACCAGGTCACTCACAAAATTCCCGGGTACTGGTAAAATCATATTGACCCTGCCCAACTGATCACTTACCTGCACCCCCATATTGGTCGCGGTATACAACACATTAGCTGTATCAATCACTCCTGTCCGGGCTTCAGCGGTTTGGTAACCATAAGGTATATGATAATGAATATAGGATTGCCCGTGATCCAACGATCCATCGGGATTTATTTTAAAAGAAGATCCAAATACCCCTTCGTCCTGCATGACATTAAGGAAGGATTGTTCTGCGCTGAGGGCCATACCGGTTATTTTGGAAGAGCTGAGGAAATAACTGGTCTTACCAGATGTGGTATTAAAGAATCCGAGTTTGTTCTGACCGGTGACATTAAAATAAAAACCATCCGGAGCGGCTTCGATCTTATCCGATTTGACCCCCGGCAAAACCAATACCGGCCCGGAGGTTTTGTATGTCGAAATGCCGGCCGGATTTTTTCCGCTAATGATCAATTGATCTTTGGCATCAAAAGCGATCTCCGCATATGATTTTTTATGTTGACTTAATGTAGAAGAAGTTCCGTTAATTTCCAGTTTCCAGATTCCATAGGCGTCGCGCGCAGTATAATAGATTTCTCCTTTGGAATTAGAAGCGACCCGGTCTAAATAGGCAACCGGAGCAATGACTTCTTTCCATCCTTCCTGATTTTTGGTGATCGTCAATCCTTTGTATTGATCGATATGTGTAGTGACGGGTTTTGGGTAATCTTTCCAAAGCCATCGAAGCCCATCCGCCATGATCATTAATGCATGGGTGCTGCTGTGCGCGCCTTCGCCCCAGGCATGGTTGACCTCATACCCCGCCCAGGTGAGCGCACTCAACATATATTGATTGGCAATATACCAGTCACCGGCATAAATGTTGAGATCGGAATAACCATCCTCCAGAAATACACGAAGCGGTTTGGGTTCGGTCTTACGAACGAGCGTAGCCATTTCATCTGCTCCTCTTAAACCCACATAAGTACCAATGGTACTGAAAACCCTGCGGAATGCATCCGGTCTTTCCCAGGCAGCATTGAAGGCGCAAATGGCCCCGCTGCTGGCACCGGCTATACTTCGATCACTGGGATCATCACTGAGGTTATACGATTTTTTTACTTCCGGTATAATCTCCTCTATTAAAAAACGCGCATAACGGTCACCGAGGGCATCGTATTCAAAACTTCGGTTGAACCGAGGATAGTTGCTGGTGTCTTTGGATTTCGCTTGCCCCGGATCGATATAAATCCCAATCTGCACAGGGATTTCTTTGCGATGAATCAGGGTATCAAGATGTGCAGACAATTTCCAACCATTTGCCCCTCTCACCCCATCTTGCACGATCATGCTGCAAGTGGGTTTAGTAGCATCGTATTGAGCGGGGATATACAACCAATAGTTTCGTTCCGTTCCGGGAAAGACTTTACTGGTCCATTTAAATGGCCCCTTGATTTGGCCGGTAGGCACCTGCGCATTTACCACCAGGACACTCAAAACAACAACAAAACTTAAAATATATTTTAGCATATGCACTGTTTATTGATAGGAATTAAATGGAGTATTATTTAAAAACCTAAAAAAGCCACCAGGATTAAAATAGCGACCAAAAAAAGCAATATGGTCAATATCCCCAATACCATGCCGATCACAGCCATAGTACTATCATTGTCTTTTTGAATTCCCATAATCCCCAGTACCATGCCGGCAATCGCTAAAGGAAGAGTAAGGAAAGCCAGCGGGCCAAGAAATAAAAATAGAAATCCAGCACCGGCAATGATCAAGGACCACTTACCTCTGTTATTGGGATTATTGCTTTTGGCGAAAGCCTGGTTCAAAGCACTTTCACGGGTCAGTTTGCCATTATCAATTTTTTTTTGCAACCGGTGTTGAGCATGTCGGACTGTCCAGCGTTTTACCCAGGCCTGTTTGATCCCGTTTGATTTTCTGATTTGGTCAGGGTCAATGGACAAAAACTGATTGACTGTCATGGAAGAGGAAATGACGGCAGCAGCCGCCGGTTTTGGTGCTTCAACCGGATGCACGGCATAAGCCATTGAAACCGACAATAAAAAAACAATCAGAGTATTTCGTTTCGAATTCATCCTAAGCGGTTTTGGTGTCTTATTAAATTTCAGATACGACCAAATTTCAATGGATCCAGCGCTGGCTTATTTATCGAAGATCAATTTTTTTTTTGGATTCGAATACGGAGCACGAACGCAAAAAAAGGTTATAGTATTCCCAATATGGTATCAACCCGTAAATTCAAGATACCCATCCTTTAATTTTTATTTTTTTCCTTTGGCGGCGTAATATAAACCGGCATAGAGGTGGTTTAAAAATGCAGGATCACTGTAAATTGCCGGCACATGGCCAAGTGCGGTGTAAAATGACCTCCCCCCGTCGTAATCATGGTACCAGGCTACCGGATGAAAACCCATACCCTCGGTTTTATTGTCCCCCCACTGGGCTTTTGCATTATAGGTGGATTCATCGACAGCGAGGATATAGTTTAAACCGGTTATTTTTTCAGGTCCAAAATCATACCATTCATCCGTCCATAAATTGGATTCCCTGAACAATTCCAATCCGGGAAATTTATTTTGGGTAAACCGGAGTTGTGCGGTCTGGGTAGGAGGATGGATCTTAAACATCCGGCCCACCAGTTTGGTATACCATTCCCATCCGTATTCCGTATCGGAAGCACTGTGCACTCCTACAAAACCTTTACCAGCCCGTATAAATTTTTCCATACTGGCTTGTTGTGCATCATTGAGTATATCACCGGTAGTGTTAAGGAAAACAATGACATCAAATTTGGCCAGATTGGCATCATTGAACCGCGCAGGATCTTCGTGCCACTCGAGATCAAAGACATGTCGTTCAGCCAGTCCTCGCATGGCGGCTACGCCTTCATGGATCGATTCGTGGTGCCAGCCATTGGTTTTAGTGAATAACAAAACTCTGAATTGTTTTTGCGCACGCAGAGATACGGTACCCATGACCAGGCACAGGGCGATAAAGAGATATAAATTTTTCATGATAGTTAACAGTCCTTTTAGACAGTGAATGTACTGTTTTTTTTACCCAAATTTTGGCCCTAAGGGCCTGGAGCATAGCATTAAATATGACCCGGCTTTACAAAGCGTAATTTTAGGATGTACTATTTTTTATTTTCATAGCAAAATTTGGACCCTAAAGTGCCGGACCTAGGCTTAAGCCTGGGGTTCATAGCGGCGTGTTTTAACCGTAGTGGCAAACTATTAGATACTATATTTATTACTACGATCAAGACTATTTAATGGAAGTCAGGCGATTTGAGAAGAAAGACTTGTAGAATGTTTTGGAGGATGCCGTGAATGCATCCCATTTCAAATGTTACACGCCACTTGTACACGCTCAATGGAATGCATTCACCTCCAATAAAAAATCATACCACGTTATCCGCTCCCCTTGAATCCACAGTACGGGCACACGATCCACATTTTTTCAAGCTGACTGAAACAACGTTTGCAGAGAATGGTTTTTTCGACTATCGATTGTATTGGACTACCGGTCCGGACCGTATAGATATCCGGTATTTCTTTGAGGAAACTGGATTCGTTACCCTTTTCAGTGATCAGAAAGAGTTTATCCTTTGCCCTTGTGATCGCTACATAAAACAACCGCCTTTCCTCCTCCAGCAAAAGGTCGTGGTTGGCTTTTTTGATAACCTGAAAAATGCGGTCTTCCAGCCAAATATCCGGGAAGCCACCGTTTCCTTCCGTTAGGCCAAGTATAAATACCACTTTAGCCTCAAGTCCTTTAGCGGAATGAATAGTTTTTGCCTGAACTTTTATATTTTCTTTCCGGAATCGGAAAAAATAAGGCGAAAACATTTTGCTTCTGCGGTATAGAAATAAAATGTCTTCATGCGTCAATCCCTGATTCAATAATTCCTGTACTTTATCGACGCAAAACTGAATGTTTTCTTCCTGGTCATTTCCGGCAAAGACCACAATTTTATGTTCTGATTTTTTTGAAGCCCTCAGGTCCTTATCAATTTTAAACTTATTGTGCTTGATGACTTCGTTGCTGGCGCCAACAATATTTTGAGTGCTTCGGTAATTTAAATTAAGTTTTATAATTTTAGAATCCGGAAAATGGTGTTCAAAATCAAGGATAAAACTGATGTTCGAACCCCGGAAACCATAAATGCTTTGCCAATCGTCCCCTACACAAAACAGTTGAGTCTGTTCAGTCAGCAACAGCTTAATCAAGTCAACCTGCAAATTATTTACGTCCTGAAATTCGTCGACTAAAACATACCGGTATTTATTTTTGAATTTATTGGAAATATCGTCGTGATGTCGAAACAGCGAGGTGCTTCTTGAAATCAAGTCATTAAAATCAAGATAAGACTTGTCGGTGCAGTAAAGGATGTATTTTTCCACAATGGGAATAGCCAGATCATAAAAGTGCCTTACCCGCTCGTGCTGATCTTGCTGTGCATGTTCTAAAACCGTTTGAAGATCGGTGTTTTCGACCTTGATCATATCCGTAATCCGAATAATCTGGGTTACAAAATCTTTGACGTCTTCATGATACCCATTAAAGGCCTCTCTAAACGTGAGGGAAACAGTTTTGTGATAATCCGGGGGCAATCGATTTTTTATCAATTTGTCCAGCGTATGATTAAACAAAGCGGAGTCCCTGGTCATGCTTTCAAATGTTTTGACCAGCAGTATATTTCCTTTGTGAAATTGCTCTTCTTTGTTTTTGATCGAATAACTTTTGTCACTCACATGTTCCAGATAGAGATTGGCCTGGGGAATGTAAAAATCAGGATGAAAGGCAAAGTCTTTAACGTTTAAGGTAGGTTCATATTCGTATTTAATGCTATGCCTGTATAGCCAGTCTGCAATATACTGTTCCGATTTGGAGCGGACTTTGGTAGCATCCAGCGTCGTAAAATACCGGCCTTCTTTAGACCATAAAAGGTGGTCTGCCCGAACTAAATGAATTTTGTCTATGATATAATCTAAAACATACCGTTTGAGCTTCAGCAAATAGCCTGTGTCCTCACACTGTTCGATTAATATTTTATGAAAGACTTCAAAAACGGTTTCGGGTGCCACGTGCCTGGTCAGGTCGTCCTCTTCATCCCTTTTTTCATCCCCGATGATTCTGAATTTATTGTCAAATTCATTCACTCCGTAGTTTCTTAAAACGCTGTAGCAAAAACTATGAAAGGTCCGTACCGTCAACCCGTCGATCCATTTGTATTTTTTTTGCCAGGACGATCGCTCCTTGTCTTTTATTGCTTTACTCAGGGATTTGTCTACGAGAATTTTTTCGTACCCTTTGGTGGCATCGGCTGAAAGGATCAACCGGTCAACCATCTCATTGGCGGCATTCTTGGTAAAAGTAACCGCAAGTATGCTTGCTGGGCTTACCTCTTTTTCTTCAATCAGATAAATGAGTTTCTGTAAAAGCGTCTTTGTTTTACCGGATCCTGCACCCGCCAGGACCAAAATCCGTTTAGCTGAACTGGTTACGGCTTCTCTTTGTTTGTTGTTTAAATTACTTAGATCCGTTTTTATCAATTTTCAACCGTTGACATTTTATATAATCTAAGATATAATGAGTTTAGTATTAAACTGCATTTTTGACTACAGCTCTTATTTTTTCATCAGGTATTTTTTAGGAGTCACCCCAAATTGTTTTTTAAACGCCGCAATAAAATGGCTGGGATTGGAATACCCAAGGTCATAAGCGACTTCATTGACATGGGGCGAGGTGGTATCCATCAGTCGCCGGGCCTGGTCCATTTTACGGGCGAGCACATAGCCATATATCGTGTTTCCATAGATTTCTTTGAAACCGGATTTTAATTGATACTCCGGTATGCCTGCTTGCTGGGCTAATTCGGGTATGGTCGGCGGATGCTGGAGATTATTGATCAATATTTCTTTGGCAACTTTAATCTTTTTTAAGATGTTTTCATCATTGAGAAAAGGACAGGAACTGTTGCCGCTGTCTTTATCTGAAAAATATAAACTGACCAGTTCAAGCAGTTTAGCATAATAATAGGTGTGTTCGAGGGATTTGTTGACCTGTGACTTGGATAAAGGGGACAAGGTGAGGATTAAGGCCTGGTTCATAGCTTTGTCCTGATAAAACTTTTGTTGAATGTTTTCATTCTGCAGGATAGGCAATTCATCCTGCGAAAACAGGCGATGCAGTTTATCTAATGGTATATACAACGTAAATAGACGCGTACCGGTAGTGAGCTCCAGATTAAAGACATGATCCTGTAACGGGTTGTATAGAAAAGTAACAGTATGTTCTTCAATCTGCCGGATATAAGGGCCGAAATGCAAACGGGTCAACCCCTCCAAACAGAAAAAAAACTGGACCCGGTCTTTGCGCAGGGATGAAGACGAAACGACCGGGTCAGAGGCATAGTTTTCCCAGCGGTCAAATAAGATGCCCTCGTCCTGATAAAGGGAAATCACATTTTTACTTTTATGGATATTTTTTTCCAACTGGTCGGGCATTTTTTAAGTATTTAGTTTATGTAAAGTTACATAATTCTGATTATCTGCCTATTACAATAATAATTTGTTAATATAAATTTACGATATATGGCAATTAATTATCGTTTAAGGGTATTTTTTAACTGAAAAGGACTGGAACTTTGCCCTGTAGTGTTTAAGATTTCCTGTTATTTCTTTTTCTTTTTAATCTTGGCAGGCAAGGCCTTTAGTCAATCGGAATCGGATAGTTTTTCCGTTCAAAATATCAAAGAAATAGTGATCACCGGAGAATTTGAACCTCAGGAGGCCAGACGCTCAGTATACCAGGTCAAAACCATCTCCCAGGAAGTGATTAAAGCCCATGGTGCGGTCAAACTGCAGGATGTACTCGCCACAGAAGCTAATATCCGTTTTTCACAAGACCTGGCTTTGGGGGGATCAAACCTGTCGATGCAGGGATTATCCGGGCAGAATGTAAAAATCCTTATCGATGGCATACCCATGGTAGGTCGCCAGGGGGCCTCCAATGAAATCAACCTCAACCAAATCAACGTCAATGGTATCCAGCGCATCGAGATTATTGAAGGCCCAATGTCTGTCATCTATGGAGCGGATGCTCTGGCCGGAGTGATCAATATCATCACCAAAAAAGCGGTAGAAGGCAAAGCAGATCTGTATATCCGCTTACAGGAGGAGACAGCTGGTTCGGAATACGGCTGGCCGCAGGGAGTTCATAATCAAAGCCTGGGAGGTGGATATAAAAAAGGAAATTGGTATTTTAAAGGAGACCTGGCACGCAATGCTTTTGGTGGCTGGCAGGGTACTGCGGCGGGCAGAGACAAACAATGGCATCCCAAAATACAATATACCGGAAGCGGGGTCATCGGAATTGAAAAACCCAACACCACTGCACATTACCGGCTGGATCTCCTGCATGAAGATATTTTTAATCCAAACATGGTCAACGCCAACCAGGCTATTGATCAAAATTATCTTACAGGCAGATGGATGAACCAATTGCAGGTGAACCATAGTTTCAATCCCAAATTTAAACTCAATACCTCACTGGCTTTTACACATTTCCAGCGAAAAACCCAAACTACCCTATTCAATGAACTCACCGGTGATTCGAGGTTGTCCCTTGCGCCAGGATCTCAGGATACTACTTTGTTTGACGGTTTTTCAGCCAGAATTTTATTGCCGTATAAAATCAGTACCAACTTTTCGCTTCTTTCGGGATTGGATATCAACATGGAATCCGGTAAAGGCGGAAGGATCGAAACCGGAACTCATTCCATCCAGGATTATGGATTAATCGTATCCGGTGAATACCACCTGACCAGTCGTTTTCAAGTTCGCCCCGGTTTACGATTCACATCCAATTCCGTTTATACCGCGCCTCCTGTATTGCCGTCACTCAACATAAAATGGTCTTTTCATGCGGAACATGACCTGCGAGTGGCTTATGGCCGGGGATTCAGAGCACCCTCCCTAAGGGAATTGTATTTTAATTTTTTTGATTCCAACCATGCTATTGTAGGAAATACCGATTTGGAAGCAGAGTTATCGCATAGTATTTCCGGATCCTGGAACTGGACTATCCATGCCGATGCAAATTATAAAATCACTTCCAGCCTGGCCGGATTTTACAACACCATTGAAAACATGATTGGTTTTGGTCAAAAACCGGATAATCCACTGATAGTTACCTATATCAATATTGACCGGTTTAAAACCAAAGGGTTTACCGCCAACATGTCCTGGAAATCGGAACAATGGAGCGTTAACCTCACCGGGGCATATACCGGACGATTTAACCAATTTAATGATGATGCCGGCACCCTGGATAAATTTCTATGGTCTCCTGAAGTATCGGCCAGCTTTAATTATGAGTTTACCCGGATTGGCACTGCGGTTTCTTTGTTTCACAAGTATACGGGCAAGACCCCCTATTTTGAAGTGTTTACCGATGGAGCAGATCAAAAATTAAACCGCGCGGTATTGGGATCCTATTCCTGGAGTGATCTCAGTGTAAGTAAAGATTTTAAGTCGGTAGCACTTACTGTCGGTGTAAGAAATTTATTCAACGTCATCAACATCAATAATACGTCCCAGCTCAATGGCGGAGTACACACGGGAGGCAGCAGTCAACCGATCGGATATGGCCGTTCCTTTTTTGTAAACATTCAATATTCTATTATAAAATAATTACATCATGTCTATTTCGTTTAAATTCCGTTTTATCCTGTTCGCAGTTATATTATCCGCAGTGACCAGTGCATGCAAAAAAGATCCTGAATTGCCGGACAACCTCATCGCATTTGAAACCAATCAACAAGGTTTTACCTCCGCTGAAAATGAAATCACCATTCAGATAAAATTCTCCTATCCCGCTACCCAAGCGGGCAGTTTATTGATCAATACATTGTTTGAAGGAGTAGTATACAATACCGACCTGACCACAGACCCGGCAGTCAATGCCAATGCCATTGCGTTTCCTATTGCAGCAGGAGATGCCGGTAAATCGTTTAAGGTTACCAAAAAGGCAGGAGCGTTATTTGATGGGGATGAGAATATAAAATTTACGATCCCCGCAGCACCTGCAGGTATGGTATTAGGGCCAAATCCTGAATTAAAATTAAGTTTTGCAGAAATCGTATCAGCGATGGGATCTTCGACTGTTGATGGAGGTGGGGCCACCTATGCCAACCGGGCTTTTATTGACCTGAGTGCCAACCGACAGACTGCAGTGCCCCGGCTCAATTGGGATTTGGGTTTTGCTTCCGGCACTGAATTCAGAGTGGTATTAAATTCTTCCAATGGAATGCTGGCTTTCAAAACCGGGAAAAACGATATCAATGCAGTCAATGCCTCTGATACCGTGGATCTGTCTTCCCGATTTTCGCATAATGCTATTTTTGCGGCAATCAACTTAACTGAAATACCGGGTTGGGTAGCATCCAGCATTGCCTGGATCGATGACCCTTCAGGCGATTTGAGTAAAACGGCTATTGCAGAAATCAGCGCAACGGATTCAGACAACAAAGTCTATATTGTCAATCCGGGTGCAGGTCCCGGTACTCCTGCTCCAGCCCTGGGATGGAAAAAAATAAGGGTTTTGCGTAAAGGCAATGGATATACCCTGCAACATGCGGATATAGCTGCAACCAGCTTTACCGAAGTATCTATTACCAAAGACGATAAATACAATTTCCAATTTGCTGACTTTACTACCGGTGTCGTCCTGGTGGAACCGCCAAAAGATCGTTGGGATATCAGTTGGACAGGTTTTAGCTTCAGCACCAATTTTGGTAACGGTCCGGTTCCTTATTATTTCCAGGATATTATTTTACAAAATTTATATAAAATACAAACAGCACAAATCTTGACCAGTGCAGTTTCTTATGATGCGTTTGCAGAAGCCAACCTGGCAACAGTTGACTTTGGTATTCAATCCCAGGTAAAAATCGGGTCCAATTGGAGATCCGGAGGAGGACCAACCTCTGGACCGGCTATTCGTACTGACCGGTTTTATATCATCAAAGATGCGGGTAACAATTATTACAAGTTAAGATTTACCGCTTTGACATCGGATGGAGAAAGAGGTAAACCTAAAATGGAATATACCCTCATTAAGAAGGGATAATAAATAACATTTAACGTAACGGGGTAACACCCGACTTCTGTTTTTTTACTCTAACTTGCCATAGTTAAATGGCAAAGCGAGTTATCATAGTGATAAGTATGCTACTGAGTTTCAGTGCAAATACCCAGGACAACCTGATACCTAATGGCAGTTTTGATGACTCGATAAATTGTGGAAGTATATCCACTATTGCACATTGGTTTGTTCCCCAAAATGACCCGGTAAATATTAACAACCTTTGCCCCTATATCGATTGGTGGAGGTTTATACGGAATAAAAAATCGGGGATCAACGGCACCCAATGCGGATTTGTTGAAACCTTTTACAGCGGATTCGCGGATGATAATATATACAGCGGCAGATTATACCTGGCCGTAAAACTGATCAAACCCCTGGAAGCGGGCAAGCAGTATTATTTTGAAATGTACGTCCGATCCGTGGATACTTTTCCGAATAAAAAACTGGTCAATACCATATTTACCAATGGACAGGATATCAGCTTTACCAAGGAACTACCCCTTTTTGATTTTATCCTACCAAGAAATTACCTGCAACTCAAACCCGCAGCAGTGACCCCATTGTACGCGGATTACGACTGGCATAAATTCAGTCATTGTTTTACTGCTGATGGCAGCGAACGATTCCTGATTATTGGCAATTTCAGAAACGACGCCAATACCGAAACTAAAAGTACAGGCAAACAAAATCCCAATTTTCCCAATGGCCGGATCGCTAATTATGCCATTGATGATGTGGTATTGACGCCGATGGAAATTACCTTATCCGACACTTCCTTATGTGTTAGAGATACCCTGTTGTTGAATGTTGGAAAGACCGCTCCGCCATCCCTGAGTTACCGATGGCAGGATGCTTCCACCGCTTCACAATATCGGGTTACCAAAAGTGAATCCTTAAAGATAAGAATGACATATTCCCCGGAATGTTACAGTGAAAAGCAGGTCAGCGTACAAACGTATGATCAAAACTTACCGGTAAGCCTACTGACCAACGACACTACCATCTGTGAAGGCCAGGCTGCTGTTTTGAAAGCAGGGGTCCAATTAATCGGGCAGTTGATTCAATGGAATGATGGTTCTCAACTACCGGTGCGGGAAGTGTTTGACCCTGGGACCTATATTGCAAATATTGATCATAGATGTCTGCGGGTGACCAGAAAATTTACAGTCGACGTTGAACCTTGCGATCAGGGGATCTTTACCGCCAATGTATTTACCCCGAATGGTGATGGCATCAACGATGAATTTATTCCCCGGTTTAAGCCGGATTATCCATTGATTGAAAACTATGAAATGACGATATACAATCGATGGGGAAATCTTTTGTTTTTTTCCAATGCGACAGACAGGGGTTGGGATGGAACACATTTTAACCGGGAATCGCCCCCGGGTGTTTATATCTATTCACTTAAAATTGAAATCAAAGGCCGAACGGGCAACAGGACACTTTATAAAAAAGGGGACATTACACTGGTAAAATAAACAGCAGGTTATTTCAGGTGTCCTCGCTTGAAATCAACTTTGGATTTTTCCTGGTTTTGTTTAATCCTGAATTTTACAATTTTGGTAATCAATGCCAAAGGTAGCGGTTGGTCTAAAGGAAACCCCTTCATATTCGGACAATTCTTTTTTGAATGCTTCAATGCCCGAAGGAGTCGGATAAAATCTGATATGATTTTTAAACGCAGCAAAATGAACGAGATTGCCATGGAGCACAAAAGTTGGGATCTGGTAATTAATAGTTTCATTAGCCTCCGGTGCAGCCCGCCGAATGGTCCGTCTTATTTCTTCCAATTTGGCCTTGATGGGAGAGGTAAAGCCGGCTATATATTCATCAATCGTGGTCGGTTTTGATTTATTGGCTATCATATCAATTGATTTTGTCGAAAAAAAATTCTAAGGGTTATCAGGCGCTTTTCAGTTTTTCAATGTCAAATTTTTTCATTTGGAGAAAACCCTTGGTTACGCGGTTCGCCCGGGAAGGATCATTCAACAGTTTTTCCAATACGGTGGGCACTACTTGCCAGGATACATCAAATTGGTCTTTTAACCAGCCGCATTGGACCCCTACACCCTTCTCTGTAAGTTTATCCCAATAATAATCTATTTCTTCCTGGGTATCGCAATACACCTGAAGCGAAATGGCCTCATTAAACTGGAATACGGGTCCGCCATTAATGGTGCTGAAAGATTGTCCATCTAAACTAAACCGGATACCCATTACGGTGCCTTCTTGTTGACCGTGTATTTCAAACCCTTCTTTACTGTAGCGGCTGAAGTGATCGAGGGTTGAATTTTTAAATACCGAAAATATAAAAATTTACCGCTTGCTCGGCCTGATGGTCAAACCACAGGCAGGGCGAAATCATTGATTTTATCATATATCCATTCAGTTAAAAGGGGAATTGGATTCCGCATGATTTTTATAATTATCCAGGATAGCCTGCCAGCCCGCCCGCTGCATTTCAACAGAGTGCGTATTTTCAGCCTCAAAGGTCTCAATCACTTTCGTCCCATTAGCCTCCGGAATAAATCTGATGTTAACTTTTCTGCCATCGCCCATGGTATAACTGTTCTCCTGATGGGTGATAATTTCATCGTATACCCCGCCAAAATCAAAACCCATGCTACCATCTTTAGCTTCCATACGGGATAAAAAACTGCCCCCTTTACGCAGGTCATTTTCGGCGCGGGGAGTATGCCAATCCTCGGAAGCGTTGTTCCATTGAATAATGTGGTCGGGGGTTGTCCAGAACATCCAGGCTTTTTCGACGGGTACCCGGACTATAGTTTCAACTGTAACCGTTTTTTTGACTGTTGTTTCCATATTTAAGTTTTTACTGATTTATTTTGAAATAATTAATTACCCTGCAAATATGCGGGCGAAAACAATCAAAATAGATGTGTAAAAACGACAATAGCAGGGGTCGATTGCGACAAGTTTCTATGGTCTGATTTCAATGCTGGAATGCATAAAAAATGGGTTGATATCCCAGCAGCAATACCAAAACCACAAAGGGGTTCTTTATTTCCTTAATCCACCTAAATCGTATTTATTAAAAAACGCCCAAATTTCGGCACTGGCCTGGATATCATAATTCGTACCAGGAACCTTAAACGTTGAACCCGGCCAGGTATGGTCCCCACCATTGATTTTAAAAAATTCCACGGTGGAAGGACCGGGATAGACATAATATTCTACAGTGCTGGAATCATCAGCATGGATATCCGGAAGTTTTTGAATGACCGGAATCGAGTCCACCTGATTATTCTTTACCCAAAAATGTAATCCGGTCATGATGGGAGTGGCTGTGGGATCTCCATTAAAGGGAACCACCTGATCCTGTGTACCATGAATATGCAGGACGGGAATATGACGGGCGGGACGGCAATCCCTGAAGACTTCTGGTGTCATAGAACCACTCACAGAGGCGATAGCAGCTATTTTATTGCTCAAATGACAAGCCAGGTGATAACTCATTTCACCTCCATTGGAAAAGCCGGCAGCATAAATCCGGTTTAGATCTATTTTATAATGAAACACCATATAGATAATCAGGCTATCCACGAAACCTAAATCATCCACTGGGCTACCCGGTGTCCAACCTCCGGTGTTCCAATGTGTGGTATCCCGGTATTTAGTGCCTTCGGGATGTACCAGAATAAAATTAGCCGAATCCGCAATGGTGCGAAAATCCGCATAATACATTTGTTCTTGGGCATTGCTGGTATAGCCATGTAAATTTAATACCATAGGGACCGGTGAATTTGCAGTATATTTTTGAGGGATATAAACAATAAATTCCCGTTTGATACCTCCCTGTTGAATGGAATGGGTAATGGTTTTTCCGGAATGACAACCCAATGTACAGCATAACACCAGAGGCAGAAATAAAAAATAATTTTTCATATCTATTTGTTTGTAAAAATACTACGGCGAGATAGCTTGGGATACTTCTATCCGGCGGCTGAATACCAATATTAAAAATAAAAAAAATTAAATAAACAGACTCAGAACAAATTATTGAAACACGGAAAACAGGGCACTAAAACCCGGAATCAAACTTAACTGTTTTCCGTCGGGTCCATAGCCACTATCAGTCCATTAATTATCCGTGGTAGAAAAAAAGTACTTTTCGGGGGAAGGACTTTTTTATTGGTTAAAACGTCCAGAGTGGTTAAAGGAGGCAGTACAAAAATATATTTACCAGGATTGGATTTAGTCAACTTATCCAACAAAGCTAAATGATGGGTAGATTCGGCATAAAAAATCCTCCTGCTTTTTGTTTCATTATTTATTTTAAAAACAGGGCCCAGAATTTTTTTGGTAAAAGCCAGGGGCAAGAGTTGGGACCGGGAGGTAGTTTTAAGTTTAAACCGGTATTTTTCCTGGTCTACCAGCAGGTAAATAAACCCCTTTTTTAGCTCAATTGCTGTCACAGCAGACCATGCGCTGCATTTCTTTTGTATAGCATTTAAAATGGCTGCATGAGAAGTCGACTTTAATTTTTCGATAATCCGGAAAAAGCCGGATACCGACATTTGGTCCCGGGTAAAATAAGCAGTCAGGATCCGGCTGTGGTTTACCTTACCCGATTTTAAATACCTGTTGGACAACGTGGCAAATCGGTGATGGCCATCCGCTATAATGGCTTTGTGGACATGGTGCTTGAATAATTCTGTTAATTTTTTGATTTCGGCAGGTTGATTTATGACCCAAATCGTGTGCGAGGTTGAAGCATCCGGGAAATTTATTTTCAGCGCCGGGGTTGTTTTCTTTTTTAAATTTTTCAGCAACCGTAATAACCGGGTATTCGTCCCAATCAGCAAGGCCGCCGGTTTGATCATGGCTTTACGTTCAAAAAACAATAGGGAATGTAATTTTTCTTTATTGGCAATAGTTTGTTCGTGTTTTAAAATTTTTTTATTTAGAAAATCCCGGATCTCGGTCAGGGTGATCAACCCGGTTGAACGTATACCTTCATCCACGATTTCAATGATAAAATAGGCCGGAGTATTTAATATTTTGAACACTCCTTCCTTAAATACACGATTAAAATGTTGCCTCAGCGCTTCGTAAAAAACATCGTCAAAACTGATTTTATTCAGATCCGGTAAATAAGCCAAGAAGGGTGTGATGTGCATATAAATCTTCTATTCTTTTGATACAGGAAGAAACAAAACAAACAGGGACAACCGCTTTGAATAAAAACGGCATTTTTTGAATGCCTTGTTTATCCCCTGACTCAAACAATATAAAAAAAAAACAGGGGATTGGTTTATTTTACAAAAGGCAGGTCGGTAATTTCAGCCGGTAGCATCTTTTCTCCTGCTTTAATTTGAATCGGGGTTCCTGTTTTGGCAAAAGCAATGGAAACATACCCCATACCAATCGGATATCCCAGGCAGGGGGAAATAGTCCCGGAAGTGACCTCCCCGATAGAATGCCCATCGGTTGAGTGAATGGAATAATGTTGTCGTGGAACCCTTCGATCATTGACTTTAAATCCAACCAGTTTTTTTGGGATTCCCTGTTTTTTCTGTTCCTGATAAATGGTTGAAGCTATAAATGGGCCTTTTGAAAGTTTGGTAATCCAACCTAATCCAGCTTCCAGGGGAGAAGTCAAATCATCAATATCGTGTCCGTAAAGACAATACCCTTTTTCCAGCCTCAGCGTATCCCTGGCTCCCAACCCTACTGCCCGAATACCTTCCTCCTGACCGGCTTCGAATATTGCATTCCATACCGTAACCGCATGTTTTTCATCAAAATATAATTCATATCCACCTGCACCGGTATACCCTGTAGCGGAAATAAGCACATTATCAAGACCTGCTAAACGGCCTTTGGTAAAAGTATAATAAGCAAGTGATCCCAGATTTATTTCAGTTAATCGTTGCAACACCTGGGTGGCGAAAGGGCCCTGGACCGCAAGGAGAGCGGTATGCTCCGAAATATTGACCAACCGGGTATCGAAGGAATTGTGTGTATTGATCCAGTTCCAGTCCTTGGCTATATTCCCGGCATTGACCACCAGCATATAAGCCTGTTCCCCCGCAGCGCATTGATCTTCTGATAACCGGTATACCAATAAGTCATCTACAATGCCCCCTTTTTCATTGGGAAGGCAACTATACTGCGCTTGCCCTATAGCAAGTTTGGAGACGTCGTTGGTAGTTATGGACTGAATGAGGTCAATAGCCTGTTTCCCTTTTACTATAAATTCACCCATATGGGAAACATCAAATACCCCAACTTTATTTCTCACTTGTTTATGCTCTTCCGTAATACCCTGAGGATAATAAATCGGCATATTAAATCCGCCAAATTCGCCCATGCGCGCACCTAAAGATTTGTGTATTTCAGCTAAAGCAAGTTCTCTCATTCTGTTATATTGATGCGCTGGATTTTATCACCTATCTGTATCAGATTGACCGTTCCCATTCCAGTCACTACCTCTGCGAAAATAGTATAATTGCCGTCCAGATGCGGGGTTGGACTATGGGTGATAAAAAACTGACAGCTCTCGGTATGCGGGCCGCTGGATGCCATTCCCACCAATCCGGATTTATTGTAATACACAGAAGGCGTTTCGGTCCGAATGCTGTAATCCATGGAACCATAACCATCTCCGCGGGGGCAACCACCCTGAATGACAAAATTAGGCACCACGCGGTGAAAATTTTTGCCGTTAAAATATTCTGATTGGGCCAGACGGACAAAATTTAAAACAGTTGCAGGAGCTTGTTCTTTTAATAACCGCAGCCGGATGTTTCCTTTGTCCGTGATAATTTCAGCATAGGAAGCAACGTCTGCAAGGGCAAAATCGGCCACCGATAATTTTTTGTAATTATTCATGGCAGCCAAAGGAGTGGAAGTCCCTTTTAAGGTATTGAGTGTCTTTCCCAACATATATTGTGCATAGGGGTTTGATACCAGATTCGTTTTCATTTGTTCCAGTCCGGGAATATCGATCAGGTTTTTCAGGCCCGGCATGGGATCTTTTGACATAGATTCTATGATTTCCAGGGCGGCTTCATCCCCACGGGAAAGATGGTCATTGATAAATGCCAGGATATCTTTTTTTACCACCTCTCCATTGCCGAAAGCGCTGCCAAAATATTTGCTTTTGAGCATTTCAACTCCGGATTCCATGACGGCACCATGTATTGCCTGCAAAGAAGACTGCCTTCCGGTCTCCAGTATAAAACTATAATTTTTAGGATCTGTAGCCAGGGCTTTGAGGCAAGCCATTTTTTCGCTCAGGTTGGTCGAGCGTGCATAGATTGATTTTAATTCAGCATTGATATTGCCTTTGGTAATTCCGTAGGCATAGGAATAATTTTTATTGGCAATGGCCAGTAAAGGAATTTTAATCTGCCAGGGAAGATTTTCACGGGCAATATTGCGGTATTCGCCGGCATCTGCCACCCTGCCAAAATCATTGAGATAAATAATGGCCGTTGATCCAATGTGCAGATCATTACTTCGCAACGCATTCAGGATAAGGTTTTTGGTCCTGGAATAGTCAAAATTACTCATAGATCGCAGAGCATTGGAAACCATACGGCTATCCGGGTCTGCACTGATGACTCCACCCAGGGCTGTCCAGGCGGGTTCTGATTTAGTTTTACCCAGTGCCAGGATCAAAGGCAATCGGATATCCGCTACCGTTTCGCTGGTATAAATCTTCAAAATGGTATCCGACAGTGCAGTCAGATCAAGGGGCTTGGCTCTGGCCAGATAATGAGCCGCCATCAAACGCACTTCTTCCGGGTAGATTTTATTGGAAAGATACCGGAGTGCGGTGCGCGTGCCACTTTCATCCACCATACCACGCAGCATATACCGGTAAATCCCCCTCATCTGGCCAAGAAGCAATAAGGTATCGGTAGGTTCATAGGTTTCTACGGTGGCCATAGCCTGTAGAAAATCGACCGATCCCAACCTTCCAATGGCTTCCAGAATCGAACTGTTTATAGGTGAATTGATGCCCGCCGTATCGTATTGCCGGAAAGCGTTTAACAATGCAGTTTGGCTAAATGGTGAACCAATCAATCCCAGGCTATAAGCAGCGGCTGATGCTACCTGTACATTGGGGTCACCCAGCATATATGCCAGGGTGTCTTTTATACTGGAATCTCTGACAGAACCCAGGGCTGACGCAGCGGCATAACGTATTGCCGGGGAAGGAGAACTAAAAAAACCAATTAGCCTCTGAAGATCCTGGTCATTCTGGGCCTGAAGCACCTGTCCAATGAGGGAATCCGTCAAATCGAGCCTTACTTCACTGGTGTCTATAAATTCATCTGCAGACTGGTCCCGGCTTACCGGTATACAGGACAGGATCACCAGACCCATCAGGCAAATACTCTGAAACACTGATTTCATGAAGCAATAAGGGGATTAACAGAATATTGAACAGGGAATAGATTCGCCGACAAAACGAAACAAAGGTATAGAATAGTGCTTTCTTTAAGTCGACCTTTGAAAAAAAAATCAAATATTCCAGATGGGCGGACCCACGGATCTGCCTTTTTTTTAACGCGGAGACTGATCCTAAAACCTTGATGGATGGGCAAAAAAAAACCTTTGATCCGTGGGGCTCAAAGGTTTTAACCAAATTAGATTCTTTTTTCTATTACTCAGCAAGGAATATATTGAATTTGCAATTTTGCATAATCCATGATCCTTCGAACACTCGACAGGGAGGGTCTGATACGGAGGTTTTTGATCTGATCTAAAACGTGCTGCATCTGCATATCAGTCGAAGATTCGAGCTCATTAGCTTCCGGGTAATTGAAAAAGGAGACAGGTTGATTCCTTTGTGTAAATGTTTTCGCCATATAGATTGTTTTGTGATATAATGTTTTTCACAAGAAATAAAACAGCGCGAAGATTTGAAATATTGTTGCCCCGTTTATCTTTCGTATGTTAAAAAGACAACAAACTGAACCTTAGATCTATACACATGGCTATAAAACCCTGTGCCAGGTCTGGGTGCGATAAATTCCCGACCAGTGAGTACCTCTTACGCGCAGTTCGTTTGGTTTGCCTGGTTCCAGCCAGATGCTGCATTTATAATCATGCCCGGTGACCGGATCGTAAACCCGCCCATCTTCAAAATAGTGTTCTGATTGTTTTAAATCTTCCATCACGACCATACCCAGAAGAAGCTGATCTTTTCTGGAGCCCTTGCAACGGTCACAGACTTTATCCGGAGAGTCTTTAAGGAGTTTGGATATTTTGCCAAAGACCACCCCGTTTTGTTCATAGATTTCTACATGGGACTTTTCTTTTTTATCCCGGTCGTCCACCGTCTTCCAGGTGCCTATAACGGATTGGGCCCTGACAGCCAGAGTTAAACAAAGCGTAGAGAGGATTCCTAATGTTTTTAATGCATTCATTGATGTTGATTAACGATGACCGGGAAACAAACTTATGCTATGGAATTCATAATTTTTGAAAACGGACAAAATTAATCCGGGGTTTTAGGGTGTAAAGATTCTGAGCTAAGGCTGGTTGGTATTTATCCATTTTAGACTGGTGTAACCCAGGCTGGTTTGAAAGGTTATTAAATACATACCCTGGGCCAGGCCATGGGGTAAATTAAGTTGGTTAAAACCGCCAGGCATAAACCCACGATAAAGTGGCGACACCTGTTTTCCATCAAGTGCAGTCAGTAGGATAACCACCTGAGAAGGATGATCCAGGTTGACCTCCAACCGGGCTAACCCCGATGATGGATTTGGAGTGATACGGGCGACCAGATCGATTCGTTTCAAATTATCTACAGGGGTTGATAACGACGGTGATTTATCGGTATATACGTGATACTCTCCTGGTTGAAAACTCATGTTGGTAGTCAACGAAGTTATCGATATCGAAGTGTTGTCCTTTAAATCGTACCAAATCCCTGTTTTGGGAAATTCGATATTCGAAGTGACCGGGTTGACATCAAAATTACCCACAACCACGGTTTTAATGGAATCGGATTGAATCGATAAATATTTTACTGCAGTACCCAATCGATGACTTATCGTTGATTTGCTAAAATTATTATTAAACATTTTGGAGTTCCTGAACAGGATCAATGTTTTATACCAGTCGAGTAGTTCAATTCGTTTAGGGTTGTTCAAATAAGGCCAGGCCAGGGGTTTGTTGTCCAGTCTGCAGCTATTGTTGATGGTCCCGTTTTCACAAGTATTGATGCTATAGTCGTAACCGAGTTCTCCAAATTGCCAGATCATTTTGGGTCCTGGCGACAAAAGAAAAAAAGAAGCGGCCATTTTATTTCGATCAATAGCTGTATTAAAATTTTTAGTTGAATATGCGCCGCTGCTGTTGCCGAATTGAAGATTAAGGTACATCAGCCGTTCTTCATCATGGCTCTCCATATAACTTACGAGGTGAGGTTTGATCCATCCCTTTTGGGTGTAAAGGGAAGATTGAAAATTTGAAGCACCTACATTTCCTTTGGTTGCTTCGGAATAAGCATGATTGACATTTCCCCAAAGCAGCATGCCGGATTCCGACAAGGAAAATTCTTCGGCATTATCGGCAAAATGTTCGAGGATAACGTAAGCTCCAGGAGAATACCGTTGAATACTGTCATAATATTGTCGCCAAATATTGACTCTGCCGGCGTCGTATGCACTCCAGGCATTGACATCTGTGGGATTGTTTTTTTGGGTAAACCCTTTGGATAAATCAAATCGATACCCATCTATGCGATATTCTTTCAACCAAAATTCCATTACCCTCGTGCTGAAATATTTAGTATCCGGGCTCTCGTGATTAAAGTCATTGAATACATTAAAGGGATGCCGGGCTACCGGATTAAACCAGGGATTATCAGCAGCGGGACGATTGTTGGCTCCATCCCAGTACAAAGCAGCTAACGGGCAACTATTGGTCGCATGATTCAGTACCATATCCAAGATGACCGCTATGCCCCGGCCATGACAGGAATCGATAAAACGTTTGAGACTGTTTTCGGGGCCATAATATTTATCTGCAGCAAAAAAGAAAGCGGGATTATAACCCCAACTCAGGTTGCCATCAAATTCCTGGACGGGCATAAGTTCAATGGCGTTGATTCCTAATGAACTGAAATAATTCAGGCTATCCGTCAGTGTATTCCAGTCATGGTTGGCGATAAAATCGCGTAGCAACATTTCGTATACGATAAGATTGGTTTTGTCCGGACGGGTAAAATTATTTTTCCAGTTGTAACCGGGTTTTTGAGTTTGAAAAATACCTACCATCCCTGAAGTTTTGGCGGTAGGATAAGGCATCAATTGAGGATATGCAGAAGCTGGGATAAAACCATCATTAAACGGATCAAGCACTTTTTCCACATAGGGGTCCGTAATTTTTAAACTGCCATCGATCAGATATTGGAAAGCGTATTCTTTCCCCGGGATGAGTCCTGTCAACCGCAGCCACCAATATTGTTTATCGGGGGTATTAAACATGAGGTGGTCCAGGTTTTCCGTCCAATCGTTTCCGGGGAAATCGCCGATCACCGCCACCTTTGTTTTCTGAGGTGCATTTAAAACGAGGGTCACAGAAGTATCTCCGGCTTCATAATTGATTCCGGGATTAACCCCGGCCGGCAAGGCTGCTGTAATCACTGTACCGCCTATTAAAAAAGAAAAGGAATCCCTTAATGTGGTATTACCCTGAGTGGCTATTGCGGTCACTAAATAATTACCGGCTGTAGCCAAATTCAAAACCATACTGATACTATCCTGTGCGATATTTTGATGAATGGTCTGTTGATTTAATTTTAATTCCCAATTGACCGGTTGGCTGCTCACCGCCTTTACGCTCAATGGCTGGCCCACGGCTGCCTGAATGGGTTCAATGGCTGGCTGGTAATACGGTATGATCGGGGGTTGTTCAAAACGGATGGCTAAGGCATCGTTATAAATCGGTACGTACATATCCGTGCCATCGCTGTTGCGTTGAGCAGCGCAATTGGTGCAGCCCCCCGCCCTGAATAAAATCGCAAGGCTGAGTATCGTCTCGTTGGCCGGTACGTTTAAAAAACTCCGGAGATTAGGAATGGAATACTCCCATTTATTTTGTCCTTTGGATAGGGCCTGTGAAGCAGGAGCTGTCCCACCCCAGGTAAATGGTGCATATCTCCAATCGGTTCCATTTTTACTGGCAGAGGTAATGACACCGATATGCACATATACATTTCCGGAGAAATCCAGAAGACCTTTATTACCTTTGCTGGCATCTAAGGTAATTTTGATTGCATCGGTAGCTTTTGGGAAAGCAGGAGACCAACTGAGCAATTGACCATGGGCATTGAACCCCAGGCTGCCAGCCATACACCATAGGCCAATCCATATAATTTTTATTTTCACGGAAATTATTCCTTGTTTTATTTTAAAATTAAATCCTTAACAAATACGTTTTAAATAAACGATCAACAAAACTACTCAAAATGAAAAGATTCAATTTTGGTTTAACGCTCTGTATTCTCGCGCTGTTTTTCTATCAATGCAGCCGTAATCCGGTGACCGGTAAAAAACAGCTCAATCTCATGTCTGAAGATCAGGAAAAGGCTATGGGTGCTGAGAGCAATCCTGCAGTACTAGCTGAATTTGGAAAATATGAAGACCCGGCTCTGCAGGCTTTTATCAGTGAAAAAGGACAACAAATGGCCGCCATCAGTCACAGGCCCACCCATGGATTTACCTTTCAGGTGATTAATTCTCCGGTAGTCAATGCATTTGCTGTTCCCGGTGGTTATGTTTATTTCACCCGGGGGATCATGGCCCATTTTAATAATGAGGCAGAATTTGCAGGTGTACTGGGTCACGAAATCGGCCACATCACAGCCCGTCATGCCAATGCCCAGGCCAAAGATCAATTACTGACTCAGATCGGGGTCATCGGTTTGATCATAGCATCCCCGGCAGCTGCTCAATTTGCCGAGTCCATCATGCAGGGGGCACAGCTTTTGTTGCTTAAGTTCAGCAGGGCACATGAGTCCCAATCCGACGAGCTGGGTGTGGAATATTCTACCAAAATCGGTTATGATGCCCATCAGATGGCAGAGTTTTTTAAAACCCTTTCCCGCCTCTCCGATGGAGGTGGTGCCCGTCTCCCGACCTTTATGAGCACCCACCCGGATCCCGGGAACCGTTTTACTACTGTACACAAATTGGCCGAAAAAGCACAGGCTACGATAAACAAGAGTACCTTAAAAGTAAACCGGGATGAATACCTGAGGCGTATCGATGGACTGATGTATGGTGAAGACCCCAACGAAGGTTATGTAGACGGAGGTGTATTTTATCATCCTCAGTTAAAATTTAAATTCCCCGTACCGACAGGCTGGAAGACCCAGAACTCACCCGCCCAGTTTGTCATGGCCGAACCCAATGGCAAGGCTATCATGTTGCTGACCCTTGGACAGGGCGCTGGATTTGATGAAGTCATAGCCAATGCCAATAAACAATTCGGGTTGGCAAATATCCGGTCCGAAAACCGCACGGTCAATGGGCTTAAAACAGTGGTCATAGTATCTACACAGACGGTGCCTGAAGGGCAACAAGCACCTGCTGAAGCGGACAAACCCATGATCCTCAGTTATTACATTCAAAAAGATCAGAACATTTATTGTATTCACGGGGTATCTGCCAATAAAGATTACCAGAGTTTCCAGAATTTGTTTCTCAATACTATGGAAGGGTTTAGCAATCTGACCGAACAGTCTAAAATCAATGTCCAGGCTGAATACATCAATGTAATCAATGCCCCCAGGGAAAGTACCCTGAGCGATTTGCTCACCCGAAATGGTATAGCCCAGAAAAGACTGGAAGAGTTTGCCATTCTCAATGGTATGGATTTAAAAGCTACCGTACTGGCTGGTAAGTTGATCAAAGTTGCACAAAAAGGGAAGGCATGAGGGGGTGAGGAGCGAGGGGTGGGGATTGAGGGCTGCGAGCTGCGTGAAACGAGCTACGAGACACGAGCTGCGAGCAAGGACCATCTGACTAAGCCGAAGCCTCGGCTGCCGACTGCCCAACTGCCCAACTAACCAACTGCCCAACTAACCAACTGCCCAACTAACCAACTAACCAACTAACCAACTAACCAACTAACCAACTAACCAACT
>Ga0163153_10001313_pt1 | contig 39379 bp, 41 predicted proteins | sample OliLakLV19MP6IB1_FD_148629 | JGI IMG/M metagenome (GOLD analysis project Ga0163153, IMG submission 148629) | Freshwater microbial mat bacterial communities from Lake Vanda, McMurdo Dry Valleys, Antarctica - Oligotrophic Lake LV.19.MP6.IB-1 | ecosystem: Environmental > Aquatic > Freshwater >... | reverse complement strand
GCCGTAGCCCATGATCGCAACCACGGACTCGTCGGTCGGACACGACCCAGAGAGGGCGTCGGTTGCGCGCACGAGGGCAACCTTGCCCGACGCCGCGCTCATGGCGATCGCACCATCGACGTCGGGAGTGGGCAGCGGCGCGCCGTTACCGCTGCCCGGGGCCTCGGCGATCAGGAGGTAGCCGCCGGGAGGCAAGCTGCCGGCAAGCGGCGTGACCTGCCAGGTCGCACCGCTTGCCGTAGCGTACTGCACCGACCAGCCGGACAGGTCGACGGCTTCCAGCCCGGGATTGAACAGCTCGATGAAGTCGCGGGCGAATGGGGCGCCGGAGTTTCCGCCGCCGCCGAATACCTGGCTGACCACGACGTGATCGTCAGCCGCCGGTGCAAATGCTGGAGTGAAGATGAAGAGTAGAAAAAGGGCGGCACGGGTCATGGCGATAGCCTCCATCGACAGGTGTTGCTGCACCCATCCTGGCAGAGGCCATCGCCCGGTCAACCCAGGTTTAGTTTATTTATAAACTTCGCTCGCGCCGACTGAATCGAGCCGGGCCGTCAACCCCCCAGTGGATTGACGAAAGGGCCCGGGCTCGGCTGGAGGTCGCTCTGGCCCATCAGAAAGGCGTCGACCTCGCGGGCACATTCGCGGCCCTCCCAGATTGCCCAAACCACCAGCGACTGACCACGACGCATATCGCCGCAGGCGAAGACCCCAGACTTGTTGGTCATCCACTTCAGATCGACGTTGACCGCTCCACGCACCGTGACTTCGATGCCGAATTGATCGATCACGCCGCGCTCCGGGCCGACGAAACCGAGCGCGAGCAGGACCATGTCGGCATCGAGTTCGAACTCGCTGCCCGCCACTTCTTGCATCACCGGCCTGCCGTTGGCGTCGATCGCCCACTCCAGGCGCACGCAGTGGAGCTTCTTCAGGTTACCGTCGGCGTCGCCACTGAACTTCTTGGTGTTGATGCTCCAGTCGCGGATGACCCCTTCCTCGTGCGAAGACGAAGTGCGCAGGATCATCGGCCAATACGGCCAGGGCGAAACGGCTTCGGTGCGCTCGTCGGTTGGGCGCGGAAGAAGCTCGAACTGATGCACCGAGAGGGCGCCCTGGCGGTTCGACGTACCGAGACAGTCGGAACCCGTATCGCCGCCGCCCAGGATGATGACGCGCTTGCCGGCGGCGCTGATCTGGTCCGGCACCTCGTCGCCAGCGACGCGTTTGTTCTGCTGCGGCAGGAAATCCATCGCAAGGTGGATTCCCGCGAGTTCACGGCCGGGGATCTGCAGCTCGCGCGCCTTGGTCGCGCCGCCGGCAAGGACGACGGCGTCGAAATCGCTCGCGAGTTGCGCCGCGCTGATGTCCACGCCGACGTCGGTGTTGGGCGCGAACGTCACGCCTTCGGCCTCCATCTGCTCGAGGCGCAGGTCGAGGAGTCCCTTTTCCATCTTGAAGTCGGGAATGCCGTAGCGCAGCAGACCGCCGATCCGATCGGCGCGCTCGAAGACAGTGACGAGGTGGCCGGCGCGGGCGAGTTGTTGGGCGCAGGCGAGTCCGGCCGGCCCCGAACCGACGACGGCGATCGTCTTGCCGGTACGGATCGGTGCCACCTGGGGAGTCACCCAGCCCTGCTTGAAGGCGTAATGGATGATCTGTTTTTCGATCTGCTTGATGGTAACCGGGTCGTCGTTGATGTTGAGGACGCAGGCGTCCTCGCACGGAGCGGGACAGACGGTTCCGGTCGCCTCGGGGAAGTTATTGGTCGAATGCAGGCGGTCGATCGCCTCGCGCCAACGGCCGCGGTACACGAGGTCGTTCCAGTCGGGGATGATGTTCCCGAGCGGGCAGCCCTTGTGGCAGAACGGGATACCGCAATCCATGCAGCGCGCCGCCTGCTTCTTCAGTTCGGGCTCGGCGAACTTGCCTTCGAGCTCCTTATAGTCGTGCAGCCGCTCGGTGACCTGCCGGCGATGTGGCGTCTCGCGTGCGTACTCGAGGAATCCTGTAACCTTACCCATCGTTGGTCCCTTCGCTATCTAACAGCCCGGTGAACTTCTCAGAACCTCGTCGCCCCCGCGAACGCGGGGGCCCAGAATCCCGCGCCGATCGTGGTTTGCCGCTTTCGCGGGGATGACGGAGTTGGGGTGCGCATGGCTCTTCAACGGGCTACGAACCGCTATGTGTTGCTGCAAACCTACGCGCCCTGCGCTGCCGCCTGCGCGGCCTGTTCCTGGAGGACGCGACGGTAGTCGAGCGGCATCACCTTGACGAAGCGCCGGACGCTGTCCTTCCACCCCGCGAGCAACCGCCAGGCGACGGCGCTCTGGGTGTAGTCGTAGTGACGCCGGATCAGCTCGTGCAGAGCGTCCGCATCGGCGTCGACAACCGGCTCGAGATCGACCATCTCCAGGTTGCAGCGAGAGCGGAAGTCGCCATCGGTGTCGAGTACGAAGGCGGCGCCGCCGCTCATCCCGGCGGCGAAATTACGACCGGTCTTGCCGAGGATGACGACGACACCCCGGGTCATGTACTCGCAGCCGTGGTCGCCGACGCCTTCGACGACGGCGGTCGCACCGGAGTTGCGCACGCAGAAGCGCTCGCCCGCCTGGCCGCGCAGGAAGACCTCGCCGCCGGTGGCGCCGTACAGCGAAACGTTGCCGACGATGATGTTCTCCTCGGGAACGAAGGTTGATGTCGCCGGCGGGTAGACGACGATGCGGCCGGCGCTCATGCCCTTGCCGAAGTAGTCGTTGGCATCGCCTTCGAGTTCGACGCTGATGCCCGACGCCATGAACGCAGCGAAGCTCTGGCCCGCAGAGCCCGTCAGCTTGAGCTTGATCGTCTCAGGCGGCAACCCTTCGCTGCCGTAGCGCCGCGAGATCTCTGCCGACAACATGGTGCAAACCGTGCGGTTGACGTTACGGATCGGCAGGTCGATCTCGACCGCCTGCTTGCTCTCGAGCGCCGGTCGAGCGAGTTCGATCAGCTGGTTGTCGAGGGCCTTGTCGAGGCCGTGGTCTTGCGGCTCGATGCAGCGAATGGCGACGCCGTCGGCGACATCGGGCTTGTGCAGCACATGAGTGAGATCGATCCCTTTCGCCTTCCAGTGATCGACGGCATCGGAAGCATCGAGAACGTCGACCCGTCCGATCATCTCGTCGACCGTGCGGAAGCCGAGTTCGGCCATGAACTCCCGCAATTCGGCGGCGAGGAACATCATGAAATTGACGACATGCTCGGGCTTTCCCGTGAACTTCTTGCGGAGCACGGGATCCTGCGTGGCAATTCCGACCGGACAGGTATTGAGATGACAGACGCGCATCATGATGCAGCCCGTGGCGATCAGCGCCGAGCTTGCGAAGCCGTATTCCTCGGCGCCGAGCAGGGCGGCGATCGCGATGTCGCGTCCCGTCTTGATCTGCCCGTCGGTCTCGACGCGGATGCGGCCGCGCAGGTCGTTCATGACCAGCACCTGTTGGGTCTCGGCGAGACCGAGTTCCCACGGCAGGCCGGCGTGCTTGATCGAGGTGAGCGGCGAGGCGCCGGTGCCGCCGGAGAAGCCACTGATGAGCACGACATCGGCCTTGCCCTTAGCGACGCCCGCGGCGACGGTACCGACACCGACCTCGGCGACCAGCTTGACGCTGATGCGCGCGCGGTTGTTGGCGTTCTTGAGATCGTGGATGAGCTGCGAGAGATCCTCGATCGAGTAGATGTCGTGGTGCGGCGGCGGTGAGATGAGGCCGACTCCGGGCGTCGAGTAGCGCACCCCGGCGATGTACTTGTCGACCTTGTAGCCCGGGAGCTGACCGCCCTCGCCCGGCTTGGCGCCTTGCGCCATCTTGATCTGCAGTTCGTCGGCATTGACCAGATAATGGCTGGTGACGCCGAATCGTCCCGAAGCGACCTGCTTGATCGCACTGCGGCGCGAGTCACCGTTGGCATCCGGGATGTAGCGCACGGGGTCTTCGCCGCCCTCGCCGGTGTTCGAGCGACCGCCGATGCGGTTCATCGCGATGGCGAGGTTCTCGTGAGCCTCGCGGCTGATCGAGCCGAGCGACATCGCGCCGGTCTTGAAGCGCTTGACGATCTCGCTCGCCGGTTCGACCTCATCGATCGGGATCGAGCGGCGCGGCTTGAACTTGAGCATGCCGCGAATGGTGCAGTGGTGTTCGCTCTCCTCGTTGACGAGGGCGGAGTACTGCTTGAACTGCTTGTAGTTCCCCGAGCGGCAGGCGTGCTGCAGCTTGGCGATCGTCTCGGGGTTGTACATGTGGTACTCGCCGCGCCGCCGCCACTGGTATTGGCCGCCGGCGTCGAGTTCGCCATCGAGCGCCGGCGACACTCCGGTTGCGAGGTGATGGCGACGCCGCACTTCTTCGGCGATCACATCGAGCCCGACGCCCTCGATCCGCGAGACGGTCCAGGTGAAGTACTTGTCGATGACATGGTGGTTGATGCCGATCGCCTCGAAGATCTGGGCGCCGCGGTAGCTCTGCACCGTGGAGATGCCCATCTTGGTCATGACCTTGAGAATGCCCTTGCCGGCCGCCTTGATGTAGTTCTTGATGGCCGTCTTCAGGTCGGTGTCACCGAGCGTTCCGTTGTCAATGAGGTCGGCGAGCGTCTCGAATGCGAGATACGGGTTGATGGCGCCGGCCCCATAGCCGATCAGCAGGCAAAAATGGTGCACCTCGCGAGGCTCACCAGACTCGACGACCAGACCGCACCGGGTGCGGGTTCCCGCGCGGATGAGATGGTGATGGACCGCAGCGGTGGCGAGCAAGCTCGGGATGGGGGCCATCTGCGCGTCGTGGCCGCGGTCGGAGAGGATCAGGATGCTGTTGCCCTGCTCGATTGCCGCGGAGGCACGCTGACAGAGTTCGTCGAGCGCCTGGCGCAGCCCCGTGCCCCCGGCAGCGACCGGAAAGAGCGTCGAGATCGTCGTCGCCTGCAGCTTGCCCTGGTCGACCTCACGGATCTTCTGCAGGTCATCGTTGGTGATGATCGGGTTTTCGAGTTCGAGTTGGTGACAATGCTCCGGCGTCTCCTCGAAGAGGTTCTGTTCGGCGCCGAGCGGCGCCTGTACCGACATGACGATATCCTCGCGGATCGGGTCGATCGGCGGGTTGGTCACCTGCGCAAACAGCTGCTTGAAGTAGTTGAAGAGCAATTGCGGCCTGTCCGACAGCGCCGCGAGCGGCGTGTCCGTGCCCATCGAGCCGATCGCTTCTTCGCCGTTGGCCGCCATCGGCGCCATCAGCAAGCGCAGGTCCTCCAGAGTGTAGCCGTGCAGTTGCTGGCGCGCGAGCACGCCCTCGGTGCTGTAGGGGTGCGCGGCCCCCGCCGGGGCCGGCAGATTGGAGACCGGGACGAACTTCTCCCTGAGCCAGGTACTGTATGGCTTGCGCGCCGCAATCCCCTCTTTGATCTCTTCGTCGTCGACGATGCGGCCGTTCTCCATGTCCACGAGGAACATGCGACCCGGCTGTAGCCGGTTCTTTTCGGCGACATTGGCGGGATCGATGTCGACGACGCCGACCTCCGACGCCATGACGACGAAACCGTCCTTGGTGACGACGTAGCGCGACGGGCGCAGGCCGTTGCGGTCGAGCACGGCGCCGATGACGCGACCGTCGGTGAAGGCGATCGAGGCCGGACCGTCCCACGGCTCCATCAGGCAGGAGTGGTATTGATAGAACGCCTTCTTCGTCGCACTCATCGACTCGTGTCGCTGCCAGGCTTCCGGGACCATCATCATCACACTGTGCGGCAGTGAGCGGCCGGTGTGGACGAGCAGTTCGAGCGCGTTGTCGAACTTGCCGGAGTCGCTCATCGACTCGTCGATGATCGGCTGCAGTTTGGCGACGTCGTCGCCGAAGAGATCGGAGGCGAACATCCGCTCGCGTGCGCGCATCCAGTTCTCGTTGCCGCGCAGGGTATTGATCTCGCCGTTGTGCGCCATGTACCGGTACGGGTGGGCGCGCTCCCACGACGGGAAGGTGTTGGTGCTGAAGCGCTGGTGCACGAGCGCGATGGCGCTGGTGACGCTGGTGTCGTTGAGGTCGGGGTAGAAGTTGAACTGCTCCGGCAGCAGCATGCCCTTGTAGACGATCGTCTGCGTCGACAGGCTCGGCACGTGGAAGGCCTCGGAATCCTCGAGATCTGCCGCCGCAACCAGGTTCTCGACGCGCTTGCGGATCACGTAGAGCTTGCGCTGCAGCGAAGCCTCGTCGGTGACGCCCCGGCCCTTGGCGATGAAGATCTGCCGGATGTGCGGCATGCGCGAGCGGGCCACCGCGCCGCAGTACTGCGGGTCGGTCGGCACCGTGCGCCAGCCGAGCAGATTCTGGCCCTCTTCGCGAACGACCTTCTCGAAGATGCGCTTGCAGGTGTTGCGCTCGTTGACGTCGGGCGGCAGGAAGACCATGCCAACGCCGTAGCTGCCGGGCTCCGGCGGGGTGAAGCCGAGTCCATGCGCTTCCTTGGCGAAGAAGTCGTGCGGGATGTGCATCAGAATTCCGGCCCCATCCCCGGTGAGCGGGTCGCAGCCGCAGGCACCGCGGTGGGTCAGATTCTCCATGATCTGGATCCCCTTGCGGACGACGTCGTGCGAGCGCACCCCCTTGATGTTCGCGATGAAACCAACGCCACAGGCGTCGTGCTCGAACCGAGGATCGTAGAGTCCCTGCTTCTTCATGGTTGGCATGGTGCGTCACACTCCCTTCAGATGATGGGCCGGCTGGCGATCACCGGCGCGGCGCGGACGCCGTGAACCTTCGCGCGGCGGATTCCGGACGGGAATCCGGATGCGCTCGACGGTCGTCGACAGCACGACCATCGTCTCGGTGCGCTCGACCGCTTCGACCGAGCGAATCTCGCTGATCAGCTCTTCGAGCGTCGTCGTATTCTCCGTCTTGACCTTGAGCATCATGGTGTAGCCACCCGTCACGTGGTGGCATTCGAGGATATCGTCGATACCCGCGACCGCCGCTTCGAACTCGTCGATTCCGCGCGGGTGGCGAATGGAGACGCCGATGAACGCGACGATGTCCTTACCAACCATGCGCGCGTCGAGCCCGGCGTAGTAGCCGACGATGACGCCGTACTCCTCAAGCTTGCGCACCCGCTCCTGGACCGACGGTGCGGATAAGCCGACCTCGTCGCCGATCTTGGCGAGCGGACGCTTACAGTTGTCCTGCAGCAGCGCCAGAATGTGGCGATCGATTTCGTCGAGTTCCCAGTCCATAGTCCATGGCCCTTAAATTCTAAGGCAATATCGCCAACAAACCTGCGATTTAGCGATCTAAAGACAAAAACGCAAGCAAACGTAAGGAAAATTCTCGATTTTGCTTCAACGACGGTGGAATGGAAACGAGCCGTTCGGGCCTTGGGGCGAGAGGCGTGCTGTGCAGGCCAGAGACGCAGGACACAGCGCTGAACTTGCGCGTGGTCCACAACCTTTCAGTCTGCAACCTTGCGCCCCGCCTTCAGCAAGGGCGGGGCCAGAATCAACCCGCGAGGGGCGGGAACAGGCTCAGGTGCTGGCCTTCATGGAGGACGGTGGCACTCGCGAGGTGTTCGCCGGCGCTCACCACCATCTTCGTATAGCCGGTGGGGATGGCGAGCGCCGCCAGCAGGTCGTCCACCGTGGCGCCAGGTTCGAGGTCCACCAACACCGTGTCGCCGTCAGCGTTCGCGGGCACGTAGCGGCGCAAGGTCGCGTTCAATTTGACGTGGACGCGCATCGCGCACCGCCTCAGCGACCGGCAGCGACCTGGAGGATCCGCGACTGCTCGGGCGGCGCCTGGCGCAGGCCGCAGAACTCCTCGTAGTCGACCAACGCGGTGATCGTCGGATTCTCGCCACACACCGGGCACTCGCGGTCCTGGCGCAGCTTATGGCTGCGCAGCTCCATACTGAGCGTATCGAAGTAGATCATCCGGCCGACGAGGGGTTTGCCCACGCCGAGGATCAGCTTGATCGCTTCGAGAGCCTGGACGCAGCCGATTAGTCCGGGCAGCACGCCGAGGACGCCGGCCTCGGCGCAACTCGGAGCGGCCCCAGGGGGGGGCGGCTCGGGAAACAGGCATCGGTAGCAGGGACCGTGACCCGGGTGAAAGACCGTCACCTGCCCTTCGAACTGGAAGATACTGCCGTGGACGTTGGGCTTGCCGCTCATCACGCATGCGTCGTTGATGAGGTAGCGCGTCGGGAAATTGTCGCAGCCGTCGACGATGACGTCGTAGTCCTCGTCCGCGAAGATCCGCATGATGTTGGCCGACGTCAGGCGCTCGGGATAGCCGACGACCTTGACGTCGGGGTTGAGCGCATTGATCGTCTTGCGGGCGGATTCGATCTTGAGTTCTCCCACCCGGTCGTTGGTGTGGAGGATTTGGCGCTGCAGGTTGCTCAGGTCGACGACATCGTCGTCGACGATGCCGAGCGTGCCGACTCCGGCGGCGGCGAGGTAGAGCGCTGCCGGCGAGCCGAGGCCGCCCGCGCCAACGCAGAGGATCTTGGCATCCATGAGCTTGGCCTGACCGGCCTCCCCCACCTCGGACAGCAGAAAGTGGCGGCTGTAGCGGGCCATCTGCTCCGGCGTGAACTTGCGCACCTGCGCCCACGGATAGCCCGCTCCCTTCCAGGCGGAGTAACCGCCGATCATGGAGATGACGTTCGCGTAGCCCATTTCCCCGAGGTGGCGCGCGGCAAGCAGCGAGCGCGTGCCCCCCGCACAGTAGGCGATGATCGGCGTGTCCTTGTCGGGAATCTTCTCCTCGACCTGGATCTCGAGGAAGCCACGCGGGATGGAAAGCGCGCCATTGAGATGCCCTTCGCGAAACTCCTCCTTCTCACGAACATCGAGGAGAACGCGGCCGTTGCCGTTGTCCAATTCCGACTTGACCTGGTCGATGCTCCACTCGGGAACGCTCGCCCGTGCCTCGTCCATCAGTTGCTTGAACGTTTTCGCCATCAAGGCACCTCTCCTCTGAACAACGACGCTGCAGCCGGCACAATCCGACGGCTACGCTCTTCGATCTCGTGGGATGACGTTTTCCTTAGCGCAGCGGCATGGGCGAGTCCACGCCGGCTGCGACCGCTGGCCGATTCAGTGAAACCGGCCTGGGGTCGGGTCGTCGCCGCCGGCCGTCGTGGCGGCGCTGCGAAAGGCAACGACCTCGCACAGGCGCTCGGCGCGCGCGCTCAAGGTCGGCTCTTCGAGGAGCGCCTGCTTTTCGAGCGGCGGGACGTCGAGCACGTAGGAGAAGAAGTTCACGAGGATCTCGTCGGCGAGGGTGTCTTCGGCAAGGATCTGATGGGCCGGACTCTGCGGATCGTCGTGCAAATAGTTCTGCAGACTCTCTACCAAGCGGACGCGGTGTGTTTCGTCGAGCACGGCGGTATCGCGACGCAGCCAGTCGACGACGGCCTGGCGATAGGCCTTGCCGGCAACCTCCTCGACGATGCGAAACTCGCGCACGCCGTGCAGAAGAATGTTCGAGCGACCGTCGGGCAACTGCTCGACGTTGACGATCCTGCCGGCGCAGCCGACTTGAAAGATCTGCGGACTGCGTTCGTAGTCCCGCTTCGACTCGCCGCGGAGCAACACCATGCCGATGATCTCGTGCGAATCGGCGGCGTCGCGGACCATTTCGCGATAGCGCTGTTCGAAGATGTGCAGCGGCAGCGGCACGCCGGGAAACAAGACGACGTTCGGGAGCGGGAAAAGCGGGATCGTCCGCGGCAGTTCCATCGTTTCCAGCTTTGTCACGCGTGGTTGCGCGGTTCAAGTCAGTTGCGCGGCAAGGGCTGCGCCCGCATGCAGGCGATCGAGCTTCGGCAGCCGCGGCCGTGGGTTGCGACGTTCAGGCGCGAGCGCCCGTCTTGCATTCGGGGCACAGCCCGAAAAAAGTCTGGGTATGTGCCCGGATGTCGTAGCCTACTTCCGCGAGAGCCGGATGCGTGAGTCGTCCCGGTTGTGCCGGCAGCAGGTCGCTGACGGTGCCGCAGCCGTCGCAAACGAAGTGGTCATGCGCGGCGATCATACCGTCGTAGCGCGCCTGCCGGCCGTGGATCTGGAGGATGTGGATCTCTCCGTCAGCGGCAAGCTTTTCCAGATTGCGGTATACGGTGCCGACGCTCACCGACGCGACCCGCTCGCGCACCCGCGCCAGGATCTGGTCTGCGTTCGGGTGGTCGCAAGCGCGCTGCACGACGTCGCGCACGGCGTCGAACTGAAGCGTGCGTCGCCGGCTCATGACGCGCGCAGATCCTCCGCCAGCGACTGCCGGACCGGGCCCTCGATCGGGCTGGAGGCGCTGTAGTTCGCGTGTTCGATGACGATGCGCGCAGGGACGGATGAATCGCGGAACGCCGTGCTCGCAGCCGCATCGAGGGCGAAGCGCACGTATTGAACGGCGCTCAGCTTGTCCTCTTTCGAGCGCCCGGGCTCGAATTGGGCGTGCAGGCGCATGCGGTCGCCGATCTCGAGCCAGACGGACTCGTCGATGCCGATCAGCTTGACCAGTTCATCACGGATCGAGTCCGAATCGGTGATCTCGATCAGCATCGTGGCGCTGAGTTCGGCGCCGTTGGGGATGAGTTCGTTGTAGACGTCGATTTCCTCGCGCACTTTGTCGAGATCGACCATGCTTTCGGCACGCACCATTTCCTGGATCTGGAACAGCATGGTGTCGTGGTTCTCGAACACGAACGTAACCCGCGGTCCGACCGAAATGCGGCGCCGCTTCTTGAGGTCGATGATCTTGCGGCGAAAATCGTCGCGGATCTTCTCGTAGCGCTCGATGCCGATGATTTCCTCGAGGGACACTTTGTTCATGAACGGCTCTCCGGCGCTAGCCGACCTCCCCCGGAAATCGACTGGCGCAAACGCGGGAGGACGCGGCCTGCGCGCCCTCCCGCGGACTGGGATTCATTGACCGAGATTGGTGAGGCCCTTCTGGAAGCGATTGGCGTGCGACTTCTCGGCGCGCGCAAGGGTCTCGAACCACTCGGCGACCTCTTCGAAGCCCTCCTCGCGAGCGGTCTTGGACATCCCCGGGTACATCTCGGTGTACTCGTAGGTCTCGCCCTCGACTGCCGACTTCAGGTTGTTTTCGGTGTCGCCGATCGGCACGCCGGTGCAGGGGTCGCCGACTTCCTTGAGGAAGTCGAGGTGACCGAAGGCGTGGCCGGTTTCGGCCTCCGAGGTGTCGCGGAACAAGCCGCCGACATCGGGGTAACCCTCGATGTCCGCCCGGCGTGCGAAATACAGGTAGCGGCGGTTCGCCTGCGACTCGCCGGCGAACGCGTCTTTCAGATTCTGGTGGGTCTTGCTCCCGTCCAACTTGGGCATACGCTCCTCCTTATCAGGAATGATTCCTGGCAAGACCATAGAGAGCGTAGCCCAAGCTGTCAAACGGGTGGCGCGGATGGCGCGGGCATGCGCCCACCGCCACCGATTCTAGAGCCCGAGGGACTTCACGCTCGGCTTTTCGCGCAAGCGCGCGATCCAGCTCGGAACGTGGTGCAGACGCGGGTCGAGTTCGACCCCGAGCTGGTGAAGGATCATCAGTCGCGGCGCAAAAGCGACGTCCGCGAGCGAAAAGGGGCCAACGAGGTACTCGTGTCCGACGAGTTGCTGGTCGAGACGGGCAACCACGCGAGCGACCTCGGTCTGGTAGCGCTGCAACAAGTCCTTGTCGCGTTGCTCCTCGGTCTTATTGAGTTCGGCGAGGATGACCATCGTCGGCGGAATGAACGAAGTGTCGCAGAAGTCCTCGAGGATACGCACCCGCGCACGCAAGCCCGAATCCTCCGGGCGCAAGCTGGGCTCCGGGTACTCGTCATCGAGGTACTCGTTGATGATCGTCGAGTCGTAGACGACCACGTCGTCGTCGATCAGGACCGGCACGCGGCCGTACGGGTTGAGCTTCAGGAACTCGGTGGACTTCTGCTCGTTTGCATGCAGATCGACGAGTACGAGCTCATACTCGAGATCTTTTTCAGCCATGACCACCCGAACTTTTTGGGAGTAAGGGCAGTCCGGATGGTGATACAATCTGATCATCCGCTTCTCCCGACTTTTTCCATTATCAAAGACGGCGCAGAATCTCAGAAATCAGTAGGCGTGTCCACCTCGGGGAAGCGCTTTCCGACGATTTATAGCCCGCCCGCCAGCGATGGCGAGATATTGGCCGTCCTTCGCCCGGATACATCAACCGATGTGCGACCAGGCGTGGTAGGAACTGCGGACCAACGGCCCCGATTCGACGTGACGGAATCCGAGGTCGCGGGCGTGCGCGCCGATTTCTTCGAATTCGGCCGGCGTCAGGAAGCGTTCGACCGGTAGTTGCGCAGCGGTCGGGCGCAGGTACTGGCCCAAGGTGACGATTTCGCAGCCGACGTCGGCGATGTCGCGGAGCGTCGCCTCGATCTCGGCGCGCGTCTCGCCGAGCCCCAGCATCAGACCGGTCTTCGTCCGCAACCCGGCGCGGCGCAGCTTCGCGCGCCGCAACAACGCTAGCGAGCGCTCATAGGTTGCCCCGGGCCGAACGCGCTTGTAGAGCCTGGGGATCGTCTCGACGTTGTGGTTGAGAACATCGACCGGCGCGTCGACGACGATGTCGATGGCCGCCGCATCCGGGCGGAAGTCCGGCACCAACATTTCGATGGTGCACTCGGGCAGCGCCCGCCGGATTGCCAAGGCGGTTGCGCGGAAATGATCGGCACCGCCGTCGGGCAGGTCGTCGCGATCGACCGACGTCACCACCACATGCTGCAGTCCGAGCTTGGCGACGGCTGCGGCGACCCGGCTCGGTTCGGCGGGATCCGGCGGGGCCGGTCGCCCGTGCGCGACGGCGCAAAAGCTGCAGTTGCGCGTGCAGGTATCGCCCAGCAGCATGAACGTCGCCGTGCGGTTCGCCCAGCACTCGGCCATGTTGGGGCAACGCGCCTCCTCGCAAACCGTATTCAAGGAGAATTCCTTGACGATACGCCGGGTTTCGAAGAACGACTCGCCATGCGGGAGCTTGACCCGAATCCACTCGGGCAGTCTGCGCTTCACGGTCATCGGGTCGCCTTTCCTAGCCTCTTGGTCGCCGGTTCTGCAGGCGCATCGGCGAAGAATACCTCGCGAAAACGCCGCACCAGCGCCTGGCGCACGCTGCCGATCGCAGGCGCCTTGCCGAGTTCCAATGCCAGGCTCGTCGCCTGCATCCCGGCGACCCGACACGGGACGATTGCGTCGAAAAAGCTCAAGTCCGTCGCGACGTTGAGCGCAACCCCGTGGCACGTCACCCATTGGCGCACGCCGACCCCGATCGCGCCGATCTTGCGCTCGCCAACCCAGACGCCCGGATGAGGGCCAGATGCCGTCGCAGCGACCCCGAAGTCGGCGCAGACACTGACGAGAATCGCTTCGAGATCGCGCACGTAACGGCGCACGTCGCGCCGCCCGCGCGGTAGCGTGAGAATCGGGTAGGCGACCACCTGGCCTGGTCCGTGAAACGTCACCCCGCCGCCACGGCCAACGCGATGAACGCCCACCCCCAAGCGCTCCGGCGCGCCGCACAGGTCCGCTTCGTCGGCGCCCCGCCCGAGGGTGTAGACCGGCTCGTGCTCGACGAGAAGCAGGTGGTCCTCGGCAATCCCGAGCAGCATACGCTCGACGAGTTCCTCTTGGATCGCCAGCGCATCGCGGTAGGCGCGGAATCCCAGATCACGAACGACGAGAGACATCGCCTCTCATCATCCGGATCCATGACCGCGTGGCAACGCGCGACGCCAACTCATTTGCCCATGAGATAGCGGCGCACGAACCCCTCGGCGCGCGCGAAAGCGTCCGCCGCAGCCGCAGGTCGATACGCGTCCGGCCGCGTATCGTTGCAGAATGCATGCCCGGCCCCGGGGTAGACGTGGATCGCGAACGTCTTTTCGTGGTCGCGCAGGACTGTCGCCAACGCGTCCACGTCGGCCGCGGGAATCAATGCGTCGTCGGCGCCGAAGAGCCCGAGATAGGGGCAAGCGAGCGCGGGCGCGAGTTCGATCGGGCTCGCCGGCTTGCGTTCGCTGTGCGCGGCATAGCGCAGCATCCCGTAGAAGCTCACCGCGGCGTCGAGGCCAGCAACGCTGCATGCGGCTTGCAGCGCGTACTGCCCGCCGAGGCAGAAGCCGGCGATGCCGACGCGCGCCTGGCGCAGCTCGGGCTGGCACTGAACGAAGCTCACCGCAGCGGCGACATCGGCGAGCAGACGGCGATCATCGAGCTGGTCGATCCACGCGAATACCGCCGGCAGATCGGGGAGCGTCGGCCGCCCTTCGCGGCTGTATGGATCGAGCAGGAACGAAAAGAAGCCGGCCACGGCGAAGCGCTGCCCGATTCGCTCGTAGAGATCGCTGACGCCATACACGTCCGGCAGCAGAATTACGGCGGCCCGCGGCTCCGCCTCCTCGCCGCACCAGGCTGCGATGCCGCGGATCTCGTCGCCATCGCGACCGAAGACTCGCTCCTCAGTCTGAATCGGACTCGGTTGCATCGGGTCGTTTCGCACCGCGAACTTCAGGCGAACGCAGCCGCACGGAGCGCCTCGATCGCGTCGATTTCCTTCGGCACACCGGGTGAAAGAACCTCGCAGCCGTTGGCGGTGACGAGAACGTCGTCCTCGATGCGGATGCCGATTCCGCGGAAGCGGCCGGCCGCGGCGTCCGAATCGACCCCGACGTAAAGGCCGGGCTCGACCGTGAGCACCATCCCCGGCTGCAGCTCGCGAGCCGCTTCGCCGACTTTGTACTGGCCCACATCGTGCACATCGAGTCCGAGCCAGTGACTCGTGCGGTGCATGTAGAATGGGCGAAAGCCGTCGTTGGCGATCACCTCCTCGGCAGAGCCGGAAAGGATGCCCAGCGAGAGCAGGCCCTCGACCAGGATCTCGACGGCACGACGGTGCGGCTCATCGAACGCGACTCCCGGCCGCACCGCGGCAATCGCTGCCTTCTGGGCGCTGAGAACGACCTCGTACAGCTCCCGCTGGGGCACCGAGAACCGCCGGCCGACGGGGAACGTCCGCGTGATGTCCGAGCAATACCCACCCAACTCCGCGCCGGCATCGACCAACAGCAGTTGGCCGTCCTCCAGGAGACGATCATTGTCGACGTAGTGAAGGATGGTGGCGTTGTCGCCGCCCGCGACGATCGACGGGTATGCCGGTCCCGACGCGCCCCGCCGGCGAAAATCGAAGTCCAGCTGTGCCTCGACCTCGAATTCGTGCATGCCCGGCCTGACGCTGCGCATCGCCCCCACGTGCGCATCCGCGGCGATAGCCGCAGCAGCGCGCATCATTTCAACCTCGGCGGGCGCTTTGAACAAGCGCATCTCGTGAACGATTTCGGTGGGGTCATAAAGCGCATGTGGACCGCAGCCGAGTCGCGGCCGGCCCTGGTGCCACTGCTGCAGCCATTGCAGCACCTGTTCGTTGGTGTGCCGATCACGACCCAGCGTGTAGTAGAACCGCTCGCGCTCGGCGACGAGCTTCGTCACCGTGGCAGCGAGCTCGCCTATGTCGTGGGCTACGTCTGCGCCGAAACGCGCGCGCGCGCCTTCGATACCGGTCCGCCGACCGGTCCACGTCTCCCGCTCCGGGTCGCGGGGGCGCACGAAGAGATGAAACTCGCCGTCCAGATGCCCCGGCAGCAGCAGTGCTGCCGACCCCGGTTCGGTGAGGCCGGTCAGATACAAGAGATCATTGTCTTGGCGGTAGGGATACTCGACGTCGTTCGAACGTACCGACGCCGGTGGTGCCACGAACAGCGCGGCCGCGCGATCGCCGAGAAGCTCCACCACGCGACGCCGCCGGCCGGCGAACACGTCGGGTCCGAGCGCGGGCGGCTCGGGCGTCATGCTTTGTCGCGCGACGCGTTCTGGACGAGCGCTTGGATGAGGTCGATGGGCAACGGCACGATCACCGTTTTGTTCTTTTCCTTACCGACCTGCGACAGTGCCTGCAGCATGCGCAGTTGCAGACTGATCGGATTACGCTCCATGACCTCGGCAGCCTCGGTAAGGCGCACGGCGGCTTGGAACTCGCCTTCGGCGTTGATGACTTTCGAGCGACGCAGGCGTTCCGCCTCGGCTTGGCGGGCGAGCGAGCGCTGCATGTCGACGGGGAGGTCGATATGTTTCACCTCGACGCTGATGACCTTGATGCCCCACGGCTCGGTATTGGCGTCGATGATCTCCTGCAGCCGGGTATTGAAGCGATCGCGCTCGGCGAGCAACTCGTCGAGTTGCGCCTGGCCGCAAACGCTGCGCAGCGTCGTCTGCGCGATCTGCGAAGTCGCATATAGGTAGTTCTGCACTTCGACCACGGCGCGGGTTGCATCGACGACGCGGAAGTAGAGGACCGCGTTGACCTTCACCGAAACGTTGTCGCGGGTAATGACGTCCTGCGGTGGAACATCGAGCGCGACCGTCCGCAGATCGAGACGGTACATCTCTTCGATGCCCGGAATGACGTAGATGATTCCGGGACCGCGGGCGCCGACGAGACGACCGAGGCGCAATACGACGCCACGTTCGTACTCGCGCAGGATCTTGACGCCGCTGACGAGAAGGACGACCACGAGCAGAAGGACGACTAGAACCGGAGTAAGCATCATGGCCGCAGGGTACCAACGACACTGCGCCCCTGCAACGAGGCGTCCACCCTGCCGCAGAGTTTACCCGTGCGCGGAGGTCGCCGTCTCACTTGGCGCCTGCTGCCAGGTTTCGACGATTCCATCGGTCGCCCGGAGGCTGGACGCGAGTTGGCCGCGGATCGATCCGGCGGACCAGTTGAAGTGCTGGCAGATCGCGAGGAAGCTGAACGTGTGTTGATCCTGCTCGTCGAGGAAGTACTTCGACGCAGTCCGTCGCTTGAGCAGGTCGGGACTCTGGAGGTCCCAATACGCGGATTCGACGACCGCGAGGAGGAGTCGTTCCTCGGGGCGAAGGGCCGGCCGGCTGTCGATGTTGGTGAGATCCTGCAGTAGAGACTTCATCCGCACTCCCCATCGCGATCGTGATCCCCTGAATGGCACAAGGTGAGCAAGCGTCGCGCAGCCCACGCACCCCCCTGAAGCGCCATTTTGGTAACTAGCACGGCATTGAAGCGCGTGGCAATGAATTTCGGCGGGGTCAGCCTGTGAGGATCTTTTTGCCGATGCTTCTCGCGTCACCGTCCATCTCGTAGACGATCGGCACGCCCGTGGCGAGGTTGAGTTCGAGTACCTGTTCGCGACTGAGTTGTTCGATGTGCATGACGATCGCGCGCAAACTGTTGCCGTGCGCCGCGACCAGCACGTTACGCCCAGCTTTCAGGTCCGGTTCTATGTGGTTCTCGTAGAAGGGAATCGCGCGCGCCGCCGTATCCGCCAGGCTCTCGCCGCCCGGAGGTGGGATAGCGTAACTCCGCCGCCACAGATGGACCTGTTCTGCGCCGAACTTGGCCGCTGTATCCGCCTTGTTCAGCCCTTGTAGGTCGCCATAGTGGCGCTCATTGAGCGCCGCGTCGCGCGTCGCCACGATGCCGCTCTGCCCGGTCGCATCGAGCACCAAGCGCAGAGTCTCGGTGGCACGCTGCAGCAGCGAGGTGTAAATCCGATCGAAGTGGACATCCCGCAGCCTTTCCCCAGCCGCACGCGCTTCGGCGATTCCCTTCTCGGTGAGCGGTACGTCGACCCAGCCGGTGAACCGGTTCTCCCGATTCCACTGCGATTCGCCGTGCCGCAGCAGTACGAGCAGCGCCATTCACGATCCTCCTTCGCTGCCGATGACGAGCCGAAGCAGGCCCGCTCAGTCTTCCGAAAACAACGAGTCGCCAAACTCGTTCGGTTCGAACGGACCGGGCGTCGGCTCCTCGGAATCTACGCGCGTTTGAATCCCCCCGAATTGCCGGCCGCTGAGACGCAAGCACGACTCGACCCAGGTGACGTCGGTGTCGAGGCTCTTGGCCATCCTGACGGGGTCGCGGTGCATGCCGCGCGAGATTCGCCGGTTCAGCTCAGCGACGACTTGGACGCAGGGCACTCGCTCGTCCGCCGCATTCGTAGGAGCCGCGCCCAGAAGGATCGTCGCAGCGAACGAACCCAAAATCGCCACCCGCAGCAGGAATTGCATCATTCCGGTTGATAGCAGCCGCGTCACGCAAACCCAAGGCGTCTCATCGATACGCGGTCGCCGCTTTCAAGATGGCCGTCGAGCATACAATTGGACAACGACCGCAGGCGGTGCGGCAGCTGCCTGCCACGGGTCACTTTCGCATCTTCCCCAGCGCTCGCTCGCAGCCCGACGCATTCTCAGCCTGGCAAGGCGGAAAGCAGGTGGCAGTTCCGCCGGAATGGCCGGGTGCCGATCGATCGCCTCGAAACCCACTTCCTGGCACACCGCGGCAATGGCGGCGCACTCTTGCGAATCCGGTGGCGCCTGGAGTTGCAGCGCCAGCTGCCCGGCCGGGCGCAGCGCGCGGAACGCTTCCGCCAGCGCGATGCGAATGTCGCCCGGCGGGGGGCCGACGAACCAAACATGCGTGAAGCTACCCCCACGCACGGGCAGCTCGAGCGGATTGCCGCAAAGAATAGCGACGCGGTCACGCGCATGCGCGCGCTCGTTGAGAAGGCTTGCGGTCAATCGCGAGTCGAATTCGGAACCCAAATCGACGATGTGGCACCCGAGGCGCGACGCCAGCCAACGAGCTTCACCGCCGCAGCCACCACCGAGGAGCAGGACGAGTTCATACTTGCGGAAGATTCCGGGCCGACTGAGCGATTCGAGCACGCTCGGCGAGAAAGCAAGTCCGCTGTCGAGACCAAAGAACGGCGCTCCTTTCGGTGCCGGCAGCGAGCCGCGCAATTCGCGACTCACCTGAGCCACGAGAGCAGCCAAGGCCGTGCCGTCGGGTCCCGCCGGAGCCGTCATTCACCCGTGTGGTCGAATAGATACCGATGCATGAGCCGGAGACCTTCGACGCTGTGCACGTCGCCGGCGAAGTTCGGGACCTCGACGACACAGATTTCGTCGCCCAAGCCGGCGCGGAACGCGGCAATGCGATTCGAATCGCCCCGCCCGAGATGCTCATACCGGCGAAAGTTGGCGGTCAACCGGGTCGCGCCGGCGGGATCTACCCCCGCGGCGATGAGTTGCGCCTCCAGCTCCGGGCAAACGATGTCGCTTTGGCTCCGGCCGGGCCGATTGTGGTGCACGCGGTTGAACACGACGGCTTGGAGCGACATGCCCAGTTCCTCGACCTTGGCGCGAAAGAAGCGCGCCTCCTGCAAAACTTGCTCCTCCGGAGTCGCGACGAGCAGGAAGGCCGTGTCGCTCGACCGCAGCAGCTCGTAGACGCGGTGGACGCGCTCCTCGAAGCCGTCGAAAAGCGTACTCATCGAGGTGAAGAACTCGGAGATCTCGACGAGCGCAGTAACGCCGGTCGCTTCCTCCAGCCGGCGAAACAGCATGCCGGCAGTACGGTTCAGGATTCGCATGGTCGACCACCCGGCGGCGACATACGGCTTGACGAACCACTTGATGACACCGCGGTCGAGAAAGTCGGCGAGGCGTTGCGGCGCTTCGAGGAAATCGAGCGCGTGGCGCGTCGGCGGCGTGTCGATGACGATCAAATCGTAGCGCTCGCTCTCATAGAGATCGCAGAGTTGCTCGATCGCCATATACTCCTGTGATCCTGCAAAAGTTTGCGACAGGTTCTCGTAGAAACGATTCTTCAGGATTCGCTCGCGTGCTTCCGGGCTCGGCGCGTGGCGTTCGACCAACTGGTCCCAAGCGCCCTTCTGATCGAGCATCATCGCGCTGAGGCTCGACGCGGCGAGATCCGGGTGGTCCACAGGCACCGGTTCGCCGCCGAGTTCGCGGATCCCGAGCGAGTTCGCCAAGCGCTTTGCGGGATCGATCGTCATCACGACGGTCCGCAGTCCCCGCAGCGCCGCACGCACCGCCACCGACGCGGCAGTCGTCGTCTTGCCGACGCCACCGCTGCCGGCGCATATGAGCACGCGGTGGCTGTCCAAGATCTCGTCGAGATCAGCCACGCTGCGTCTCCTTCGGAATCGCCTGCAACCCCGCGCGGATGCCGTCGGCGACGGCAGCGAGTTCGGCTGCGGCGAATTCCTCGGTGAACGAAAACGGGATCTCGATGCGCGGCAGGTCGATACGTTCCTCCATGCGAGCAAGGTAGTGGCGATTGATCTCGCTCCAACCGATTTCCTCGCGCGCGCGATCGAGTGCATCGGCGAGGCACGGGTCGACGGCCGCGCCGCTCGCAGCGATCGCTTCCGCGAGTGTGGCCGCATCGAGCGCGGCAGGGCCGCCTGGATGTACCCGATTGACGAACAGGTAGCCGAGCGGCATCTGCAACGAGTCACGGATCCGGTCGTACATTTCCGCGGTCTCGTTGAAAGGCATCTCCTCGGCGGTGGCGACGAGATTGACCGCGCAGCGTTCCGGATCACTCAACAGGTCGAGCAGCCGTCGGCTTTCGCTGCCGACCAGGCCGGCCCTGAACACATCGTGTGCCGCCTTCGGCATCCCGAGGTACTGGAGACCGTGCCCGGTCGCGGGTGCGTCGAGAATGACGATGTCCCACAGTGGCTCGCCCGTGTCGGGATCGATCCGGTCCGCTTCGTACCAGATCTTGCCGATCGTCATCAGCTCCTTGAGGCCTGGCGCGGCAGCGACAAAGTAACGGTAGATCTGGCTATTGAAGACCGCGCGCAGGAGGCGCTTCACCGGGATGATGATCTGCAGGTACTCCTCGAGCGCGGCTGGGCCTTCGATCGACATCACCGCGAGATTCGGCCCGACGTGCCGGGCCGCTCCGAGTTCCGCGGACTCGACGCCGAACAGTGCCGCCGCCCTGCCGGCGCCGTCGACTTCGGCGACGAGGGTCCGGCGCCCATACTGCGCGGCAAGCGACGCCAGGGCGCACGCCACGGTCGTCTTGCCGACGCCGCCCTTGCCGACCACGACCAGCAGTTGCTTATCGAACAGCGACGGAATCGCGTCCGCTGCCGCGGGCGTCACGCTTGCGTCTCCGGCGTCTTGGGGACGCGACGAAAGGCGAGGCAGACGTTCGCGCCGCCGAAGCCGAAGGAGTTCGATAAAGCCACGTCGAGTTGCATCGCGCGCGCCTGGTTGGGCACGTAATCGAGGTCGCATTCGGGATCGGGCGTATCGAGGTTGATCGTCGGCGGCACAACGCCACGCCCGAGAGCGAGAATGGTGAACACCGCTTCGATGCCGCCGGCGGCGCCGAGCGCGTGTCCGGTCATCGACTTCGTCGAACTCACGACCAGCCGCCGCGCATGATCGCCGAACAGGCGTTTGATCGCTTGCGTCTCGTTGGCATCGTTGTGCTCCGTCGCCGTTCCGTGGGCGTTGATGTAATCGACGGAATCGATCTGAACTCCAGCTTCGTCGAGCGCGAGCGCCATGCAAGCGGCAGCCCCGCGCCCGTCGGGTGTCGGCGCGGTGATGTGATACGCATCGCAATTCGCCCCGTAGCCGATCAGCTCCGCATGGACCACCGCGCCGCGGCGCAGCGCCTGCTCGAACGATTCGAGCACGATCACACCGGCGCCTTCACCGACGACGAAGCCTGTGCGCTCGCGATCGAAAGGGCGGCTCGCGCGCTGCGGTTCAGCGTTGCGCGTGGACAGGGCGCGCATCGCCGCGAAGCCAGCAATCGTCAGAGCAGTGACCCCCGCCTCCGCCCCACCAGCCACCATCGCGTCTTGGAGGCCGAAGCGGATCAGGCGAAAGGCTTCACCGATCGCATGGCCAGCCGAGGCACAGGCGCTCGAGGTACTGTAGTTGACACCGGTGAAGCCGTGGCGAATGGCAATCTGACCGGGCGCCATGTTGGCGATGAGCCTGGGAATGAGAAAGGGGGAAACCTTCTTCATGCCGCCTTCGAGAAAGGCGGCGATCGAACGTTCCATCGTGGCGATGCCGCCCATACCAGCGCCGATGATGACGCCGACGCGGGAACTGTCGTAGCCCGCAGCTTCGAGTCTGGCCTGGCGCACGGCTTCGTCGGCAGCGGCGATGGCGAACTGGCAGAAACGGTCGCTCTTCTTGACGTCCTTCTTGCCCAGCAGCGGTTCGGCGTCGAAGCCGCGCACCTCGCCGGCGATGCGAACCGGAAGGGCGGAGGGGTCGAAATGTGAAATCGCGGCGATGCCGGAGCGACCGGCGACGGCCGCCTGCCAGTTGGACTCGACTTCGTTCCCCAGGGGGGAAACCAGCCCGAGGCCGGTGATCGCGACGCGGCGGTCGTTGGCCATTCGGGACTACGTAGACGAGGCAGAGGAAAGCCGCAAGAAATCGATGGGGGAGCTGCGCCCGAGAAATGAAAAGGGGGACCCACCAGCGTGGGTCCCCCTCTCGATGCGAACGTTCCGCTTGGCTACGCGCGTCGACGGCGCAGAACCAACAGACCGAGGGCCGGGATCAGAACCAGCCAGCCGCGGCTGTTGGTCGAGCCTTGGGCCGAGATGTGGCAGCCGTCGTCATGGCCTTCGCCGAACGGCACGCCCGCCTGGGTCGCCGTCGCCGTTGCGGTCGCGGGAGCCCGTGTCGGCGTATTCACGACCGGAGTGACCGGCGTGTTGGTCGCCGTCGGGGGCACCGGCGTGTTGGTCGCCGTCGGGGGCACCGAAGTGTTGGTCGCCGTCGGTGGCACCGGGGTCGGCGTGTTGACGACGACGAGACCCGTGTTGGTCGGCGTCGGCGTATTCGCGCCAGCGACCGCGATCGAGCCATTCGCGCCACTTGCATCGAGGCGCATCCCGAACGGATCGGAGGCGACGATGTTGGTGTTGCTGAGTTGCACGGGCAGCCCCCCTGGGTTCAGCACATCGAACTCGCAGGTGTAGAGGACCGTACCGCTCGGAATCGAGTTGTTGTTCGGAACAGCCGTGGCCGCGAGGATGCCGCGGAAGCGGCTGATATTGGCGGGCTGGCCGTCGCAACCGGGCGCTGCCGGGCTGGTGCCGCAATTCACCAGGTTGCGGCTCAGCGTCTTACAAGGCTCCGTGATGTTCTCCGGATCCTCTTCGCAGTTCGCGAGACGGTCGCCGATGGCAGCATTGATCGCGCAACGCGAGGCCGCGGTCAGATTGACGACCGAGCTATCGAAGAGGATGTCGTTCTGGGCACCACCGACGTTGTCGCCAAGCAGGACGATATCGACGAAAGCTTTGCCTTCAGCGGCGAAGGCATTGCTCACATTCACACGCACGCCGGTGATCACTTCGGTCGGGGTCGGCGTCGGGCCGACTCCCTGCGTCGGCGTCGGGCCGACTCCACCGCCGATTGCTCCATCGGTGCCCGTGGCGTCGAGGCGCACACCGAACGGGTCGGAAGCGACGACGTTCGAATTGGTGAGCGAGGCCGGCAGCGCTCCTGCGTTGATGACGTCGAACTCGCAGGTATAGAGCACCGAGCCGTCGGGAATGGCGTTGTTGTTGGGCACTGCGGTTGCCGCGACGATGCCGCGGAAGCGACTGATCGTGCCGGCTTGGCCGTCACAGCCTGGGGCAGCCGGGCTGTCGCCGCAGTTGACCAGGTTGCGGCTCAGCGTCTTGCAAGCCTCGGTGATGTTTTCCGGATCTTCCTCGCAGTTAGCGAGGCGGTCACCGACGGCCGGGTTGATCGTACAGCGCGACTGTCCAGCCAAGTTGACAATCGTACTGTCGAACAAGATATCGTTCTGCATGCCGCCAACGTTGCCCCCTTCGGAGCGCAGGATCACCTGCACGCTGGCCTTACCTTCAACCACTTCGCCCGCCGACAGTTCGATGTTGACGGCAAATGCCGGCGCCGCGAACAACGTCACCAGCGCAGCCATTCCACCAAGCGTCCACTTTCGCATCATTGAGCCTCCTGTTCGCATCGCTATGCCTTAATCCGCCGCCGACATCAGCCGCACGGCAACCCACCCAAAATTGGTTGTTACTCTAAGATTGATCTCACGGAACAGCGCCGAGATCAACCGGGACAGCCGTTTAATGCGTTATTCACCGCCGTGACGATCTCATCAACCGTAACCTGGCCATCGCCGTTACTGTCACCCGCCAGGCAGTTCTCCACGTCTTGGCTGCCGAGCCCGATATTCACCATCGTGATGATCTCGTCGACCGTCACATCGCCGCCACGGTCGCAATCGCCGGTACACAGATTGCCAGCCTCGACGGTGATCGTGCCGTCCGCAACGGTCACCTGGCTGCGTGCGTTGGTCGCCGTGCACGGCGGCCTCCCAGGTTGCGGCACGCACGTCTGGTCGACAGCTTCGGTGTCGCCGAGCGACAGGAAGGCGCGGAACTGCGCCTTGTCAGCGTTGGCGACTTGATTGACCACGTGCAGTGGAATGATGGCCCCGACTTCCGCGCTTGCGCCCACCGCGAAGCGCACCGAGAACAAATTAGCGGAGGGCAGCGCGGGAATGACGACTGGACCAGTGCCTGGCTCGGGCAAGGGGTCCGGGCCGAAAATGGCGATGTTCAGAAAGTCGTCGGGGACGATACCGCTACCCGACTCGGGGCAAAGACAATGCGTTCGGCCATCGTCGCAGCGGTAGTTCTCCAGCACGAGCTTGAAACCGTCGAGGTTCGTGGTCGGCGCGACCGCCGCAGGCAGCGTCGGGTCGTCACCTGGTGCGCATCCGTCGAGCGACAGTACGCCACCGCCCGTCCCCGGCGCTTCGAGGGTGAACGCCAGCGCGGCGACCGCGTCGGGGCCTCCCGGTTGACCGTCCGACGTCGGCGCCTGATCGAAGCGCACGCTCACCGACGCACTTCCGCCCTGGGCACCGGTGCTGCTGCCCACGGTCAGGGTGGCGCAGTTCGATACGCACGGCGCCACCTGTGCCCCGGCGTCTCCGGGAGCGGCCGCGAGTGCCGCCAAAGGCAGCGCCGCCAGCGTCCAAAACAATCGTCTCATACCCGAACTCGGCATCAATTTCATTTGTGATCGGCTCATCATCCACATCCGCTCAGAGCGTTGTTCACCGCCGTGAGAATCTCGTCAACTGTCACTTCGCCATCCGCGTTGGAATCGCCCGCCGCGCAGGTACCTACCGAAAGACTGCCGAGCGCGATGTTCACCATCGTCAGAATCTCGTCCACCGTCACCGCGCCATCGCCACTGCAATCGCCGACGCAAACCCCTCCCGGCGAGGTCGGCGTCGGGGTGGGCAGCGGCGGTGTCGGGGTCGGCGTCGCCCCGCCACCAGTCTCGTTCAATAGCACAGAAACCGTGCCATCGTCGTTGTTGGCCGCCAGCAGATCGGCGCGTCCGTCGGCGTTGACGTCGGCCGCGATCAAACCGCGCGGCCCGGCACCGACCTCGAACCCGATCGGTGCGGGCTCGAGCGAACCGTCACCGGCCCCCAGGAAGACGTTGACGGTGTCGTCGAAGAAGGCAGCGACGGCCACATCCAGCGACCCGTCGCCGTCGAAGTCGGCGAGCGTCAGCGCCTCGGGAAAGCTCCCGGCGCTGTAGTCGTCGCCCTGCGCGAAGGTGAAATCGCCGTTGCCGACCAGCACCGAGATGCTGTCGCCTTCGTCGTTGACGACGACGAGATCGCCATTGCCATCGCCGTCGAGATCGCCGACTTCGACGGCGACCGGAAAGAAGAAGGTATCCGACTCGATTTCGGGAAGGATGTCGAAAACACCTCCGCCCAACCCTTCGAGGATCAGAATCGAGCCAGAGCCTTCGATGCCACCGGTCGTCAAGGTGACGACCAAGTCTTGGATGCCATCATTGTCGAGGTCGGCCACCGTCATCCCGAGCGGTTCGCCGATGACGCCGAGCGCTTGGGCGTTCGAGAACGTGCCGTCGCCATTTCCGAATTGGATCGTGATCGTCTCGTCGAGGTTGTCTGCGGTGGCCACGTCGACCTCACCGTCGCCGTCGAAATCGCCAACGACCACCGCCTCGGGCGCCAAACCCACCGGACTCGTCAGCGGTGCTCCGAACGTGCCGTCCCCTTGGTTCAGCAGAACGGCGATGTCGTCGTCGAGCTCGTTGGCAACGACGACATCGACGTTGCCGTCACGGTTGAAATCCGCGAGCGCGATGGCAATCGGACCCGCCCCCACCGGGTACAGCACCGGCGCAGCGAAAAACCCGGTCGAATCCCCCAAGAGGACGGCGACCGAGTCGTCGTCATTGTTGGCGACGACCACGTCGCGATGACCGTCGCCGTTGACGTCACCTGCCGCCAGGGCGAACGCACCGAAGCCCGCTTCGAAGTCGCCTTCGACGCGGACGAACGATACATCCTGGGCCGAAACCGCAAGCGGCCAGCCGACGATGCAGCAGATTGCGAACCAAGTTGCCGCGCGGGTCATTCGCAGCGCCGATCCAATCGGGCTCGTCCGTGCCCGGCGAGCCGGAGCATGGAATCTACTTGGGCCGTCGTCATGCATCCTGTGACTTGAAATTTTCAATTTTATTGCCGGTGAATCCTCTCGGAAGTAACTGCATATTGTTTGAGGCATGCAATGTTGTCAAGGGTGTTTCGCCGCACCTCGACGATCCGGCTTGCTCGCGAGGCGACAACGCTGGTAGGAGTCGCGGCAGATGGAAAACGCGGCCGCCAAGCAGACCAAGGGACCGACCATTTTCGCCCTGCGGTGCTTGTCTCCGAATTGTAACACCCTTCTCGCGTACGAAGTCGACAAGGACAACTTCCTCTACATCGATCTTTCATGGACGGCGCGGCACGCCGACGCGATGGACTTTCTCCCCTGCCCCGGCTGCGGCGGCAAGAACGTTCTCGAGTCGGCCACCGACGCAAAGGGCGCGCGGCGGCCGCGGGTGACCCGATTTGTCCTTTGACGCCGGGCCAGCGCATCGAGGCGAGTAAACGTGGCGATTCTTCTGCGCATTACCGCAGGCGTCAGCGTGGCATGGGCTGTGTTGCTCCTGGCCTTCCCGGCGCAACTCACCGCGACGCCGCCCGACGCATTGACCCTGACTCTGGTGTACTCGCTCGCGGCTGGACACCTCGGGCTGGCTGCGACGTTCGCGTGGGCGGCACGCCAACCGGCAGCCAACATCGCCCTCGTAGCGATCGCCATCGCATTTGTCGCGGCGCGCGTGATCATCGACCTCGTCGGTCTCCTCGGCACACTACCGCCACGGCCCGCCGTTTTCTTCCTCTTCGACCTCATGGTCGGCTTCGCCCTGCTCGTCGGTTTGCTCGAAGCGCTGCCGCGCATGGTGAGCGCAGCGCGAGCGGATCGCGCACGTACGGTGGCGCAGGGTTCTTCCCCACAGGCCTCACGGGCCTCACCGGCCTCACGGGATTGATCCGGAGCCTGCAGCACGGCACGGCGCCGTGCCGCAGGTGTTGCTATTCGCTGGCCGCGCCACTAAGTTTTTCCAAAGCGCCGCAGCAATGAAGGAGTGTTCAGGGTGAAGCAATCCGGTTCGTCAAACCTTGCCGTAGCCGCCGTAGTGGGCTTGGCCGCGGTCATCGTCGTCGGTGTTTTCTTCTTCAGGTCGGAGCCAGAGCCGCCGGCATCCCCGGTAAGCGTACCAGGGGGAGTCGCCCCCGCCGACGGCTTCGGACAAGCACGAGCACCGGGGTTCGGCAACGTCGGGCGCGACGCGAACGCCGGCGGCGACGCTGCGGTTCCCGGCGACGGATCGGTCGCCGTTCGCAAGGACGTCGAGGCCGAATCGATGCGTCCCCGCCAGGCCGACCAGGCACGGCGCGCCCAAGCAGACGCGCTCGACGACGACCCCGAGGATGTTCCAAGCTTGCGGCGCGTCGCGCTCGAGGATCCCGATCCGGAGCGACGCCTCGCTGCGGTGACTCTGCTGGGAATTTCCGAGAACCCCGCGGCGATTCCCGTGTTGGCAGAGGTACTGACCGACGAAGACGAGGACGTCCGGATGGAAGCTGTCCTTTCGCTCGCCGATTTCACCGACGACGCGCCGGTCGACGCACTCTCGCAGGCGCTCAGCGACCCCTCGCCGGAGATCCGCTACGAGGCGCTCGACGTTCTCTCCGACATCGAGACGCGCGAAGCCAAGGCGGCCGTCGAGAAGGCTCTCGACGACCCCGACGAGGATGTACGCGAATTGGCCGAGATCATCCTCGAGATGTGGGAAGACGAAGAGTTCTGAGCGCCCGCGCTACCCTTCGCCTACCCTCCGATCGGGTTCAGAACAATCCGCTGCGCCCTACCCGCTGCGGCGTTCGTGCCGGGATGACGGCGACGATTCGGCCCCCCATCTCGACGATCAACTCGCCCACGATCGCATCGCGCTCGATCGGCGCGATGATCCGCAACGGCAGTTGGTAGCGCAGCGCCGGCCCTTCCGTCGGTGGCGCGTTGCGCTTCTGGAAATACGAAAACGACCGTGTCGCCACCGGCGCGATGTGCTCGACCGTTCCTCCGTCGACCTCGATCGACACCTTCAACGTCTCGCCCTCACGCACGAGTTCGACGCTCGCGAACGAACGAAAGCCATCCTCGATCAGCTTCGCGGCGCGCTCGTAGCAACGCTCGAGCGGAGCCTCGCCGCCAACCACCGCAACCACCCGCGAGCCGCGGCGCTTGGCGGTCGCCATGATGTTGCAATTCGAACCGGATCGCGCCACCTGCAGCCCGTCGACACCGACGATCGTACCGACTAGCGAATTGGTGTTGCGCAACACCACCGGCCCGTCGGCGAAGGGAATCCCCGGCAGCGACGACCAGCGCACCGTCTCCGGATGGGCGAGCAAAGCACGCACCAGGCGCGCCGCGTCACGCGGGGTCGTCGATCCCATGTCCTCGCCACGTGCGGTCGTCAGCGGCGGCGGACGCGTCGCTTTCATCCCCAACAAGCCGGCGCGCCGCTTCATCATCTCGAAACAGGTGGCGAGCGATCCGCAAATTCCCTCGGCAAGCGCCAACGTCGCATCGGGCGCGCCCGCCACCAGGATCGCGCGCAACAACTCGCCGAGCGGATAGGTGCGCTGCGGGTCGAGCCGCAGCAATCCCGACTCGAGTGCCGCGACCTCGGTACTGATCGTCACCGGATCGTCGATGTCGAATAGGTCGAGGTGCACCTGCTCCAGCGTCAACAACGCGACCAACAGTCGCGCCGTTCCGGCCGCCGGCATCTCGCGATCGGCGAGGTTCTCTTCGAGCACCGTGCCGCCCTGGGCGTCGACGAGGATGTAGGCCAACTCCGTCTCGGCATCGCTCGCGTTGGCGCGCCCCGCACCCGCGGCCAGCGTCAGCGCCACGACAAGGATCAAGAGCAGGCAGAGAGTGCGTTTGGACTGGGGCATGACGAGCGACGCAACCGCGCGATCGGCCGCGCGCGTCAGCACGCGGCGCCGCACCGGTGGTCCCAGTCGGCGCGCAGGATCGAATACGTGACACGTTCGACGTGGCGCCCATGCGCGTCAACCATGTTCATCCGGCAGCGCTCCATCGCCATTCCCAACTTCTCCATCGTCCGATAGGAACGCCGGTTACCCGGCTCACACGAAGCGCGGATCCGACGCAAGCGCAATTCATCGAACCCGTAGCGCAGGATCAACGACCCCGCCTCGACATTCAGCCCCCGGCCCCAATACGCCCGCGCCAAGGTGTAGCCGATCTCGCCGAGCCCCCACAAACGACTGACGATGCGAATGTCGACGACGCCGATGACCTTCTGCTCGGCGACAAACTCGACGGCGAACGTGCTCGGCCCCCAGTCGCTCGCGAGCGCGCGTTGGATGTACGCCATCGAATCGAACGGCGTCCGGTGCGGCTCCCAACCTGCCGCCCGGGTCACCACCGGATCGGAGGCGTAATTGAACACATCGTTCGTGTCTTCGGGCCGGAATCGGCGGAGCAGCAATCGCGTCCCGCGCAACATCGTCGTGCTCGAGTCACCCCTGCGCCCTAGAAGTATTCCTCGACCGCGAGGTACTCCGCGACGAGAACGGCTCCCTTCGCCGCACCCATCTTGGTGTTGTGCGAGACGAGCACGTACTTCATGCCGTTCTCCAATGCATGATCGGGGCGGACGCGCCCGACGCTGGTGGTCATGCCACCGTCGGCGTCGCGATCGAGTCGTGGCTGCGGCCGGAACGGGTCGTCGTGGACCGTGATCAGTCGCTGCGGCGCGGACGGCAACCCCTTCGCGATGAACTCCTGGCCGAACTCCGCGAACGCCTGGCAGACGTCATCGACCGACGCCGGCTTGTCCATCGACACGGAAACCGCCTCGGTATGCCCCTCGATGACCGCGGCGCGTGTGCAAGTGGCACTCACCGGAAACTCCGCCGGCACGAAGACACCGTCCCGCAATCCGCCGAGGATCTTCAGCGTCTCCTTCGCGACCTTCTCCTCCTCGCCCGGAATGTACGGGATGATGTTGTCGAGAATGTCGAGGCCGACCACTCCCGGGGAACGTCCGGCGCCGGAGATGCCCTGCATCGAAGTCATCAGCACGCGGCGCAAGCCGAAGCGGTCGAGAATCGGCCGCAGGGTCATGACCATGCCCATCGTGGTGCAGTTCGGCAGCGGCACGACGAAACCGCCCCAGCCGCGCTTGCGGCGCTGGTGGGTGATCTGCGCCGCGTGGCTGTCGTTGACGCCGGGCACCATGATCGGCACGTCGTCCTCGTAGCGAAACGCCGAGGCCGTGCTGATTACGGCCGCCGACGCGGCGAAGCGCGGCTCGAGTTCGCGCGCAGGCTCGGAATCGACCGCACTGAAGACGACGTCGATCCCGCGTACGTCGAGTTCCGCGGCATTCTCGACCTGGAGTTCGAGCACGTCCGGCGGCGGTTCCTCGCTACACCACCAACGACGCGCGCCGGTCTTGGGATCGCGAATCGCATCTCGATACGTCTTGCCCGCCGATCGCGCCGATGCCGCGAGCTTGACGACTTCGAACCAGGGATGAGCGGCGAGCGCAGCGAGAAACTGCTGCCCCGCGATCCCAGTTGCTCCCACCACCGCTACTTTCTTCTTCATCTGAAATATCCTCGAACGCCCATATACTCGCGAGGCGATCGCGGTTGTCAACTCGGGCCCGCCGGCGATCGACGAACGTGGCGAACGCCCGAGCGACGAACGTCGCCGTCGTTTGACAGTCGCATCCCAACTCTTTAAGAGAAGCGCCTCGCACGACCGTGGCGGCGCCTCGCGCACACCGCGAATTCGCCAGGCGTCGCTAATAGGGAAGCACTACGAAACTCGAGCCCAAAGAGCGGCGATCAACGCGGACGACTGGCCGCCGAGCCGCGCAGATCCTCGACCTGACGGCCGCACAGATCCGCCACGCTCTCGGGCCCCGCCTGCGTGGCCGCGGCGAGATTCGCGTGCAACGTCGTCACCCGGCAACCTTCACCATCAGCCACTCCTACACCAGCGAGTGTGACGGCCGTGACATCGCGCTGCCCATCGCCCAGTTGCGTGCCGTCGACGGCATCCTCTACCTCTACTGGCGCCGCGGCCGCAGCCGCTGGGCTCCGTACTTGATGGCCGAGGACGCCCCACCCTTCGCCGGCACACTCAGACTGTGCCTGGCCGAGATCGATGCCGATCGCTGGGGTTGTTTTTGGAATTGACGCCCGCCGCGTTGCGAAGCAGGGCAAACCTTTCGCGCTGAAATCGCCGCCGCCAGGCGCTCAATCTCCGGCAGTCGCTCCACGGCGGCATTCACGGCAGATGCCGTAGAGTTCCATCTTGTGGCCGCACAGCTCGAAGCCGAGCCGCCGCGCCACCTGGTGCTGCAAAACCTCGATCTGATCCTCTTCGAACTCGACGATCTTGCCACAGCCCTCGCAGATCAGGTGGTCGTGGTGCGCGTCGTCGGCGCGCTCGTAGCGCGCCTCGCCATCGCGGAAATGACGCTCGATCGCCAATCCGCATTCGGTGAGCAGTTTCATCGTGCGGTACACGGTCGCGTAGCCGATCCGCGCGTTGACCAGCTTGACCGCGTTGTAGAGTTCCTCGACGCTGATGTGCTGGTCGCTCGCGAAGAACACGCGCGCTATCGCGTCGCGCTGCGACGTCGACTTCAGCGCCGACTTGCGCAGGTGTTGCTTGAAGATCTCGAACCGGTCGTCGGCGGAGGCGCCCTTGTGCCGAGCCATCGAGTCGTCCGCGCAGCCTTATGCCTGCCCGTGCAGCAGCTGTCTCACATCGGGGGAAACGTAGACCTCGTCGAGCGGCTTGTCGGCGAGTTCGTCGACGAGGACGTCGATCTGCTGTGCGCTCGACAGACTGCGATCGAGGAAAATGACGTTGGCCTCGTGAATCCGGCAACTGCCACTGCGAACCCGGTATCCCACTTCACGCAAGAGCTTCTCCTGGCGTACTTCGAACCCGAGTGCCGCGGCGACCTTCTTCAGCTCTTCGAGGAGCGATTCCTCGCGCGGATCGAGCCGCGGCTTTCTTTTCGCAAGAAAAGGCACGCCTCGTTCTTAAACGAGCGACCCCAGCTTGTAAATCCTCGCTCGGAGCGCCGCGAACGCCGCAAGCGCTTGGACCGCCGATTCTCGGAGTGCTACAAGCGTCTTGCTGATGATCAAGACAATACTCCTGGGTTTGGACGGTTCCGAGCAGGCCGGCGTGGCCGAACGCTACGCGTTCTGGCTCGCCAAGCGGCTCGATGCCGCTCTCATGGGACTCCACGTCGTCGACATCATTTCGATCGAGGGGTCGTTCCTCCACGACGTCTCGGGGTCGCTCGGCTTCGAACCGTACCTCGACTTCTCCTCGAAGATGCGCGAGGCGCTGCACGAACGAGGCAAGGCCTTGTTGGATGAGTTCGCAACCCGGGCGGCGAACGCCGGCGTCCGCAACGATACCGTCCTCGCCGTGGGCGTCGTCGGCAATGAGATCGCCGAGCGCAGTAAGACGGCAGACCTCGTCGCCATCGGCCATCGTGGCGTCAACGAACGCTTCACCACCGGCCTCCTCGGCAGCACCACCGAAAGCGTGACCCGCAAGTGCTCGACCCCGGTGCTGGTCGCGCCGACTTCGTTCTGCGAGCCGTCGTCGGCACTGCTCGCCTACGACGGCAGCCAGCGCGCCGCGGCGGCGATGCAGAACGCCGCGGAGTGGTGCGCCTCGCTCGCGATCCCGCTGACCGTCCTGAGCGTCGCGGACAGCGACGAAGCCGGCGAACGAACGATCGCCGGGGCCCGCACCTATCTGGCGTCGTACGAGGTCGAAGCCCACTTTCTCGTGCGCACCGGCCCCGCGCCGGAGACCATCGTCGATGTCCTCGAGAGCAGCGCCTGCGACCTGCTGTTCATCGGCGCCTACGGGCAGGCAAGGCTGCTCGAGCTGGTGCTCGGCAGCACGACCGAATTCGTGTTGCGCAACGCCTCCTGTCCCGTGATCCTGACGCGCTGACGACCGCCAGAACTGCGCTTGCGTCGATCGCGCCAACGCGATTGCGGCGCCACCCGCGCAACCGCCCGAACGGATCAGTCCGTCGCCCCCGATGTCCGCTGCGCGGCGTCGATGAACCTCCGAATCTTGTCGAAATCACGGATCCCGTCGGCTCCCTCGACGCCCGTGTGCACGTCGACCGCCCAGGGGCGCACGAGTTCGATCGCGTGCCGCACGTTCTCCGGGGTGAGTCCACCGGCGAGAATGACCGGCCTTTGCACCGCGGCGACGATGCGCCGGCTGATCTCCCAATCGTGCACCATTCCCGTTGCACCGCGGTGCCCCGTCGCCGGATCGAAGGTATCGAGGATGATCGCGTCGGCACGGCGCTGCACCATCCGGGCGCGCTCGATGGCATCCTCGCCGGTGACCATGATCGCGCGGATGATCTTCAGATGAGGCAGTGCGGCACGAATCAGATCCGTCTGCCGGTCGACGAACTCGCCATGGAGCTGCAGCACGCCTGCGCCGAGACTGCGGCACAGGTCGATCGCCGCACGCGCGTCTTCGACGTAGGTGATGACCACCGCGCTGACGAAGGGCGGCAGTGCGGCGATGATCGCGCGGGCCTTGGGCTCAGTGAGCCCGTCGTGCACACCGCTCGGCAGGCGCAGCGTCAGTCCGATCGCGTCGCCACCGCAAGCAGCGATGAACGCTGCCTCGTCGAGACTCGATACTCCGGCAATCTGCACCCGGGTGCGGTGGACGGCAGTCAACTTCGGTTCTCCCTCGGCGCCGTGAATGTCGCCGCTCCGGTCGGCCGAGTCAATTCCGCGCAGCAGTTCCACGAGCGACGATACGCCCGCTGGCGTCGCACTTGACTGCGCCGCACGCAAGCGTCAGCGTTGCCCGCGCGCGACTCGACTGCGCCGGAATTGGAGCATGATGGAGATCTACATCGACGGCGAGTGGTTCGGTCGCAACGAGGCCAAAGTGTCGGTCTTCGACCACGGCCTTCTCTACGGCGACGGGGTCTTCGAAGGCATTCGCGTCTACCGGCGCCGGATCTTTCGCCTCGCCCAACACCTCGAGCGTCTCTACGCGTCCGCCCGCGCGATCGCGCTGACCATCCCGCAGTCCAGCGCCGAGCTGACCGCTGTCGTGCAGGAAGCCGTGCGCCGCAACCGCAAGGAGGACAGCTACATTCGCCTGATCGTCACCCGCGGCGTCGGCACCCTGGGTATCGATCCGGCCAGTTGCCTGCAGCCGACGGTGATCGTCATCGTCACCGACGTCAACGTCTTTCCCGCAGACCTCTACGCCGCCGGCATCCGCGTCGTCACCTCCGCTACCAGGCAGGTCGCCCCCGACGTGTTCGACGCGCGGATCAAATCGCTCAACTACCTGAAGAACGTCCTTGCCAAGATCGATGCGCACAACGCCGGCGCGCACGAAGCGATCATGCTCAACTCGGAAGGCTACGTCGCGGAGTGCACCGCCGACAACATCTTCATCGTCCGCAACGGCCGCCTCCTCACCCCTCCGCCGCAAGACGGCGGCCTCGAGGGGATCACCCGCTCCGCAGTTCTCGAGGTCGCCGGGCGCTGCGGCATCGCAGCGTGCGAATCGCGCCTCGGTCGCTACGACGTCTTCACCGCCGACGAGTGCTTCGTCACGGGTACCGGGGCGGAAATCATGCACGTGCGCCAGGTCGACGGACGAACCGTCGGCGACGGCGCTACCGGGCCGGTCACCCGCACGATCCGCGCTTGCTTCCACGAGCTCGTGCGTAGCGAGGGCGAACCTCTCTGGGCGGATTGAGCTGGCCCATTCTCGCGACCAGATTTGCTCGCGACCAGATTTGCTCGCGACCAGATTTGCTCGCGACCCGGCTTGACTCTTCGACGGCGATCCCCGACTGTCGGCATTCCGACCGCGGACGGTCTCGGTATGCTGAGTTCATTGGGAATCCTGGTTTTGCGCGCCACCGCCGGCGGCATGATGCTCGCCGGACACGGCTGGGCAAAGCTCGCGGGGTTCACGGACAAACTCGCCACGTTTCCCGATCCACTCGGCATCGGCCCTGGCTTCAGCCTCGCATTGGCCGTATTCGCCGAGGTCGTGTGCTCGGTTGCGTTGATTCTCGGCTTCGCGACCCGCGTGGTCGCCGTGCCGCTGCTCGCCACCATGCTGGTGGCGGCGTTTCTCGTTCACGCCCCCGATCCCTGGCTGGACAAGGAATTGGCCTGCTTGTACGCAGCTTCTTTCCTGACGCTGATCCTCACCGGCGGCGGCAACTATTCCGTCGACGCCCTTCTCCGTCCGCGCCGCCGCAACCGCCTGTGAACCGCCGTGGCGGCGCAGCCCGCGGCGCTCAGAGCAAGACGACGAACAGCCCGACGAGCAGAGTTACCAAGCCGAGCAGGATGACGTAGCGCCCGGCGCCTTCCGCCCGCGGTGCCTCCGGCGGCGATGAGGCAGTCCGCACCCCATCGCTGACGGCACCCGGCAGGGCCGCATCATCACCCGCGTCGTCGCGCACCGCCCCGTCGTGCCCGGCCCCTTCGCGCCACTGCTCGCCGATCAGATCGGTCCCGGTCATCGACTCGATGATCGCGCGGGCCTCGTCGACACGGGAGTGGGCAACGTAGATGGACACCGGCCTGCGCCGCGCGAGCGCCGGCTTGGGCGGCTCGTGCGGCCCGCGCAACTCCTGGCTCCCCTCGCACTCGAGCAGCGAAGTGATTCGCTCCATGGTCATCGCCTTGGCGACCAGCTCCGCATCCTCGCCGGGCAATGTGGCGACGAGCGTATCGGGAGGCTCGGGCGCCTCCCCCTCGGTGTCCGCGGCGGGCATGGCCGCAGCGACGCTGTCGGCAAGCGATTCAGGACCGTGCGGCGGCAGCTCGCCCGACTGCAGCGGCCCGCCGCAGTCGGAGCAGGCGGTGATTCCACCGACGAACTCGGTTCGACATTCGCCGCAATGAAGTGTCTCGGAAACCATTCTCAGCGTAGCCTCCCCCTGGCCGCTTGCGTGTGCCCACCGGGCTATGGTTGCAACTCGTAGGCACCGATGTCGCAGCGCGCCGTCGCATCGTTGTTGCCGTCCGCCGGCCGCGGCGCCCCGCGCTGGTCGGTCGCGGGACAATCGTCGGGATCGCCGGCGTCGATCGCGGCGCTCTTTAGCATGAGTTCGCGGCTGGGGGTAACGCCGCCATTGAGTCGCTCGGTGCGCGAGTACGGCTTCTGGTTGGTGAGATCGCCGGGGCCGTTGAAACTGCACACGGCGCCGCTGTCGAGGTTGTAGCCGACCGAAGTCACCGCGGCATCGCCGCCGCAATTGATGTCGCGCACCCGGTTGTTGAAGTTCTCCGCGATAATGCTGTTGTGTACGAACGTAACGCCGAAGTTCGCGATGCCGCCGCTGACGAAGCGCGCCTGATTGCGCACCAAGGTCACATTGCTCAGCGTCGTGACGCCGTTGACGTCGGTCACCAGCGCGCCGCCGGTACTGATGCGGGCGCGATTGCGCGAGATGGTCGAATTGCTCACCTCGACGAGTCCGTTGTTGTAGATGGCGCCGCCGCCCAGGCCGACGCGCGCCTGGTTCTTGATGAAGGAAGACCGCTCGATCGTCGCCTGGCCGAGACTGCTGTTGAACAGCCCGGCCCCGCCACCGTCGACGGTGTGCCGGTTGCGCTGAACGCGCACGTCGCGCAGCTCCAGGACGCCGGCGTTGTAGATCGCCGCACCGAAGAGCGCGGTATTGCCGAGCAGGACGACGTTCTCCAGCACCGCGTGGTTGGCGTTGTAGAGCGCGCCGCCGCTGAAGTCGTCCGCGACGTGCCGCATGAGCCGCACGCCGGTCAGGCTCAGCGATCCCTGGTTGTAGATCCCGGCGCCATCTTCCCCGCCGCCGCTGCGGACCGTCATCTCGGCAAGCGCCACGCTAACTCCGGGGGCGATCGCAAAGACACGCTCCTGCCGATTCCCCTGGATCGCGGTGCGCGTCAAGCTGACACCGGTGACGGTCAACTCGGCGGAGATGGTGAGCGTCCCCTCGAGCAGACGGAAGCGTCCACTCGGCAGCTCGACGACATCGGCGCCGGCGAGCGCATTCGCCTCTTCGATCGCCGCACGCAGGGTGCAAGTGCCCGCTTCGGTAGCGCAGAGGCCGTCGCCGGGCGCGCTGTCGGGCAGGTCCTTGGTCGCATCGACGGTGAACGTCAACGCACCCACCGACGCCGCCCCCGGGAGCAGGGCGAAGCCCGCTGCAAGAGAGAAGAGGATGAGAGAATGTGTGCGAACGAGGCGAAAACCGCGATCTTTGGCCTGCATGCGTCCCAGCCTAAGCGATGATGGGAGGGATGTTAAGCCAATTCTTCAGCGCCACCGCGCGCGCGGCGCGTTTCGGATTGCGACGGCGCGCGGTGCGTCGCATCCGTTGCTGGCATCTTGACCTCTCACCGAGCCGTCTGCTACCGAGTGGTGAACAAATGTTAATTAACCTCGAGGAGTGGAACGGGATGGACTACGAAATCGTCTCTGCGGACTCTCACATCATCGAACCGCGGGATCTTTGGGAGAAGTGGCTCGACGCCGAGTTTCAGGGCCGCGCCCCGACGGTTGTCGAGGACGGCGAAGGCGGGCACGGCTGGGATTTCCACGACGGCGGCAAGCCGATGACGATCGGTCTCGTCACCAAGACGCGCGGCAAGAGCTACGACGAACTGCGTTGGGGCGGGTCGCGCTACGACACGATCAACCAAGGCTGCTACGAAGCGCAGGCGCGCGTCGCGGAGATGAAGGAGGACGGCCTCCAGTTGGAGGTCATCTACCCGCCGCAGCGCACGATGCGCCACTTCATGTTGAGCGACGACGACGAGTTCCACCTCGCCGGGGTGCAGGGCTACAACAACTGGCTCGCCAAGGACTTCGTCGGCAAGGCGCCGCAGCACTTCGTCGGCCAGGGGCAGATCCCGAATCTCGGCATCGAGAGATCGATCGCCGAGATGAAGCGCTCGCGGGCGCAGGGCCTGCGCGGCGTGGTGATTTCGAGCTGGCCTTCGGGCAAGCCCTTCCTCGACGACGACTGCGACCCCTTCTGGGCCGAGGCCGAGCGTTCGGGGACGCCGGTGAGCGTGCACATCAGCCTCGTCCACAAGGGCCAGCCGCAGCAGCAGATCGGCAGTATCGCGCGCAAGGGCAACGCGGCGCTCACGGGCTTCAGCGCCGCCGGGCTGACGACGATGCCGACGATCATCGGCGAGACGATCTTCTGGGGCATCTTCGACAAGTTCCCGAAGCTGCAGATGGTCGGAGTCGAGTGTGGCGCCGGCTGGATCCCGTACTTCCTCGAACAGATGGACGACCGCTACTGGCGCAACCGCGCCTGGGCGAAGAGCACGCTCCAACGCGTGCCGAGCGAGTACTTCCGCCGCAACTGGAACGCGACGTTCATGATCGACCACTACGGCGTGGCGAACCGGAACGACGTCGGCGTCGACAACATGATGTGGTCGACCGACTACCCGCACCACGGCGCCGACTGGCCGTACTCGCGCAAGGTCATCGACGAGATGTTCCACGGGGTCGCGGCCGATGAGCGCGCCAAGATGCTCGCCGGCAACTGCGTCCGCCTCTACGGCCTCGACCAGGCCTGAGCCTGGCGAAGGGCTGCTGGTCCCACCGCAGATGCGCCCCTCGACGTCGTCGCCATCGTAGTCGTAGTCGTGATCGCAGTCGCAAGCCCAAGTCTCGTCCGTCGTGATCACAACCTAGCGCCCGAACTCCCGGCACGACGCAAAGGGACGACTCGCGTTCGCACGCATCCGGAGGTTGGTTGCCGCGAATCGTCCGAATTGTCGCCGCGTCCCCGGGGATCCTCCTCGCGTCCGGCGGCGACCTACATTGGATGCCGGTCATCCACCTGCATCCAGTGTAGGTCACCGGGGCGGAGTCGAGCCGGCGC
>Ga0163153_10001304_pt1 | contig 39541 bp, 32 predicted proteins | sample OliLakLV19MP6IB1_FD_148629 | JGI IMG/M metagenome (GOLD analysis project Ga0163153, IMG submission 148629) | Freshwater microbial mat bacterial communities from Lake Vanda, McMurdo Dry Valleys, Antarctica - Oligotrophic Lake LV.19.MP6.IB-1 | ecosystem: Environmental > Aquatic > Freshwater >... | reverse complement strand
ATAGCGGGTGGTCCGGGCCATGCCGATAACGTACCATGAGTTTCACCCACAGGCAAAAATCACCGTGAGTGTTTTTGCCAGTAGGGGAAGAACGCCGCCCTTGGCGCAGGTCGGTCAGATCGACGATACGAAGCGGATTCAGGACGTGAACGAACGCTCGCGCCGAGGTTGGCCGAGCTGATACGCTGGGGGCCAATGCGAACACTGGCGAGTGCCATGAACGCTGACGCGAAGCCATTTCCGGCGCAGTCCCCCAAGATCTACCTCGACTACACGCAGGCCGAGCTCGACGCCGCCTACGACCAGCGCGTCTGGGCGCCGAACCGCGAGGAGATCATTGCCTGGTGCCTCTCCGAAGGCGAGAAAGTTCGCGCTCGGCTCGAGCATCGCCGCGACGTCCCCTACGGTTCCGGCCCAGACGAAGTCCTCGACCTGTTCCCGGCTAAAAAGGGGCCAGGCTCGACTAAACCCGCGCCGATCCATGTGCACATCCACGGCGGTCGCTGGACGCTCTTCACCAAGGACGAGGAATCGTTTATCGCGCCGGCGATCGTGGAGGCGGGCGCGGCGTATGTAGTACCTGAATTTTCCAGCATCCCGCGCGGCCGCATCCCGGACATGGTGGCGCAGGTCCGGCGCTCGATCGCCTGGATCTACAACAACGCGGGCGCTTTCGGCGGTGACCCGGAGCGCATCCACCTGTCGGCGCACTCCTCGGGATCGCATCTTGCGGGCGTGGTGCTCCTCACCGATTGGGAAAAGGAGTTCGGCATCCCCGACGACGCGATCAAAAGCGCGCTGCTGATCTCCGGCATGTACGACCTGCGGCCGGTCATGCTCTCCGCTCGCAGCAGCTACGTGAAGCTGTCAGGGGCCGAGGTCGCCGAGCTCAGCGCGATCCTGCAGCCGCAAAAACTGCACACGCCGCTCACCATGGTTTACGGCGAAAAGGAAACGCCGGAGTTCAAGCGCCAGCCCAAGGCCTACCTCGACGCGCTTGCCGCTGTCGGCAAGACGGCGCGGCTGGTGGAGATTCCGGGCGTGAACCACTTCGAGGTGCTGAAGCTGCTGGGCGACCCGTCAAGCGAAGTGTCCAGGATGGCGCTGCAGGCGATGTTTCCAAAACAGGAAAGCCAACTGCCCTGAACGCCGCACCATGTCTAGCGTTCAGTAAAAATAAGTTCGACTTTCTAGCCGGTCACCGTCACCACGATCGTGCGCGTATGCGCGTGGGTGCGGTGCTCCCAGAGATAGATCCCTTGCCAAGTCCCGAGCATCAGCTTGCCTTGGCCCACCGGCACGCTCACCGAAGTGCCCGTGAGGATGCTGCGCGCGTGCGCGGCCATGTCGTCGTCGCCCTCGGTGTCATGCCGGTAGGCCCGGTCCGCATCCGGCGCCCATCGCCCGGCCAGCGTTTCGAGGTCGCGCAGGACGTCCGGATCGGCGTTCTCGCTGATCATGAGCGAGCAGCTCGTGTGCTGCACGAAGATGTGTGCGACGCCGGTGGCGATGCCGCAACCCGAGACCAGCCGTTCTACTTCGTTCGTGATGTCGGTAGTGCCGCGCCCGCGGGTGCGGAGATCGAAAGTCTTCTGGTGGGCCATCAGCTAAAGTTTATAGTGAATGATGCTCACCGACCCGCCTGATCCCGCCATCGACTGTGCGACCTGCCGCGCCTGCTGCTGCCGCCTCGAAGTCATGCTCATGGGCGAGGACGATCCGCCGGCAAGGTTCGTCGAGACCGACCGCTGGGGCGGGCAGGTGATGACGCGCCTCGACGACGGCCTGTGCGCCGCGCTCGACCGGGAAACTTACCGCTGCACGATCTACGCGCAGCGGCCCGGCGTGTGCCGCGACTTCGAAACGGGCAGCGACGACTGCATCACCGAGCGCGTCAGTCTCGGACCTGCGGCGATCCCGATAGTGCTCGCAACGCGGGCCTAGGCGGCCTTCGCAGGCCGTGCTTCGCGGGCTTTCTCCCCGCCGAGCGCTTTCACGAGGTCGGCGAGCAGTAGCGAAAGCTCGCCGGTCATGAGCGCGAAGTCGGTCTCGAATTTCTCCGCCTCGCGCTCCGCCGCGTCGCCTGCTCCGGAGTCATCTCCCTCTTCTCCACCGTCCTCGCGCTTGAGCAGGTCGAGGAAAGTGATGCGCTTCACCTGCAGCGTGTCGGTCAGCACGAACGAGATGCGGTCGTTCCAGGTGAGGCCCAGCCGCACCGGCAGCTTGCCGGCGCCGAGGTGGTCGCGGATGTCGCGGCCTTCCAGCGTGTGGCGTGAGTAGCGCACGCTGGCTTTACTGGCATCGGGGGCGCGCAGCTCGAGGTCCTGGTCGATGCCGAACTTGCCCGGCGCTTCGCCCTTGGAGAGCCACTCCGCCATCGCCGAAGCGGGCGAGCGCTGCGTGTCTAGCCGCAGGACGCCGAGGTTGTCGTCCGCGCGGCGCAGCGTCTCGGTGAACTGCTCGGCTTTCGGGTCGCCCGCCGCATCGACGGCGAGCAGGCCGTTGTCGCGGTCCACCCAGCCGCGCGTGATCCTGCGTTTGCTCAGCGCGCGCGGCATGAGCTCGGTGAGGACCTCCTCGCGCAGATCGCGCTTCTGCTTGCGGCCGACGGGGAACGCCTGCTTCTTCGCGAGCTTCGCTACACGCTCCTCAACGGCCTGCCGGATGACGGAACCGGGCAGCAGCTTCTGCTCGACGCCGAGGGCCGGCATCCAGTGGTGGCCCTGGTGATAAAGAAACTCGCCTTCATCGCGCGGCGCGGTCCAGCCGATGCTCTCCATGCTGAAAGCGCCGCAGGGTTTAAGCGGAAGGTCGGCGAGCTTCTTCTCCAGGGTGTCCGGCCTTGCGGGCCAGCGATCGGAAATGCGGTAGAGCGTGAGGTTCTTGAGGAGCATCGAGGGGAGGGCAGTGAGGGGAAAGGCGGGCGGGAAAAAGCGGACGCAGTATACGTGCGTCAGCACGCCGCCGTGCAAAACCTGGCTTAAAACTTCAGCGTCGAGGCGAACGCTCCCAGCACCGCGTTGAACTCCTTCGGCTTCTCGAAATACGCGGAGTGCCCCGCACCATGGATCGTCTCGAGCTTCGCGCCTTTGAGGTGCGCCGTAACCATGTGCGCCACGACCGGCGTCACCATCACGTCCTCCGCGCCGACGATTACGAGCGTGGGCACCTTGTACACCGCCCAGTCCGCCAAGTCCGCGAGACTCGGGCCGTCTTCGCTCAGCAGCAGGCCTTCGAGCGACTCGCGGATCGAGAGCGTGAGGCGGCCGAGTGCGGCGTAGAGGAAGGTGAGCTCGGGCTCGCGTTGGGGAAAGGTGAGGGAAAGCGAGCGCGCCAGGGGATCGGCCGGAAGCGCGGCGAGGTTCTTGCGCAGTTCGGATGCGATGTCGGCTGAAACGATGCCGCCGCTTGTGTCGGCAAGCACGAGCCCCGCGACGCGGTCCGGCTCCCTCACCGCGAACGACATCGCAGTGAACCCGCCCATCGATTGGCCGACGAGGCAGGCGCGATCGATCCCGAGGTGGTCGAGGAGTTGGTGGAGGTCGTCGGCGAAGGCTTTGCGGCCGGGGCCTTTGTCGACTTCTTTAGTGAGGCCGAATTCGCGGTGGTCGATGGTGATGCAGCGGTAGCGGGACTGGAAATGCGGGACCTGCTGCCACCAGGAGAGGTGGTTACCGCCGCGGCCATGCAGGAACACGATCGCCGGGCCGGAGCCTTGGGATTCGTAGAAGAGGTCGATGCCGTTGATGGGGGCTTGGGGCATGGGGGGGCTATAAATCGCGCTAAATAGGCGAATAGCTTACCGTCTCCAAATTATTTAGTGCGTGCGATCGCTAACACTCCGAGGCCGACGCTTAGAACTACAGCCGCAAGCTGGGGGGTTTTAGGCGCCATGCTTAAGCTGACCGCGACGAAATGCTCGCTAGAAGTCGATACTTTCTTCCAAGATGGCCGGGTGCCCTCGAAACGACTTCTTGGGTAGGCAAATTGAATCGCATGAGAGAAATCGTGACAGGCTGGTTTTGTCGATCATTTCGAGGCCTCGTGAAAAGTACCCATGGCTACTTCGGAATTGAGGAGTTGCACCACTTCTTGATTCTCGATTCGAGATCTGTCTTTGGAAGCCTGCAGCGTTTGTCTTGTTTGATACGCGTGAGACCTTCGCAAAGGTGATGAGCGCTTACCGTGCCTGTCGCGAACATCTCGTCGAGCAACCAAAGTACGCCGCGGCAAACGATTTTTCGGGCCGAAGCTTCCTTTCTTAGAGTTGCGTCCCCGGCGAGGAGGATGTGTTCCTTACGCCCCGCACATACGAGAGCAAAGCAGTCTTCCAAAGACAACGTGGGGCGGTGGGCATGAATGTCTTGCGCAAGTTCCACCTCATCCGAATTGAGCGAGGTCACCGACAACCCGAGCTTTTGGAAATAGGTGCCGTTGCAGTCGCGGAGTTCGTTTTCGAACAGCAGGTCCGGCACCACCATGGGAAGTCCGCACGCAAATGCGGATTCGAGGAACCCTCCTCGTTCCAGATCGAATAGCACTGAAGAATCCGAAACGAGGATGGCCATTTCGGCTAAGCCCCTTGGAAGTCCAATAGGTGCTCCAGATCCCTGCGCGAAATCCGCAACAGCTCTGAAGCCTTGGACTCTGAAATGATGGACTCGGCCACCGCGCGAAGACACAAGCGACGCATGCGCCCAGGTACTTCGGCTGGGATCGGTTCGGGTTCGGCGGCGCCAACATCAACTAGGCCAGAAGCCTTGAGACCTATCCAAAACTTCGTATAAGCCGCCTGCGTCAAGATGCCCAGTTGTCTGCAACGCACGGCTAAACAGGCGATGCTGACCTTGAAGATTCGCTTGAGATCGAGCAACTCGCCCATGGTGATAACGCTACGCGACTTACCAATAATTTTGCGCAGCATTTCTTGCGCGATAAGAAAGGCGCCTGCGAACCGATCCGCCGCCTTTTCTTGTTGGGCATGGGAAAGATCGTCTCCGAAACGCAAAACCAGATGCGCTAGTTCGTGGGCCAGCGTAAATCGCTGTCGTTCGCCGTTGTGCGAGCTGTTGACCACGATCAGCGCCGCTTCCGTCTTTGCCTGTCTGGCGAAAGCCTTTGATCCGGATACCGTCTGCGGCAACTCGATTGCAATGACCTTGATGCCTTGCTCCTCAAGAAGCTCCGTCATCGACCCGATAGGATCGATGCCCAGCTTCCATAGCGTCCGAAGTTTTTCCGCCGCAATTTCCGCGTGCTCGACGGATTGAATGTCGAATTCCTTTGCCGTCGGGGCTTTCCAGGTGATCTGGGCACCGGGGACAAACTCTTCGAGCTCCAAATACCGTTCCGCGTGGTCGAGAACCACCGCTTGCACAGCGCGTTCGTCCTTGGCGCCGGCCGCGGGACCCTTGCGAAAGTCCACTTCGGCCAAGGCAAGCGCGCGCTTGCTGAGAAGGTATTCGGGAGAGACATCGAGCGCCTTTGCGAGCGACAGCAAGACCGTCGAACCGGGCATCATTTCGTCGCGCTCGTACTTTCCAATGGCTTGCGCTGTCACCATGCCATCGATTCGATCTTGCAGATCTCGCAAGGACAACCCAGCCGCCTCTCGAGCCATCTTGAGTCGGTTACCGATCATATCGAGACCTCCAGTTAGGGTTTACAAATGGTTAAAAAATTAATAATATTGTAAACCAATGAAGGTAGTTAGTCAAAGGAGATCGATATGGAAAACGCCTAGCCTTTCCATCGAAAGGACTTGCCCCGGCGAGCCGGGTCAGGCCCTCGTGTCCAAGGTCAAGAAGAAAGAACTGTTGATTACCGCGACCAACAATCTCCAATACTAGGAACCGCCCCCATGCCCATCTACGAAAACGGCCCCGTCAGCATCCACTACGAAGAAATCGGCACCGGCTTCCCCCTCCTCCTCATCCCGGGCGGGGGCCTCAACTCCGCGATGGCTTCCTGGAAAACGGCCTCGCCCTTCAACCCGATGGAAACCTACTCAGGCGACTTCCGCTGCATCTGCGCGGACCTGCGCAATGCCAACCCTGGCAAATCCAGCGGCCCGCTCGAACCAGATCGCCCATGGGAGGCCTACACCGACGACCAGCTCGGCCTGATGGATCACCTGGGCATAAAAAAATTCCTTGTGATGGGGTTCTGCATCGGCGGGCCGATGATCCACAACCTGATCAAGCGGGCCCCGGAGCGCATCGTGGCCGCCGCGATGATGCAGCCCAGCGGCTACAGGCCCGAGCTGCCGGATCTTTTCTACCAGAACAACATTAAGGGGTGGGGGCCGGGCCTCTGTGTGAAGCGGCCCGAGGTCACGATGGACAAGGTCCACGACTTCCTCACCAGCATGTACACGAACCGCGCGGACTTCGTCTTCACGGTGTCGCGCGATTTCGTGCGCGCGATCCGCACGCCGTTGCTGGTTGCGCCCGACGACTCGCCGCCGCACCCGTACAAGGTCGCGAAGGAGGTCGCCGACCTCGCGAACGCCGAAGTGACGATCTACCCTTGGAAGGATTCGCAGGCGCATATCGACGAGGTCGTCGACCATGCTAGGCGCTTCCTGAAGGCGCATGAACCCGTGAAGGCGTAAGGAGCCAGTCGAGCTGGTGGTATCGTGTTCCGCCGGCCTCACGAGGGTTCGGGGCGGCCTGGAATTCTTGCAGTCCTACAGGAGGATGAAATGAGCGATCGTGATGCGTACGTGGAGAAAATGAAGGCGAAGCTCGACGAATGGAACGCCGGAATCGAAAAGCTCGAGGCGCAGGCGCGCGTGGCGCAGGCCGATGCGCGGATAAAGTACCAGGGTCAGCTGGCCGAACTGAAGGCAGGCCGGGACACTGCGGCCCAGAAGCTGCGCGAACTGCAAAGCGCAAGCGTCGACGCCTGGAGTACGTTGCGCCAGGGCACCGACGCCGCATGGGAGGCGATGGCCAAGGCGTTCAAGGACGCCGCGGACAGGTTCAAGTAGGCAGCGGGTTGCCTGCGCTAAGCGAAGTCAATTGACTTCCGGCCCGCGGTGAGCGGGCGCCATGGCTTCGAGTTTGGAGATCGGGGCGGAGCCCGGCGGGACCAGATCGACCGGTGCGACCGGTGCGACCGGTGTGACCCGTTCGGCCAGTTGGGCCGCCATCGCGGCATTTGATTTTTCCAGATCTGCCGCTTTCGCCTCGAGTTCCGTGACCTGTCTGCCCATGCGAGCCACCGTCCATTGCCGGCGGATCATCGCAGGCGAGGAAATCAGCCCCGCAATCAGCGCGCCAAGGCCCAGGGCGATCAGCAAGACCAGCGCCAGGGAGCCTTCGAATCGCCAGATAGCCAATGAAACGGTCACGGGCACGTTGTTCTGCAGCGCGAAGACGACCGAAATGATGGAAAAGACTATTCCAAGTATCAGGGCCAATTGCATGTGTCCCTCCTGGGGGGGCGGATCCCGCTTCAACGGCCGCTAAGCGGCCTCATCGGAGACTACTCGGCTATACGCCGAAGCGAAAGCCGCGCCGGTCGGTAAACGCCCGGATTCACCGAGAGTTCGGCACCCGCTTCCACCCGAGCCCCTAATCCAGCTGCAGGTTCAGTCGCCCCACGATCGGCCGCCAGTACTCGATCTCCTGCTTCCAGAACTTGTCGAGCTCATCGGCCGTGGAAGCCACCGGGATCGCGCCGAGCGAGCGGATCCGCGCGGTCACCGCCGGGTCGTGAACGGCCTTGATCGCTTCGGCTTCCAGCTTCGCGATGACCGGCCTCGGCGTCCCGCCGCGCGAGTAGAACGAGAACCAACTGGCGTTCTTGAACTCGGGCAAGCCGGCTTCCGAGAGCGAGGGGATTTCCGGCAGGATCGGCACGCGCACGCCGGTGGTCACCCCGAGCGGAATCACCTTGCCGCCGCGGATGTTCTCGACCTGCCCGGGCATATTGTCGAAGAGCATCGCGATATTGCCGCCCATGAGGTCGACCGTGGCCGGTGCGGAACCCTTGTACGGCACATGCGCCATCGTGATGCCCGTCATCTGCTTGAACAGCTCGCCGGACAAATGCAGGATCGTGCCGTTGCCGGAGGACGCGTAGTTGAGCTTGCCCGGATTGGCCTTGGCGTAGGCGATGAACTCGCGCAGGTTCTTCGCCGGGATGTCCTTGTTGATGATCATCACGTTCGGGATGTCCGCCAGGCGCGAGATCGGCTGGAAGTCCTTCACCGGGTCGTAAGCGAGCTTCTTGTAGAGGTGAAGGTTGATCGCCGCGGTCGACACGTTGTGGAACATCAGCGTGTAGCCGTCGGGCGCGGAGCGCGCGACTTCGGTCGCCGCGATCGTTCCGCCCGCGCCGAGCTTGTTCTCGACCACGATCTGCTGGCCCATGTTCTCGCCCATCTTCGCGGCGACAAGGCGCGCCATGACATCCGTCGGCCCGCCCGCCGCGAACGGGACGACGAGCCGCAGGGGCTTCTCGGGGAATTTCGCCGGGTCCTGCGCGTAAGACGGATGCAGCGCGCAGGCGAGCAGAAGTGCGATCAGCTTTTTCATGGTCGTTCTCCGAGGACGCGGTCGAGGATCCAGTTGTCGATCTCGTGCACCAGCGGCTCGCGGTGCGAGAAGCGGCCGGGCACGGCGAAAGGCGAGCTCAGGCCGCGCTGCTGGCGGTCCGAGGCAACAATGTCCTCGTCGGTCGTGATGTCCCAGCGCTTGTAGTAGTGCGCCGCGACTTCCTCGAAATCGCCGCGCGCGAGGCGCTCGCGCGGGAAGAGCGAGCCGTGGATGAGCTTCGTCTTGTCCGGCCCCATCGGGTGCAGCTCGAGGTACCACGCGCAGTCGATGGTGCAGGCGAGGTAGGTGCTCGGGTAGATGAGCGGCGCGCAGGTGCCGCCTTCTTCGCGCAGGCCCTTCAATGATTCGATGATAGGGAACCCTGCGTCCCCCTGCAGCAGCGCCATGCTGCCTTCGTGCTGCGCGAAGGTGACGCAGTACTCGCCCTTGGCTTCCTCCACCCAATAGCCTGACTTGCGCGCCGAAGCGTACTTGTTGATCGTGCTCTTGTGCACGGTGGCGATGTGGTAGGACTCCTTCGCGTTCTCGACGAAGAGTTTCCAGTTGCAGTCCATGATGTATTCACGCCGCCGTGCGAGCACCATGTCGCCGAGCTTGTACGCCGAGACCTTGTCGACGAGGCCGCCGAGGTATTGCGAAAGCGGCGGCGCGTCCTTGTCGAAGCACACGAAGAGGAAGCCGGCCCAGGTTTCGAGCCGGATCGGGATGAGGCTGTGGTCCTCGGTGCGAAAGCCCGCGCTCTGCCCCATTTCCGGCGCGCCCACGAGGCGCCCGTCGAGGGCGTAAGTCCAGCTGTGGTACGGGCAGATGATCGTCTTGCACTGGCCCTTGCCCTCCAGCAGCTCGGAGCCGCGATGCCGGCAGGTGTTGGCGAAGGCGCGCACCTCGCCGTCGTCGCCGCGGATGACGATGAGGGGCACGCCTGCAAACGTGGCGGCGAAATAGTCCCCGGGCTTGGCCACCTGCTCGGCCCGGCCGAGGAAGTTCCACACCTTCATGAAGATGTTCTCGACCTCGCGCTTGTAGAAGGCCTCAGACGTATACGTCCACACGGGCATGGTGTCGGCTTCGAGCAATGGCTTTCTCACGCCGGTGTAGTGGGCGGGGTCGAAGAGGTCTGCGGGTTCGCTGGTCATGCGGAGTGCTCCGGTAGCCGAACCGTAACGCGGATCGGCGTCGGGTTGTAGTCGTTGGCCGGGTTGTTCATTTGCGGGCAGTTGGAGAGCGCCACCAAAACGTCCATCTCGGCGCGCAGGTCGATGTAGTCGCCCGGTTTGGAGAGCCCCTCCACGATCGCCATGCCGCCCTCGGGCGTGATCGGCACGTACATGAAGAAGTTGAGGTTGGCGACGATGTCCTTCTTGCCGAGGCCGAACTTGGCGAGGCCGGCGAGGAAGTTGTCGCGGCAGTTGGGGCCTTCCCTGACCCCGTAGCGCACGAAGTTGCTTTCGCGGCTGCAGCAGCCGCCGATCGTGTCGTGCCGGCCGCAGGTGTCCTCGACGACGGTGAAAAGGATGTTGCCCATGTCGGTGTAGAGCTTCGTGCCCTTGCCGACGAAGAGCTTGCCCGAGATCTTCATCGTGTCCGCGGCGCTGTAGCGGTCGGCCGGGTCCTTGGCGTTGTAGCAAAGGAAATCCACGGCCTGGCTGCCCTCGAGGTCGGTGAGGCGCAGCGTCGAGCCTTTCTGCACCACGCCCGACCAGTGTGCGCCGGGCGCGACGGTTTCGTCGACAGCGGGCCTTCTTGCGTTCATCGCGGTTCCCTTGGCTTGAGGGGCAATGGTGCCTATGCGGCGCAGGGCGCGCCAGCGTTGTTTCATCGGAGGCCCGCCGTGTCCCGGCCAGAAAATCGGGATCGGCGTGTTGCTTGGGATGATCACCGCGCTGATCGAGGTGGGCGTGGTCAGGCCAACGCCAGCACCACTCACCGTCAGCCTCGAAGGAACATTTTAGTGGTCGAGTGAACGGCGAGCCTCCCGGGCCTTTTCCAGGTGCCACGCCATCCCCATCCCGATGAACGCCGCTTCGGCCGCGTCGAGATAGGAAAGCGCTTCCGCGCGATCGCCACGCTGGGCTGCGATCTCCGCGCCGCAGAGCTGCGTGGCCGCGACGTCATGGCGTGAGCCGCGGGCCTCGGCCGCTTTCATGGCGGCCGCCAGGTAGCTCTTGGCCTTGCGCCGGCCGTGTCCCTCCGCGGCGGCGCGCGCGAGCGCGCGGTAGGTCATCGCCAGGCCGAGCCTGTCGTGCGCGCGAGCGCGGTCGATCGCGTGGAAGGCATAGGCGCGCATTTCCGCGATGCGGCCGGTGTGCTGCATGGCCATGCACAGCCAGCCGTAGTTCATCGAGATGTTGAGGCGCTTGTCGCGGCTTTCCATCCACGCGGTCGCGTCGACGATCGCCTGCAGCGCCTCGGGCGAATGGTCCAGCGACCATTTCGCGTAAGCCGCGAGCGAGCGGTCGGCCGCGAGGAGGAAGACGCTCTTCACGCGCTCGGCGACGCGCTGCGCGTCGGTGGCGGTGTCGTACGCGTCCTGCCATCGTCCCTGCCACAGGTACACCGCGCTCCGGAACCCGAGCACCGAGGCTTCGACCTCGTGGTTCGCGCCCTTCACTGCGTCCAGCGCCTCATCGAAGCATGCCTGCGCTTCCTCGAAGTGCCCGAGATCGCCGAGCACGGCGGCCTTGCAGCACAGCGTGTAGGAGAAGCCCACGGCGGGACGCTCCAACGCGCGGTTTCGCCGCATGGTGATCGCCTCGTCGAGCAGAGGTAGTCCGCGGTCGTAGTCGCCCGCGGCCGTGCGCGCCTGGCCGAGCGTCGCCCGGATGCGCAACGCGAACCGCTGGTCGCGGATTTCCTCGGCCGCGGCGAGCGCAAGCTCGAGGTGCAGCGCGCCCTCGCGGGGCTCGCCCAGCGCGTAGCACACGTAGCCCAGCCAGTATTGCGCGCGCGCAATGGCGGGGCGGTCGTCGTTCGTCTCGGCCAGTTCCACCGCCCGGCGCAGGATGCCAAGCTGCTCGCGCGCGGGATCGAAGACGCATACGAGGCCGAACCGCTGCACGATCGCATTCCAGCGCAGGTAGTTCGCTTGCGTTGGCGGCAACTGGTCCAGCGCAGTGAGCGCGGCGCGGTACTGGCTCTGGGCGCGGTCGAGCGCCGAGGCCGCCACCGCCTTGTCGCCTGCGAGTTCCGCATAGCGCGCGGCGTCCCCGGGACGCCCTCCCGCCCCGAAATGCAAGGCGAGCGCTTCGAAGTTTTCCCCGTGGCTGGCTTCCGAGCCGCCGTGCACCAGCGCCGCCGCAATGCGCAGGTGCATGTCCTTGCGCTGGTGGAGGCCGACGGCGTCGTAGATCACGTCGCGCGTGATGCCGTGCTTGAACCGCAGCGTCCCCGGGGCTTCGCCCGGGAAAAGGAAGTCCTGCTCGGCCAGCGCCAGCACCAGCGCGTCGTCCTCGCCGCAGCCGGTAAGCTTCTCGAGCAGCCACACGGGGATCACGTTGCCGATGACCGCCGCGACACGCACGAGGTCGGCCTGCGGCCCGGGCAATCGCGCGACGCGCGACTGGATGAGGTTGTTCAGCCACGCCGAGCCGAGAGTGGCGCGCGACAACCGCCGGTCCTGGCCCTCGTAGGCGGCCGAGTGGCAGAGCTCCTCGATGTAGAGCGGGTTGCCTCCGGAGGACTTGCGGATCGCGTTGACCACGTCCGGGTCGGGCACGCGCAGCAGGTGGCCGATCGTCTGCGCGGCCTCGTCCTCGGTGAGCGGCGGGAGGTCCAGGCCCCGCGCATCGCCGATCGCGAAACCCTCGTCGGGTGAGTTGCGCTTCGCGACGAGGATGAAGATCGGCCGCGAGAGCCCCCGGATCGCGCCGAGCACCTGGCGCGTGGCGTCGTCGGCCCATTGAAGGTCGTCGACGAAAAGCACCAGCGGCGCGGATTGCGCGAGGCGCTCGAAGAGGTCGCGCACCGCCGCGGTGATCATCTCCGCCGCGGGGCGCTTCGTTTCGGCCTGCGGATCCGCCGCTCCGAGCGACAACGCGGCGAGCAGCACGGTACGGTGCGCTTCGAGTGCCGGATCGATTTCGAGCAGCATCCGTTCGAGCGCTTCGGCGGCCTGCGCCGGCGGCATTCGGGGCGTCAGCCCGGCCAGCGAGCGCAGCGTCTGCAGGAAAGGCTGCAGCGGCTCGGCGGCGAGGTACCCGTCGCAGTAGCCACGCAACACGCGGCATTGCCGGCGCGTGGCGCGCGCGAGGAATTCCTCAGCGAGGCGGGTCTTGCCAAGGCCGGCCGGCCCGATGACCGCCATGAAGCGCGGCTTGCCCGCAATCGCCTCGGCCAGGCCGCTTTCCAGCGCAGCCAGTTCCGATTCGCGCCCGACGAATGGCACCAGCCCGCGCCGCGTGCGCGCCTCGAACTGCGTAGTCACCGGTGCGCGCGCGATGATGCGGTACACGGTCAGCGGTTTTTCCTTGCCGCGCAGGTGCAGGTAGCGCCGTTCGCTCTTCTGGAAAAAACTGCTTTCGGGGCCGAGGGTCGATTCGCTGATGAGGATCTCGTCTGCATGCGCGATGTCGGCCAGGCGCGAGGCGATGTTCGTTGCGTTGCCGAGCAGCTCGAAACGCCCGCGCTCCGCGTCACCCTCGTCGAGCAGCACCAGCCCCGAGTGGATGCCCGTGTGCATGGTGAGCGTAGGCAGCCCGGCGACGTCGGCGCGCAGCCCGCGCACGCGCTCGTGCAGGTCGAGCGCGGCTTCCGCGGCCCGCCTGCCGGCGTCCTCGCGCGGGTCCGGATGGCCGAAGACCGCAAGGATGCCGTCCCCCGAGATCTGCACGATCGTGCCGCCGTGCCTCGGGATGAGGACGTGGTAGGCGTCGCGCAGCTCGCCGAGCAGCTCGGCATAGTGCTCGGCCTCGATTGCGGAGGCGATGCGCGTGGATTCGGACAGGTCCGAAAAGAGCATGGTGAGGTAACGCCTGCGGCCCGCGGCCAGGGGCGGCGCGATAAAGGTCGGTCGGTCGGTCATGGTGCGTCGGGACGGGGCCCGCGGCACTTCGCGGTGTTCATCGGTGCTCGTTGCCTGAAAAATGGGCACTTCCACCCTCGGAATTAATCCCGAAGGGTGCCCTCCGAATGGTGGCCCCGAAGGACTCACCGGGCAAGCCGATTTCGCGGGGCGGTCGGGCCAGAGGTGGCCGCTGTTGCCAAAAAGCACACTTTTGCGAGGCCCGAGGCCCTCATGTATCCGAGGGCACGGAACAGGCCGCACGCCTGGGGCACAACCTCCTCGGGGGGGGAATGCTGCCAAATTTCGGACGAAGACGAGGTCAGGCGCGGGGAAGCGGGTGAAATGCTGCCATTAAGCTTTCTTCTTCTTCGGCACCTTGGAGCCTGCCTTGCGCGCTTCAGGCATCGAAGCCTCTGTGCGTTGAATTACCGAGGGAGAAAGCGTGTACAGCCGGCGTCTAGTCGAGCGAGACGATTCCGTTCCGAATCGCGTACTTGACCAGTGAGGGCAGGTTTTCCATGCGCAGTTTGCGCATCAGCCGCAGCCGGTACGTTTCGACAGTGCGGCGCGTGAGCCCGACGATCGAGGCAATCTCCGGGTTCGACTTGCCTTCCGCGACGTGCTTGAGAATCTCGCGCTCCGGCTGGGTGAGCTCGTCGGCCCGGCGGCCCGCGCGGGGTTCTGCGTCCTTCGCAGTCCCTGAGGATGGAAGAAGCGGTGAGTAGTAGGTCTTGCCAGAGGCGACCGTTCGAACTGCCTTGACCACCTCCCTGCCATCCGTTTGCTTGACCAGATAGCCGCGCGCTCCCGCGTCGATAGCGCGCCTGACGATGATTGCGGAAGAATGCATCGACAGCATGAGGATGCCGGTGGCGGGCCGTTTGCCGATGATGGCGCGCGTGGCGTCGATCCCATTGACCCCGGGCATTGTTATGTCCATGACTATCACGTCCGGACGCAGGCGCTCTGCCGCGGAGATTGCCTCCGCGCCATCTCCCACTGCACCCACGACACAAAGGTCGGAAGTAGCCGCAAGCAGGCTCCTGACGCCTTCGCGCACGACCGGGTGGTCGTCCGCGACGAGGACTGAGAACTGCTGCTTACGACCGGCTCGAGTAAGTTTTGGCAAGAGATAGGGTTCAAATCTGGTCGATCGGCATCCGAATAGCGCGCCGGGGTGCCGCAAATCGTGACATGACGATACGGGTCGACCCTGACCGCCCGAAAACTCGGTTGCGTGGCAATTATTCTGTGCATAGTCGGCGACCGGGTCTGTCAGAAGAATCCGCCCCTTTTGTAGTCCTGAAATTTTCAACCGGTCGAGACAAAGCCGCGGCGCCGCGAGCGCCCGGCGCGGTAGAATCCGCGCGCCTTGTTCCCGCCTGCCCTCCAGGCCGAGCGCCTCGCGCGCCTGCCGAAACCCGAATTCGACGCCGCGCTCCCGGTCAACGCCCGGCGCGACGATATCCGCAAGGCTGTTGAGGCCCACCAGGTGGTGGTGATCTGCGGCGAGACCGGCTCCGGCAAGACCACGCAGATTCCCAAGATCCTGCTCGAAATGCGGCGCGGGGTCGCCGGCTGGATCGGCCATACGCAGCCGCGGCGGATCGCCGCGCGCTCCGTGGCCGCGCGCATTGCCCAGGAGCTGAAGACCGAGCTCGGCAACGAGGTCGGCTACAAGGTGCGCTTCAACGACAAGGTGCGCCGCGAGTCCTATGTAAAGCTGATGACGGACGGCATCCTCCTTGCCGAAACGCAGGGCGACCCGCTGCTACGCGCGTATGACGCGATCATCATCGACGAGGCGCACGAGCGCAGCCTCAACATCGACTTCCTGCTGGGCTACCTGAGGCAGATCCTGCCGCGCCGGCCGGACCTCAAGGTCATCATCACCTCGGCGACGATCGACGCGGAGAAGTTCGCCCGCCATTTCAGCGCGGACGGGAAACCGGCGCCGGTGATCGAGGTGTCCGGGCGCCTGTTCCCGGTCGAAGTGCGTTACCGGCCGGTGGAAGGCGATGCCGAGGACACCACGCGCGACGAAGAGGAGGCCGCGCTGGTCGATGCGGTGGAGGAGCTCTGCAACACGGGCGCGGGCGACGTGCTCGTGTTCCTGCCCGGTGAGCGCGAGATCCGCACTGCGGCGGACGTGCTTGGCCGCAGCCTCAAGGCCGGGACGCGATCCTCGGCCGAGATCCTGACGCTCTTCTCGCGCCTTTCGGCCGCCGAGCAGGACCGGGTCTTCCGTCCCGGCGGCCAGCGCCGCGTGGTGCTGGCGACCAACGTGGCCGAGACTTCGCTGACCGTGCCCGGCATCCGCTACGTGGTCGACACCGGCTTCGCGCGCATCAAGCGCTACAGCTATCGCAACAAGGTCGAGCAGCTGCGCGTCGAAAAGATCTCGCGCGCTTCGGCCGCGCAGCGCGCGGGCCGCTGCGGGCGCGTGTCCGACGGCATCTGCATCCGCCTCTACGACGAGGACGATTTCAAGCAGCGGCCCGAGTTCACCGACCCGGAAGTGTTGCGATCCTCGCTGGCCTCGGTGATCCTGCGCGCCAAGGGCCTGCACCTGGGCGATGTGGGGCAGTTCCCGTTCGTCGATCCGCCGGCGCCGCGCGCCATTGCGGATGGGTATGCGTTGCTGGCCGAACTCGGCGCCGTGGATGACGCCAACGAGCTCACAGCGACCGGCAAGGAGCTCGCGCGCCTGCCGGTGGATCCGCGCATCGCGCGCATGCTGGTCGCGGCCACCAGGGAGGGATGCCTCGAGCAGGTGATGATCATCGCGGCGGCGCTTTCGGTCGCGGACCCGCGCGAGCGCCCGATGGAAAAGCGCGGCGCCGCCGATCAGGCGCAGGCCCGCTTCGACGACCCGCGCTCGGATTTCGTCGCCTACCTCAAGCTGTGGACGTTCTTCGCCGAGGCGCTGGACGAAAAGCTCACCAACCGCAAACTCGCGGTCTTGTGCCGCCAGCATTTCCTTTCGATTGCGCGCATGCGCGAATGGCGCGAGGTGCATTCGCAGCTGCGCGTGGTCACCGAGGATCTCGAGTTCAGGCATTCCAAGGCCGATCCGGCCAAGCCCGAGGGCTACCGGGCGATTCACCGAGCGCTGCTGACCGGGTTGCTTGGCAACGTGGGCATGAAAGCCGACGAGGATTCGGCATACACCGGCGCTCGCGGCATCAAGTTCTGGGCGCACCCGGGCTCGGGCACGCGCAAGCCCGGCAAGTGGATCATGGCCGCCGAGCTGACCGAGACCACGCGCCTCTATGCGCGTTGCGTGGCGGCGATCGAGCCGCAATGGCTGGAGGAGCTCGGCGCGCACCTCATGAAGCGATCGCGCGAAAGCCCGCACTGGGAGAAGTCGCGCGCGCAAGTGGTCGCGATGGAGCGCGGCACGTTGTACGGGCTGCCGGTTTACGTGAACCGCCGCGTGAACTACGGCCCGATCGATCCGGTCCTTTCGCGCGAGGTTTTCATCCGCGCGGCGCTGGTCGAAGGCGAGTACGAGACGCGCGCGCCTTTCTTTGCGCATAACCAGAAGCTCATCCACGAGATCGAGCGGCTGGAGCACAAGTCGCGGCGTCCGGACATCCTCGTCGACGACGAGCTGATCTTCGCGTTCTATGAGAGCCGTGTACCCGCGGGAATAGAGGCGGGCATCCATAACGGCGCCGATTTCGACAAGTGGCGAAAGGAGGCCGAACGCGACGACGCAAAGCTGCTCTTCCTCTCTCGCGAGGACCTCATGCGTCATGAGGCTTCGGGCATCACGACCGGCAATTTCCCGCCGTCGCTGAAGCTCGGGGCCAACGAATTCAAGCTCGAGTACCACTTCGAGCCGGGCACGGCCAGGGACGGCGTGACGATGACGGTGCCGGTCGCGCTTCTCAATCAGGTGAGTGCCGCGCGCACCGACTGGCTGGTGCCGGGCCTGCTGAAGGAAAAAGTGCAGACGCTCGCCAAATCGATCCCGCAGCGGCTGCGGCACAAGCTGGGATCGCTCTCGGAGTTTGCGGAAGGATTCGCTGCGGACGCCAAGCCTTCGGAAGTGCCGCTTTCGACTGCGATTGCGCGCCATGTCCGCGCCGAACTCAATCTCGACATCCCGGTAGACGCATTCCGGCCCGACTCGGCGCCGCCGCACTTGTCGATGAACTACCTGGTTGTCGACGAGCATGGCCGCCAGCTGGCCATCGGGCGCAACCTGGCCGAGCTCAAGAGCGCCATGCGCGAGGAGACCGAGGCGGTGCTGCAAGACGAAGCGCCTATTTCAGAGGGCGAAAAATTCACCGGCTGGACGTTTGGCGACCTCGAGGAAATGATGGAACTCGAGCGCGGCGGCCACACGCTGGTCGGCTATCCGGCGCTTGTCGATGCGGGGGAGGGCGTGACGCTGACGGTCGTCGATTCGCCCGAGAACGCGCAGGCCGTGCATCGCGAAGGCGTCAAGCGGCTGCTGTCGATCGCTTTCAGGGAGCGCATTCGGGACCTCGAGAAGTCGCTGACGCGCGACCCTGCGCTGGGTCCGGTGAAAGAGGACGTGATCTCGGCTGCGATCGAGCGCACCTTCCTTGCCGATTCGCTGCCGATGACTGCGAAGGACTTCGCCGGCCGTGTGGCCGAAGGCAAGAACCGCTTCAACCTGATCGCGCAGGAGCTCATGCGCCTGGCCACCGCTATCCTCACGGAGCATCGCGAGCTGCAGAAAAGGCTCGTCACCGCGGCCAAGGGTTTTCCGGCCGCGGCTGAAGACGTGAAGCAGCAGCTCGCGCGGCTGCTGGCGCCGCATTTCGTTGCGGCAACGCCGTACGAGCGGCTGCAGCACTTTCCACGCTACCTCAAGGGCGCGGGGCTTCGCCTGGACAAGATGCGCGCGGACCCCGCGCGCGATGCACGATTGCTGGCGGAGTTCGCGCCGCTGCATTCGGCCTGGTTGCGCGAATTCGCAGCGCGCGCAAAGCAAGGCGCGGTGACCAGCGAGATCGGGCAGTTCCGCTGGCTGCTCGAGGAATTGCGGGTGTCGTTGTTCGCGCAGGAGCTGCGCACGCCGGTGCCGGTTTCGGTCAAGCGGCTGGCCAAGCTGTGGCAGGGGATCCGGTAACCGCGCATCGCGAGCGGTCACGGTCCATGCGGCATTTCAAATATTCCGGACGGCTACTCGATCACCCGGTCGGCTCGAACCCGACAGGAACCGGCGCCCGTCGTGGCCATACAACGTCGCAAAATGAACGGTAATCGTTTAATTTGGAACAAATGATAAACCGCTCCAGCATGGAACGAGTTCAGACACTCATGCGCCAGTTTCCGGCGCTGGCCTTGCTCGGACCTCGTCAAGTCGGCAAAACCACTCTCGCACGCAGGATTGCGAACGATCTGAACGGCGTGGTCTTTGACCTGGAGCGCGCGTCGGACCGGCTCAAATTGAACGACCCGAGCTGGCGCTCGGGGCTTTTGCAGATCGCCTGGTCGTGCTCGACGAAGTGCAGCGCACGCCGGGATTGTTCGAGACCCTTCGACCTTTGATCGACGAGCAGCGCAGGCCCGGGCGGTTCCTGCTTCTGGGTTCGGCCTCACCGGCCTTGTTGCGACAGGCCAGCTATGGAACGCATCGCGCCTGGCGCAGAGCATGGGCGTGTCGGCCCCTGCGATCGGCCGCTACCTCGACGCGCGACAGCGGCCTGCTGCTGTCATTGCTTGACGTACGCAGCTTGCAACAGCTCGCGGGCCACCCGGTGGCGGGGGCCTTGTGGGAAGGTACGGTGATCGAGCAGCTGATCAGCGCCAAGCCGCCCTCGGTCCAGGCCAATTTCTACCGCACTGCGCGCGGTGCCGAGGTCGATCTGGTCTTGCACAGCAGCCGCGTCCGCGTGGCGATCGAGTGCAAGTTCTCCAGCAGCCCGAAGCCCGCGCGGGGGTTTCATGAGGCCATGGCGGCAGGCGTCGCAGTAGACGCGGGCAAAGCCGTAGTGCGGGTCGCCGCACTCGACTCAGCGGCAGGTCCGGAGAGCCACGCGTGGTGCAGGACGAGCATTGCAAATCTCCTTGATACAGTGCGGTTGTTTCAGGCTCTGTGCGCACTTTGAATCGGTACCAGTACATCAACTGGCCGCAAGCCCGCTCCAGCTCTCGTTTTTAGAAACACAAAGTCGAGAATTCAGTCCCGCCACGGCCTTGCCAGGACAAGCACCGCTAACCGGGGTGCAAGAGAGGGATGACCTGCCGGCCGTTGCGGCGATAGTGCTCGAAATCGGAATCCAGCGTAAACAAGCGGCAGTCAGGAAGGCGGATTGAAATAGGAGACTAGGGGGCCGGTGTCGACGATGATCCGGGTCATTCCCCGAAGCCGGACAGGTGCTTGGGATGGGTAGAAAGGTCCTTCGGGCCATCGATGACACCGCATACGTCCGCAAACAGGTCGTGACGACCTCCGCCGCCAGTCCCCTCACTTGCGCGCTGAAGGGCCTCGCGCACGAGATCGGATTGGGACCGGCCAAGTTCGCGCGCACGGCGCGAAAGCCAGGCCGCCAGCGGCTCGGGAAGTTTTACGGTGACGATCTTCATTCGAACAAGGTATTGCGGTTATGCGTAATTGGCAATACGCAGAGTACGACATACGCAGAGTACGACAGGAACGCCCAATACAGCGTCCCCAGGTGTGTCGACCCCGGATCGCGCCTAGAGGTCGATCGGCGAATAAAGCGCCTGCGGCGCGGCGATGCCGCGCAGGCTGAAATCGCCCACGTGCCTGAGCGGGCGCGTGACGAGCTTGGCAAAATCGCTCGATATCAACAGCGGCACGCCGGCCTCCTTGGTGAGCGACTGGATTCGCGCCGTCATGTTCACCGCGGGACCGACCACGTTGAATGCGAGCCGCGAGGGCGAACCGACGTTGGCATGCGTGACCTGGCCAAGATGCAGGCCGAGGCCGAACTCGATCTCGGGCTGGCCGGCATGGCGGCGCCGGTGGTTCACCACGGCCAGGGAGTCGAACGCGTCGATCGCCGCATCGAGAGCCGATTCGCAGACCTCGGCCTCGCGTTCCTTCGACCCGATCTCGAATACGATCAGGATCGCATCGCCGATGAACTGAAGGATTTCCCCGCCGCGCGCCGCCGCGGCCGCGGCACAGTACTCGAAATAGTCGTTCATGAGACGCAGCAGTTCTTCGGTGGGCAGCGTCTCGGACAGGTGCGTGAATCCGCGCAGGTCCGAATACCAGAACGCCGCCTCGATGCGGTCGCCGTCGCCGCGCCGGACCTGGCCGTTCATGATCTTCCCGCTGATCCTCGGGCCGACGAAAGCGTCGAGCAGGCCGAGCGTGATGCGCCGGGTGGCGATGATCTCGAAAAGGGGCGCGAGGAATTGCGCAAGCACGTCGAGCCGCGCGAGGTCGGCGTCGCTAAAGCCTGTGGGCAACCGGGTTGCTAACGTCAAGACGGCGATGTCGCCGGACCCGAAGGCGATCGGAAGCGCCAGGTAGTCGACCATTCCTTCCTTGCGCAGGTCGTCGAGCGTCGCGTGGTCGTCCGGCCGCGCAGGCGAATCCAGCCGGCGGCGGTAGGCTTTCTTCTCCTCGCGGACGTACTGGTTCGGGCTGCCGATGTAGGCGTCCAGGTTTTGCCCACCATGGCCCGCGGTCCACGGCCGCGCGCCCTGGTCGCGGTCCCAGAACACGCCCCACGCAAGGACCTGGGGATGCAGCGTGGTGGTGGTGAGGCGGATGCGGTCGACCGGGGCGCCCGCTGCGTCGAGCCGCACCGTCAACTCCGTGACCAGAGTAACGGCGTCCGGCAGCCGCCGCCCCTCGGTCATCAGCCAGGTGGCCACCGGTTCGAGCGACCAGCCCTCGCACGGGCCGAAAAGCGAACTGCCGTCCACAGTGCCATGTCCCACTAATGCGTCAGGGGCGCCGATGTTAGCATCGGCCCCATGATCGGCATCGGCAAATCCCTGTTCCTCGCTTTCGTGAGCCTCATCAACCGGCGCATGCTCTGGCTGATGATCTGGCCGGTGCTCGTTTCGCTCGTGTTCTGGGGCGTGGCCGGATTCCTGCTCTGGTTCAAGACCGCCGTCTGGATCGCCTCGCAGCTCGGCAAGCTGGCCCAGCCGCTCACCAACTGGGTGCCGTTCGACGTGTCCAGCATCACGCTCTTCTCGGCGCACGTGATGCTGATCCTGCTGTTCGTGCCGCTCGTTTACCTCACCGCGTTGCTGATCCTTGGCATCGTCGGCATGGATGCGATGGTCGAACACGTGGCTTCGCGGCACTACCCGGGCCTCCTGAGAAAGCATGGCGGCGGCACTGCGAGCAGCGTCTGGAACGGCGTGGTGGCGCTCTCGGGCATGGTGCTGCTTTTCCTGGTCACGCTGCCGCTCCTGCTGATCCCGCCGCTTTGGGCGATGGTGCCGGTGGCCGTGATGGGCTGGGTGAACCAGAAGATCCTGCGCTACGACGCGATCGCCGATCACGCATCGCCCGAGGAGATGAAGCAGATCTTCTCGGCACGGCGCGGCACTTTGTATGCGCTGGGCGCGATGCTCGCGCTCATTGCCTACATCCCGGTCGTCGGATTCCTTGCGCCGATGCTGTTCGCGCTGGCCTTCATCCACTTCGGCCTTGCGAGCCTGACGGAGCTTCGCGGCGAAGCCGGCGTCGCTGTGCCGCGCGATGCGGGTCCCGGAGAAGGCCGCGTGATCGAAGGCGAGGTGGTGCGGCCAGTCACGCAGCCTTGAGGATCCTGCAGGGCAGCCCGCGCGTGTCGGCCGAGCCGCTCGCGGGGTCGTAGGGGCCCGCATAGCTGAGCGCGGCATTGATGTTGATCTCCAGGACGCCGAACCCGGGGCCTTCGGCCTCGGGGAGCCACCAGCCCATGCCGGTCACCACGATGCCCGGGGCGGTGGCATCCGAGACCGAAGCCTTGAGCCGGCAGGCGCCTTCGCCGCGCGGCGTTTCCACCCGCACCCAATCTCCATCCGCGATCCCAAGGGAGCCGGCTGTCTGGGGATGGATCTTGAGGATCGGGTCGGGCGAAACCTTGCGCGCCCAGGCCTGCTCGCGAAAGCGCGAGTGGTGATAGGTTTTTTCGCGCAGGCCGGTCTGCAGCGTGAACGGGTAGGCCGGATCGTCTTCTTTCGATGCGCCCGTGGGCACCCAGCCCGGCAGCGGGTCGAGCCCGGCATCGGCCATGCGCTGCGACCACAGCTCGACCTTGCCGCTCGGCGTCTTGAAAACCTGCGAGGCGAAATCGCCTTGCGCGTACTCGAAGGCGCCGTACCCGTCGGCGGCGATGCGCTCGAGGTCGAGTTTTGCATCCTTGACGAGGAACTCATTGAACTCGCGCTGCGTGCGCCACGGCATGAGCTTGCGCTCGGCCGCGCCATGACCGGCCATGCGATCGAGGAATCCCGAAGCGATTTCAATGTCCGGCCGGGCTTCGCCCACGCGGGTGGCGAGCGCGGCGGTCCAGGTGACGCAGGGGCCGTGACCGTTGACCGAGACGTCTTCCTCTTCGAGCGTGGTGGTCTTGGGCAGCACGATGTCGGCCACCGCGGCCGTCGGGTTCATGCTGTGCGTGGCCACCGCCAGAAAGTCGAGCGAGCGCAGCGCCTCGAGCGTGCGCCGGGAATTCGGGTAGGTCACCGCGATGTTGACGCCCGTGACGTACATCGCGCGCACCGGGTAAGGCCGGCCGGTGAGGATCGCTTCGATGACGGTGGGGTTGTGGCAGGCGGTCTGCCAGCCGCCGGGCCCGGCCCAGAGCGGGAAACGATCGGCGCCGAGGGTCTGCGCTGCGACTTCGCGCGGCAGCTGGAATGCCGGGTCGTGAATGAGGTCGAGGTAGCTGCGGAATCCCTTCGGTCGCTTGGCGCGGCGATTGCCGCCGGGGCGGTCGAGGTTGCCGCTGATCGCAACGAGGCAATGGAATGCGCGGAAGGTCTGCACGCCGTTGGTGACCGCATCGATGCCATGGCCGGACACGAAAGTCGAAGGCCCGTCGGCAAACGCGCGGGCCGCGGCCAGGATAGCGGCGGCCGGCACGCCGCTGACTTCGGAGGCGCGCCCGGGCGTCCAGCCGCTCACGCGTTCGGCAAGCTCGTCGAAACCGCGAGTCCATTGGGAAATGAAAGCCGCATCCTGGCGGCCTTCGGCGATGAGGACGTGCGTCATCGCAAGGGCGATCGCCGCGTCGGTGCCCGGCAGCGGACGCAGCCAGAGGTCGGCGATCTTCGCCGCCTCCGAGCGCATCGGGTCGAGCACGACGATTTTCGCGCCGCGCGCCTTGGCTTGCTTGACGCGCGCCCACTGCACCGGGTTTGCCGCATGCGGGTTGGCCCCAACCATTAAAACCGTGTTTGCGCGCTCGACGTCCTCGCCGTTCTGGATCGCGAGGCCCGTGACCATGTCGGACACGCCGCGGCAGCCGCCGCACAAGTCCTGGTTGATGAGGAAATTCGGCGAGCCGATCGCGCGCATCATGAGCGCGACGACCGCGCCGCGCGAGAAGAACGCTCCGCCGACCGCGGCCGCGAGGCAGAGTGGCCCATGCTTCGCTCGCGATGCGGCGAATCCGTCGGCCATCGCATCCAGCGCTTCGTCCCACGAGATTTCCCGCCACTGGTTGGAGCCGCGTTCCCCGACCCGCTTCAGGGGATGCAGCAGGCGGGCCTTGCCGTAGGTGACTTCGGCCAGCCCGCGGACGCCCTTGACGCAGAAAGCGCCGCGGGAGGCGGGATGGGCCGGATTCGGGTCGATGCGGGAGACGCGCCCGTCATCGACGCGCGCCAGCGCCCCGCAGCCGGTGGAGCATTCCCAGCAAGTGGTCGGGACGGTACGAAGTGAAGACTGCGGCGAGGAGGACGATGGCGTCATGTTCCGAGACTAGGAGCGCGTCGAGCGCGCTGTCAAGGAGCGCGTTTCGATCAATCGATGCGATCAATCGATGCTTGAGCCGCGCCCTGGGTTCGCGTAGCGTAGGGCCACATGTCCGTCGCAATCGAAGTCTCCAGCCTGCTGTTCGAGTATCCCGGTGTTCGCGCCCTGGACGATGTCTCGTTCACTGTGGCCGCGGGCAGCGTGACCGCGCTCGTCGGCCCGAACGGCGCCGGCAAGACCACGCTGCTGCGCTGCCTCGCCGGGCTCGAGTTGCCGCTGGCCGGGAGCATCGAAGTCGCGGGCCTCGACGTGCTCGAGGAGCCGCGCAGCGTGCACCGGCGCATCGGCTATCTCTCGGACTTCTACGGCCTGTATGACGCGCTGACGGTGCGGCAGTGTTTCGCGCATGCAGCGTCCGCGCACGGCGTCGGCGAGGACGCGCTTACGCAGGCGATCGAACGGACCGCAGAACGGCTGGATCTCGCCGATCTCGTCCATCGTCGCGCAAGCGAGCTTTCGCGCGGCCAGCGCCAGCGGGTCGCCATCGGGCAGGCGCTGATCCATGACCCGCAGGTGCTCATGCTCGACGAGCCGGCCTCCGGGCTGGATCCGGAAGCCCGGCATGCGCTGGCGCAGCTGTTCACCCGCCTGAGCCGGGACGGCATGACGCTGCTGGTGTCCTCGCACATCCTCGCCGAGCTCGACGAGTACTCGACTGACATGCTCGTCATGCGCAATGGGCGCATCCTCGAGGCGAAGGCGGTCACCGATGCGCGGACTACCCGCCGGGTGCGGATCGAATTTGCACGCGAAGCCACGGACGTTGGCGTGCAACTCGCTGCGATTGCGGGCGTGCGCGTTGTCGAAACCACCGGGCGCGAGGCGACCATCGAAATCGAAGGCGGGGCGGACGCGCAGGGCGAAGTGCTTCGCTCGCTTGTGATGGCCGGGTTGCCTGTGACCTCGTTCGCGCCGGAGCGCGAGAACCTGCACGAGTCCTATTTGCGCACGGTCTCAGACGACGCAAAACGCGGGCGCCCCGAATGAATCCGGAACTGCGCCGCAACCTCTGGCTGGAGCTCACGCTGCACAGGGTGGTCGCGTTGCCCGTGGGGCTCGTGCTTGCGTTCATGCTGGCCTATTCATGGGCCAGGGACGATCCCAATGGGTCGCTCGCCACGACCGCAGTGACGCTCTTTATCGGATTCGCCCTCTGGGGCGCGATGCACGCCGGCGATGCGGTGATAGGCGAAGTTCGCGCAAGGACCTGGGACGGGCAGCGCATGTCGGCGATCGAGCCGTGGACGATGACCTGGGGCAAGCTCGTCGGCGCGCCCGCCTTTGCGTGGCTAGGCGCACTCCTGTGCCTCTTCGTGTTTGTGCTGTTCTCGCCGTCGGCAAACACGTTCGGGACGATGCTGTTCCTGCTTTCCGGCGCGGTGCTGGTGCAGGCGCTTGCGCTGAACGGCAGCGTGGTCGCCGCGCGCCGTGGCTTCGTGCGCAACACGTCGAGCATCTGGATCATCGTCCTCGCATTCATGATCGTGGGTCCCTGGATGTCGGTGCTGACCTCGAGCGATGCGGACATCGTGTGGTGGGGCCGCGGCTGGAAGCGCATCGACTTCATGCTGGTTTGCACTGCCCTCTTCGCAGGCTGGGCGGTCTTCGGCGCGCATCGCATGCTTTGCGAGGAGCTGCGCGTGCGAACGCTGCCCTGGGCCTGGGTCGCGTTCATTGTTTACGTCGCCTCTTACATCGCCGGCTTTGGCATCCGGCCGAACGACACGCTCGCCCAGCAGAAGAACGTCGTGCTGATTGCCGGCATGATTGTTTCGCTTGCGGCGATGTACCCGATGCTGTTGTCCGAAGTCGGCGGGGCCATGGCGGTGCGCAGGCTGCTGTTGCGGGCTTCGAACAAGGAATGGCGGCGGCTGCTCCAGGAAACGCCACTGTGGCCGGTGACGCTGGTCCTTGCGGCAGTCTTTTGCCTGCTTACCGTGGGCCTTGCCGGCAGCCGTCCCGGTCCGAACGATTTTTTCCGCGCCATTGTGCTGGCGCCGCTCCCGCTGCTCCTGCTTGCCGTGCGCGACGCGGCGTTGTTCCTTTTCTTCGCGTTTGCACGCCAGCCGCGCCGTGCGCAAGCGGCGGCGCTCTTTTACCTGCTGCTCCTTTACTGGCTGGTGCCGATGCTCCTGCGCTCGGTCGGTCTCCAGGGTGTTTCCGACCTGGTGCTGCCGCCGTTCTGGGAGCGTCCCGGCCTGGCCTCCGCAGTGGCGGCGGTGCAGGCGGGCGCGATGGTTGCGGCCGCAGTGTGGCGCTGGCGCAAGAACTACGGGAGTTGAATCGCATGGGATTCGGTGCACTCATCATCGGCGACGAGATCCTCGTCGGCAAACGCCAGGACAAGCACTTCAGCGTGCTGGTTGCGGCGCTGGCCAAACGCGGCTTGCGGCTCTCGTTCTGCGAATACCTGGCCGACGATCCGCCTCGCCTGACTGAAGTGCTTGCCCGCACTTTTGCTTGCGACGACATCGTGTTGAGCTACGGCGGCATCGGCGCGACGCCGGACGACCACACCAGGCAATGTGCAGCGGATGCGCTGGGGACCGCGCTTGCGCTCCACCCCGATGCGGAGCGTGAGATCCGGGCGCGCTTCGGCGACGAGACCACGCCGCAGCGACTGAAGATGGGCGAGTTCCCGGCAGGCTCGGAGATCATCCCGAACCCGGTCAATCGGGTGCCCGGGTTCTCGATCCGCAACCACCACTTCGTGCCCGGCTTCCCGCAGATGGCCTGGCCGATGGTGGAGTGGGTGCTCGACGAGCGCTATCGCCACCTGCACAACTCGCACGCGCTCAGGGAGGAGTCGATCTTCGTCTACGAGGCCGGCGAGAGCATGCTGTCCGACCTCATGTACGGCATCGAAGCGAAGTGGAAGAAGCTCAAGCTTTTTTCGCTGCCGACCATGGGCAAGGACGGCAGCCGCGGCCACATCGAGTTGGGCGTGCGGGGCGACCCCGCGGAGGTGGAGGCGGCGATGGGCGAAATCCGCGCCGAGATCACCCGGCGCGGCCATCCCTTCAAGGCAACGCCGGGCTGAAAAACAAAAACCCCGCCGAAGCGGGGTTCTTGTCGCCCCCCCGCCGAAGCGGGGTTCTGGGACTACTACTTCTTCTTCTTCGCCTTGGGCCTGGGCTTTGCCGCCCTGGCCACGGCTTTCGGCACCGGCTTCTTCACCGGTTTTGCGACGCGCCGTTTGGGTGGCGAAGCACGCGCCACGCTTTCGGGCCGGCGCTTGGCCGGCCGCTTGGCGCTCAGGCCGCTTTTTTTGCTTTTGCGTAGCCTTTCATCGTTTCCGTCGCGGCCGTTGCATTCGCTTCGGCCATCTCCGTGGCCTGCTTGGCGGCCTTGGAGAACGTGTCGTAGGCCGAGTTGGCCGCCGACAGCATCGACTTCACCGCGGCAACGCCGACATCCGACCCTGCCGGCGCGTTCTTGCTCGCCTTGTCCAGCAGCGTGACGAAGTTCTGGTTCAGCTCCGAGGCTTTCGCTTCGGCGAACTTCGACAGCTCGGTGTTCGTCTCGACGGCGATCGCGTACACGCTCTTCGAGTACGAAACGCACTTCTCGACGGCGGGCTGCGCCAGCGTCTGCTGGATCGTCACGAATTCCTGGACGTCCTTCGCGCCGGCCAGGGTGCGGGCGTTGTTCATCGAATCTTCGAAGATCGACTTCAGCATGGCGGTCTGCAGGCCGACCAGCTTTTCCATCGCGGAGAACTGCGTCGCGGCGATCGAAAGGGCGGTTTCGATATTCGTTTTGTTGGCGGCGGTGATCTGCTCAGGCGTTACGTACATGGTCAACTCCTTTAAGGTGGATAAATTCGGTGCTGCGGTAAGGGGGGGCTTCTGTGCCGCCTTGTGCGTCGCAACAATTCAGATTCTAGGCGCGTTGTTGCAGTGCGTCAAGTTCTTTTTTTGAAGCTCTCAGATGACTGAATATAAACGGAAAATGCGCCTTGTGCGGTGCCATTATTGGAAAGTTAGTGAGCACTTCGTTTGAAACCAAAGGTATGACAGGAATCTCCCACTGGGCGAAATGCGGGCGACGCTGGAAGTAAAAGCGGCAACAATATCGGCATGACTGCGCCCGCCGTGCCGGCTGCCCAATCGACGCCGGTTCACGGCCTGTTCATTCCGGGGCTCTTCGTTTTCCTTTGGAGCTCGGGTTTCATCGGCGCCAAGCTCGGACTGCCCTATTGCGGCCCGCTGACCTACCTCTCGCTGCGCTATGCGTGCGTTGTGGTGCTGATGCTGCCGGTCTGCTACCTGGCGAGAGCCGCGTGGCCCGCGACCCGTGCGGAGGCGGGGCACGTCATGGTGGCCGGCGCGCTGATCCAGGCCGGGTATCTCGGCGGCGTGTTCATTGCGATCAGCCTGGGGATGCCGGCGGGCGTGGCGGCGCTGATCGTGGGACTGCAACCGATCCTGACCGCATTCCTCTCCGGGCACATGGTGAACGAGCGCGCCACCCGCATGCAGTGGGCGGGCCTCGTGCTCGGGTTCCTCGGCGTCATGGTGGTCGTGTGGAACAAGATGGCGCTCGGTGCGGTGACCTGGGGCGCGGCGTTGTCGGCCACGGTCGGCCTCGTCTGCATCACCTACGGGACCCTCTACCAGAAGCGCCGCTGCGCCCACGTGGACATGCGCACCAACTCGTTCCTGCAGTTCCTCGCCGCCTTCATCGTGACCGCGCCGCTGGCGGTTGCGTTCGATTCGCTCGAAGTGCAGTGGACGCCGCAGTTCATGCTGGCGCTTGGGTGGATGGTGTTCGGGCTGTCGCTCGGCGCCGTGTTCCTGCTTTTCGCATTGATCCGGCGCGGCGCGGCCACGGCCGTGGCAAGCCTGTTCTATCTCTGCCCCCCGACCACTGCGATCCTCGCGTGGCTGGTCTTCGGTGAGTCGTACTCGCCGTGGGCCGCGCTCGGCATGGCCATTACCGTGGCCGGCGTCTGGCTGGTCACCTCCAATGCACCGAAGGAGCCGACCCCTTGACGATGGCCCCGGCCCTCGAGTTCCAGCCGGACCGCGTGGAGTACCTCGCCGATCCCTTCCCGCTGTATCGCCGCATGCAGGACGAGGATCCGGCGCACTGGAGCCCCAGGATCAAGTCGTGGGTGCTCACTCGCTACGACGACGTGAAGCGCGCGTGCCTGGACAAGGACATGTCCTCGGACCGGCTGCGGCCGTTCTTCGCGTCGATGCCGGGACCGGAGGCCGCGAAGATCGGGGACATCATCCGTTACCTCTCGCACTGGATGGTGTTCCGCGATCCGCCGGAGCACACGCGGCTGCGCAAGCTCACCTCCAAGGTCTTCCACCTCAAGTCGATGCGCGAGATGCGCCCGAACATCGAAAGCCTGACCTCCTGGCTGCTGGAAGCGATCGGCGAGCGCGAGGAATTCGATTTCATCGCCGCATTCGCGGGGCCGCTGCCCGCGCTGGTGATCATGGACATGCTCGGCGTGCCGCGCGAAGAGCTTTCGCGCGTGAAACGGATGTCCGACGACATGGCGCTCTTCATCGGCAGCTCGCGCACTTCGGCGGAAAAGGCGCAGGAGAAATACAGCGTCGCGGAATCGGCGACCCACGAAATGGCCGAATTCTTCCGCGTGATGATCCGCGACCGGCGGGCCAATGCACGGCCGGACCTGCTTTCGGAACTCGTGCATCTCGAGGACAACGGCGATCGCCTGTCGGAGGACGAGCTGATCGCGACCTGCATCCTGCTGCTGTTCGCTGGCCACGAAACGACGACCAACCACCTCGCGAATTCGACGCGTTCGCTGATCCTCTTTCCCGCGGAAAGGCAGAAGCTGCGGGCCGACCCGGGCCTCGCGGCGCGCGCGGGCGAGGAGTTGCTGCGCTTCGACGGCCCCAGCGGCGCGCAGGTGCGCATCGTCGGGGTCGAGCACGAGCTGCACGGCAAGACGCTCAAGCCCGGCGAGCGCGTGTTCATCATGCTGAATGCGGCCAACCGCGATCCGCGCGCCTATCCGGACCCGGACCGCGTGGACCTTGCACGCGATGGCGTGGCCCATCTCACGTTCGGTTTCGGGCTGCACATCTGCCTGGGGTTCCCGCTTGCGCGGCTCGAGGGCGAAATCGCCATCCCCGCGGTCGCACGGCATTTCAGGCGCATGGAGTTCGCGGGCGAGCCGGAGTGGATCAACTCGATGGTGTTCCGCGGGATGAAGAGCATGCCGGTGCGGGTCGCAAGGTGAGCGCGATGACGCCGACCAGCGACCAGCGCATGCCGAGGTCGCTTTGGTGGACGCTCGCCGGGCTGACCTTCGCGTGGGGATTCAACTGGACGGCGATGAAGGTCGCGCTGGACGAGTTCACGCCCTGGATCTTCCGCAGCCTGTGCATCACGTTCGGGTCGCTGCTGCTTTTCGGTATCGCCTATGCCGCCGGCAACAGCCTGCGCGTGCCGCGGCACCTGTGGGGAAAGCTTGCGGTCCTCGCGTTCTTCAACGTGACCTGCTGGAACATGATGATCGCGTTCGGGCTCATGATGATCCCCTCGGGGCGTGCGGCGATCCTCGCTTTCACGATGCCCGTCTGGTCGGTGCCGCTGTCGGCCTGGCTGCTCGGCGAGAAGATCACGGGCCGCAAAGTCGGCGCGTTACTGCTCGGCATGATCGGCATGGCGCTGCTGATCGGCGAGGACCTCGTCGTGATCGGCCGCGCGCCGCTCGGCGCGCTGCTTGCGTTGGGCGCCGCTTTCACATGGGCCATCGGCACGGTGATGCAGAAGCGCTGGCCGCTCGGCCTGCCGATGGGCACGTTTACCGCGTGGACGATGTCGCTGGGTGGCCTGCCGATCCTCCTGGGCACCCTGGTCTTCGAGCGCAATGCGTGGACTCCCGTGGGCACCGTGGCATGGCTCGCGCTGCTCTACAACATCGTCATCGCTTTCGCTTTTGCCTACTGGGCGTGGTTCAAGATCGCCTCGAGCGTTTCGGTGACCGTGTCCTCGATCAGCGTGCTGTCGGTGCCGATCGTGGGTGTGCTCTGCGGATTCGTTTTTCTTGGAGAACGGCCAAGCGTGCAGGAGTACGCAGCGCTGGCCTGTGTCGTCCTCGCGGTGCTGGCGGTCAACCTTCCTGCGAGGAAGCGGCAATAGCGCGCGTCTTCGGGATTCGCTCCGCGTCCCAGTGGGCGATGCCCCATGCGAGTTGTTGCGTTGCCGGCGCGTCGACCAGTTCCTTCGGCAATGCATGCCCGAGGAATTCGAACGCCGCAGGCAGTGATCCGGGCCCGGCCGCGCGCGCTTCGGTCTGCTTCGAAAGCTTCTCGCCTTGCGCGTTGACTGCGACCGGCAGGTGCAGGTAGCGGGGCGTGGACAACCCCAGCAATCGCTGCAAATGGATCTGGCGCGCGGTCGAATCGAGCAGGTCGGCGCCTCTCACCACGTCGGTGATGCCCTGGTCCGCATCGTCCACGACCACGGCGAGCTGGTAAGCGAAGTAGCCGTCGGCGCGCAGAAGCACGAAGTCGCCGACGTCGCGTTCGATGTCCTGCGCGATGCGGCCTTGCACTCGATCGGCAAATTCGACAAGGCCGGCTTGCGTTCTTACGCGGAAGGCGCGCGCCTCGCGACCGGGGGCGAGGCCGTTACGACACGTTCCCGGATAGATGCGCGCGCCATCGACTGCAAGCGCTGAATCCGCAATCTCCTTGCGCGTGCATCCGCACGCATACGCCGCGCCCGAGGCCACCAGTTGCTCGAAGACCTCGCGGTAACGTTCCTTCCGCTCGCTCTGCCGCAGGACGGACCCGTCCCATTCGAAACCGCAACGTTCGAGCGACGCGAAAATCGTTTCGGCGGCGCCCGCCTGCGTTCGCGGTTCGTCCACGTCCTCGATGCGCACCAGCCAGCGACCGCCGCTCGCGCGCGCATCCAGGTAGCTCCCCAGTGCCGCAACGAGCGAGCCGAAATGGAGCGGGCCGGAGGGTGAAGGCGCAAAGCGCCCGATAGAGATCGTCATTCTTGCGGGATAAACAGGCGAATCTTGCTTGTTGTGTGAAGTCGGTAACGACGTCTATTGAAGGCGGCGCGTATCATTATGCTTTCCGTCGAAGGGGCCGCACATGGCGACCGTCGAGTTGAACAAGGACAATTTCGAGCAGGTCGTCACCGGCAACCCGGTGGTGATCGTGGACTTCTGGGCGCCCTGGTGCGGGCCGTGCCGGGGATTTGCGCCGGTGTTCGAGAAGGCCTCCGAGTCGCACGCAGACATCGTCTTCGCAAAAGTGAACACCGAGGACGAACAGGAGATCGCCGCCGCTTTCGACATCCGGTCGATCCCGACGCTCATGGTGTTTCGCGACAAGGTGATCCTCTACTCGCAGGCCGGCGCGCTGGCGGCGGGCGCGTTGGGCGATCTCATCGAGAAAGCCAAGCAGGTCGACATGGCCGAAGTGCAGAAGGAAATCGCCGCGCGCGAGAACGACGAAGCCGCCAAGCTAGACTGATTCCTGTGCATTCAATACCGATGAACCAATTCGGAGGCAACAATGCTCGAAGTACGCAAATCGGCTGAACGGGGGTACGCAGACCACGGATGGCTGCGCTCTTTCCATACGTTTTCCTTTGCCGACTACCAGGATCCGGACCACATGGGGTTCGGCGCGCTGCGCGTGATCAACGAGGACCGCATCAACCCGGACCAGGGCTTTGGCACGCACGGCCATCGCGACATGGAGATCATCAGCTACGTGCTCGAAGGCGAGTTGGCGCACAAGGACTCGATGGGCACCGGCTCCACGATCGTGCCCGGCGACGTGCAAAGGATGAGCGCCGGCAGCGGCGTGCGGCACAGCGAGTACAACCACGCCGCGTCGGTCACCCATTTCCTGCAGATCTGGATCGAGCCGAACGTGCGCGGCATCCCGCCCGGCTACGAGCAGAAGCATTTCGACGTTGCGTCCAAGCGCGGGCGCCTGCGCCTCATCGCATCGCCCGACGCGCGCGACGGCTCGGTGACGATCCACCAGGATGCGTCGATCTATGCCGGGTTGCTGGATGGCGCAGACAAAGCGGTGCACCCGCTTGCAAAGGGACGCCGTGCCTACGTGCACGTGGCTCGCGGCGAGGTGACGGCCAACGGCACGCCGCTCAAGACCGGCGACGCCCTCAAAGCCACTGACACAGCGCAGATCGTGCTCGAGCAAGGGCGCGACGCCGAGGTCATTCTTTTCGATCTTCCATAAAGTTCGTCAGGGGCGGGGTGATGCGGTTTCCCCGCTCCAGCCGCCGCCTAGCACTTTGTATAGCGTGACGAGGTTCTGCACGCGCGCGGCCTGCACTTGCACGAGCCCCTGTTGCGACGAGAACAGCGCGCGTTGCGCATCGAGGACATCGAGGTAGCTCGCTGCGCCGGCGCGATAGCGCAGGTCCGCAAGCTTGAACCGGATCGCCTCGGCATTCAGTTGCGCCGCTTGCGCGCGAACCTGCTCATCCAGGGTGGCGCGCCCCGCGAGGGAATCCGACACCTCGCGAAACGCAGTCTGGATCGTTTTCTCGTACTGAGCCACCGCGATGTCGCGGTTTACAAGCGACACTTCCAGATTGGCCCGGTTGCGCCCCGCGTCGAAGATCGGCAGCAGGAGCTGGGGCGCGAGGGTCAGGCCGAACGATCCGCTCCTGAGCAGACCCGAGAGCTCGGTGCTCGCGGTGCCCAGGCCGCCAGTGAGGGAGATCCGCGGGAAGAAGGCGGCTCGGGCTGCGCCAATGTTCGCGTTCGCGGCAATCAGCTGCTGCTCGGCGAGGCGCACGTCGGGGCGGCGCACCAGCACTTCCGAGGGCAGGCCCGCGGGCAGGTCGGGCATCACCTGCGGCCCGGTGACCCCAAGGCCTCCCGGCAACTCGGCGGGCAGCGGCTGGCCGATCAGCAGGATGAGCGCGTTCTCGTCGAGGGCGCGCTGGCGCACGAGCTGCGCGAGCGTTACGCGGGCGCCTTCGAGCAGCGATTCGGCCTGCCGGAAATCGAGCTCCGAGGCGGCGCCGGCATCGAACTTGAGCTTGGTGAGCTTGAAGGACTCTTCCCGGGTGACAAGCGTCTGGCGGGTCACGGCCAGCAGTTCGTCGTCCGCGAGCAGGCTGAGGTAGGTCGTGGCTACAGCCGAGATCAGCGTGATCTGCGCGGCCTTGCGGCCTTCCTCGGTGCCGAAGTACGTAGCGAGCGCCGCGTCGCTCAGGCTGCGAACGCGGCCGAAGAGATCGAGCTCGTAGGACGTCACGGTCAGTCCGGCGGCGTAGAGGTTGCCGGTGCGGCCCCGACCGCTGGGCTGGAGCGATGCCGAGACGCCGGCACCCACCGTCGGCAGCTCGTCGGCCCTGCGCACCTGGTACTGCGCACGCGCCTGCTCGATGTTGAGAACCGAAACACGCAGGTCGCGGTTGTTCTGCAAGGCGATCTCGATGAGGCGCTTGAGGCGCGGGTCGCCGAAGAAACGCTGCCACTCGATCTCGCCCGCCCGCGGGCCCGTGGCGCCCGGGGCGCCCGGGTCGACATTCGGGAAGGTGCTCGCCACCGGGGGCGCGGGGCGCTCCAGGGGCGGCGCCATCGAGGCGCATCCACCAAGCACCGTGACCGCGGCAAGAGTCGCGAGCGCCAACGCGCGCGCCCGATGCGGAGAAAGCGTATTCCAGCGCGGCGCGCTCATGATTTCACCTCCAAAGCGGCCGGCGCGGGATCGACGGCCGGCGCGGGATCGACGGCCGGCGGGGCCGGTGCGTGCACGCGGCCCTTGAACATCCGTCGCACGACCACGAAGAACACCGGCACGAAGAACACCGCGAGCACGGTTGCCGTGATCATGCCGAACATGACGCCCGTGCCGATCGCGCGCTGGCTGGCCGAGCCCGCCCCGGTGGAGATCACCAGCGGCAGGACGCCCACGATGAACGCGATGGAGGTCATCAGGATCGGACGGAACCGCAGGTGGCAGGCCTCGAGCGTGGCTTCGATGAGGTCCTTGCCTTGCGCATGCAGCTCCTTGGCGAACTCGATGATCAGGATCGCGTTCTTCGCCGATAGACCTATCACCGCAATGAGGCCGACTTTGAAGAACACGTCGTTCGGCATGCCGCGCAGCGTCACGCCGAGCACCGCGCCCAGCACGCCCAGCGGCACGACGAGCAACACCGCGAACGGGATCGCCCAGCTCTCGTAGAGGGCGGCAAGGCAGAGGAACACGGCGAGCATCGAGAAAGCGATAAGGATGGCCGCTTGCGCGCCGGCGAGTTTTTCTTCACGCGACTGGCCGGTCCATTCGAACGCGAAGCCGGCAGGCAGCTGCCCGGCGAGGCGCTCCATTTCGTTCATCGCCTCGCCGGTGCTGAAGCCGGGCGCCGCGTCACCGGCCAGGCGCATGCTGGGATACCCGTTGTAACGGATCGCCTGCATCGGCCCGGTCACCCAGCGCGTGGTCGCAAACGCCGAGATCGGCACCAACTTTCCCTGGCTGGTCTTGACGTTGAGCTTGAGCAGGTCTTCGGGCTGCATGCGCGCGAACGCCTCGGCCTGCACCACTACACGCTGCATGCGGCCTGCGTTCGGAAAATCGTTGATGTAGAGCGAGCCGATGGCCGTGGCCAGCACCGCGTTGATGGCGTCGAACGACAGGCCAAGCGCGCCTGCGCGGTCGCGGTCGATGTCGACCTGCAACTGCGGCGCGTCTTCCAGTCCGTCGGGACGCACGCCCGCGAGGATCTTGCTCTGCGCGGCCGCGCCGAGCAGCTGGTTGCGCGCGGCGAGGAGGGCGGTATGCCCGGCGCCGCCGCGGTCCTGCAGGCGGAAGTTGAAACCGGTTGCAGTGCCGAGCTCGGGAATTGCCGGCGGCGCGAGCGCGAAGATAAACGCGTCGCGCACGCCCATGAGCGCGCCGAACGCGCGGCGCGCGAGCGCCTGCGCGGAATGGTCCGGGCCCTTGCGCTCGTCCCAGTGCTTGAGCGGCACGAACGCAAGCGCGGCGTTCTGGCCGCTGCCCGAGAAGCTGAAGCCGAGCACGGTGACCATCTTGTCGACTTCCGGCTGCTTGAGCAGGAAGCCTTCCGCCTGCTGCATGACGGCAAGCGTGCGCTCCCGCGTCGCGCCCGGCGGCAGCTGGACGTTGGCGATGATGTAGCCCTGGTCTTCGCTGGGCAGGAACGATTGCGGCAACCGCGCGATCAGCACGGCCACGACCGCGACGATCGCTGCGAACACCAGCAGGACCCGGCCGGTGCGCTTGAGGAGTCCCGCCACCCAGTTCTCGTAACCCTTCGTGGTGCGCGTGAAGCCGCGGTTGAACCAGCCGAAGAATCCGCCCTTCGCATGATGATGGCCGGCCTCGACCGGCTTGAGGAAGGTGGCGCAAAGCGCGGGCGTCAGCGACAGCGCGAGGAATACCGAGAACAGCATCGAGCTCACCATCACCAGCGAGAACTGGCGGTAGATGCTGCCCACGGCGCCGGCGAAGAACGCCATCGGGAGGAAAACCGACACCAGCGTGACCGTGATGCCGATCAACGCGGAGGTGATCTGCCCCATGGCCTTGCGCGTGGCCTCGCGCGGTGAGAGCCCCTCCTCGCTCATGATGCGCTCGACGTTCTCGATCACCACGATCGCATCGTCGACGAGGATGCCCACCGCGAGCACCATTGCGAACATGGTCAGCACGTTGATCGAAAAGCCGAAGGCGTACATCACGCCGACCGAGCCCATGAGCGCGACCGGAACCACGATCGTTGGAATCAGCGTGTAGCGCAGGTTCTGCAGGAACAGGAACATCACGAGGAAAACGAGGATCACCGCGATGATCAGCGTTTCGACCACCTGGCTGATCGAGATGCGCACGAAGCGCGAGCTGTCGTACGGGATGTCGTACTTCACGCCCGGCGGGAAGTAGGCGGCCAGCTCACCCATGCGCTTGTGGATCGCGTCCGCGGTCGCCAGGGCGTTGCCCGTGGGGGAAAGCTGGACGCCAATGCCCGTCGAAGGTTTGCCGTTGAGACGCGCCGAGGTGGCATAGGTTTGCGCGCCAAGCTCCAGGCGCGCGACGTCGCGCAGCCGCACCGTGGAGCCGTCCGTATTGGCGCGCAGCAGGATGTTGCCGAACTGCCCGGTCGAGGTGAGCTGGCCGTTGACGACGACCGTTGCGGTGATCGTCTGCGCGGCGAGGTTGGGCAGCTCGCCGATCGTGCCCGAGGGGACCTGCGCGTTCTGCGCGCGGATCGCGTTGTTCACGTCGACCGGCGTGAGGTTGAAGCCGACGAGCTTGTCCGGGTCGATCCAGATGCGCATCGAGCGCTCGGTGCCGAAAAGCTGCGCCTGTCCGACGCCCCGAATGCGCTGGATCTCCGGCAGCACGGTGCGCGACGCGTAGTCGCCCAGGGCGATCGGGTCGTACTGGGGGTTGTCGGACGAGAGGATGGTGAAAAGCAGGAAGTTCGAGCGGGCCTTGTCGACGCGCACGCCTTGCTGCGTCACTGCGGAGGGCAGGCGGGGCGCGGCGCGGCTGAGCCGGTTCTGCACATCGACCTGCGCGAGGTTCGGGTCGGTCCCGGATTCGAACGTGAGCGTGATCGTGCCAACGCCGTTGGCCTGGCTCACCGACTCCATGTAGATGAGGCCCGGGGAGCCGTTCATCTCCTGTTCGATGACGCCGATCACGGCCTCTTCGAGGTTCTTGGCGGACGCACCCGGATAGGTCGCGGTCAGCACGATGGAAGGCGGCGCGACGGTGGGGTATTGCGCGACGGGCAGCAGTTTCACCGCCACGCCGCCGAGCACCATGATGAAGAGCGCGATCACCCACGCGAAGATGGGCCGATCGATGAAGAACTGGGCCATGGACGGGGTTCCTTAGCGGCCGGCGGCCGGCTTGGGTGCCGCGCCGGTGGCGCCTGCCGGCTGCCATGGAACCGGCTTGACCGGCGTGTTCGGCCGCAGCTTCTGGAATCCGTCGACCATGACCTGCTCGCCGGCGTTGAGGCCTTCGAGGATCACCCATTGGCCGCCCTGCGCCGAACCGATCTTCACTGGCCGAGGCAACACCTTGCCATCTGAAGCAACCACCATCACGGTGTCGCCGGTGGATCCACGCGTCACGGCTTGCTGCGGCAGCAGGATGCCTGCGCTCGCCTCTGCTTGCTCGAGGCGCACTCGCACGTACATTCCCGGCAACAGGATGCCGGTGGGATTGGGCGCCTCGGCGCGCAAAGTGATCTGGCCTGAGGTCGGGTCCACCGACAGGTCGGCAAACAGCAGGCGCGCCGGCTGCGGGTACTCGCTGCCGTCTTCGAGCTCGATGCGCACCAGCGCCGCATTGGCGCCCGAGCGCTTGAGCTGGCCGCTTTCGACCGCGCGGCGCAAGCGCATCACTTCGGTGGTGGATTGCGTGAAGTTGACGTAGATCGGGTTGATCTGCTGGACGATGGCCAGCGGCGTGGCTTCGCCTTGTCCCACGAGCGCGCCCTCGGTGACCAGCGCGCGGCCGATGCGGCCCGAGATCGGCGACACCACCGACGTGTAGCTCAGGTTGATCTGCGCGGTTTGCACGGCGGCATTGCCGGCTGCGACGTCGGCCTCGGCCTGCGCCTTCGATGCCACTGCGTTTACGTAATCCTGCTTGCTGATCGCGTTGGCCTCGAGCAGCGGCTTGTAGCGCTCGGCTTGCGCGGCGGCCTGCGTGAGGCTGGCCTGCGCGCGCGCGACGGACGCGGCGGCGCTGGCGAGGGCGGCTCGATAGGGCGCGCTGTCAATCTCGTACAGCGGTTGGCCTGCGCGCACATCGCTGCCTTCGCGGAAGAGGCGCCTTTGCACGATGCCCGCGGCCCGGGCGCGTACCTGCGCAACGCGCGAGGCTTCCAGTCGCCCCGGGAGTTCCGTCGTGAGGCCGACCGAGCGCGGTGCAACGGTGACGACGCCGACCTCCGCAAGTGGCATGCCGCCTCCGGGCGGCCCTTTGGCCTTGTCGGCTTCCTTCGCACCGCAGGCTGCGAGCATCGCGATCATCGGGAGGAGCAGAAAGGCCGCGCGAAGCA
>Ga0163153_10001302_pt1 | contig 39554 bp, 41 predicted proteins | sample OliLakLV19MP6IB1_FD_148629 | JGI IMG/M metagenome (GOLD analysis project Ga0163153, IMG submission 148629) | Freshwater microbial mat bacterial communities from Lake Vanda, McMurdo Dry Valleys, Antarctica - Oligotrophic Lake LV.19.MP6.IB-1 | ecosystem: Environmental > Aquatic > Freshwater >... | reverse complement strand
ACTTCCGCGACGAGTACCTTGCCCACATCGTGGACCGGGTCTGCCCGGCAGGCGTGTGCACGATGGAAGCGACGGTGCTGGCATGACGGTCCACACCCTGCGCATCGACGGGGCCGACGTCGCCGGGAATGATGGTGAGTCGATCCTCGCGGTGGCCACCGATAACGGTATCGTCATCCCGACGATGTGTCATCTCGACGGCTTGTCGGACACCGGCTCGTGCCGTCTGTGTGTCGTCGAGATCGCGGGCTCCAACAAACTGACGCCGGCCTGCATGACGGCTGTGGCCGAAGGCATGGAGGTCACCACGACCTCCGAGCCGTTGACCGAATACCGCCGGACCATCATCGAGATGCTGTTCCTGGAGCGGAATCACATCTGTGCTGTGTGCGTCGCGAACAACCACTGTGAGTTGCAGGACGCGGCGGAGGACCTCCGCGTCGATCACTTCGAGCTGCCGGTCATCGAGCCGCAGGTCGCCATCGACGCGAGTCACCCGCTGTTCGCCATCGATCACGCCCGCTGCATCATGTGCGTCCGCTGCGTGCGCGTGTGCGCCGAGGTCGAGGGCGCTCACACATGGGGCGTGATGGGCTCCGGGATCGACGAGCGCGTCGTGACCGACATGGGCACACCCTGGGGCGAATCAACGACCTGTACAAGCTGCGGCAAGTGCGTCCAGGTGTGCCCGACCGGGGCCCTGTTCGAGAAGGGTCGGTCGGTCGCCGAGGGCGGCAAGGCCCGCCGCCCGTTCCTCCCCTACCCGCGCGCCGCCAGCACCACCGGCGTGATCGACGAGGCGGGCTCCTGATGGCCAGACCCACGCTGGCCACGGTCTGGCTGGACGGCTGCTCCGGCTGCCACATGTCGTTCCTGGACATGGACGAGCGACTGCTGGACCTTGCCGAGCGGGTGGACCTCGTGTACAGCCCGCTGGTGGACATCAAGGTCTTCCCAGAGCATGTGGACCTGTGTCTGGTGGAAGGCGCCGTGTCCAGCGAGGAGGACCTGCACAAGATCCGCCTCGTGCGCGAGCGGACGGGCACGCTCATCTCCCTGGGCGACTGCGCGGTCACGGCCAACGTGCCGGGCATGCGCAACCCCATCGGCCCGGGCCCGATCCTGGAGCGCGCCTACGTCGAGAACGTCACGCGCAACCCGGGCATCCCGCTCCAGATGGTCCCCGCCCTGCTGCCCACCGCCCGGCCGGTCCATCGCGTCGTGCCGGTCGACGTGTACCTGCCCGGCTGCCCGCCGTCGGCCGATCTCATCCATGGCGTCCTGGTCGACCTGCTCGAGGGCCGGACCCCGGACACCACAGGCGCTCGCTTCGGCCGCTGAGGAGCCCCCATGCCCGAGCCCATCGTCATCGACCCGATCACGAGGATCGAGGGCCACTCCAAGATCTCCATCCACCTCGACGACGCTGGCGAGGTGACCGAGGCGCGCTTCCATGTCACCCAGTTCCGCGGCTTCGAGCGCATCGTCCAGGGCCGGCCGGTGCACGAGATGCCGTCCATCATGGCCAGGATCTGTGGCATCTGCCCGGTCAGCCACCTGGTCGCCTCGTCCAAGGCCTGCGACGAGATCCTGGCCGTCCAGCCGCCCCCGACCGGGGTGGACCTGCGGCGGGTCATGAACCTTGCCCAGATGGTCCAGTCCAACGCGCTGAGCTTCTTCCACCTGTCGTCGCCGGACCTGCTCTTCGGCTTCGACGCCGACCCAGCCGAGCGCAACATCCTGGGTGTGGCCCGGGCGAACCCGCAGCTCGCCCGTGACGGCGTGGCCGTCCGCCGCTTCGGCCAGCAGATCATCGAGTGGCTTGGCGGCAAACGCATCCATCCGGCCTGGATCGTGCCGGGGGGCGTTGATGCTCCCCTGAGCGCCGACGCGCGCGACCGGATCCTGGCGACGATCCCCGAGGCCATCGCCGCCATCGAGCGGGCCATCGCCTGGTACACGGCCAGCCTCGTGCGCTGGGAGGGAGAAGCCGCCACGTTCGGCAACTTCCGCTCGGCCTTCATGGGCCTCGTCGACGAGCACGGCACCGTTGACCACTACGGTGGCCTGCTCCGGGTGATGGATGCCGACGGCACGTGGCTCGCCGACCGCATCGACCCGCGGACCTATCAGGACTACCTCGGTGAGTCGGTCGAGCCGTGGTCGTACCTCAAGTCGACATACTGGAAGGCGCTCGGGTATCCCGACGGCGTGTACCGCGTGGGACCGCTCGCCCGGCTCATCGTGGCCGACCAGCTCGGGACGCCGCGGGCCGATGCCGAGCTCGGTCGCTTCCGGGAGCGCCTCGGTCGCGTGCCCAGCAGCTCCTTCCACTACCACTACGCCCGGCTCATCGACACACTCAACGCCGCCGAGCGGATCGAGCAGTTGCTGCGCGGGCCGGACATCCTGTCGCCACGCGTGCGTTCCATGGCCGGCATCAACGCCAACGAGGGCATCGGCGTGTCGGAAGCGCCGCGGGGCACGCTCCTCCACCACTACCGGGTGGACGACGACGGCATCGTGCAATGGGCGAACCTGATCATCGCCACTGGCCACAACAACCTGGCCATGAACCTGGGTGTGACCCAGGTCGCCCGCGAGTTCGTCAAGAGCGCCCACCTCACCGAGGGCATGCTCAACCGGGTGGAGGCGGTCATCCGCTGCTTCGACCCGTGCCTGTCGTGCTCCACCCACGCCCTGGGCGAGATGGCCCTGCACCTGGAACTCATCGCGCCCGACGGGCAGATCGTCGACGAATTGCGACGATGACCGGCGCGACGCTGATCGTCGGCTACGGCAACGGCCTGCGCCGCGACGATGGCGTCGGCCCGCACGTGGTGGAGGCCCTGCGCGCGGATCCCCGCCTGGCGGACGCCACCCTCCTGGCCCGTCAGCAGCTGACCCCGGACCTCGTCGTCGACATCAGCGTCGCCGACTTCGTCGTGTTCATCGATGCGACCGTCACCAGCGCGCCGGGCGTGGTCCGGGTCACGCCGCTGGCGCCCGCCGGTCCGGGCGCCGCGGCATGGTCGCACCATCTCGAACCCGCGACCCTCGTCGCCCTCGCGTCCGAGTTGTACGGGCCGGTCCCGACCGTCGTCGTGGTCAGTGTCGGGATCGCCGACACGGATGCCGGCGAAGGACTGTCACCACTCGTCGAGGCGGCCGTGGCCCATGCTGTGGCCGTGGTGGCCGGCCTCGTGGCGGCCCGGGCGTCCACGATGGTCGGCGCGCATGCATGAAGTGTCGCTGGTGGCGGACCTCGTCGACGCGATCACGCGCCAAGCCGGTGGGCGACCGGTCGCCGTCGTCCGGGTCCGCCACGCCTCGAGCATCACGCCAGCGTCGCTCCAACAAGCCTTCGCGATGTTGACCGAGGGCGGGCCGTTGGCCAGCAGCGAGCTCACGTGCGAACCGTTCGACATCGAACTGACCTGCGGCTGTGGGTTCCACGGCCCACTCGGTCACGACGACCTGGTCGGCGGCTCGATCGCGGTGTGCCCGTCATGCGGCGCGATCTCCACCCTGCATCGGACCGCGGAACTGGAGCTCCTCGAGCTCGTGCCGGCGTGACCGGCGTGACCGGCGTGACGGTGCGGTGCGTACCGGCACCGCAAATGTGTACGCGTCGGGCAGATGACAGACCCACGGGCAGCCAGAGAGGGGGTACAGTGCGCGCATGCGGAACCGCCCCAGCTTCATCGTCCTCGGCGCCGTCATCGCGCTGGCCCTGACCGGGTCGGCCCTGGCCGCCTCTCCCGAGCCGTCCGCCACGGACGGGCCGGGTCGCTCCAAGGAGGCCAAGGAGGCCAAAGCGGATAGGGGCCCAGAGCTGACCAAGACCGTCAGCGGGACCGTCGTCAAGGGGACGGACGACAAGGGCCGCCCCTCCTACGCGATGACGACGGGCGGGACGACCTGGTCGCTGTCGGCCGGTCCGCCGTGGTACTGGGGCGACGCCAACCCGCTCGAAGCGTCCGTCGGCAAGAACGTGACCATCGCCGGGACCTACCACGAAGGCGGGACCGATCTGAGCGTAGAGACCGTCGATGGGACCGCGATCCGGGCAGAGGGCAAGCCGCCGTGGGCCGGCGGACCCAAGGCCGTCGGCAAGGATCACCCGGGCTGGAAGGGCGACGACCATCCCGGCCAGGGGCACGGCCGCGACAAAGCACGTGGTCAGGACAAGCAGGCGTCGCCCGCGCCATAGGGCACGCGACCTGGCGCCGCGCTTCCCCAGGCACCGCAGACTGGGCACGCAAGCAGGCCGAGCGCTTCGAGGCGAGTGGCGGGACGACGTCGGCCAGCCTGCGTGGTGTCCCGATCGTCGTCCTGACCTCCCACCAGGAAGTGGCGTCCACCAAGGGCGTGCTCCCAGTCGTCGTCGGTGAAGCGCTCATCGGGGTCATCGCCGAAGGCTTTGACCATGATCGCGCGCAGCTTCGAGACCGCATCGTCTGGAAGCTCGTCGGTGGCGAGCGGCCGGATCTGGATCGTCATTCGCGGTCGCCGTCGCCATCGTCGGCACGCCTGGGGCCCCCCTCTGCCGGCGGCTGCCAGGCGTAGTCGGCGTAGCGGAGCTGACGCCGGACGAGCTCGTCGAGTCGCTCCTGCTCGTCGCGCATCAGGGTCGCCTCGTAGGCGCGCTCTGCGGCGTCACTGTCGACCGGCGCCACGGTCGCCGTGCCATCGGCGGGCTCATCGGCGGGCATGGCGTGGGGCTTGGCGTCGGGGTCGGCGCCACCCAGGAGTCGTCGCAGGAAACCCATCGACCCGATGATGCCACGCGCCAGAGACCTACGGAGCGTGGGCCGACGCGAGCGAGCGGAAGCGGTCCGTTGCCGTCACCAGCGCATCGGCCATGCCGGCGCCGCTGAAGCCGTGCCCGGCATCGTCGACCAGCACGAGCTCAGAAGCGGACAGCGCACGCTGCAGCAGCCATGGCGTCCCGACCAGGTTGCCGGAGTCCAGGATGCCCTGGACGAGCACGATCGGGATGTCGTCAAGGCGGTACGCGTCACGCACGATCTGGTCCTCCTCCAACCACGCTCCGTGGCGCCAGTTGTGGCTGACGAGCCGCGCGTAGGCGAGCCGGTACGCCGGATCCTGGAACTCGTCCGACGGCGGGAACATGGGCAGCATCGCGTCCTCCCATGCGCACCACGCTCGAGCCGTGCGGTCTGCCACGGCCGGATCGGTATCGGCCAGGCGCCGGGCGTAGGCGGCCGCGATATCCCCGTCGCGTTCCTCGGGCGTGAGGTCGGCCGTGAAGCGAGCCCATGCATCGGGGAAGTAGCCGCGCATGCCACGCGTCAGCAGGTCCGTCTCGACCCGCCGGCCGGTAGCCAGAGCCAGCAGGACCATGGACGCGACCCGGTCTGGATGGCGCTGAGCATAGACCAGGCTCAGGACGCAGCCCCATGATCCCCCGAACAGCACCCAGCGGTCCACCTTGAGGTGCTCGCGCAGGCGCTCGATGTCGGCGACGAGGTGATCCGTGGTGTTGGCCGTCAGCGCCTGCAAGCCATCGGACGGGTCGCCCGCGTGCGGGGTGCTGGCGCCGCACCCACGCTGGTCGAACTGGACGATGCGGTAGGCCGCCGGATCGAAGTAGCGCCGGGTCGAGGGGCCCATGCCCCGCCCCGGTCCGCCGTGTACGACCAGGGCCGGGACGCCGTCGGGCGCGCCATTCACCTCCCAGGCGATGGTGTGGCCGTCACCGACGTCCAGCCGGCCGGTCGCGTACGGCTCGATCGGCGAGTAGCGCTCACGCATGGCGGTGTTGCCACCGGCCAGGATGCGGCCATCGACAAGAACGCGTACCGCTACCAGTAGTCCGCGGCGCCCCTTCGGGCGCATCCGCAGCGCTGCCCACCGTACGCGGCGAACCGTTCCAGGGCGGCTCGCCCGTCCGGGTGCGCTCGTCGCGCGCCGGTAGGACCGGCGCGCGCATCATACGCACGCCCGGCGTCCCGATGCCACCATGGCGCGAACGCGCAGACCCGTGGCGCGAACGCGCAGACCCGTGGATCAAGCCACGACGTCGCCATCGACGGCCGCCGGATCGCCGATCTCGATCGGGTTGTTATCCGGATCCTGGCTCCATTCGGACCAGCCGCCGTCGTAGACCGCGATGGTGTCCCAACCCTGCAGGAAGGCATAGAACCAAGTCTCGCTGGCTCGCCAGCCGGTGCCGCAGTAGAAGGCGACCCACTTGTCGGCGGTGATGCCAGCCTCGGCCCAGTTGCGGGCGATCTCCGGGTAGGCCCGCATCGTGTTGTCGACGTTGCGGTAGTGTTGCATGTGGTGGGCATCGGTTCCGCAGTTGCCCCATATGGAACCCTTGATCCGCCCGGCCGGGCCGATGTAGTCGTAGCCGCTGACGTTACCGATGTGCTCACGCCACGTGCGCACGCTGACCAGGGCGGCGCCCTCGGGATCGGCCAGGATCTGCTTGGCCTCGGACAGGTCCACGATGACCGACGGCCGAAGCGGGATGTCCACGCCGAAGGCTGCGATCGGCGACGGCTCGCGCACGACGGTCTCCAGGGGATGGCCGGCGCGGACCCACCAGTCATAGGCACCGTCGAGCAGGCGCAGGTCATCGACGCCGGCATAGCGCAGGATCGTCAGCGCCCGGGTCGCGGCGATCTGGCCCGCCCGGCGGCCCGGCCACTTCTCGTTCGCGTCGCCCTCCGTGTCACGCCCGTACAGGATCACCGTCGTGTCACTCGTGATACCAAGGGAGCGCACGGCGTGCTCCAGCTCGGCCGGTGAGCGGCGGTTCCAGTCGGCCGAGTCCTCCAGCCAGTTGGTGTCCAGGTACAGGGCACCGGGCAGGTGGTTCTCCTCATACTCCTCGGGCACGCCGAAGTTCACGTGGAACAGCAGGTACCGGCCGGCAGGAGCGGCCTCCGGGCTGCCGCCCGCGAGGACCTCGCTGAGCCAGTCGACGTGGACCAGCTGCTCGTGCCGAGGCAACTTGTCGATGGGCAGGGTGGCATCGGCGGCCCAGTCGGCGAAGCCCGGCTGCACGACCGAGATCTCGGCGGACGGCATGGCCGTCGCGAGATGCGCTGCGAACCGACCGGCGTCCGTCGCGTCCGTGCCGTAGACGACGATCCGGCGAGCGGCGGCCAGGCCCTTCTCGCCGCGCAGTCGCTCGAGCTCGGGCGCGTCGACGCTGTCGAGCCACTCGACGGGGAACGACACGGCGCCCGGGATATGGCCGCCGCGGGCGTCGGCGCCTTGGCGCCAACCGTTGAAGAAGCGCAGCGGCCGGACGTCGACGACGACCGTATCGTCAGCGCTGGCCCGGTCACGGAGTGCCGCGAGGTCGAAGGAAGTGCTCAAGTCGAGGGTCCTTCCGTGCGGAAGCGGTAGCGGAAAGAAGGCGACAGGCAGACCCCTGCATGTTCGGTCAGGGGTCGGTCGGAGCGGGTCGGCGTGTGCTGCCGCTCAGTCCGGTCGCACGCCTAGCCACACGACCTGCCCTGATCAGAAGACGGGCGACACAGTCAACGGCCCCTCGCGTGCGGGTTGGCGTGCATGAAACGGCAGTGTGTGGCACCACTACTCGATCGTGCAAGTAGTGATTCCCACGGCGCGGTGCGAGTACCCTTGGGATGTGGCCCCCCGACGCTTCTCATACCGCCTCGGGCCGCGCTCGTGGCCCGTCCTGCGCCTGTTCGGCGTCGCTGGACCGGCTGACGCGTGGGTCGACCTGGACGACACCACGCTGTTCGCCCGATTCGGCTGGTCCCACGCGAGCACGCCGCTGGCGAACATCACGAGCTGGCGCATCGAGGGTCCGTGGCGCTGGATCACGGCCATCGGGGTTCGGCGCAGCCTCCGCCACGCCGACATCACGTTCGGCGGGTCGCACCAGGGCGGCGTCCGCGTCGATGTCCGCGAGCCGATCAGGATCGGTCCGTTCCTGGCTCCCGCCCTGTACCTGACCGTCCAGGATCTGGAGGGACTGGCCGCGGCCCTGGCGGCGGCCGGCATCCCCGGGACCGATGCCAGGACGCATCGCCCCTAGGAGCGACGTCACGTCCGGAAGGGGCTCGGCGTGTCGGTCGGTTCAGGCTCTCGGTTCGTCGCCGGCGCTCTGGATGAGCGTGGAGGGCGCCCCGTGGACCGCCGGGATGCTGCCCAGACGACCGGCCTGGTAGTCGGCGACCGCCTGGAGGACCTCTTCCCGGGTGTTCATGACGAACGGGCCCATCCAGGCCACGGATTCACGGATCGGTCGGCCGCCCAGGATGAGCACGTCCACGTTCGGGCTCCGGCTCTCCTGCACGGCGTCGGCGCCGATGCTGATCGCATCGCCCGGCCCGAAGACCGTGAGCTGCCCGGTCGCGACCGGCCGCTGCTCGATGCCGACGGTGGCTCGACCGGCCATGACGTAGGCGAGGGCGTTGTAGTCCGAGCGCCATGGCAGGACGACATGCGCACCCGGGCTGAGCGTGGCGTGCACCAGCGTCATCGGGCTGTACGTGGAGCCCGGGCCCTGATGGCCAGCGACCTCACCGGCGATGACCCGGATGAGGGCTCCGCCGTCGAGCGAGGACGCCAGGGCCACCTCGCTGGCCCGGATGTCCTGGTAGCGCGGCGGCGACCACTTCTGGGCCGCCGGCAGGTTCACCCATAGCTGGAAGCCGTGGAACAGGCCACCGCTCCGCACGAGCGCCTCCGGCGGCTTCTCGATATGCAAGATCCCGGCGCCGGCCGTCATCCACTGGGTGTCACCATTCGTGATGAGGCCGCCACCGCCGTTCGAGTCCTGGTGCTCGAAGGTGCCGTCGATCATGTAGGTGACGGTCTCGAAGCCTCGATGCGGATGCCACGGCGTGCCCTTGGGCTCGCCCGGGGCGTACTCCACCGCCCCCATCTGGTCGAGGTGGATGAACGGATCGAGGTCGTCCAACTGCACGCCGGCGAACGCGCGACGAACCGGGAACCCCTCGCCCTCGACGCCATGTGGCGCGACGGTGACGCCCTTGACCGGGCGCTGACGGGCGATGGCCGGATCGGGCTCCGCGATGCGCGGGATGCTGGTGAGATCGACGACAGTGATGGCTGGCATGGTGCTGCGCTCCTTCTGTGCAGTATCGTAGGTCGTCGGTCGTTGCGGTGTCAACTACCTGCCTGACGCGTATCGTGGCGGCGTGCACGACGAGGATGAGGACCGCGACGTCCGGCCGGCGACGGCCGAGGAGCGTGCCGACGTGCGCGGGACACACGCCAGCAACCGGCTCGCCTGGGATGAGGCCGCCGAACGCTACGAGGGCTGGTTCCCGGAGGCGGTAGCGCTCATCCGTTCTGGTGGCTCGAATCTCTTCCCGGAGGAACTGGCACGGATCGGCGATCTCCACGGGCGGTGCCGGCGGGCGATCCACCTCCAGTGCGCCGGCGGGCGCGACACGCTGTCGCTGTGGAATGCCGGCGCGGACGAGGTCGTCGGCATCGACTTCAGCCCACGGATGCTGGCCCTGGCACGACGGCTGGCAGCGGCGGTGGGCGCCACGGACGTCGCAAGCTGGATCGAGTCGGACGTGCTGGACGTCCCGCATGCGCTGGATGGGACGGCTGACCTGTTGTACACCGGCCGCGGCTCGCTGATGTGGCTGGCCGACCTGGACGCGTGGGCCGCCGTCCTGAAGCGCCTGCTGTCCCCCACCGGGCGGCTGGTCGTGTTCGAAGGACATCCGGCCGAGTGGCTGTTCGATGTCGACGACGATGGGCACTGGATCGCCACCGAGTACGACTACTTCGGCGGCCCGGAGGCGTCACGCGGCTGGGCGCCCGAGTACATCGATCAGCTGAGCATCCCCGACAGTGAGCAGCACTGGAAGTTCGCGCGAGCCTGGACCCTCGGGGAGGTCGTGACGGCGATCGCCCGGAGCGGTCTGCGCATCGATGAGGTCGCGGAGCATCCGGTCGACTGGTGGGGCGGTCACGGGGACGTGGCGCCGGGTGAGCGCGGGCGGATCCCGTTGTCGTTCTCCATCGTGGCTCGCCGCTGATCGGTCGAGCCGCCGTGCAGCCGCTGATACGTGCCGGGTGAGCGCCGCTCGGTACCGTGCACCGCGCATGACCGACCCGTCCCGCCCGACGATCGGTCGGGACGACGGAGGTCAGCCATGCGTGGATGGCGACGACGGATGGGCGCATCGATGCTGGCGCTCGGACTCCTGGCGCTGCTGGCGACGCCGGTCGCCGGCGGGAAGGCGCCGGCCCTGTGGCTGCGCTGAGGGCCGGGTACATGGCGGTCGCGCTGTCCGTGCTCGGGACGCTGGCGGTCGCGGTCGCCGTCCTGTCGCCTCCACCCAGCCACCAGGGCCCGAGCACCATCGCCGAGGCGATCGGCGCCGCGCCGGACGCGACGATGGACGAGCGGCGGGTGCTGGCGGTCGCCATGCGGACTCGAGCCTGCATGGCGGCACTCCATGGTGACGGTGCTGGGCAGGCTGGCTGCCACGGGCGGGCGCTCGACGCGGTCCACGGGCTGCGCGACCGCGCCCTGGAGCCCTTGCGCGAGCGTCTCGATGGGTTACGGATGTCCATCGAGCAGGATCCGGCGATCCCGGCCCTTGATGCCGGATGGGACGCCTGCGTCCGGATGGAGCGGTCCTTCACCGAGCGGGCAGCCGCGGTCCGGAGCGATCCACCCTTGGTCGCCGAGGTGGCCAAGGAGGAACGACGGGTCGCGTCAGGGATCGCCCGCTGCAAGGCGACCTACACGGCCGGCATGGCCGTCATCGCGGCGCCGTACGAGGCGCGCTTCGTCGCGACGTATCGATCGCTGCTCGCCCGGATCGGCGCGCGGATCCGGTCGACCGAGGCGGCGTACCCGCTCAGCCGGCCGCCGGCGCCGTGGCCTCGTCCAGCGGCCACAGCCCGATGAACGTCCCGTCGTCGGCTCGCCGGATGCGCTCGACGGCGACGATGGCCGCCCGCTCGATCGGCCCGAAGACGTGCGGATAGATGCCGGCGTCGTCCTCGATCGACCAGGGCGACCCGGCCGCATCCAGGTCCACGGTCAGGGCCAGGAACGGCCGTGGATCGTCGCGATAGTGCCGGTTCGCGGTCGCGATGAGCGCCGCGGAGCCGTCCGTGCAGTGGATGAAGCCCTCTGTCGCGAGCGACGCGGCCCGATACGGCGTCGTTCGGTCAGCTGCGACCCAGATCGCGTCGGGCACGAGGTGGTAGGACGGTCGCACCAGCCGTCAGGTCCCGGAGCCCGGCCGGCTATCGACCGAGACCCACGCCCGATCCAGGCGCAGGTGGATGACCGTCGAGCGCTCCTCGGCGAGGGCCTGGCGGAGTGCCGGCTCGACGTCCGCGTCGCGCTCGACGGTGACGCCGCGGGCCCCGAGGCCGCGAGCGACGGCGGCGAAGTCGATGGGCCCGAGCTCGGTTGCGATGCCGATGCCCGTGGCCCGTCGCTCCTGCCACATCCGGATCGTCCCGTAGCGCTCGTTGTCGAAGACGAGGACGATGACCCGAGCGTGCTCACGGACGGCCGTCTCCAGCTCGCTCATGGTCATCGCGAAGCCGCCATCGCCGGTGACCGCCACGACGGGCCGATCGCGGTGGACGAGCGAGGCCGCGATGGCGGCCGGCAGTCCGTAGCCCATCGCACCCGAGGTCGGCCCAAGGAACGTGCCGGGCTTGCGGAAGCGGAATCCGCGCCCGACCCAGCCCGCGAAGTTGCCGGCATCCGTGGTCACGATGGCGTCATCGGGAAGGACCCGTCGCATGGTGGTCACGACCCGGCCAGGATGGACACCGGGTCCGTCCCACGGTGCGGCATCCACGACCGTGGCGCCCTCCCACGCCGCTCGATCGACGAGGTTCGCAGCCTGTCGGGCCTGCACGCGCTCGGCATCGAGCACACCAAGCTTGCGCAAACGGTCGTTGGCCGCGCGCAGGAATGCGCGGGCGTCAGCGACGACCGTCCGTTCGGCCGCTGGCAGGTCGTCCGGACGGGCAGGCTCGATGTCGACATGGATCCAGCGCTGCCCGACGGCCGGGAAGGCGTCCTCGTACGCCGTCGGCTCGTTCAGGCGGCAGCCGATGACCACGACCGCATCCGCGGCAGCCAGACGCTCTCGAACGACGCCAGGGGCGCCGAACCCGGCCATGCCCAGATACAACGGATGGTCGTTGGAGATGACGTCGCCGCGACGCCAGCCGGCGATGACCGGGACTGACAGCAGCTCAGCGAATGCCAGCAGGTCCGTCGACGTCCGGGCGCGCAGGACGCCGCCACCAGCCACGATGACCGGGCGACGAGCGGACGCGAGCAGCTCGATCGTGGCCCGGATGTCGTCGTCACTGGCCCGGCCCGGACCTCGCCGCGGCGGCTCGATGCGGGCATCGATCGGCCAGGGCAGGTCGAGCAGATCCTCCGGCAGGGACAACAGGGCCGGGCCCGGGCGCCCGTCGAGCGCGTGATGGATGGCCTCGCCGACCGCCGTTCCGACGGCCTCGACCGAGGTCGGCTCGGCGGCGAACACGGCGAGCCCCCCGATGGTCGCGACGAGATCCGTCTCCTGGAACGCCTCGTGCCCTCGGTGGGCGGACTCGACCTGGCCGATGAGCGCGAACATCGGGGCGGAGTCCTGCCGAGCCGTGTGGATGCCGATGGCCAGGTTGGACGCCCCGACGGCACGCGTGGCAAGGGCCGCCGCCGGCCGACCGGTCAGCTGACCATGCGCCTCGGCCATGAACGCGGCGCCACCTTCGTGGCGCGTCGTCACGACGCGGATGCCAGCGTCGCCGAGGGCATCGAGCAGCCCGAGGAACGACTCGCCGGGCACGGTGAAGGCGAGGCGGACGCCTGCGGCGCGCAGCGCATCGGCGATCGCGCGACCGACGGTCCGCGGCTCCCCGGGGAGATCGGCCGTGGGCTCGGCCTCGGTCGTCGGCTCAGGCTCGGCCTCGAGCTCGACCGTCGCTGTCTCCGGCTCCGGCTCGAGCGCTGGCGCCGGCGCGGCAGCCTCGGGCTGGACGGCCGCGTCCGTCACATCAGCCACGTCAGACCGAGATCGGGTACATGAACGACGACAGGACGAGACCGGCGATGAGCATCACGCTCACGACGATCATCACGATCCGTGCGGCCCTGGAACTCGGCATCCCTGGCGCCTCCTACCGGTAGTTCTCGAACTGGAGGGGCACGACCTCATCGAGCTCGCGGAGCCGGACGATGACCTTCTGCAGGTCATCCTTGCTCTTGCTCGAGACGCGCACGGCGTCGCCCTGGATCTGCGACTTGGCCTTGGGGACCTCGTCACGGATGAGCTTCGTGATGCGCTTGGCGACATCATCGGGCAAGCCCTTGCGCAGCTTGATGACCTGGCGGACCTTGTTGCCGCCGGCCGGCTCGACCTTGCCCCAGTCGAAGATCTTGAGCGACAGGTTGCGCTTGATCGCCTTCGACTCGATGAGGTCCTTGACCGCGGCGGCCTTGGACTCGTCGTCGGTGACGAGGGTCAGCTCGTCCTTGCCCTGGTCCAGGTCGACCGTCACGCCCTTGAAGTCATAGCGCTGGGTCACCTCGCGCCGGACCTGGTCGAGCGCGTTGCGCAATTCCTGTTCGTCGAAGTCGCTGACGACATCGAATGAGACGTCTCCGGCCACCGGGCCTCCTCCTTCGTTCCCTACCCCGCCGACTCGCGGCGGTGCCACCACTCGCGGAACCGTGTGATCCGCGCGCTGGCGTCGATCTCCAGTGTCATGAACCCGGCGAGACGCACGCGCTCGCGGGTGGGCCGCCGGACGAAGCTGGCGTGCCAGGCGGCCAGGACCGTGGGACCCACGACCCAGTGCCGTTCGATGGTCACCTCGACCTGCTCCTGAGCCTCTGCTGCCTGCAGCAAGTATGCCCGGACCGCGTTGTGCCCGACGAGCGGGGTCTCGAACGGATCTTCGTAGTACTCGACATCCTCGCTGAAGAGCGCGACCCAGGTGTCGCCATCGAAGGCCATCCAGGCACGCGCATAGGCATCCAGCAGGTCCCCGCCCGCCGCGTGGTCAAGGTCCATCGTCAGCTCCCTTCCAATCGTTCCAACAGTCGTTCCCCGATGCGGTAGCTGAGGCCGCCACCCATGACCAGCACCGCGTCGCCGGCACGGACCTCGCCGGCCAGCCACTCGGCCGTGGCCAGGACGTCTCCCGGTGCGGCCACCGGTCGGTCGTCGCCGGTGGCGCGACGGACAGCGTCGGCGAGTCCGGCCGCCGAAGCGATGGTCGTGTCCTGGTCGCGTCCGGTCCAGATGTCGGCGATGGCCACGGCATCCGCAGTCGCCAGCGCCCGGGCGAAGGCTTCCAGCAAGGCCGCGGTCCGATGGTAGGTCAGGGGCTCGTAGACCGCCCAGATGCGGCGGCCTGGCTCGCGCTGGCGGACGGCCGCGATGGTCTCGCGGATGGCCGTCGGATGATGGCCGTAGTCGTCGTAGACCACGACCCCGGCTACCTCGCCCTTGCGCTCCAGGCGGCGTCCGACGCCGTCGAAGCCCTCCAGACCGGCCACGATGGCCTCCGGCGTCACACCGAGGGCGATGGCCGCGCCGGCGACGCCCAGGGCGTTGGCCGCGTTGTGGCGCCCAGCGGTGCGCAGCCGGACCGTGTGCGATCTGCCGTCCGTGGTGAGGCCGTGGATCTCCAGCACCGTGCCCTCCGGTTGCGCGGCGACGACCCGTCCGATCAGGTCGGCGGGCGGCACGTCGCCCTCCTCGGGCTCCTCTGGCACGAGCAGGTATCGGATGGCTTGTCGGCGGCCGCCGACCGCGGTCACCACGGCGCGCACCCCGGCGTCGCCCACGTTCACCACCACCGTCCCATCGGCGGGACCGCGCACGATCCAGCGGGCGAAGGCATCGACCACGGCGGCCTCGTCAGCGAACACATCCGGGTGGTCCCACTCCGCGCTGGTGAGGACGGCGATGTCTGCCCGGTACGGGTCGAAGTTGCCGGCGTACTCGTCGGCCTCCACCACGAAGGCCTCCCCTCCCCCGATCCGCGCCGTGGCTGGTGCTCCGCCGGTCACCCGGCTGGGCAGCAAGGCGCCCACGAACGCCGACGGATCGGCACCGGCTGTCACGAGCAGGTCCACGAGCCAGCCCGAGGTGGTGCTCTTGCCGTGGGTGCCCGCGATCGCCACGAGCCGCCGGCCCGTGGCCGCGTCGGCGACGACCTGCTGCCACGCCTCGACGGGGATGCCCGCGGCCCGGGCGGCGACCAGCTCGGGATGGTCGGGATCGATGGCGGTCAGGGCCTTCGTGACGGCCAGCCGATCGGGCCGAGGCCAGGCGCCGATCGCGGCCGTGCCCTCCGTCCCGGCCGTGCTATCCGCGGCCTCACCGACGCCGAGATGGGCGGGGTCATGGAACCATGCCAAGGGGATCCCGGCCGCTTCCAGGGCATCGGTGTACGGCGACGGACCGCCCGGGTCGCAGCCACTGACCTGGGCTCCTGCCGCCTGCGCCAGGAGGGCAGCAGCGCTCGCGCCGGCCCCCGCGATCCCCAGGACGTGGATGCGCTCGCCCGGCGGGATCGTTCGGGCGCCACGGGCCGCGGCGAGGCCTGCCCCGATCGCGGCCGCATCGCGGGTCATCAGGCGCGCTTCTCCGTGGTCCGCAGGCGCGTCAGCACGAGCGCGAGCGCCGCGGCCGCGCTGGCCCGCTTGTTCCCGGTCCGATCGAGCTCCCAGCGGTAGCGCTGGACATCGGACCCGTCAGCGTCAGCCACGGCGACGTAGGTCAGGCCGACGGGCTTCTCGTCGCTGCCGCCGCGAGGGCCGGCCACCCCGGTGACGGATACCGCCACGTCCACACCAAGGCGGCGTCGAGCTCCGTCGGCCATGGCCAGGGCGACCTGGGCGCTGACCGAGCCGTGGGCGGCGAGCACCTCGACCGGCACGCCCAGCGCGTCACGCTTGACGTCGTTGGCGTAGGCCACGATGCCGCCCCGGACGTAGTCACTGGATCCCGGGATCTCCGTCAGCAGGTGCGCCACCAAGCCGCCGGTGCAGGATTCGGCCGTGGCCAGGGTCAGGCCGGCCCCACGACAGGCCGCACCGACCCGGGCGGCAAGATCGAGCAGCTCGTCGTCAGTCACGCTCACGGCCGGGCCGTCAGCGTCGCTCGGTCAGGACCGGGTCGGCGGGCGGGGCGAACAGCCACGTCTCGGGGATGCCACTGCGCCCAAGCGCCCCGAGGGACGTGCCGTTGAGCGTGAAGGTGGTGACCCCCGACGACCCCGTCCGGACCTCGACCGACTCCTCGCCGGTGAAGGTCAGGGTCTTGCCGTCGTTGTAGACCTTGCCCGCGGCCCCGGTCGCCTCGGACAACGCGCCATCGACCCAGACCTTGATCCAGGCCCGCCCGCCCTCGATCGACACGACAAGGTTGACGCCGTTGAAGGCCACGGTCACGTTGCGGGTCTGGGCGTACGTCTTGCCCTCGGCGCCTGATGCCGTGATGGTCAGCGCCCAGCGCCCGGTGGTGAGCTCGAAGGGCGTTTCGAACGTCCCGTCCGAGGCGATGGCCGGACTCACCGCGGCGGGCACGCTGGGCGGGGCCGGCGAGGCGCTATCGGCCGGCAGTCCCTCGGACTCGGCCGGGCCGAGGTACGCGGCGCTGACGACCACGGACTGGCCGTTGGTCGAGCCGCGGACGGGGATGGCACCGTTCTCGAAGGTGGCGCCATCGGCCGGTTGATCGACGGTCAGGGTCGGCGCCTCGATGACCAGGAAGGGCACGCTGATGACCAGCGCGAATGACTCCTCGGAGCGCTTGCCGGTCTCCGGATCGAGCGCACTGACATCGAACTCGTTCTGGCCACGGCGCAGTCCCACGCTGGCGATCCAGTCGCCGTCGGCGTCGGCGGTGACGTTGTACGGGTCGCGACCCGGCGTGCTGATGGTGACCGTGGCGCCCGCGTTCGTCGTGCCGCGCAGGACGTACTCGGTGACGTCTTCGTCGACCTCGATGACCGCCGTCGCGGGGGTCGTGACCGCCAGGACCGGCGGCTTGGCGAAGCGCAGCAGCTGGACCCCCAGGTACGCCCCGAAGGCGAGGACCGCGATGGTCAAAAGGGCGAACACGATGAGGCTCGGTGAGAAGGTCAGGCGCTGGCGCGGGGCGGCGATGGGGCGCGGCACGGCGATGACCGTCGGCGCCTCTTTGCCACCACCACGCTCGCGGCGCCACTGGAGCAGGACGTCGTCCGGATCCAGGCCGAGATACAGCGCGTAGTTGCGCAGGAAGCCCTTGGTGTACACGGCGCCCGGGAGCTCCCGGTAGTCGCCGCGCTCCAGGGCGGCCAGGTAGCGGGCCCGGATCTTCGTGTCACGCTCCGCCCGGTACAGGTCCACGCCCTTGCGCTCGCGCGCGGCGAGCAGGCGCTCGGGCAGGCTCGGGGTCGGGTCGCCGATCGGGCCGCCAGCGCCAGCGCGGGCGTTCGGATCGAGGCGGTCCGTGGCCGCCCCGACCGCGCGTCGGACCTGGTCCCGTGTGGTCATCGTTCGTCCCCGTCGCTCGCGAACGCGTCGTCCGCGTCGCCGATCCCCGCCTCGGGAGCCGGCGTCGCCTCCCGCCGGATGACCACCCGGGCGTTCGAGCCGTCGAACGCACCGATGTAGCCCCGCGCCTCCAGCTGGTCGATCATCCGGGCGGCACGGGCATAGCCGACCTTGAGGCGTCGCTGGAGGAGCGATGCGGAAGCACGATCGTACTCCCTGATGACCTCGACGGCGTCGGGCAGCAGGCGATCGGCATCCTCATCGGCAAGGTCGTCGACCGAGCCCTTGCTGTCCTCGTCGTTCTCGATGATCGACAGGTCGTAGTGCGGGTCGCCGATCTGGTCCTTCCAGTGGCTCACGACCCGGGCGATCTCGGGGTCGGACACGAACACGCCCTGGAGGCGCATCGGGCGGGGCAGGTCGGATGGCTGGTAGAGCATGTCGCCGCGACCGATCAGATCCTCCGCGCCGGGCGCATCCAGGATCGTCCGCGAATCGATCTGGGAGGCCATCGCGAAGGCGATGCGGCTCGGGAAGTTGGCCTTGATCAGGCCGGTCACGACGTTGACGCTCGGGCGCTGGGTGGCCAGGACCATGTGGATGCCGGTGGCCCGGGCCTTCTGGGCGAGCCGCACGATGGGCTCCTCCACGTTCTTGCCCTCGCGCATCATGAGGTCGGCCAGCTCGTCGATGACGATGACGATGTACGGCATCTTGTCCGCCTCGTCCGCGCGCGATTCGTTGAAGGCGCGGATGTTGCGGGCGGTGGCGCCGGCCAGCCGTCGGTAGCGGGCTTCCATCTCGTTGACCGCCCATTTGAGCGCGGCCTTGGCCCGCTCAGGCTCGGTGATGACCGGCACGAGCAGGTGCGGCAGGCCGTTGTAGGCGGCCAGCTCGACACGCTTGAGGTCCATGAGGATCATGCGTACGTCGTCGGGTGTGGCCTCGCACAGCAGGCTGGTGATGAGCGCGTTGACCATGACGCTCTTGCCCGAGCCGGTGGCGCCGGCGATGAGCAGGTGGGGCATCTTGGCCAGGTCGACGGCCTGGGCCCGGCCGGCCACGTCGCGCCCCAGGGCGAAGGTCAGGCGTGAGCCGGACGCCTTGACGTCGACGTCCTCCAGGATCCGCCGCAGGGCGACCATGTCGAAGTCGGAGTTGGGGATCTCGATGCCCACCGCGGATTTGCCCGGGATGGGCGCCTCGATGCGTAGTGAGCGCGCGGCGAGAGCCATGGCCAGGTCGTCTGACAGGGCCTCGATCCGGCTGACCTTGACGTCCGGCGCGGGCTGGACCTCGTATTGGGTCACGACCGGGCCGGCGTTGCGCCCGACGATCTGCGAGGGGATGTTGAAGCCCGCCAGCTTCTTGACGATGATCTCCTCGTTGCGCGCGTGGAGCGCGGCATCGAGACCGGTCTTGACCGGGATGGGCGTGTCGTCCAGGAGGGCCAGCGCCGGCAGCACGTACTCCACGCGATCGATGGTCGGCGGCGAATCGCCGACGTCGGTGATGTCGTCGGGATCGCGCAGCGCGGCCGCCGTTCGGGCGGCTGCCCCGGCCGCGGCGGACTCGGCGACGAGCGTGGCCGATCCGCCGCTGCGGGCCGGCGCGAACGTCGCGGAGGTCAAGGCGGCACTCGGGGTCGCGACCGGGATCCCGGCCGAGGCATCGCCGCTGTTCCAGATGCCGGTCTGGCCAGCCGACGAGCCGACCGGGATGCCGACGGGCGGCTTGGCCCCGCGACCGGGCTTGCCGTTGCCATTGCCATCCGATGCAGCGGCGCCGGCCCCAGCCGCGACCGACGTCCCGGCTGCGCCCCGGGCACCGGCGGGCATCCCGACCGTCGGCTCACGGCGGAGCGCCTCGGCCGCCGTGCCCCCGATGAATGTGGCCGTGGCCGTCACCGGGCTCAGGAGCTGCTTGAGCTGCAGGCCGAAGCCCAGCAGCAGGCCGCCGATGCCCAGCCCGATGAGCACGATGAAGGCCCCGGGGTCCGTGACGAGGTCGCCCAGGTACCCGGCCAGGGCGCGACCGACGCGCCCACCTGAGACCCCCAGCACCTGGGCCGCGCCGACGAAGCCGACGTAGGCGATCGCGAGACCGAGCAGGGTCAGGCCCCAGCCGGAACCCTGTCGTCGGCCCGGGCCCCACTCCAGCCACCAGCCGGCGGCCAGCAGGAAGAACGGCAGCAGCCAGCGCATCGTCCCGAACCACGGCGCGAACACACCGGTCCACCACGAGGTCAGGCTGCCCTCCCCAGGCAGGATCAGGGCGATGAGGGTCATGGCGCCGACCACCAGCAGGGCCAGCCCGACGATCGACCGGACGACGTCCGGCGAGATGCGGCTGAACCAGCTCGGCCCCGACGCCTTGCGCCGGGTGGAGCGGGTGCGCGTGCCGGTCGTCCGGGTCGTGGCGCGCTTGCGCGTGGCCATCGGGACTAGACCTCGACCACGACCGGGAAGACCATCGGGCGGCGCTTGGTCTGCTCGTACAGGTAGCGGGACACGCCGTCCTTGATCTGGGTCTTGAGCAGGGCGATCTCGGAGATGTGGTCGCCCGGCGTGGCGATCGACTTGATGACGCGCTCGACGGCCTCTTCCATGAGCGGGTCGCGCTCGTTGAGGTGGACGAAGCCACGAGTCACGATCTCCGGCCGCCCGACGACCGAGCCGGTCTGCTTGTCGACGGTCACGACGATCATGAACATGCCGTCATTGGCCAGCGAGCGCCGGTCGCGCAGGACGATGTCGCCGACATCGCCGACCGACAGGCCGTCGACGTAGACGTAGCCGGCCGGGACCGGGGTGCCACGGCGGGCGGAGCCATCCGCGTAGACCTCGATGGGCACGCCGTTCTCGATGATGAACACGTTGTTCGGATCCACGCCGGTCTCGATGGCCAGGCGGCCGTGCTGGACCTGCATCCGGAACTCCCCGTGCATGGGGATGAAGTGGGTGGGCTTGGTCAGGCCGAGCATCAGCTTCAGCTCTTCCTGACTGGCGTGGCCGGAGACGTGGGCGCGCTTGATCGTGTGGTAGAAGACGTTGGCGCCGGCCTTGAACAGGTTGTCGATCGTCCGCGACACCGATTCCTCGTTGCCGGGGATGGGGCTGGCGCTGACGATGACCGTGTCGCCGGGCTGGATCTCCACGAAGCGATGGTCGCGGTTGGCCATCCGGGCGAGGCCCGCCATCGGCTCACCCTGGGCGCCGGTCGTGGCGATGACCAGCTTGGAATCGGGATGGTCCTTGATCTTGTCCTTGGACACGATCCGCGACGCGTCGTACTTGAGGTAGCCAAGGTCCGTTGCGATCTTGAAGTTCTGCTCCATCGAGCGTCCGATGACGGCCACGCTGCGGCCCATGTCGGCGGCCGCGTCGAGGACCTGCTGGACACGCGCGATGTTGCTCGCGAAGGTGGCCACGATGACCCGCCCGGTGAGCGGCTCCATGATCTCGCGGAACGCCTCGCCGACCGTCCGCTCGGACGGCGTGTAGCCCGGGTTCTCGGCACGGGTCGAATCGGACAGCAGGACGGCGACGCCTTCCTCGCCGAGCTTGGCCAGGATCGCGAAGTCGGACAGCTTGCCATCGACCGGGGTGTGATCGAACTTGAAGTCGCCGGTGTGGACGATGATCCCCACCGGCGTGCGCAGGGCGATGCCCATCGCGTCCGGGATGGAGTGGCCCACCCGGAACGGGATCACGTGAAACGGCCCGATGTCCAGCTCGTCGCCCGGATCGAGCGGCAGCAGCGGGTTGTTGTGGAGCTTGTGCTCCTTGATCTTGTTGCCCAGCAGGCCACGGGCCAGGGTGCTGGCATAGACCGGCACGCCTGGGAACTCGGGCAGCACGTACGGCAGGGCGCCGACGTGGTCCTCGTGGGCGTGGGTGATGAGGAACGCCTTGACGTTGGCGCGGCGCTCCTTGAGGTAGGTGATGTCGGGGATGACGAGGTCGATGCCGAACATCTCCTCGTCGGGGAACATGAGACCGCAGTCGATGACGACGATCTCATCGCCGTACTCGAAGACGTACATGTTCTTGCCGATCTCGCCTACCCCTCCGAGCGGGATGATGCGGAGCGGCGTGTCGTTGGTCACAGGGTTGGTCACAGGGTGTTGGGTTCTCTAGAAGATGGTGAGTTGGTCGGTATCCTCGGCCGGAGCCTGGGACATGATGGATGGGCTCGTCGTGGGTGGCTCGTGGGCCGGGACGGGCCGGCGAGCAGCCAGCGCGGTCGCCCGGTTCGCTTCGCGGCGCGTGCGCGACTCGAGCAGGACGCCCGGGATGCGGGCGACGTCCTCGAAACTGTCGCGCTCGGCGGCCGGGTTGCGCAGGGCGTAGGCCGGGTGGTACATCGCGAACACGGTGGCATCGCGAGCGCCGGTCGCTGGATCCGCAGAGCGCGTCGTGCCGTGGGCCTGGCTGATGCGCACGCCGGGCATGAACGTGGCCATGGAGAAGCGGCCCAGGGTGACCACCACAGACGGGTCCAGGATGGCCGCCTGCCGCTGCAGGTACGGGGCACAGGCCGCCATCTCATCGGGTTCCGGATCGCGATTATCAGGCGGTCGGCACTTCACGACATTGGTGATGAACACGTCCTCGCGCTGCCAGCCGATGCGGCCGAGCAGGCGCTCGAGGAGGCCACCGGCGCGGCCGATGAAGGGACGGCCATCGCGATCTTCGTTCATGCCCGGTCCCTCGCCGACGAGGAGGACCTCGGTGTTCGGGTCGCCCTCGCCCGGCACGGCGTTCGTGCGCGTCTCGGACAGGCGGCAGCGGGTGCACTCGCGGACCTCGACCGCGATCGCCTCGAGCGCCGCGCGGCGCTCGGCCGGGGTCACGCCGGCACGCCGCTTCCGGCCGAGGTGGAGGACGCCGTCCGGGCCTTGGCGGCCTGGACCCATCCGCGCTCCACGAGGACCTCGGCGATCTGCACGGCGTTGGTCGCGGCGCCCTTGCGCAGGTTGTCGCTGACCACCCAGAAGGCGAGTCCACGGCCGCCCTCGATGCTCGGATCCTGGCGGATGCGTCCGACGTAGATCTCGTCGGTGCCCGCGGCCAGCGTGGCGAGTGGATACGTCGAGCTGGAGGGATCGTCCTGGACGACAACGCCCGGAACGGCCGCGAAGACCGTGCGCGCTCGATCCGCGCTGATGGGCTCGCTCGTCTCCACGTGGACGGCTTCGCTGTGGGCGACGAACACCGGCACGCGGACGGCCGTCGAACTCACGCGCAGGTCCGGCAGGTGCAGGATCTTGCGGCTCTCGGTCACGACCTTCCACTCCTCCTTGGTGTAGCCGTTGTCCAGGAAGACATCGACCTGCGGGAGGGCGTTGAAGGCGATCTGGTGCGGATAGACGGTGCTCTCCAGCGGCTGGTGGGCGACGTACGCCTCGATCTGGGCCTGGAGCTCCTTGATGGCCTTGCCGCCGGTACCGCTGACGGCCTGGTAGGTGTCCACGACGACCCGTTCCAGCCCGACCGCATCGCGCAGGGCCATGAGCACGGGCACGAGCTGCATCGTCGAGCAGTTCGGGTTGGCGATGATGCCCTCGTGCCATGCCAGGTCGTCGGGATTGACCTGGCTGACGACGAGCGGCACGGCCGGATCCATGCGCCACGCCGACGAGTTGTCGATGACCGTGGCGCCTCGCCTGGCCGCCTCCGGTGCGAGCAGCTTGGACGTGTCGCCGCCGGCGCTGAATAACGCGATGTCGACGCCCTCGAAGGCCTCCGGCGTAGCCTCCATCACGGTGTGGGTCGTGCCGTCCACGTCGACCGTTCGGCCAGCGCTCCGCGCGCTGGCGAGGAGGCGCAACTCCGCGAACGGGAACTCGCGCTCGATGAGGTTTCGGATCATCGTGCCGCCGACGACGCCGGTGGCGCCGACGACCGCGACGGTGAGGGGCTTGCTGGTCACCCTGGACATGGCTCCGCTGTGGTCTTGATCAGGACGGGCACGCTCGGGAGTATACCAGCGTCCCTTTCCGGTCCCGACCGTAGAACAGCCGGCCGGCCCTCGTGGAGGACCGCCCGGCCGTCGAGCTGGGACTGCGGAACGGGTCCGGGCGTCGCCGCCCGGACCGGCGATCAGACGGTTTCCTTCGCGAGGTGCCGCTGCATGGCGGCCTTGCGTGAGAGGTTGACCCGACCCTGTCGGTCGACTTCCAGGACGACGACCATGATCTCGTCGCCAACGGACACGACGTCCTCGACGGTCGGGACATGGTGGTCGGCCAGCTCGCCGATCCGAACGAGGCCTTCCTTGCCGGGCAGGATCTCGACGAAGGCGCCGAAGCCCATCAGGCGGGTGACCTTGCCCATGTACAGGGCGCCGACCTCGACCTCGCGGGTGAGGCTGTTGATCCAGTCGATCGCCTTGCGAGCGTTGTCGCCGGAAACGGCCGCGATCTCCACGGTGCCGTCATCCTCGACGTTGATCTCGGTATGGGTCTCTTCCTGGATCTTGCGGATCATCGAGCCACCCTTGCCGATGATCTCGCGGATCTTCTCGGGGTTGATCTTGATGGTCGTGATGCGCGGCGCGAAGTCGCTCATGTCGCCACGCGACTCGGGCATGACCTCGGTCATCTTGTCGAGGATCTCCAGGCGGGCCGCGAGGGCCTGCTTGAGACCGCCGCGGATGATCGCCTCGTTGATGCCCTGGACCTTGATGTCCATCTGCAGGGCGGTGATGCCGTCCCGCGTACCGGTCACCTTGAAGTCCATGTCACCGACCGAGTCCTCCTTGCCGAGGATGTCGGTCAGGACCACGAAGCGGCCGTCCGGCTCGCTGATGAGGCCCATGGCCGCACCGGCGACGGGTGCCGAGATCGGCACGCCGGCGTCCATCAGGGCGAGGGTCGAGCCGCAGGTCGAGGCCATCGACGTCGAGCCGTTGGACGACAGGCACTCGGACACGAGCCGGATGACGTACGGGAACTCCTCGTGGGTCGGCAGGACCGGGATGAGCGCACGCTCGGCCAGATTGCCGTGCCCGATGTCGCGACGGCTGGGGCCGCGCATGGGCTTGTTCTCGCCCGTGGAATAGGGCGGGAAGTTGTAGTGGTGGATGTAGCGCTTCTCCGTCTTGGGGCTGATCGTGTCGATACGCTGGACGTCCGAGGACGCGCCGAGTGTGGCGACGGTCAGCACCTGGGTCTCACCGCGCGTGAACAGGCCTGAGCCATGGGCACGCGGCAGGAGCCCGACGTCCACCGTGATCTGGCGCAGCTCGGTCAGGCCGCGGCCATCCATGCGGATGCCCTCGTCCAGCGCGAGATCGCGACAGGTCTTCTTGTAGATGAGGTTGTACAGGTTCTTGCTGACCCGGGCGTTGCGACGGGCGGCCTCCAGGAGGCCCTTCGCGTCGCCACCGCTGCGGTTGGCGCGGACGGACTCGGCGATGCCGGTCTTGAGCGCCTCGATGCGGCCGGGCAGGTCGTTGGCGAACCAGATCAGCAGGTTGGCGGTGGCCTCCGCGTCAGGCAGGGCCCGGTGCGACTGCGAGAGCTCGATGCCGAAGAAGTTCGACAGCGTGCCGAGCTTGTAGTTCTCCAGATCCGGGTAGCCCTCGCGAGCGATGGCCAGGGTGTCCAGATAGCGGCCCTGCTCGACGTGCGTGCCGTCGGCCAGCGCAGCCTCGATGAAGGCCAGGTCGAAGCCGACCGAGTGGCCGACGATCGGGGCATCGCCCACGAAGGTCATCGCCTGCTTGGCGGCGTCGGCCGGCGACGGAGCGCCCTTGACGTCCTTGTCCGTGATGCCGTGCATCTGGTTGCCGACGATCGGGCGGCCGGGGTTGACGAAGCTGGACCAGCGGTCGGTGATCTTGCCGCCCTTGACCTTGACCGCGGCAATCTCGACGAGGTCGGCCATCTTCGGGTCCGTGCCCGTGGTCTCGGTGTCGACGATGACGAACTCGCCACCGGCGGCGGCGATCTTGGCGAAGTCCAGGACGGAGCTCGTGCCGGCCTCGATGAACGGGGTGGCCTTGGTCTTGCCCACGGCCTCGCGCAGCTGCTCCTGGATGTCGATGAGCGGCTGGAGGGCGCGGTGGCCGAACAGGATGGCCTCGGCCATGACGTCTTCGGGCAGGAGCTTGGCGCCGGCCTCGACCATCATGATCGCGTCACGGGTACCGGACACGATGAGGTCGAGTTCGGAGTCGGCCAGTTCGCTGAAGGTCGGGTTGACCACGAACTCGCCGCCGATGCGACCGATGCGCACGGCACCGACCGGACCCGCGAAGGGGATCTCGCTGATGGTCAGCGCGGCCGAGGCGGCCACGGTGCCCATGACGTCGGCCTCGTTCTCCTGATCGGTGGAGAGGACCGTGATGACGAGCTGGATGTCGTCCTTGTAGCCCTCGGGGAAGAGCGGGCGGATGGGCCGGTCGGTCAGGCGCGCCGCCAGGGTGGCCGCCTCCGACGCGCGCGCCTCGCGCTTGATGAAGCCGCCGGGGATCTTGCCCGCGGCGTACATGCGCTCCTCGAACTCGACGGTCAGCGGGAAGAAGTCGAGCCCCGGTCGGGGATCGGAGCGGTTGGCGGTGCCGAGCACCAGGGTGTCGCCGTAGCGAACGGTGACGGCGCCACCCGCGAGTCGGGCAAGCTTGCCGGTCTCGATGGTCAGGGTCTTGCCACCGAGCTGCGTCTCGAACGTATGAGACAAGGGGATATTCCTCCTCTGTCGTGGAGGAAGGGACGACCCGTGGGCGGGTCAGCCTTGACCGCGTAGGGCTAGGCGCCGGATACCGTTCGACCTCGGGTCATGCCCGAGGTCGTGGGATGGGCGGCGTTAGCGGCGCAGTCCGAGCCGTCCGATGACGGTCCGATAGCGCGCGCTGTCCTTCTTCATGAGATATGCAAGAAGGCGGCGGCGCTGGCCGACGAGCTTGAGGAGGCCGCGGCGCGAATGGTTGTCCTTGGGAAAGCTCCGAAGATGCGCCGTCAGCTCCTTGATCCGCTCGGTGATGAGCGCGACCTGGACTTCTGGCGAACCGGTGTCACCTTCCTTGGTGGCGAACCCGGTCATGATCGCTTCTGTTCCCGCGCGAGCGGCACTCGTTCCTCCGAACACGACGTTGCGTGATGTGTTTCCACTTCTTTGACCGACGGATGATAGGGGTCAGGCACCGAATCGGTCAAACGGCCGGTATGCACGGCACGTGACGTGGGGCCCGGGGCCGGCCGGGCCGGATCCCGCCATCGTCCCGGCCCGGATCCTCCCAACGCCACTCCCCGTGGCCGTAGCCGGATGCGTCCCGGCCATCGTCCCGGCCGTCCTCCCAACGCCACTCCCCGTGGCCGTAGCCGGATTCCCGCAGCGTCCCTGTCCGGTTTCTCCCATACGCCACTCCCCGTGGCCGTAGCCCAAGATCCATACCCATATGCCATCTCGGGTGGCGTATGGCGGATTCCAAGTCGGCCCCACGCTCAACGGCGGGTCGAGGCCGCGACAGCCGCTGTCTAACGCCACCCTGGATGGCGTATGGGAGGAGTCAGGGCCTGCACCATCCGGGCACGCCACTGCCGACAGGATCTGCGAACTGCCGACAGGATCTGCGAACTGCCGACAGGATCTGCGACTAGACCGCAGCGCATGTGGGGCCTCATCCGTGGGCTGGCTGCGTTCAGCGACGCCTCCACAACAGCGCCACCTCCCCCATGCCCGGCTGCGGCGACAGCTCCCGGCCCCGCACCCGGGGTTCCGCGGTGGTGGCGAGCCCGACATACCAGACATCCGGGTATCCCTGAAGGACACTGGTGCGCCGCCGCCTGACCGGCCCGGTACCATTCGGGGCATGCCACAGCTCGACAGGATCTACACGAAGACCGGCGACGAGGGGATGACCGGGCTCGGCGGCGGGCGCCGGGTCAGCAAGGATTCGTCGCGCGTCCGGGCCTACGGCACGGTCGACGAACTGAACTCGACCCTGGGTGTGGCCCTTGCCCTGGGGCTCACGGAACGCTTGACGACCGAGCTGGCGCGCGTCCAGAACGAGCTGTTCGATCTCGGCTCGGACCTGTGCTGGCCCGAGGATGATGAGCGCCGCGGGCGCATCCCGACCGTGCAGCCCCACCACGTCGAACAGCTCGAAGCGACCATCGACGAGCTCAACGCCGTCGTCGGACCGCTCGCGAACTTCCTGCTGCCGGGCGGCTCGCCTGGCGCGGCCCAGCTCCATGTCGCCAGGACGATCTGCCGGCGCGCCGAGCGCGAGTCGATCACGCTCAGCCACGAGGAGCCGATCGGCGAGCTGGTACTCCCCTACCTCAACCGCCTGTCCGATGCGCTGTTCGTGATGGCCCGCTACGAGAACCACCAACAGGGCGTGCCTGAGCCGCTCTGGCAGCCCGGCCTCTAGCCGAAGCGCAGCTCCACGTCGCCGGTCGGGGCCCCAGCGCCGTCCAGGAGCAGCCGGTCGCCGGCGATCGTCAGGGTCCCCGCCGACCCGCCGATCAGGCACGGGTAGTCCCCATCGGGCGGCAGCGCGAGCGGCTGGTCCAACCGGAGCCGGCCACCCTCGAGCCACCCGTGCAGGGACACCGCGCGACCGAGCAGCCGGGCAGCCGTGGCCAGGTCACCGGCCGCGATCGCCGAGCGGACCTCAGAGCTGCGAACCGCCCGGCCATCGAGCGTGAACGGCTCGACGACCACAAGATCGAAGCCATCGCGGGCGCCGAGCGCCGTCAACGCCTCGGGCGTCCCGCGCCGCTCGAAACCGAAGGCGGCGTCGGGGGTCATGAGCAAGCCCGCCAGTCCAGCGCGGCCGGCGATCGCGCCAACGAACGCGTCATAGGGCGTGTGACGCACGGCCTCATCGAAGTGCTGCACGACAGTGACCGCGACACCGGCCGCGGTCAGCCGCTCCAGGCGCTCGTCGGGATCCATGAGCAACGGCGGCGCGGTCCCGGTCAGGACCTCGTCAGGGTGGTGGTCGAAGGTGATGACCGTCGGTCGCGCTGCGCGAGTCTCGGCCTCACGCACGAGGTGCTCCAGGAGATAGGCGTGACCCAGGTGCAGCCCATCGAAGACGCCGATGACCGCGAAGACCGGCCCGTGCTCAGCACGGAGCTCGTCCACACCCGCGACGACGTCCACTCAGGCGTCCACCACCGTAGACACGAGGACCTTGTCCGGAGCCAGTCGGCCGACGCCGGCCTCCGTGGCGATGCCGACGAGCGCCCCGGACGCCGCTCGCAATCGATAGCGCTCCGCGCCGGTGGTGAACCCGGCCTCGGGTCGGACGTACTGGCCCTTGGACACGGCGGCCAACTCCGAGCCAGTCAGGACCACGTCCGGGAAGCGCTCCAGACCGGCGTCGATCGGTCGCAACAGCGGGACGAGTCCCTCCGGCCCGGCCGCGGTCGCGTCGCGGATGGCGTCGAGCGAGAGCGACTCGTCGACGCCGAAGGGGCCGGCCGCGGTGCGGCGCAGCGCGCCGAGGTAGGCCGACGTGCCCAGGGCCTCGCCGAGATCACGCGCGAGGGACCGGATGTAGGTGCCGGCCGAGCAGGTCACGTCGACGATGGCGATCGGACGCTTCGGGTCGGTGGCATCCCACTCGACGATGGCCAGCTCGTGGATGGTCACAGCCCGTGATGCCAGCTCGACGGTCTCGCCGGCCCGGGCCAGCGCGTACGCCCGTCGCCCACCGACCTTGATCGCGGAATAGGCCGGCGGGCGCTGCTCGATGGGACCCGTGAACGCGGGCAGGGCGGCCTCCACGTCGGCGCGCGACGGCGCGGGACCCTTCGAGGGCTCCCGTTCTCCCTCCAGGTCATCGGTCGACGACGACTCGCCGAAACAGACCGTGGCCCGGTACGCCTTGTCGTCTTTGAGGTGGAACTCCACGACGCGCGTCCCGCGACCCAGGAAGACGGGCAGGACACCGGTCGCGAACGGATCGAGCGTGCCACCGTGGCCGACGCGCTTGGTGGCCGCCAGGCGTCGGATCAGGCCGACGATGTCGTGCGAGGTCGGGCCGATGGGCTTGTCGATGACGAGGATGCCGTCCAGCCCCGGGCCGAGCGAGGAACGCGCCACGTCAGCGGCCCACGGCGATCACGTCAGCGCGAGACGGCGGCGGCAAGGCGCGAGGCCTCGGCCAGGACCGGCGGCCGTGCCTGGTCCACGGGGAGTGGCACGCTGGCGCCTGCCGCACGGGCGTGTCCCCCACCCCCGAACGTGCCGGTGAGCACGGTCGCATCCACCCCGCCGGGCTTGGTGCGCACGCTGACCCGGGTCGCGCTCCCCTTCTCCGCTTCCTTGAACAGGATGGCCACCTCGCCCTCCACGGCCTGTGCCAGGAGGTCGATGATGCCCTCGCTGTGCGACGAGATGGTGCCCGTCGCCGCCAGGTCCACGTCGAGCATCGTGGACCACACGACGCGGCCATCTTCCGAGGTCTGGAGGCGCTCAAGGACGCGGCCGAAGAGCTGGAGCTGGACCGTCGGCTTGGAGCGGTACAACCGTCGCGAGATGTCCGACAGCGGAGCCCCGGCCTCGACCAGGGCTGCCGCGACGGCGAGCGTCCGGGCCGTGGCATTGGGATGCGCGAACGTCGCGGTGTCCATGACCACGCCGGCCATCAGCGCCGCGGCCAGCGTGCCCTCCCCGGCCGTGAGCGGGATCCCCAGGCGAGTCGCCAGGAGCGAGACCATCTCGCACGTGGCCGCGGAATGCGACTCGATCCAATCGGCCTCACCGGCGCTCGTGTTGGACGCGTGGTGATCGATGACGACGCGCGGCAGGCGCGCGAACAGGTCGGCGTGGCGGACGCCGACGGCGCCGACCCGGTCCAGGGACCCGCAGTCCGAGATGACCACGAGGTCGTAGGCAGCATCCGGGTCCGGGTCCGTCCGGAAGCGATCCACGCCGGCGATGAAGTCATACAGCGCGGGCACGGGGTCCGTGCACACCGCGTCGGCAACGCCACCCAGAGCCTCGACGATGGCGACCACGCCGAGGGTCGCTCCGAGCGTATCGGCGTCCGGGTTCTCGTGGCTGACCGCCAGCACGCGTCGGGCACTGCGCACGCGCTCCACGACGATGTCGGGGACGTCGTCCAGGTACGGCCCGAGCAGCACGTTCGCGTCGAGACTCATCGCGAACGGTCCTTGTCATAGCTGCCCGGACGGCGGCGGCGGCGCTGGACGGGCGGCCGGACGGCCGACGGCGGCTCGTCCGGCAGATCGCCCTCGTGGGGCAGCCTTGGCGTCGGCGTGGGCAGCGTCTCACCCACCGGCGCGTCGTCATCCGGCACGATGCCGGCCGCCAGCTCATCGAGCAGGTGCAGAACGCGCGTCCCCTGTTCGGCCGTGTCGTCGACGTGGACGTGCAGATCCGGGATGCGCCGGAGGCGCAGCGTCTTGCCGAGCTCCCTGCGCACGAACGGCATCGCCCGACCAAGCGCGGCGATCGTCTCGCTGCGCTCCGCGGGCTGGCCGATGACGCTGATCCACACCTTGGCGTGGCGCAGGTCGTTCGTCGTCTCGACCTTTGTGATCGTCGCGAATCCGATTCGCGGATCGGCCACGTCCCGGGTCACGATCGAGCCGATCTCCTGACGCAGGAGCTCATCGACTCGATCCATCCGCTGCGACATCTACGCGGACGCCACCCGACTGATGGTCTGCGAGCTGAAGCACTCGATGATGTCGCCTTCCTGAAGGTCGTGGAAGTTGGCAAGACCGATGCCGCACTCGTAGTTGGCCTGGACTTCGCGGACGTCGTCTCGGAACCGGCGCAGCGATTCGATCCGATCGGTCGCGATGACCTTGCCGCTGCGCCAGATGCGCGCGCCGCCGCGGACGATGCGGCCGTCGGTGACGTACGACCCGGCGATCTGGGTGCTCTTGCCGACCTTGATGACCTGGCGGACTTCCGCGCGGCCCTCGACGACCTCGACGATCTCCGGCTCCAGGAGGCCCTTGAGCGCGGCGTCGATGTCGTCGGTCAGCTTGTAGATGATGTCGTACAGGCGGACATCGACCCCCTCGGCCTCAGCGGCACGGCGGGCCGTGTCGGTGATGCCCGTGCTGAAGCCGACGACGATCGCGTTGGAGGCGGTCGCCAGCATGATGTCGTTGTCGGTGATGTCGCCGGCGGCCTCGTGCAGGACGTTGAGCCGGACCTCGTCCTGGTCGAGCTGCTCGAGCGCATGGGTGATGGCACCAAGCGACCCGGACACGTCCGACTTGAGGATGATCCGCAGCTCCTTGGCCTGTCCCGCCTGGATCTGGCGGTACAGGTCCTCCAGCGTGGCCCGGCCGCTGCTGTCGCCGCTCTTGGCGGCCGCCTCGGCCTTCTTGTGCTCGACGGCAGCTCGGGCCGCCTTGTCGTCAGCGACGACGCGCAGGATGTCGCCGGCGGCCGGGACCTCGGATAGACCGAGGACGACGACGGCGCTGGCGGGACCGGCCTGCTTGACGCGCTTGCCGCGGTCGTTCTCCAGGGCCTTGACCCGGCCGAACGTCTCGCCGACGACGATGATGTCGCCGACCTTGAGCGTGCCGGTCTGGACGAGGGCGGTGGCGACGGCGCCACGGGCCTTGTCCATCTGGGCCTCGACGATGGTGCCGATGGCCGTCCGGTCGGGATTCGCCTTGAGCTCCTGCAGGTCCGCGACCAGCAGGATCATCTCGATCAGCTCATCGAGGCCGATGCGAGTCTTGGCCGACACCGCGACGAGCGGCACATCGCCGCCGTACTCCTCGATGACGATGCCGGCCTCGGTGAGCTCGGTCTTGACGCGGACCGGGTCGGAATCGGGCTTGTCGATCTTGTTGAGGGCGATGATGACCGGGACCTTGGCCGCCTTGGCGTGGCTGATCGCCTCCAGGGTCTGGGGCATGACGCCGTCATCGGCCGCGACCACGATGATCGCGATGTCCGTGACCCGGGCACCACGGGCACGCATGGCCGTGAACGCCTCATGTCCCGGCGTGTCCAGGAAGACGACGCGCTTGCCGTCGTGCTCGACCTCCGACGCCCCGATGTGCTGGGTGATGCCACCCCGCTCGCCCGCCGCGACCTCCGTCGAGCGCAGGGCATCGAGCAGGCTGGTCTTGCCGTGGTCGACGTGGCCCATGACCGTGACGATCGGCGCCCGCGGCTGAAGCAGGGCCGGATCCTCGTCCTCGAACAGGACCTCCTTGGTCGCCTCGGTCGCGGGGCCGTCGCCCTCGACATCCGGGCCAGTGCCGTTGCTCGACGCAGCCACGGTCTCGGCCACTTCGTAGCCGAGCTCCGACGCGACGAGCGACGCCGTGTCACGGTCGATGAGCTGGTTGATGGTCGCGAAGATGCCGCTCTTGATGAGCTCGCGGATGATGTCCGCGACGTTCGTGCCCAGCAGCTCGGCGAGCTCCTTGACGGTGATCGTGCCGGGCAGCTCGATCGGGCCGCGCTCGCGCGGATCGATCGTCTGGATCTGCGAACCGAATGCGCCGTCGCGACGCGGCGGCTTGCGGGGCCCGCGCCGACTGCGCGTGCCGCTCCTACTCCTGGCCACGGGCTCCTCCTTCGATGGTGTCGTGGGTGTTGCCGGCGCCCAGGTCGATGCTCGCGAGGAGCGCCGCGGGGACCGGTGTGTGCAGCGCCCGGGTCAGGGCGCCCTTGGTGTTGGCGATGGTCAGACAGGCCGCCGTGCGGCAGACATAGGCACCGCGACCGGCGATCCGGCCGGTCTCGTCGGCGACCAACGAGCCGTCCGGCGTGCGCACGATGCGCACGAGCTCGCGCTTGGGCCGGGACGTTCGGCAGGCGACGCAGCTCCGAGTCGGGACATGCCGAACGGACCCGGCAGCTGCCGGACCGGTCGCGCGAGCCCGCGCGGCGCTTACGACGTCACCTCCTCGGTGATGGGTTCGGCGGCGCTCTTCCTGGTGGCTCGCTTTGGCTTGGCGGCCGGGGCTTCCGCGGGCACGGCGTCCGGGGCCGCGTCGCCCTCGGCAGCGGCAGCGTCTCCCTTCGCGGCCTCGGCAGCGGCAGCCTCCGCTGCGGCCTTCTTGGTCACGCGCTTGGGCTTGGCAGCCGGTGTCTCGACAGCGGCGCTCGCGTCGGCCGGCGCGTCAGCGTCCCCCGTCGCGGCCTCGGCAGCGGCAGCCTCCGCTGCGGCCTTCTTGGTGACGCGCTTGGGCTTGGCTGCCGGTACCTCGGCGACGGCGGCGATCTCCGTCCCGGACGCGGCAGCCTCGGCGACCGGTTCGTCCAGAGCCACCACCTCGGCGACGGGCTCGGCCTCCGCGGCCTCCGCGGCCTCTGCGGCGGCCTTGGCCTCGGCCACGGACACGTCGCTGCGGATGTCGATGCGCCAACCGCTCAGCCGGGCGGCCAGGCGGGCGTTCTGTCCCTCGCGGCCGATGGCCAGCGAGAGCATCCGCTCGGGCACGGTCACGCTCGCGATGCGGAGCTCCTCGTCGATGTCGACGGAGATGACCTGGGCCGGGCTCAGGGCATTGGCCACGAAGATGCCTGGGTCGTCGCTCCACGGGATGACATCGATCTTCTCGCCAGCGAGCTCGGCCACGACGGCCTGGACGCGCGCTCCGCGCTGACCGACCGTCGCGCCCACGGGGTCCAGCCCGTCCTGGCGCGATGCGACCGCGACCTTGGAGCGGCTGCCCGCCTCGCGGGCGATGGCCTTGATCTCCACCGTGCCAGCGTGGATCTCCGGCACCTCGAGCTCGAACAGGCGGCGCAGGAAGCCCTTGTGGGTCCGGCTGACGAGGATCTCCGGGCCGCGGATGGCACGTCGGACCTCGAGCACGAAGGCCTTCACGTTCTGGCCGATCCGGTAATGCTCCAGGGGGCTCTGCTCGGCGGGTCGCAGGACGGCCTCGACGTTCTTGCCGAGGTCCAGGATCAGCCCGCGTGGCTCGACACGGTTCACGGTGCCGTTGATGAGCTCACCCTCGCGGCTCGCGAACTGCTCGAAGACCTGGTCGCGCTCGACCTCGCGGATGCGCTGCAGGACGATCTGCTTGGCCGTCTGGGCTCCGATGCGGCCGAAGACGTCGCCGTCGAGCTGCTCGGTCTCGACCACGTCGCCAGGCTTCGCGTCGGCATCGAACGCCTTGGCGTCGGCCACGGTGATCTGGGTCAGCTCATCCTCGATCGCTTCGACGACCAGGCGGGCGCGGTACACGCGGATGCGGCCGGACTCGGCGTCGATGCGGACCTGGATGTCCTCGTCACCAGCGACGCGGCGGTAGGCCGACTGGATACCGTCCTCGACGGCCCCGATCAGCTGCTCGCGCGAGACCTGCTTCTCGGCATTGAGCTGGAGCAGGGCGCCCACGAAGTCTCGACTCATGTGTGGCCTCCTCCTGCTTCGAACTGGCTCGATGGGAACGGTCCGGTCATAAAAATGACGTGGGGGTCACCCACGTCGTGGAGCGGCCGTTCAGTTGGAGCGAAGTATACACCCGGATGGGTGGACACGGCCACCGACGCCCGTCGGCAGACGCTCAGGCCGGGACCGCCGGCCCCGGGTAGCGGGCGGCCACGTAGGCCTCCAGGATGTCGATGAACTCGGCCACCAGGCCGTCGCCGCGCAGCGTGCGGTCCAGCTTGCCGTCGATGAACACGGGCGCGACCGGCTCTTCGAAGGTGCCCGGCAGGCTGATCCCGATGTCGGCGTGCTTGCTCTCGCCCGGGCCGTTGACGACGCAGCCCATGACCGCGACGCGCAGCTCCTCGGCGCCCGGGTGCGTCTCGCGCCAGATGGGCATCTGGTCCTTGAGGTAGGCCTGGATCTGCTGGGCCATCTCCTGGAAGAAGGTGCTCGTCGTGCGGCCGCAGCCAGGACAGGCGCTGACCTGGGGCAGGAACGAGCGCAGGCCCATCGACTGGAGGACCTGCTGGGCGATCTCCACCTCGCGCTCGCGCGGCGCGCCTGGCTCCGGGGTCAGCGACACACGGATGGTGTCGCCGATGCCCTCGTTGAGCAGGATGGCCAGGCCGGCCGTGGAGGCGATGATGCCCTTGTCCCCCATCCCGGCCTCGGTCAGACCGAGGTGCAGGGGATAGTCGCAACGGGCGCTGAGCAGCCGGTACACATCGACCAGATCGCGCACACCGGAGACCTTGGCGCTGATGATGATCCGGTCGTGGCGCATGCCCGTCTGCTCGGCGAGCTCGGCAGAGCGCAGGGCGCTCTGGAGCATCGCCTCGATCATCACGTCGCGGCTGTCCTGCGGGTCGCTGGAGCGCGCGTTGATGTCCATCAACTCGGTGAGGATGGCCTGGTCCAACGAGCCCCAGTTGACCCCGATGCGGACCGGCTTGTCGTTGTCGATGGCGACCTGGACGATGGTCGCGAAGTGCTCGTCGTGGCGTTTGGCCCCGACGTTGCCGGGATTGATCCGGTACTTGGCCAGCAGGGCCGCGGTCTCCGGGTACTCCACGAGCAGCTTGTGGCCGTTGTAGTGGAAGTCCCCGACGACCGGCACGTCCACGCCCAGGTTGTCCCGCAACTTGCGCATCATCTCTGGCACGGCGGCCGCCGCCTGCTCCGTGTTGACCGTGATCCGCACGAGCTGGGAGCCGGCGTGGGCCAGGCGCGCGACCTGGATGGCCGTGGCGTCGGCGTCGGCCGTGTCCGTGTTGGTCATCGACTGGACGACGACCGGATGCGCGCTCCCGACGAGGACGCCGCCGACGTCGACGCTGACCGTGGGTCGACGGCGTGGGCGAAGAGCGTCCGGGGATGCCATGGGGGCTTGGGCCGGCCTCAGCCGCCGCCGGTCAGGCCGCGGATGATGTCGAAGCCGGTGATCCAGATGAGGAACCCGAACAGGAACACGAAGCCGACCATGTAAGTCAGCTGTTCGGCACGGACGCTGATCCGGGCCCCGAACAGGCGCTTGAGGGTGATCATCAGCATCCGGCCGCCATCGAGCGGCGGGAACGGCAGGATGTTCACGACCGCCAGGTTCGCCGACAGGATGCCCGCCACGTACAGGGTGACGATCGGGCCGAGCTGCCAGAACACGTCACCGATCTGCTGGGCGATGCCCACGGGTCCGGCGACCGGCGGCGGCGCCGTCGGATCCTCCGCGATGGAGCCAACCAGGGAGCCGAGGCCGTTCACGATGAGGCCCAACGCCCCCACCGTGCGCTCGACACCGATGCTGACCGCCTCGGCCGGCGTGTAGCTGATGGGCACATCGGTGGTGAACGCCTGCAGACCCGAAACGCCGAGAGCCCCGACCGTGGCCGACAGCTCCGCCTCCGGCCGCAGCGTGACGGTGAGCGTCTCCTTGGTGCCGTCGGCGCGGACCACCCCGAGCTCGACCGTCTCGCCGGCCCGCTCGCGCAGACCCGCGAGCAGTGACTCGCCGTCGAAGGCCCCGTAGTAGCCGCCATCGATACTGACGACGCTGTCGCCAGCCTGGATACCGACCTGAGCTGCCGGCGATCCGTCCTGCACCGCGCCGACGCGGACGCCGATGGTCGGATCGCCGATGAGCGCGATACCGGTGAAGATCGCGAACGCGAGCACGACGTTCATGCCCACGCCGGCGACGAGGATGAGCATCTTGGTGATCCAGCGCTGGGCCGCGAACGAGCGCGGGTCGTCGGCGCCGTCGCCGTCCTCACCCTCCAGCTTGACGAAGCCGCCGATGGGCAGCCAGTTGAGGGTGTAGATCGTCTCGCCCTTGCTGCGCAGGACCTTGGCCCGCGGCGGGAAGCCGACACCGAACTCGAGGACCCGGACGTTGGCCAGGCGAGCGGTCACGAAGTGGCCCAGCTCGTGGATGACCACGAGGATGCCCAGGATGCCGACGAACAGGACGATGGTGATGATGGACTGGACGAGACCGGTCATGCGACGCCTCCGATCGGCCCGGACGCGAACGCGGCGCGGACCTCGACGTCGAGGGCGACGAGCGCCTCGACATCCGGTGCTGGCGCCGCGGTCGTCCCGAATCGGGTGACGGCCGCCTCGAGCAGGCGCGGGATATCGGTGAAGGCCAGCGTGCCGGCCAGGAAGCGCTCGACGGCGACGTCGTCGGCAGCGATCAGCGCGGCCGACGCCCACGGTCCGGCCACGCCGGCTTCACGCGCGATGCGCAGGGCCGGGAAGCGCGACGTATCGGGAGCGCGGAAGTCGAGGCGGCCGGCGCCGATCAGGTCGGGCGCGGCCGCCGGCGAAGGCTGGCGGTCTGGGTAGGTCATGGCGTATTGGATCGGAAGCCGCATATCGGGGGTGCCCAGCTGGGCTTTGAGCGAGCCATCGACGAAGCGCACGGCCGAGTGGACGACGCTCTGCGGATGGATGACGACCTCGATGGCGTCGTACGGCGCATCGTACAACCAGTGCGCTTCGATGACCTCCAGGCCCTTGTTGGCGAGGGTCGCGGAATCGATGGTGATCTTGGCTCCCATGGTCCAGGTCGGGTGCCTGAGCGCTCGCTCCGGGGTCACGGCCGCCAGCTCGGCCGGGCTGGCGTCCAGGAATGGGCCGCCCGAGGCGGTCAGGACGAGCGCGGCGACGCTCGCCATGGATTCGCCCACCAGACACTGCCAGATGGCCGAGTGTTCCGAATCGATCGGGCGCAGCCAGGCCAGCGGGCTCGCGAACGGGTCACCGGGGCTGGTCGCCGCGCGCTCGGCGGCGAGGCGGCGGGCCTCGGGCATGACCAGGTGGCCGCCGGCGACCAGGGTCTCCTTGTTGGCCGTGGCCACGACCTTGCCGGCGCGCAGGGCGGCCAGCACAGGTCGCAGGCTGACCACGCCACCCGTGGCGATGACCACCAGGTCCACGTCGTCCCGGGTCGCCAGTTCGGCCAGGTCCTCGCCCGACGCGCCCAGCGCGCTGACCTCGGGGTGCAGTCGCGCGGTCTGTTCCTCCAGCCCGGCGCGATCCGTGCCAGCTGCCAGGACCACGACCCGGAAGCGGTCGGGATGCGCGGCGAGGACGTCGATCGTCTGGCGGCCGATGGATCCGGTGCTCCCCAGCAGGGCGACCCCGCGCGGGGCCCCGTCAGGCGAAGACGGCGACGACATACAGGGTCACGACGGGCGCGGCGAACAGGAAGGAGTCGACCCGGTCGAGCATCCCGCCGTGGCCCGGGATGAGTGTGCCGGAGTCCTTGGCCCCGGCGGCCCGCTTGAGCACGGACTCGGCGAGGTCGCCGGCCTGCGCGGCAAGGGCCGCCAGTGGCCCCAGGACGAGGGCATGCAGCGGCGACTGGCCGAGGCCAGCGAGCAGCAGCCCGACGACGACGACCGTGGCCACCACGCCCCCGACGAGGCCCTGGATGGACTTGGACGGCGAGATGTGGGTCAGGAACTTGGTCGTGCCGTACCGGCGGCCGACCAGATAGGCGCCCGTGTCGTACGACCAGACCGCCAGGACCAGCAGGAGGATCCAGCCGCGCTCCGGCCCGACCCAGGCCAGCGGCGCATCCGCGGCAACGGCCGGGGCGCTGTTGCCGAGGCGGACGATGAACGCCAGCAGGCTCACGTACAGCGCCCCGAAGACGGTGGCCATCCACGAGGTCAGGCCATCGCGCGGGTCGGGCTGGGCGAACGAGGCGACCGCAACGAGGACGATGCCGACCGCCGCCAGGAGCAGGCCGGAGCCTTCCAGGACCTGCGGGAAGGCGGCGTCCGCGATGATCGTCAGGGCCAGTGCCGACCCCAGCAGGGGCAGCGTCGGGAGGCCGGCAGCGCGCAGCAAGGTGAACACCTCGCGCGCGGCGAGGACGGTGACGGCCGCCACGGCCAGGGCCAGCACGACGCCACCCACGGCGAGCACGACCAGCAGCACCGGGACCAGGATGACGGCGCTGATCGCGCGCTGGCGCACCCTAGCGACCGAACCGGCGGTGGCGCCGAGCGAACTCGAGGATGGCCTCGTCGAACGCGTCCGGTCCGAAGTCCGGCCAGAGCGTCTCGCAGAAATACAGCTCCGCGTAGGCCGACTGCCAGATGAGGAAGTTGGAGAGGCGCTGCTCGCCGCCCGTCCGGATGACCAGATCCGGGTC
>Ga0163153_10001300_pt1 | contig 39556 bp, 34 predicted proteins | sample OliLakLV19MP6IB1_FD_148629 | JGI IMG/M metagenome (GOLD analysis project Ga0163153, IMG submission 148629) | Freshwater microbial mat bacterial communities from Lake Vanda, McMurdo Dry Valleys, Antarctica - Oligotrophic Lake LV.19.MP6.IB-1 | ecosystem: Environmental > Aquatic > Freshwater >... | reverse complement strand
GGCTCGAAGCCCATAGCTCTAATCGTCCTTACCCTGCGGTAGATGGGTCCCACGCACGCCCCCGCCACCGCGCCTCAGTCCGAGATCGCCATAGCGTAACGGCGTGCGGGCGGGAGCATGTCAGGTATGACCTGGCTGGTAACCAAGTTCTGGCCGATGACCCCAATGGCGTGGTCAAAGACCGCCGCATCCGCTTCAATGCCAACGGCCTGGCCGATCGCGTTGCGGTGGGTGATGGCAGCGCGCCCAGCTCGGTGTCCAGCTTCCGCTACGGCGCGGGTGGACGCTATCTGCGTATCGACAAAGTCGGCAGCATCGAAACCGTCACGCGTTATGTCGGCGGTGTCGAATGGATCACCAGGACCAATGCCGTGGAGGAGCGCAAGCGCTATATCGGTGGTTTCCTGATTCTCACTGAAACCGGCCCCCCCAGCGCCTTGAGCAAAAGCTATCGCTACATCCTCGGCGATCATCTGGGCTCGCTGGATACGCTGGTTGATCAAAACGGCAGCGTCATCGAAAAACTGAGCTTCGATCCGCACGGCAACCGTCGTGCCGCCAGCAGCAACGGCGTCTGGAACAACCTGCTCGGCAGCTACACAGCCAGCAACACGACGCATGGCTTCACCGGCCACGAACACGTGGATCTGTCCAACATCATCCACATGAACGGTCGCCTCTACGACCCGGCACTCGGCCGCATGCTCTCTGCCGATCCGATCATCCAGGCGCCCTTCAACGCTCAGAATCTCAACCGCTACACCTACGTCCTCAACAACCCGCTCAGCCTCACTGATCCGACGGGACTGAGTTGGTTGAATGACAATTGGCGCATGGTGGCTGCGGTAGCAATTACGGTAGTTACGGGGGGGGCAAGGGTTTTGGATCGCTGTAGCGGGTGGAGCTGCATCCGGTGCTGTAGCAACCGCGAGCACTCAAGGCGCGGTTCAAGGGGCGTTTACGGCGGCAGTGTTTTACGGGATTGGGACTTACTTCCAGGCGGCCGCTGAAGCAAATGTAACCTACAACGCCTACCAAGCATCGCTCGCTGCCACCGAAGGATTGGTGGTCGCCTCGTCGCGGCAGCTCGCACTGCTCGCGAGTGGACTCACAGCAGGGCAAACTGCCGCCAAAGTCCTCTCGCACGCGGTGGCGGGTGGCGTGATGGCGGAAATGGGCGGAGGCAAGTTTGGGAATGGTTTCCTGAGTGCTGGAGTCACGCAGGCACTTAGTGGAAATATTGGCGCGATACAGGGCGCCCCGGCGCGAATCGTAGCGGCGGCAGTCATCGGTGGCACAGTCTCGGCGGCGACAGGCGGGAAGTTCGCAAATGGGGCGTTGACGGCGGCGTTTTCTAGGGCGTTTAATGCTGAGAGTCATCGAGAAGCTTCAAGAGACGACCCGGGAGATGTTGGCGAAGGCTACAGTGAGAAGCGCGAGCATGTGATCGCGATCTTGGAGCGACCTGCTGGCGACGACGGTGTGAAGGAACTTTCGATTGGTGAATTTGCTCTGGTGCTGGACGTGTCAAAAGTCGAGATTGACGCCAGAAGTAGGGCGCGCGGCGGATATGAAAACATTTCTGGCGTTGAATTTAGCAGAGTTCTATACCACCAAGGGGATTCTATATTCTTCGGAGATGAGACTCATGGCGGATTTGGAGGAACTAGCTTCCGAATTGTCGGTGCCCCGTGGTCAGACAATACTGTATTTTACGGAGGAGACTTGAACTATCTGTATCAAGGTCTTCTGCATGCCGCGAGAGGCAATAGCCAAATGCAGCTTGCAACAACGGTTACTTGGTGGAATTCGGCATTTGGGACAGGGAGCCCAACGAGAATGTTTCACAGATTGCTGGTCTCTGATTATTCTTACAATTATTATATGCAGGGGAATCAATAAATGATAATAAGAATTATAATTTATTTCTCTATCTTGTTTGTTTTGGCGGGATGCAAACAAATTGAGTGCGGAAAATTCTCAGAAATTATTGATTCAAATAGTAAAAAGGATGAATTGACAAAATGGGCTGATAGAAATGTGTTTAGAAAAACTTTTGACAGTAGCGGTTATAATCAACTTGGCAAGTTGTCTGGACCGGGGCTTAGGGGGAGCTTTCGGAAGGATTCGCTTACAGATGGCTTACCAATATGGCTTCATGGATACGAGGTTCGGCCGCTTGGATCTAATTTAATTAGACCGGAAGGTATTTTTATCGGATCTTCGAGTTTCAGGGGTATTGTGGTAGCGCGGGAAGATATGCTTGATTTATTTATAACCGCCAGATTTAGCGAATCCGGTTTCGCGAAGATTGATGGAAGGATCGCAGTGATGTGTGGTGATAGGCGCGATTAACGGCGTGGCGGCGGGAGCCAGAAGGGCACTAATTCTGAGGTATCCCCACGATTCGCATGGAAAAGGGGTCAGGACTATCACTTGCTGGTTGAGACGCGAAGGCCGACGCTGTCGCGCGGGATGAGGGAGTTGATCGGTGTCTACAGTCAGCGCTTCAATCGCCGACACGGACACGTTGGTCATGGGTCCCAGGGACGGTTCAAGTCTGTGCTGGTCGATAGAGTCTGCGATTTGCTCGAACTGTCACGCTACATTGTGATCAATCCGGTGCGTGCGGGGCTGTGCGCGCGAGCGCAAGATGGGCGGTGGAGCAGCTATCGCGCGGTGATGGGCAAGGCGCCGTTGCCTGAACGGCTGCCGTTGAATCAAACGCCTGATCTGTTTGCTACGAGTTGCGGCGTTGCGCGACGTGCTTACGACCGATTTGTGGCCGCAGGCGTGAACGCGGTCGACCCCAGTCGGACGCAGAGCCGGGAAAGCATGCTCCAGCAACACGTGCATGTACGGGCAAGCACACCAAAGATCGTGCGCCCGCTCGTCATTTACTCGGGGTCGGAGCCCGGTGCGTGAATTGCGCTCGCCGCCATCTGTGCGGGGGCGCAGCAATGCGTATGGCTACCGCGATCAGTAGGCAGGTTGAGTCGACGGCGCGAACCCTTCGGGGTTCGCGTCGTTTTCTTTTGGCATGCGCGTGAAAGTTCCCACCGTCTCCGAATGAGCGCCCGCCGCCCACTACAATGATGGGGATGAGCACCGCGCCCGAGTTTCCGATTACCTCTGTGCTTCCCGAGATCGTGGCCAGCCTGGAGACGACGCCGCGTCTGGTGCTGGAAGCACCGCCGGGTGCCGGCAAGACCACGCAGGTGCCGTTGGCTTTGCTGCGGGCGCCGTGGATGCAGGGTCGCATCCTGATGCTGGAGCCGCGGCGGATCGCGGCGCGATCAGCGGCGATGTTCATGGCCGCGCAGCTGGGCGAGGAGGTCGGGGAGCGCGTTGGCTATCGCATCCGTTTCGAATCCAGGGTGACTGCGCGCACCCGTGTCGAAGTGGTGACCGAGGGCATTCTCACGCGCATGCTGCAGGATGATCCAACGCTCGATGGCGTGGGCGCGGTGCTGTTCGATGAGTTTCACGAACGCCATCTGCACAGCGATCTGGGCTTGGCGCTGTGTCTGGATATCCAGTCCGGCATCAGGCCCGATCTGCGCTTGCTGGTGATGTCGGCCACGCTGGATGGAGAAAAACTGGCACGTTATATGGATGCGCCGCGATTGACTGCAGAAGGGCGCAGTTATCCGGTGACGATTGCGCATGTGCCAGCGCGGCCGCAGGAGACTCTGGAGTTTCAGCTGCAGCGCGTGGTGCAACTTGCGCTGACCGAAACAGATGGTGATGTGCTGTGCTTCCTGCCCGGCAAAGCCGAGATCGATCGCAGCATGCGGTTGCTCGCCGATGTCGATGCCGAAGTGGATGCGCTGCATGGTGAGCTGGGCATCGACGAACAGGCTCGACTGCTTCGGCCGGGTACGCGCCGGCGTGTAGTGCTGGCAACGAATGTCGCCGAATCCAGCGTAACGCTACCCGGCGTGCGCGCAGTGATCGACTCGGGGCTGGCGCGCGAGCCGCGTTTCGATCCAGCCAGCGGCATGAGCCGATTGGAAACCGTAACCATCGCGCAGTCTTCGGCGACGCAGCGCGCCGGTCGCGCTGGTCGCGTTGCGCCGGGGCGCTGCTATCGGCTGTGGCCGGAGAGCCAGCGGCTGGATCCGGCAACGCGTCCGGAGGTGCATCGCATCGAACTGTCCGCGTTCGCGCTGGAGCTCAAGACCTGGGGCAGCGTCGATCTGCGACTGCTGGATCCGCCGCCGCCGGGCACCATGGCCCAGGCCTTGGAACTATTGCGCGCGTTGGATGCGCTGGACGCCGACGATCGCCTGACCGCACATGGGCGATCATTGCTCGAACTCGGTGTGCATCCGCGTCTGGCCAACGCGATGCGGCGTGCGCCAGCAGCGTTGCAGGGCTTGGCCTGCGATGTTGCGGCGCTGATCGAAGCGCGCGATCCGATGCGCGGTGAGGCGCGGCGCAGCGACGATCTGCGCACCCGCATCGCGGCATTGCAGGCGCTGAGCAGCGGGCGCTCCAGGCATGATGGCGCGGATCGTCAGGGGCTGGCCAGCATCGATCAGGCGGCCAAACAATGGCGCCGGCGTCTGCGCATCGACAACGCGCGTGAGGCGCAGATCGGCAGCCACGATGTTGGCGATGTGCTGGCCTTCGCCTATCCGGATCGCATCGCGCGCAAGGACCCGTCCAACCCGCGCCGATATCAGCTGGCCAATGGCCGCGGTGCGCAGCTGCTGCACGAGTCGGCATTGTTCGGCGAGCCCTGGATCGTGATTGCCGAGATCCGCTTCGACGAACGCGACAGTTTGATCCAGCGTGCAGCGCCGATGGATGTGGACCTGCTCGAACGCGAATTTTCCGGCCACTTCAGCAGCGGGCGCCGCCTTGCATTCAATCGCGAGACGCGCATCGTGGAAGCCAACGACGAAAAGCGCTTCGCCGACTTGGTGTTGTCGACGCGCCACGTGCCGACGCCGCGAGACGCAGAGACTGCGGCGATGTTGCTCGCAGGCATCGCGCAAATCGGGCTCAGCTGCCTGCCGTGGAGCGAGGCTTCGCAGGAATGGCAGGCGCGCGTGCAAAGTCTGCGCGAATGGTGCCCGGAACTTGGCCTGCCCGATGTCGGCGACGCGGTGCTTGCGGTCACGCTGGATGACTGGCTGCTACCGGCGTTGCAGGGCAAGAGCAAACTCAGCGAGTTGAGCAGCGAAGATTTCGGCGAGGCGCTGCGTGCACGGCTGGATTATGCGCAGCGGCGCGCCGTCGATGAGCATGCGCCGCGCGAGCTCACCGTGCCCAGCGGCATGAGCCGCAAACTGAGCTACACACGTGGTGAGGCGCCGTTGTTGGCGGTTAAGTTGCAGGAATTGTTTGGTCTGGCCGACACACCACGCATTGCCAAAGGCCGTGTACCCGTCGTGCTGCATCTACTGTCGCCCGGGAAACAGCCAGTGCAGGTGACGCAGGATCTGAAGGGCTTCTGGGAGCGCACCTATCCCGAAGTGAAGAAAGAACTCAAGGGACGCTATCCGCGCCACCCCTGGCCCGATGATCCGTGGACAGCGACCGCCACGCATCGCGCCAAACCGCGCGGGAGTTAGCGACGGGCGCGGTCGCAGCTGGGTCAGACCAGCAAGAGCAAGACCCACCGGGCAGGGTCACTGGGTCCGCGCCGTGCGCGGACGCGTCAATCGATCGATCCAGGGAACCCCTGATCAAGTCCGGAGCCGCGATAGCCCCCTGAGTCAGGGGGCGAAAAACCGCAGGTTTTTGACCAGCTCCGCCGTTGAGAGCGGGGTTTGGCAAGCAATAAGCAGTGCGGCGAAGACGAAGTAGTGACTTATCCAGATCTTCCCTAGGTAATCAATGCGGCAAATGGCGCCGAATCGTTGAGGTACTGGTTTTTCAGCTTCACGTAGTTGCGCGCTGAGTAGTACAGCATCTCAATTTCCTGGTCGCTGATCAGGCGTACGAACTTACCCGGATTGCCGAGCCACATTTCGCGTTCGCCGACGATTTTTCCCGGCGGCACCAGACAGCCGGCGCCGACGAAGCCATGCTTGCTCACGGTCGCGCCATCGAGCACCGTGGCATGCATGCCGATCAGGCAGGCGTCTTCAATGGTGCAGGCATGCAGAATGGCGCCATGACCGATGGTGACATCACTGCCGATCAGCAGCGGAAATCCGCCGACGGTGTAAGGTCCGTCATGCGTCACGTGCAGCACAGCGCCGTCCTGCACATTGGTGCGGGCGCCAATGCGAATACGATGCACGTCGCCGCGCGCCACCGCGAATGGCCAGATCGATGCGTCTTCGCCCATTTCGACGTCACCAATCACCAGCCCGGCCGGATCGACGTAGACGCCCGCCGCAAAGCGCGGCATCTGGGACTTGAAGGGTCGGATGTTCATGCGCGCAGTGTAATCACTGCGACGGTGAATGTGTTCGTTGCATCCTTGCTGTCCCAGCGCATGTGGTATTGACTGCGTACTCACCTCGGCGGGATTACACTCGGCACCCCGATGCTGACGGAAACGCCGCGATGAATGCCCAACTCAAATCTGTTCCGGCGGTGACTGCCGACGCGCTGGCGCAGTTGCTGCGCGCACAGCAGGCCGCTCAGCTTGCGCATACATCCGACTATGCTGAGCGCGTCAATGATTTGAAACGCCTGCGCGCTGCTTTCAAGGCTCGACTCAGCGAATTCGTTAGTGCAATCGCCGCAGATTTCGGCCAGCGTTCCTGGCACGAATCGGTGGCCAGTGATGGCATGCCGGTGCTGCGCGAGATCGATCACATCTGCAAACATCTGCGGCGCTGGATGCGGGCGAGTCCGCGCGCAGTCGATATCAACTTCCTGCCAGCGCGCGCCGAGGTACGCTATCAACCTGTCGGTGTGGTCGGCATCATCGCGCCGTGGAACTACCCGGTGAACCTGGCGCTGGCGCCTCTGGTCAGCGCGCTCGCCGCCGGCAATCGGGTGATACTCAAGCCTTCTGAACATACGCCACGCACGGCGGAACTGTTGCAGGAGTTTCTTGCCGGACTGTTCCCGCGCGAACAGGTCGCCTGCGTGGTCGGCGGCGCCGATGTTGCTGCGTCATTTGCCGCATTGCCGTTCGACCATCTGTTCTTCACCGGGTCCACCCAGGTCGGACGCATGGTCATGGCCGCCGCTGCGCCCAATCTGACGCCGGTAACGCTGGAACTCGGCGGCAAGTCGCCCGCCATCCTGGCGCCGGATTATTCCATCACCAAGGCAGCAGCATGCATCGCGGCCGGAAAATTTTTCAATGGCGGGCAAACCTGCATCGCGCCGGACTACGTGCTGTTGCCGGCGGCCGATCATCCGCTTTTTGTCGATGCGTTGCGCAGCGCCGTTGCGCGCGCGTATCCGGACCTGGATACGTCGAAGGACTACACCAGCATCGTCAACCAGCGTCAGTTTGAGCGGCTGTCCGCCTACCTCGACGATGCACGTGCCAAGGGCGCCACAGTGATCGCCCTGTCCGAATCCAGCGCCGCTGATCGGCGCGTGTTTCCACCGACCGTGGTCACCGGCGTCAATGACAGCATGAAGCTGATGCAGGACGAAATTTTCGGCCCGATCCTGCCCCTGGTGGATTGCGCCAGCGTCGATGCCGCCATCGATTACATCAATGCGCGACCCAGGCCATTGGCGTTGTATCACTTCGATCACAACCGGCAGCGCACCGAGCGTGTGCTCAACCGCACTGTTGCCGGCGGCGTGTCAATCAACGATACCCTGTTCCATTTTGCACAGGACGAATTGCCGTTTGGTGGCGTCGGCGCCAGTGGCATGGGCCACTATCACGGCCATGCCGGATTTCTCACCTTCAGCAAGCAGAAGGCCGTGTTTTATCAGGCACGCTGGAGTGCACTGAGTCTGTTCCGTCCGCCCTATGGCAAGCTTGCCGATCGGCTGGTGGCTTGGTTGACGCGATAACTTCTCAGCGCAGTGGCTCAATCCCGCTTCGCTGGGTCCGACCGGTGGTCGGATGCTCTAGCCAAACGCCATCCCTTTTTTCTGCACAATCGTCCGCGCACAGCGCGGACCCACCACCAGCCCTCCTCACCAGCGGTGCTTGTTGGTTCCGACCTGCGGTCGGACTCTTTAACCAAATGCCATCGCTTTTTTCTGTGCCGGCGCATACTTGCGCTTGAGCCATATGCCTAGCGCGGTGGCGACTGCGAGCGGGCCAAACCAGGCGAGGTTTTGCAGGGTGGGTCCGGCCAGCGACGGCATCAGCTTCGGCAATCCAATCGCCAGAAATGCGATATGCGTGGCGACACCATTGCCAAGCATCGCGCTGATGTGTTCCCAACGCCACCACAGCGCATGCGCCGGGCCGCTGCGGCGCAGACGATACATGCCGATGCCGATAAAAATACCGATCAAGCTGAAACCAGCGAGCAGCACCGAATCAATGCTCAGGCCGATGGCCATGATCGCGATTCCAGCAGCCGGGTTGAGCAGTTCCAGGGTGCGATACACCGGGCCGGTGTAACGCTGGAAGTCGCGCTTGTCGCGAATGGCACGCCACGACTGCCAGCATGAAGTCGCGGTGATCACAATCAGGTAACCGAGAAACGCATCCGTCGGGTCGGGCCCACGCAGGGTGGCGATGGCGGCGATCAGCGCCGCACTGACCAGGACGCCGACCATCGCCAACAGATAGATCTTGCCGGCGCGTTTATGCATCGGGCTGCCCTTGCGGGTGAAGCCGGCGATCCAGAATGTGGCCAGGGCAGCAACGCCGATTGCGGCGTGCACAGTGGTGGTAACGCTGTAGATATTCATGATGCGGGCTCGTCGATTCGTAGGGGTTGTGTACGGCACGCTCAGCATGCGTTGTCAGCCAGCCGCACTCAGGTGCCCAAGGTCATCGAATTGGCCTGCCAGAAGTCACCTTCCACCGGGCGCCGCTTGATCGCGCGCGCCGGCAGCGTCAGCATGGCAATATGAACGCAATATTGCTGGTGCGCTGGCGGGCACTTACCGAGCCGATGATGATCGCCGCGCTGATCACCTGGCTGGCGGTGTTCCTGGCCGTCTCGGCTTCGAAGATGTCGGCCGATCTGCTGCCCATCGACGCGGCACTGCTGCGTCCGCTGGTGATCGGTAGCCTGCTGCTGTTTCTGGCGCTGTTGATTACTTGCGCAGTGCGTGCGAATGAGGCGCCATCGACTTGGCGCAGTATTGCGTCCTTGCTGGAGATTCTGGCGGCCTTGCTGGTCTGCGCGATTTCACGCAGCAATGTCGGCCCGATTCTGCTGATCATCGTCATGGCCGAACTGGCCGCGCAGCTGCCATGGCGACGATTGATGCTGGTGTTTGTGCTGGTCAACCTCGCCGTGTTCGCGATCCATACGCAGCGCTGGGGAATGAGCAATGCCGCCATCGGCGGTTTGAGTTTTGCCGGTTTCCAGCTGTTCGCGATCATGATGACCACGTATGCGCGACGTGCCGAAGGCATCGGCGCCGAACTGCAGCAAGTCAACGCGCATCTGCTTGCCACGCGCACGCTGCTGGCGGAAAGTGCGCGCGATCAGGAACGGCTGCGCATCTCGCGCGAGCTGCACGATGTCGCGGGGCACAAGCTCACTGCGATGAAACTGCACCTGCTGGCACTGGCTCGCGATCCGCGCCTGCGCGATGTGCCCGAAGTCGGTACCTGTGCCCAGCTAGCCGACGAACTGCTCGGCGATATCCGCGAAGTAGTGCGGCAGATGCGCGCGCACGATGGCATGAGTCTGCGCGCAGCGATCGAGCAGATCGCCCAGGCGATGCCAAGACCAATCGCGCATATCGATATCGAGGACAACGCTTCGGTCGGCAATGCCTTGCAGGCGGAGGCGCTGCTGCGCGCGGTGCAGGAGGCAATTACCAATTCGGCGCGACACGGCGCCGCCGAAAATATCTGGATTGTGCTGCGCCGAAATGGCGACCGCATCGAGCTGGATGTGCGCGACGATGGGCGCGGCAGTGGCGAAGTGCGCTTTGGCAACGGGCTATCAGGGATGCGCGAGCGCATTGAAGCGCTCGGTGGCGCGTTGCAGCCGGAAGCCTTTGCCGGCCGTGGCTTCGCGCTGCATGCCTGGATTCCGGCGACATGAACGTACGCATCGCGCTGGCCGACGATCAGGCTCTGGTGCGCAAAGGTCTGCGCGCGTTGCTCAACAGCATCGGCGGCATTGATATCGCGATCGAGGCGGATAGCGGCCGCACTCTGATCGATGCGCTGGCGACGCAGGCAGTCGAGGTCGTGGTCTCGGATATCCGCATGCCCGAACTCAGCGGCATCGACGCGCTGATCGCGTTGCGCGAACGCGGCGACAAGACACCGGTCATTCTGTTGACCACGTTCGACGACCATGAACTGATGCTGGCGGCGGTCGACGCCGGCGCGCAGGGATTCTTGCTCAAAGACGCGTCCCCGGAAGATCTTCGTGACGCAATTCTGCGAGTCGCCGCTGGCGAGACACTGCTGCAACCGGTGTCGATCGATCCGGTACGGGCCCGGCTGCGCTATGTCGAACCACGCAGTGCCAGCAGCGATCCACGCTTCAAGGTGGATTTGTCCGAACGCGAGCTGGCAATTTTACGGCTGATGGCTGGCGGCTATTCGAACAAGGAAATCGCGCGCAGCGTGTTTCTGGCCGAAGGGACGGTAAAAAACTACGTCAGCGAGATTCTGGAGAAGCTCGATACCCGCGACCGTACTCGAGCGGTGCTCAAGGCGATTACGCTGCGTCTGCTGTAGCGTTCAGGCTGAGGCAGCGATGCGGCGCCGGACCATTTTCCGACTGGAGACAGCCGCATCTATCGGCAGCGCCCGCAATCCCGCACAATGCCGGTCTGCCACTGGAGTCCGACATGCCTGCACTCAGCGAAGACACAATCAATGCGCTGGACGATTTTCTGCACGATCGCTGTGCCGATAGCGATGGTCTGGTCAATGTCGAGATGCTCGATGGTTTCATGTGCGCACTAGCGGTCACGCCGGGCGGTATTGCTGATGACGAGTGGCTGGCCGAGGTCACCGGCGCCGGATTCAAGTTCAGTTCGCGCGACGAATCCGATCGAATACGTGATTTGTTGGCAGCCGTCCGCGCCGATGCGGAACGCCGCGTGCGCGTTGATGCCGATTCGCCCGAGGACGAAGACTATCCGCTGCTGGCATTGCCGCCGGGCCTGGACGACATGGACCCGCAGAACACCGAGGAATTTCTCGGTCTGGCCTGGGCGATCGGCTTCTATCGCGCACTCGACCTGCGCCCCGATACCTGGGATCGGCTGATCGAAGAATTGGAAGATCTGGAGGATGATCTCGATCAGATCGCCGAGTTGATGATGATCGGTGATACCGAAGAAAACTCACCGCCGATCACGCTCGAGCGACGCACAGAAATCATTTCCACCATTCCAGGATTTCTCAGTAGTTTCTACGCGGCGACGCGTAGCAATTGAGAGTTTCGATGGATGGGGGAGGGCTTCGCAGCGCGATATGGATCTTGTTCGAGCAATCCTGATCTCGGTGCAATCGCACCCGGCTGGGTTTGCACCGTCTGAAATTGAAATTGAAGGCTAGCGACCGGAACAGATCGGATAGCTCGGCTCGAACTTTAGGTCTTTGAACGCACTACTTGCGCAGTCGAAAGTGGCACTATAGTATCACTTCATGCGAACTGAACTTGTCACCACCTTGAAGCGTCAAGCTACAGAGCTCCTATCGGACATCGAGAGGGATAGACAGCCCATCCTGATCACGCAGCACGGGCTTCCCAGCGCGTACCTCGTTGACGTTGAGACATACGAACATCAGCAGCGGCGGATGGCAATCCTGGAAGGCATCGCCCGGGGGGAAATGGCGGTTGCTGAGGGGCGCACGGTCACGCACGCGGATGCAAAGGTACGCTTGGAACGATGGCTGAAATAGTCTGGAGTGAGTCAGCCATTTCCGATCTTGACGCCATCGCGGACTACATCGCGGTGGAGAATCAAGCCGCAGCAGCTGCACTGATTCAGCGTGTTGTCGGACATGTCGATCAGTTGATCGAGTTTCCCGAGAGTGGCAGCAAGCCACATGAGCTTGGTCGGAACTCGCGCTACCGCCAGATCGTCGAGCCGCCTTGCCGCGTTTTCTATCGGTTTGACGGCTCGCAGGTTTTCATTTTGTACATCATGCGCGCTGAGCGGCCGCTTCGCCCACGGGAGATCACAAAACGAACAGTTCGTGCAAAGGCCTAACGAATAAGGTCAGATCGCGCGCAGCCGCGATCTGACCCGTTTGTTGGACGACCCCGGTCCTGCGCGGGCGTCGCGCGCTCTCAAGGAAATATATTTTTTGGCCGCTGCCCTGGTGTGCGCGGTTGCGGGCGCTTGGGTGTCTTTAGGCGCGTAGATGCAGAGTGCTTGCGTGAAGCGGAGTGTGATCGCGCAATTCTTGGGGCGGTTTGCGTGGATTTGAAACGGGTGCTTGCCTCAGCTTGCGGGCGCTGCCGCCGTAGTGCTGATCGCGGCGGTGGGCCTCGCGCGTCAGAGTGCCTCGCTGGTGATCGCAGTGATCGGTATCGGGGCTGGTATTGCGGTTGTGCTGGATGCTGGCAGCCAAGATCCAATCTGCGTTTGCAGGATGATCATCGGCGCACCACAGCAGGCGCACAGGACGCGCGGTCGTACTTTGGCGCTGGCCAACACGGCGCCGGGATCGAACTTCAAAACCAGATGCAGCAAGGCGATCATGCGCTTGCAGTTGGGTTGCAGAAACCCAAAGTTGCGCGCGCGTCGGAAACGTTTTTGGCAACATATGCTGCAGCACCAGAAGTAGGTCGGGTCCCGCGCAGCGGGACCCGACGTCGTGGTCGTGATGATGGCGGTATCTGCACGGCGGTATCCTCAAGTGGTGATGATGTACCGCCGTCGGCTACCGCTGCGCGGCACCCGACCTACGTGCTGGTCTTTCAACCCGTCTGCGTTGTTGCCCAAAGCATTGCGTAGTCCGACTACGCGCCCCCTTTGGGCGCCGCGCAGGCGGGATAAAATCTGGCGCAATCCGATCACACTATTTATGGGCGACGCCTTACTGACCGTTCTGCTTGATCTCGGCGCGGAATTCGCTGAGTTCGCGCAATAGGGTTTCGATATTCAGCTCGTTCTTCAGATTGACCTTGAAATCAGTATCGGCGCGGGCGCGGTCCTTAAGCGATTGACGGTTCTGGCTCATCACGATTAGCGGACCCTGCAGCGCGATGAGTACCGCCAGCACCAGATTGAAGAGTTCGAACGGGTACGGATCGATCGGCGATTTCAGCATCGCCAGCGTATTGACCACACACCAGCCAGCGGTCAGCACGATCAGGAACAGAATGAACATCCAGCTGCCATTGAGTGCGGCCACGCTATCGGCGAGGCGGTCGCTCCACGACAGGTTCTTGTCGAATTCTTCGTCGACATTTTTGGCGGCACGTGCGGACAGCATGGTATTGGTTTCGCGCAGGCGCTCGCTCAGCGTACGCAGGATGGCCATAGCCGCGGCCGGGCGGCGCTCCAGATAATGCGCCAGCGTCGAACGCTGCAGCTCAAACAACACCGCGTCGGTTGTCGCCAGTGCGCTGGCGCTGCGCGGCTTCTCGTCGAACAGGGCGAGTTCACCAAAATACTCGCCGCGGGCGATGTCCTTCAACGAAATGCGGCGCGAAGCCTCACCGGGCAAATGAATGTTCACGTCGCCGCTATCGACGATGTACATGGCACTGCCGCTATCACCCTGTGCGAAGATCATCACACCAGCCTTGAACGTGCGCCGCTCCAGCGTCAACGACAGCGCACGTAGATCTTCTTCAGCCAGGCTTTCGAACAAAGGAATCGAGCGCAGCAGTTTCATTGAATCCATCGGGGTTTCTCCGCAGCCGTCGTTGGCATCCTAACCTAGTGTGGTGTTGCACCCTATCCGACACATAAAATCGCGTCCTCGACCCCGTGGCTTCGTTGCGCATCTTGCCAAGGCCTCCAGCCTAGGCGGCAATTCGCGCCTCGCCACGGGGCTGAACCCATCTATTTTATTTGCGCCGCATAGTGTGCAACACCACACTAGCGCGATTGCCAGTTGGCGTTGTAGCAGCAGTGAACATTGCCAACGTCGCATTGCAGTCCCCTCGGCAGGTTACAGGTCTGCACCGCGCGGAGCGGACGCGTCTGCCATTTCGCAGCGCGCAAGCGGCGGCTGACAAATCTTCTGGATTTCCACATCGGCATCGCGGCGTTGAAGCGAATGGCCGACAGCGCGCAAGCCCTTGCGCACATCCAAACGCTGGAGCGGGAACAGAGTTGGTTGCAGGAGCAGGCAATGGAGTTGTCGAAAGATATGCATCCTGGCGACGGTGCAAACTGGACGCCGGAAATGGACGCCCGCTTCAAACGGTTTGCCCAGGTTTGGTTTGCAAGCGGCGAAGTGGAAGCGCAACGACACCTGCTTCGTGAAGCGCAGATTTCCGAGCTACCGCCAACTCAGTGGCGCTCGGCTCGCGAGCAAAGCCAAGCAGTAAATTGATCAGGCGTTGCACAGCGCAGGCGTAAAGCGCTCACCGCTCATGGGCTGCTGCGCTACGCGCGTTGGGTCGACCACCGCCGCTGTTGAAAAGCGCAGCGCCTACTCCGGGCAGGGCGCTTGGGCATCGATCCAGGTCTTGAAGCTGGCGACGAACTGGACATGTGGTACCGAAACCGGCGCGCGCTCGCCACCCGGATTCCAGCCCCAGAGTACGAGTTTGTCCTCGGTCACATGCTTGAGGAGTGCTGCGAGGTCGCGGTTGCCGTTCTGCTTAGGGTCTTTGAGCACTGCGCACAACGCCGGTGGGGCGAGACCCAACCATGCCATCTTCTGATCCGGCGGCGGCAGTGCCCAATGCGGCGCGCCGGGTGGGGAGTGCGCACCGTAGCTGACGGGTGGATTTTTAACGCCATGGCAGGCGGCGCAGGGCAGGCCGGGCGCGCCGATGCCGTTCGGGCCACGCTGCACGTTCTGGGTATGCGTGACACCGCTATCAAATTGCAATGGCGCGTCGCCGGGGATGTGGCAATTCACGCAGCGCGGATGCTGCAATACCTGCTGCACCGTTGCGAATGCGGTAACTCCCGCGGCCTTCTGCTCGGCGGAAGGACCGCAGCCGCTGAGCAGCAGCATCGGCGCGCACGACAACAAGATGCGGATACGCATAAAATTTTCCATGGTCAGGCGCCAGGGCGCAGCGGCAGTTCGCGCAGCCGCTTTCCGGTCAGTGCTGCAATGGCGTTGGCGACGGCGGGCGCAATCGGCGGAGTGCCGGGTTCGCCAACGCCGCTGGGGCGCTCGGTGCTGGGCACGATATGGGTTTCGATCAATGGCATCTCGTTGAGCCGAAGTACCCGGTAGTCGTGAAAATTAGACTGCTGCACGCGGCCGTCCTTGAAGCTGAGCGCGCTGTGCAGCGCGGCGCCTAGTCCAAACGCGATTCCGGATTCCATCTGTGCGACCACGCCATCGGGATTGACCGCGATGCCACAGTCGACCGCGCAGACCACGCGATGCACGCGCACCTTGCCCTGCTCGATCGACACCTCGGCAATCTGTGCGACAAAGCTGCCGAACGACTCGTGCACGGCAATACCGCGCGCACGTCCGACCAGCGGCTTGCTGGTGTCCCAGCCAATTTTCTCCGCGGCGAGATTGAGCACACCCAGGTGCCGCGGATGATCCTTCAGCAGCAGTCGCCGGTATTCGAGCGGGCTCTTGCCGGCAGTCTGCGCCAACTCATCAATCAAGGTTTCCATGACGAAGGCGGTGTGCGTATGCCCAACCGACCGCCACCACAGAACCGGAATGCCGGTGCGCGGCGAATGCAACTGCACGCGGTGGTTGGCCATCGCCTTGAGATAGGGCGAATCGGAAACGCCCTCGACCGAAGTGGAATCCACGCCGTCTTTCACCATCATCGGTTCGAACGGCGTGCCGGCCAGAATCGATTGCCCGACGATGGTGTGATCCCAGGCCGAAGGCAGCCCGGCAGCATCCAGTGCGACGCGGGCGCGATGCAGATACATCGGTCGGTAATAGCCGCCACGGACATCGTCTTCGCGACTCCACACAGTCTTTACTGGCGCCCCTGCGGCTTTGGCCACATGCACCGCTTCCGACACCCAGTCCGACACCGGCGTGGCGCGTCTTCCGAAGCCGCCACCCAGAAACATGGTGTGGATGCTGACCTGTTCTGGCTTGAGGCCGGTGATCTGCGCCGCAACCATTTGATCCATCGTTTGGAATTGCGTGCCGGTCCAGATTTCGCAGGCGTCCGCGCTGATCTTGACGGTGCAGTTCAGCGGTTCCATCGGCGCATGTGCGAGATACGGCACCACGTACTCGACTTCGGTAATTTTGCCGGCTTCGCCGAGCACCTTGCCCACGTCGCCAGCGCTGACCACCGGCGTACCGTCGCTGGCAGCGAGTTCGCGGAATTGCGTGCGCAGCGTCTCGGTGTCCAGTGCCGCGTTCGGCCCCAGCTCCCATTCGACCTGCAATGCATCGCGGCCAAGCTTGGCCGCCCAATAGTGATCGGCAATCACGGCGACGCCACTGGGCACCTGCACCACTTGGCGCACACCCGGCACCAGCAACGCCGCTTTGTCGTCGACCGTTTTGATGCTGCCGCCAAATACCGGCGCGCGCATGACCACGGCAGTGAGCAGGCCATCGAAGCGCACATCCATGCCGAACTGTGCGCGGCCGCTGATCTTCTCCGGAGCATCCAGTCGCTTGCTGCCCTTGCCGATCAGTTTCCAGTCTTTCGCATCCTTCAGGGACACGGCGCTGGGCGACTTGAGCTTGGCCGCGTCGTCGACCAGTTCACCGTAACGCAGACTTTGCTCGCCAGCCATCACCTTGCCATTCTCGGTGTGGCAATCTGCCACTGGCACACCCATGCGGGTCGCCGCGGCCTGGACCAACAGTGCGCGCGCCATCGCGCCGGCCTGCCGATAACGATCAAATTCAGAAGATGTGGTCGACGAGCCGCCGGTCATTTGCATGCCGAACAGCGCATGCGCATAGACCGGCGCTGCAGGCGCATGCTCGACGCGTACGCGGCTCCAGTCGGCGTCGAGTTCTTCTGCGATCAACATGGGCAGTGCGGTCCAGATGCCCTGGCCCATTTCCGAATGCGCGAGCAGCACCGTCACCGTGTCGTCAGCGGCAATGCGCAGAAACGCATTCGGCACGAACGCCACCGCACCTGCCTGCTCACTCTGCGCAAAGGCAAATCGATTGGCCGCCGGCACGACGAAGGCGATCACCAATGCGCCGCCAGCGAGCGCCGAGGTTTTCAGGAAATCGCGTCGCGAGGATCGTGTTCGAGCACTCATGATCATCTCCGCAAAATGGACGATATTGGAATGTCGGGTTGCGGCCCGAGGCCGCTCCTGACGCAGCGAATCAGGGCTGGGCGAGTTCCGCCGCCTTGTGCACGGCGGCGCGCACGCGTTGATAGGTGCCGCAGCGGCAGATGTTGCCACTCAGTGCGGCGTCTATATCTTCATCGCTGGGCTGCGGCTTGACGGCGAGCAATGCGGCAGCGGACATGATCTGTCCGGATTGGCAGTAGCCGCATTGCACGACATCGAGCTCTGCCCAGGCACGCTGCACCGGGTGACTGCCATCGCTGGACAAGCCCTCAATCGTGGTGATCGCTTTGCCTTCCACTGCGCTGGCCGGCGTGATGCAGGCGCGCAGTGGTATGCCATCCACATGTACGGTGCAGGCGCCACATTGCGCGATGCCACAACCGAATTTGGTGCCGGTCAGACCGATCAGATCGCGCAGCACCCAGAGCAGCGGCATGTCGCCTGTCGCAGTCACTTCATGCTCGGTACCGTTCACGCTCAACTTCATGGCACTACCTCGGGCTGACAGGCGCGAGGAGTCTACTACCGTGGTTGTGACGGAAGGTGATGTGTGTGCGATGGTTGGGTAAAGGCGTCCGACTAAAGGTGAAACCAACTCAGACGCAGAGCGCAGAGGCTATTTCTTCGATTGCATTGCCGCGCGCCGGGCCCAACAATCAGCTGCATTGAACCGCGGATGTGTAGATGTCCGATTCCCCGTCAAAGCAAGCCAGAGGTGCGCGACCCGGCAGCGCACGCGGCGTACTTGACGCGGTGCTGCGCACGGTCCGCGACGGGGGAGCTGCAGCGCTGGCCGTGGTACTGGAAACCGAAGGATCGACCTACGCCAAAGCCGGAGCGTTGGCCTACTTCGGCACCGCGCCGCGCCAGATCGGGTGGCTCAGCGGCGGCTGTCTGGAGCCCGAGATCGAACGTCGCGCGGCGGTCGTTGCGGCCAGCACCGCTTACGATGCAATGGATATCGACACGCGCGACGACGAACACCTGTTCTCCGCTTCGGCGATTGGCTGCCGCGGTCGGCTGCGGCTGCTGTTGCTGCCGATACAGAAGCTCGATCGCAGCGATGAACTGATTGAGGCATGGCGCAATGGCGCTGGCGACTTGTGCATCCGTATGCAGGATGACGGGCTCGTGCGCTGGCAGGTCGGGGCGATTTCGCAAAGCTGGCAGCTGCAGCGGGTGGAAACTGCTGGTCTCGTGCCACCGGCAGCAGGACAGGTGCGGTTGGCGCGTCCCGCGTCATTGCTCATGTTGGGCGCAGGGCCGGAAGCACCGGTGCTGTTGCCGCAGCTGCGCATGCTGGGTTGGTTCTCCACTGTAGCGGAGCGCCGCGAACGCTGGCAGGACCATCTCGCCCTGGCCGATGTGGCGTTGATCGAGTCGCCGCAGCGGGCGATCGAGCGCGTTCGCCCCGGCCAATTCAACGCAGCATTGGTGATGCACCATCATTTCGAGCTGGACCGGCAGGCGCTGCACGATCTGGCTGCAACGGATATTCCATTCATCGGCCTGCTCGGGCCAACGCGCCGGCGTGAAGATCTGTTCAAACTTTTGCCGCAGGCGGTGATCAGTGCGCTGATGCCGCGCCTGCACTCGCCAGTGGGTCTGGATCTTGGCGGTCTGGGAATTGAAAGCATCGCGCTTTCGATCGCTGCGCAGCTGCAGACGCATCTGCATGCACGTTGACTATGCGCACGTCGCAATCGTATTGGCCGCAGGCGGAAGCCGGCGACTGGGCCAGCCCAAGCAACTGTTGCGCCGCGACGGCGAGACACTGGTGCATCGTGCCGCCCGTCTTGCTGCGCAGACGCAGCCGATCCGCTTGTTGATCGTGGTCGGTGCACACGAGGCCGAGATACGCGAAGCGCTCCACGGTATTGATGCGGAAATTCTGTGCAACCCGGATTGGCGTTCGGGCCTGGCCGGCAGCCTGGGTATCGCCGCCCAGGTGCTGATTGGACACGATGCTGCAACCCTGGTGCTTGGCTGCGATCAGCCGGCGCTTGAGATCGAACACTTGCAACAGCTATTGCACGGATATGCCACTAGCGATTCAGGCTGCGCGGCAACGTTGCATGACGGTCAGGCGGGGATTCCCGCCGTGGTGTCGTCCGCGCTGTGGTTGAGCGCGAGTGCGCTCAGCGCAGATCGCGGTTTGGGCGCTGCCTTGCGTGCTTTGCCGGCGGAAAGCATCGCTTTGCTGGACGCGCCCGAGCTGTGCCGTGACATCGATGAGCCAAGCGATCTTGAATCAGCAATCGCTGCCGGATTGATCGATCGGCCATAGCAGCGCTTTTCGGAACTGACCCGGTAATTCTGGACACTGCCAACACATTCGAGCGATCGGCACAAGATTGATCGAGCCCGTCTGCTGCCGGAGAATGCGGCACGCCACGACATCTATTGATCCTCAACACTGATTCAGGAGCTGCCCGCTTCATGCAAGTTATTGCGCATCGTATTGCCCAACAGATCGCCCAGCAGATTGCCCAGGATATCGCCGCGAAGCAGGTCCAGGTAGAAGCGGCGATTGCGCTGCTGGACCAAGGCGCAACCGTGCCGTTCATCGCGCGCTATCGCAAGGAAGTCACTGGCGGTCTTGACGATACGCAGCTGCGCACGCTGGAGGAAAGGCTGTCCTACCTGCGCGAGTTGGAAGATCGTCGCGCAGCGATCCTGGCGAGCATCGACGAACAGGGCAAGATGACGGAGGTGCTACGCAACGAGATCCTCGCTGCCGATACCAAGTCGCGATTGGAAGATCTCTATCTTCCGTACAAACCCAAGCGCCGCACCAAGGCGCAGATCGCGCGTGAAGCAGGACTGGAACCGCTGGCCGATGCGCTGTTCGCTGATCCGACGCTGACGCCGAGCACAGTCGCGGCCGCTTACGTCAACGCCGAGAAGGGCATTGCCGATGCCAAGGCTGCGCTTGATGGCGCGCGCCAGATTCTGATGGAGCGATTCTCCGAGCAGCCCGCGCTGGTCGGGGCTTTGCGTGACTGGCTGTGGGACAGCGGGTTGATTCGCGCCAAGCTGGTCACCGGCAAAGAAAATGAAGGCGCCAAGTACCGCGACTATTTCGATCATTTCGAGACCATCAACGGGATTCCTTCGCATCGCATGCTGGCGTTGATGCGGGCGCGCAACGAGGGCGTACTCGATCTGGAGTTGATCCCGCGCGCCGGGTCGGTGAACACCCGCCAATCAGCCAGCGGGGCACCGCTGGATGAAATTGCCGCCGCAGGGCATGCACTGGCCGAGGGCAAGGTCGCCGTGCAATCGGGCATCACTGATTTAGGCCGCGCTGCGGATTCGTGGCTGCTGGAAACCTGCCGCCTGACCTGGCGCGTGAAGCTGCACTTGCACCTGACGCTGGACCTGTTTGGAAAAACCCGCGAAGCCGCCGAGGACGAGGCGATCCGCGTCTTCGGCGACAACCTCAAAGACCTGCTGCTGGCGGCGCCGGCGGGCGCCAAAGTTGTACTCGGACTGGACCCGGGCCTGCGCAGCGGGGTGAAAACCGCGGCTGTCGACGCCACCGGAAAAGTACTGACCACGGGCGTGATCTATCCGCACGCGCCGAGCAACCGCTGGGACGAATCGATTGCCCAGCTGGCACAGGACTGCAAAAAATTCGGTGTGCAGCTGATCTCGATTGGCAATGGCACCGCCAGTCGCGAGACCGACAAATTGGTCGGCGAACTGATGCGCAAGCACCCCGAGCTCAAGCTGGCCAAGGTGGTGGTGAGCGAGGCCGGCGCTTCGGTGTACTCGGCATCAGAGCTGGCGGCGAAAGAGTTTCCACAGATGGACGTCACCCTGCGCGGCGCCGTGTCCATTGCGCGGCGCCTGCAGGATCCGCTGGCCGAACTGGTCAAGATCGATCCCAAGGCGATCGGCGTCGGGCAGTATCAGCACGACGTCAATCAGGTGAAGCTGGCGCGTAGCCTGGACGCGCGCGTGGAGGACTGCGTCAACGGCGTCGGAGTCGATCTGAATACGGCGTCCGGCGCGTTGTTGGCGCGGGTTGCCGGGTTGTCGGCCAGCGTCGCCGAAAACGTAATCAAGTTTCGCGATACGCACGGGGCGTTCAAGTCCAGACGCGCATTGCTGAAGGTGCCCCGTCTCGGCGATAAAGCATTCGAGCAGGCCGCTGGCTTTATGCGCATCCACGGCGGTGAGCAGCCACTGGACGCATCGGCCGTGCATCCCGAGGCTTATCCGGTGGTTGAGCGCATCGTCGCCAACACCGGTCGCGACATTCGTGTGTTGATTGGTGATGCCGCGTTTATCCGCAAGCTCAATGCGGCCGACTACACCGATGAAAAATTCGGCTTGCCGACGGTGCGGGATATTCTCAAGGAGCTGGAAAAACCTGGCCGCGACCCGCGTCCTGAGTTCGCCACTGCGAGCTTCGCCGACGGCATTGAAGAATTGAAGGACCTCAAGCCGGGCATGGTGCTGGAAGGGCGCGTCACCAATGTCGCGGCATTCGGCGCCTTCGTCGACATCGGCGTGCACCAGGACGGCTTGGTGCATGTTTCGGCGCTGTCGAGCAAATTCGTCAAAGACCCTCGCGAAGTGGTGAAGGCCGGCGATATCGTCAAGGTAAAGGTGCTCGAGGTCGATCTGCTGCGCAAGCGCGCGGCACTGACCATGCGCCTGGATGATGCCGTTGGCGATGCACGCACTGAACGCGATACCGCGCCCGGCCGTCGCGATGAACGCGGCATCACTCAGCGTCGCGAGTTCGCCCCGAAGCCGGCGCCGGGAAAAACATCCGCACCGATCGGCAATGCGCTTGCCGATGCCTTTTCGCGCGCAAAAAAGTAGCAGTATTCGCCGGCGCGACGCCTAAACCAATCGAGCCGGATCGCCTGTTTCGAGTTGATGCAAAATGGCGCTGGCCTGAGTGCGATTACGCACGCCGAGCTTTTCGAAGATCGAGGTCAGGTGCGCTTTTACCGTGCGTTCCTGAATCGACAGCACGTCCGCAATCTGCTTGTTGAGCTGGCCCTCGGCAACCAGAACCAGTACGCGCAATTGCTGGGGCGTCAGCGATGACAATCGTTTGGCCAGTTCGCGATCGGCATTGGAGCTTTGTCCTGCGGCAACCGCGGCACGCAGTTCCTCGGGCACGTACTCCTCGCAATTGAGTACTGCCCTGAGTCCGGTCTTGATCGCGTTGAGGTCAGCGCGTTTGGGGATGTAGCCGGCTGCGCCGTAGTTCAATGCACGACGGATCACCGCAGGGTCATCGTTGGCCGAGATCATCGCGACCGCAACACTTGGATACTCCGCACGCAGTTCGACCAAACCGATCAGGCCACGATTGCCCGGCATGTGCAGGTCGAGCAGGACCAGATCGATATCCAGATGAGCCGCGAGAACCGCGCGCGCCGTCATCAGCGTGTCGGCCTCCAGCACATCCGCCTCGGGCATGATCTCGCGGATCGCCTGCACCAGCGCAAGTCGGAACAACGGATGGTCATCGGCGATCAGTAGGCGGGTCACGGATTGATCTTCGTCAGGATGGGTGCAATGCCGCGTTGCAGGTCGCCGTGTTGAAATTCAAAAAATGCGCGGTTGCGCTGCCGAGCGCCAACCAGACTACGCATCACTGCACCGTCCAGCCGCCATCCACAACAATGCATTGCCCAGTGATGTTACGCGCTGCAGGGGAGATCAGAAACGAAGTAATGCCGGCCAATTCCTCAAAGCTGATGAACACGCCCTTGGGCATGGGCTTGAGCATGATGTCGCTGATCACCTGCGTTTCGGCAATGCCATGCGTGCGCGCCTGATCGCTGATCTGCTTCTCCACCAACGGAGTAAGCACATAGGTCGGACACACCGTGTTGATGGTGATGTCGGTATCCGCGGTTTCCAGCGCCATCACCTTGCCGAAGCCAATCAGGCCGTGCTTGGCAGCGACATAAGCGCTCTTGAATTTGCTCGCCACCAGCGAGTGGATCGAGCCGATGTTGACAATGCGTCCAAAGCCGCGTTCGCGCATGCCTGGCAGGGTCGCCCGCGTCAGTCGCGCCGTGCCGGTCAACATCACCTGGATTAGCAGATCCCATTTGGCCATCGGAAAATCTTCCAATCTGGACACATGTTGCAGGCCGGCATTATTCACCAGCACATTGACCGGCAGCGAGAGCCGCGCCAACACGCCTTCGACGGATTCATCCGAGGTCACGTCCAGCGCGTGTGCCTCGGCCGAACCGCCTGCGGCAACGATCAGTGCTGCAGTCTCGACCGCAGCACTGTCGCTCAGATCGGTGACGATCAGATGATGTCCCTGTGCTGCCAGAGCTTGCGCAATGCCGCGACCAATGCCGCTGCCGGCACCGGTGATCAGAATCGAATGGGAATTGGACATCAGGGCACCGGGTTGCGCAGACCAGCGAGTTTAGCAACCGCGCAGGCTTGCCCGGCTAGTACCAAAGTCCGATGAGTGCCGGCAGTGCGCGTGTTAGCGTGAAAAGGCGACCGTGCAGGAAGTCCTTGCTCCCTGCCCAATGTTCGGAGAGGGCCGGAAAACGGCGTAGGTAATATAGATACGAGTTTCAGGTTGCGGGCATTACCCGCTGCCTGAAAGATGGCGTGGCCCAAACAGCTGCAGGTGATCGGATGCATCCACGCAACGCGCTTTCTGCGATCCTGCTCTGCCTTACCCTGTCCGCGTGCGGCGGTGGAGAAAACAGATTGGTTTCCGACGAAGTGCCAGTAACTGCGCCGCGCGTCAGCGTGCATCGCGACGGCGACGATCTGCTCAGCGCCGGACTGGGCCTTGCTGGGCTGCGCAAAACGCTGCCACCGCCAGTGTCTGACGCCCATGCGCCGACCGCGGCCGAATTGCGTCGTCGCGCGATTCATGCCAATTGGCGCGGCATCGCCGATCTGGTTGGCGAAAAAGGGTTGGGCGATCTGTCGTCGGCATTGCCCAGCGTTCCGGGTCGCGAGTGGAGCGGCTTTGCGAACCTGCCGGGGCGCCAACATCCGCATCGCGTTCTGGTGCAAGTGCCCGATAATTTCAATGCGCCGCAGCGTTGTCTGGTCGTTACTGCTTCGTCTGGCTCACGCGGTATCTACGGCGCCATCGCGCTGGCCGGCGCCTGGGGACTGCCCAAAGGCTGCGCCGTCGCATACACCGACAAAGGCGCGGGCACTGGTTTTTTTGATGTCGATGGTCGTGAAGGCGTGGCTTTGGATGGAACGCGCAGCGACGGTGGCGTGGTCGAGTTTCGCCCCGCATGGCCCGAAGACGCAGCCATCCCGCCGCATCGTATTGCGCTCAAGCACGCGCATTCCGCCGACAACCCGGAGGCGGACTGGGGTCGCCACGTGCTGCAAGCCGCTCATTTCGGATTGCAGGTGTTGAACGACGCGTTCCCGGCGCAGGCACCGTTCACCCGTGACAACACGCGCATCATTGCGGTTGGGTTGTCGAATGCAGGCGGCGCAGTGTTGCGCGCAGCGGAGCTCGATGGTCAGGGCATGTTCGATGCCGTGGTCGCGGTGGCGCCCAATATTTTGGCGCCGTCACGCGGACGCGCGCTCTTCGATTACGCCACCGAGGCAGCATTGTTCTCACCCTGCGCGATGCCGGCGATTGCCAACGCAGTGACGATGATGCCGCCGGCCGCGCGCGATGCCGTGGCCAAACAGCGCTGCGCCAGTCTGCAACAGGCTGGGCTACTCCAATCGACAAATGCCGCAGCGCAGGCGCAGGAAGCGCTCGACCATCTGCTGGCACAAGGCTGGAGTCGCCCAGCGCTCGCTTTGTATCAGCAAGGCGTAGTGTTCGACCTGTGGCGCGCGGTGGCGGTCACTTACGCGCACAGCTATGCGCGCGTCGGCGTGCACGCGCCGCTGTGTGGATTTGGCTTCGCCATGCTCGACGCCGAGGGTCGTGCCCGCGCCAGCACAGTCGCCGAACGCGCCCTGTGGGGCGCGGACTCCAGCGGTATCGCGCCCACGGTTGGCATCGGCATGGTCGATACGCTGGCCGCAGGCCCCGATCCGGCATTTCCCGGCCTGATGTGCTTGCGCTCTCTCTGGCAGGGCGCTGGCTTGAACGCAAAAGCAGTGCAGCTCGGTATTGCCGAAATCCGCGGCAGCGCCCGGCCGCTCAGTGCACACGTGCACGTCGTGCATGGCGTCGATGATGGTCTGATACCGATTGATTTCACCAGCCGCGCGTATGTGCAAGACGCGCGCGATCTGAGGCACCACATAGAATTCACCGAAGTGCCCGACGCTCAGCATTTCGATGCCTTCGTCAGCTTGCCGATGATGACCCGCTATCAGCCGCTGCTGCCACATGCGTACAAAGCACTGGATGAAGCGTTGCTGGCCGTGCTGGCGAAGCATTGAAGTCTGTTTAGCCCGTAGGGTGGGTGCAACCCACCATTGCGAGGCGTTGGAGCATGGTGGGTTGCACCCACCCTACGTCGAGGTCAGTGCAACCCACCGCGTTTCGCTTCGGTCGGCTCCATCGTGTCAACCATCCCTGGTGTGGGGCGCAGGCCCGCGCATCCCTGCGCGTGCGTTCAGTGCGGCTCGGCATGCGCTTCAACGCATGCCGATAGCGCCGCCCTTCACCCCACGCTACGCCGAGGTCAACAGTATTGGGACTTGCCGTTATAGCAGCGCTTCAGATGCGGAAAAATGCCCGCGCCGTTGCGGTGCTGCTGGCCGCAGTCTGCGCCAGTGTTTCACCGCGATCGCGCGCGATTTCCTCGGCGATGTGCGCCAGAAACGCTGGCTCGTTGCGCCGGTGACTGGGTTTGGGCGTCAACGTGCGCGGTAGCAAGTACGGAGAATCGGTCTCGATCATCAAGCGGTTGGCCGGTATGTGTTTCACCAGTTCGCGTAAATGCTGGCCACGGCGTTCGTCACAGATCCAGCCGGTGATGCCGATGTGCCAGTCGCGATCGAGGCAATCGAACAGCTCTTTCTTTTCCCCAGTGAAGCAATGCACCACCACGGCGCCGGTTCGGTCGCGGACGTTGTGCATGCAGGCCAAGAAATCTTCATGGGCATCGCGCTGATGCAGAAATAAAGGTTTGCCGCAGTCCAAGGCGATCTCCAGTTGCTTCTCGAACGCGAAGATCTGCGCCGCACGCGGCGACAGGTCGCGAAAATAGTCGAGCCCGGTCTCGCCAACGGCGCGCACTTGCTCATCGCTCAGCAGAAGCCGGAACAACTCATCAGTATCGGCGGTGTATTCGCTGGCGTGATGCGGGTGCAGCCCGGCGGTGGCGTAAAGAAAATCGGGAAAGCGTGACGCCAGAGTCAGCGCATCGCGACTGCCTTGCTCGCTGGCCCCGGTGACGACGATCTGCGCCACGCCGGCAGCACGTGCGCGCTCGAGCACGCCGTCGAGGTCGTGTTTGAAGCTCTCATGGGTGAGATTGGCGCCAATATCGATCAGGCCGGATTTCACTTCTGTGGTCGAAGGTGAGTTTTTTGAATCGGTGGGCATGGCAAACTGACGTCTGAATGGCCGACAATGATAGCCAGCTCGCCTATTGCTTACCCAGCTCGCGCAATCAGATATCGCATTGGCCCGCCGCGATAAGCTTGCGCGGGTCGGCTCTGCATCAGTCGTCGCTTTGTGCTTTCGGCGTTGTCGTCACGTTTGGTAATGAAGTACGTGGGCCAGCGAACTGACGATCCGATGAACGGACGCCACACTGACTCATGTTGGCGATGCCGGCTTAATGGCTGATTCAGCGCTGATCGCGCATGGTGTCGTCGCTCAACCAACCAATTCATTCGTTTCCCAATTCATTCGTTTCACCAATTTTTGTTTCACCCATTGAGGACCGTCCATGTTGAACTTGCCGCGTTCGCTACAAGCCCTCGCACTTTCCTTTGCCGCGCTGTTTGCAGCGCCGGCCGCACAAGCCATCACGCCCGAATCCGGCTTCTGGTACAACCCGAACGAATCGGGCACCGGCATCAGCATCGAGATCACCGACAATTTTTTGTTCATGGCCGCATACGGTTTTGACGGTCTGGGCAACGCGACCTGGTACACCGCCGGTAACTTCATGACCAGTGACCGAAACTTCACCGCTGGCCTCGCCTCGTTCCGCAATGGTCAGTCCTTTGGCGGCCTGTATAACGGACCGCCAACCTATCTTGGCGATACCGGCGGCCAGGTAACCATCGTCTTTGATGGCAACGACGAAACCAGGGCCACGATCAGCTGGTTCGGACGCACCTACCAGATTCAGCGCACCGATTTCTTCCGCACCGCCTATGGCGTGGTCAACAACATCCACCAGACCCAGCGCATGCTCGGCGAGTGGACGCTGGTGTTCGATGTGTTCAACCGCAGCGCCGAATATCGAGCTTTGCCGTATTACGCCGATGTGGTGATTTTCGACCTGATCGACACTACTACCAACCCGGATTTCTACGACGGCTGCCGGCCGACAAACTCCCTAACAGGGTTTTGCACGACTACCGCGCTGAACACACATGACGCTTCAGGCTATTACGATTCGGTCAGCGGCGACCAAATATTCTTTGTAAAGGACGTGCCCGCTTCGAGCACTTCCCCAGCAATCTTCCTTGCCTACTTTGTAGCTGCAGGCCTGACCCAGTTCGACGGCGTGCTGTCGATCTACAACCAAGGCGGCAATCCCAGCGCCGGACCGTTCTATCCGGTACGTGGCTTTCGCTCCGCCAGTCGCAAATTCGTAGTCACTGGTAGCGGCCCGAATACCGTCGACCCGGACCAGGGCAAGGCGATGGCGGGTGGCCCATCCGGTTCACTGTCCAAGGCGATTCGCGACAGCAATGGCGGCGTCCTGCCCGAAGGCCTGACTGCGGCCGAGGTGAAAGAGCGATTCGGTCTTGACGTGCTGCATTTAGCCGCCGCGGTCAAGCCGCTCGAGCAGCATATGCAGACCAAGAAAAAGCGCACGCAGTAGAAACTGTTTGCTGCGCGACAGCGTTGTCAGATAAAGAAAAAGCCGGCCTTGCGCCGGCTTTTTCCGTTTCAATGCTGGAAAATTTGGCGGTTGCGCGTGTCGCAGCGGGCTTTGCACGCGGCACACCGCTTTTTTCCTTTGCCGGGAATAGCATTGAGAGCGTCGCAGTGGACTCGCGGTCGCTGCGCCCGCGGCCTGCGCTAGACTGGACCACGAGCCGCCGCGCAAGGTGATTTTTGGGGTTGTCGCACGCCTGACCTCAGCACGCGCTGCATCGACATAAGTATTTGAGGCCTAGGGGAGCAACGCATCATGTCAGAGCGAAAGAGTTTTCGTTTGGTTACACGCAGCGATTTTGATGGTTTGGTGTGCGCTGTTCTGCTCAAGGAAATGGGCCTGGTCGGCGAGATCGCTTTTGTGCACCCCAAGGACATGCAGGATGGAAAGATTGCGATCGGACCGAACGACATCATCACCAACCTGCCTTATGTAGCAGGCTGTCACCTCGCTTTCGATCATCACTTGAGCGAGACGCTGCGCCTGGGTAGCGATCGTCCTGCCAATCACATCATCGATCCGAATGCGCCATCGGCGGCACGCGTGGTCTACGATCATTTTGGTGGCGCCGCGCAGTTCCCGCAGATTGCTCCGGAGATGATCGTGGCCGTAGACAAGGCCGACTCCGCGCAATTCAGTCTGGAAGAAATTCTCACTCCAACGGATTGGGTGCTACTCAATTATTTGATGGACGCGCGTACTGGCCTGGGCCGTTTCCGCGAGTTCCGGGTGTCGAACTACCAGCTGATGATGCAGCTGATCGACTATTGCCGAGACCATGCCATCGATGAAATCCTGAGTCTGCCAGACGTCAAGGAACGCGCTGACCTGTACCACGATCACGCTGACCTCGCCGAAGCGCAATTACGTCGCTGCGCCACGGTACACACAACGCTGCTGGTGTTCGACCTGCGCAACGAAGCAACCATCTACGCGACCAATCGCTTCATGCTCTACGCGCTCAATCCGGCCTGCGATATTTCGATCCATGTGATGTGGGGCGTGAAGCAACAGAACACCGTTTTCGCTATCGGCAAGTCCATCGTCAACCGTGGTTCCAAGGTCAATATCGGCGAGCTGTGCCTGAAGTACGACGGCGGCGGCCACGCCAATGCCGGCACCTGCCAGATTGCCAACGAAGACGCTAGCCGCGTACTCAGTGAACTGATCGCAGCGATCACCGCGGTCGCCTGACGAAGCCCAGTCCGCGCACAGCGCGGACCCACCGAGCATTTGCTTTTGCTTTTGCTTTTGTGGGTCCGACCTGCAGTCGGACGCTTTTTGCCGAGCATCCGCGCTTTTCATTTTCGATCCAACAAAAAACCCCGGCGCGAGGCCGGGGTTTTGTTGGTGGCTTGCGATGGGTGCTTGCGTCAACAGGTTCTCGTTACCCGCCTAAAACTCCTGCGAGAACCGGATGCCCAAGGTACGCGGCTGATTGGTGATGGTATAGACCTGACCATTGGGGTATTCGTCCACTTCACCCGCAGCACCGCACACTGCCTCTGCGCACTGGGTGAACTTGGATACCTCGGCAAGTTCGTCAAATACGTTATTGACGTACAACTCAAGTTTCCAGCTGTCTTTGCCCAAGCCTGCAGACAAATCAACCGTGGTGTAGGCGTCCAGATTGCCGAGAATTCCATTCTCTGCGGTACGCAAGTCTGAGGTGCGATTGCCGGTATGAACCGCTACGCCTTGGCCAAAGATCTGGTAATTACCGACATCAGCCGTATAGCGAGCCAGCAGATTACCCTTGAACTTCGGTGTCACTGGCAACCGGGTGCCGCTCGCAGCCTGAAGGTCTTCCGCAGCGCAATCGGTAATTGGCACCCCGTTCGTGTCGGTTTCGCCGCAGTAGTTTGCAGTCAGCTCGGCGTTGTACAACGAGACCCCGCCGGAAATCTGCAAGTTATAGGTTGCTGCCCAAGTGAGATCCATTTCCAGGCCGTTAATGCGCGCCTGATTGGCGTTCTTGATTTCGGTCAGGCCATTGGCGCCCAGAATGCTGAACTGGAAGTCTTCCCATTCCTGCCGGAACAGAGCGGCATTGAAAATCACGCTGTTGTCGAGCCACGCGCTCTTCAAACCGACCTCGTAGTTGGTCAAGAAGTCCGACAGGTACGGCGGTAGCGTGCCACGACGATTCAGACCACCGGGGCGATAGCCCTCCGACCAGGTGCCGTACAGCATTACGTCTTCATTGATCTGGTAGGTCAGGTTGAAGCGGCCGATATTGCCGTCTTCCTTGACGCGTTTGTCAAAGCTCAGGCAGGGTGCGCCTTCGTAGTCTTCTTCCGAAATACAGGCGGCTTCACCGGTGGAACCACTGATGCCGTCGCTGAATCCGAAGAAGCCTTTCAAGGTGTTGTTGACGCGGAAGAATCGCGCGCCAAGCGTGGCGGTGAGTTTGTCGGTGAAATCGAACGACAGTTCACCAAACACCGCGCTGTCCTTGTCTCGGCGATCCTGTTGAGTCAACCAGATTGTGTCCGGCCAGCCGGTCACTGACAGCTCATCGGCGAGGTCGCCATCGATCAGATAGCGCTGTTCGATGTCGTGCTTCTGGTCCTGCAGGAAAACACCGGCGACGAAGCGGAAGCGCTCGTCCTGCGGCGAGGCAATGCGCAGTTCGTGGCTGGTTTTCTTGTAGCCATCGATGCCCTGGATGTACTGCGACGGGTTGACCACGGTGCCGGGGACGCAAGCGCCCTGTGCATCGACATCGGAACACAGATAGCTGCCGTAGCCGAACAGGGTGTCGTACCAGAACGAATAGTCGCTGTAATCCGACTCGACATCGACGTCGCGCTTGAGGTGGGCAAAAGCATAGGTCAAATCGAAGTTGCCGATCTTCCCTTCCACAGTGAGCGCTGCCTGCGTCCAGCGATCCTCTGCACGTTCGGGGTAGAAATGGGTGAGTGCCAGTTCGCCCACATTTGGATCAAAGGCGAAGCTGCCGTTCGACGTCTGGCGCTGACCCATCACGGTCGGGCTGATGGTCCAGCTGTCGTTGAGATCGAGTTTCAGCGCGAGCCGGGCGCCCGTGGTCTCTACTTCGTTATAGTCATCCTCGGCGCGAGCGGCATTGGTGATGGTGCCGTTGCCGCCGGAATCGTCGTCCCAGGTGGGGAAGGTGCGCGTGCCCAGGACGTTATCGATATAGCCGGCGTCGCGCTTGTGCCAGCCGACCAGACGAATCGCCGCGGATTCGGACAGTGGCTGATTCAGAAAACCTTCGCCTACGTAGCCAACGCCGCCGTGGCTGACGGTGTTGACTTCGGTGCCATAACCGGCCGCGAAGGCGCTCGGATCGGGCTTGTTGGCAATGATGCGCAGGGTGCCGGCTTGTGAGCTGGCGCCATACAGCGTGCCTTGTGGGCCGGACAGCGCTTCAACGCGCTCGATGTCGTAGACGTGGATATCGAGTGGACCTTGGATCGTGGTGATCGGCTGCTCGTCGAGATAGACGCCGACGCTGGGCAATGAGCCGGAGTGGTTGCCGTCTCCGCCGCTGGCCACACCACGCATGTAGATCTGGGCAAATCCGGGCCCCGCGCTCTGGTACGACACGCTCGGCAGGTATTTGACGTAGTCATCGAAATCGGAAATGTTCAGCGATTCCAGCTGTTCGGTACCGAGCACCTGGATGTTGATCGGTACTTCTTGCAGGTTTTCCGTGCGCTTCTGCGCGGTCACGGTCACCGTTTCCAGGGCGGTTGTCTCACCATTGGTCGCATCTGCAGGCGGGACCCGTTCGGCGTCCTGGGCGAACGCTGTCGAGCCGATCGCGAAATAGATGGCGGCGGCGAGCGGCAGCCTTGCCATCCTGGATAGGCCCGTCGGCCTGGGTTTTGCCTTGACTGAAGTATGCATGTTGAGCTCTCTCCGCGCGTGTTGGGTGGCGTATGGTGCGGTGTGAAGTTTACGTTAAGTATCGACAGATGGGTCAAAATACCCGAGGTGTGGGGTAACAATCCAGAGTCGAACCCAACGCAGTGCGCAACGGCCCCAGCCATGCATCGTAGTGCTGCCAATGATCAACCCCTTCGCGGTAGATCGGCATGCGCACTTGTTCGGAACTTGCTGTGCGTACCGGACGCTCGTTTTCGTAGAAGCGCAGGCAGCCGTCTTCGTAGCCAAGCCCGCAGTAATCGAGCAGCCGACGCACTTCACCCTCGGTATCTTCGATCATGTTTTCGTAGAAGACGCGATGGATGCGACCCGGCAGGACCGCGTCGAAGTGGGCCATCAGCTCGACATAGTCGCGGTAGTAGCGGCCCATATCGTCCAGGCTATAGCTGAAATTCTGTCCGCGCGCGAAATGCTGCTTGAACCCGGACAGGCAACAAGCCAGCGGGTGGCGGCGGGCATCGATGATTCGCGCATTGGGCAAAGCAAGATGGATCAGTCCGATATGCACGAAGTTGTTCGGCATCTTGTCGATGAAGAAAGCAGTGTCGGTCTTGCGCTGAATGCGCGTGCCCTCCAGGTACTGAGTGCCGAGCGCGCTGAGTGCATCGGCATCCAGTTCGGCCAGCACATCGTGGTAGGGCGTCGAAAACTCCGACTCGCTCTGCCGCCGCAGCGAACGCGTTATCGAGATGATCTCGGGCAGCTCCATGGTGCCCTCGACGGCCGAATGGCTGGACAGAATCTGCTCGATCAAGGTCGAGCCTGAGCGCGGCAGTCCGACGATGAAGATCGGGTCTCTTGCCGTATTGCCGGCGCCGGCACGTTGTTTGAAGAACGACTGCGTGTAAGTGGACTTGATGCGCTTGACGCGTGCCGAAGTGTCATCAGCGTTGTACAGCATGACACTGCGGCGCAGCGCATTGCCCTGCAGGTAATGTTGAAACGAAGCGGCGTACTCGGCGCTGTCTTCCAGCGCCCTGGCGATGGCGAATTCCACGTGGAAACGATGCTCGACACTGAGCTCAGGCCGCTGCAGCAGAGTGCGCATCGCCTGCAGGTCGTCGGCAGAGAAGCGCACCGTCTTCAGATTGGCCAGGCTCCACCAAGCCTCGCCAAAACCCGGGTCGAGATCGAGGCTGCGTCGATAGGCATGGATGGCCTTTTCCTGCTCGCCGGCAGTTTTCAGTGCATGGCCGTAGCTCAGCCAGATCCGCGATTGCTGCGGATGCGCGGCGAGAATGTCGGCATAGATGGCGATCGCGGGTGGGTATTCGCCGATCCGGCACAGGATCGCGGCCTTGAGATTGCGGTGGCCGAGGTTGGTCGGGTCCAGCGCCAACAAAAGCTCCAGCTGAACCAGGGCTTCCGTGGGTTTGTTGGCGCGATGCAGGATCAGCGCGTAGTTCTGGCGCGCAGCGTGGAAACCTGGTGCCAGAGACAGGCAACGCTCGAGCAGATTCTCGGCATCCTCGTGGCGGCCCAGGCGTTCCGCCAGTTCCGCCAGCATGCGAATTGCCACCACATCGGTGGGCGTGCGTTTAAGGTGCCGGCGCAACTGTGATTCAGCATCGGGGAGCTGGTTTTCGTGCACAGCTTTTGCGATGACGAGCAGCTGCGGATCGCTCCTGGAATGACGCACGTGCTGGACGTAAGCCGTGTCGGCACCGACTGCGTCGCCGACGCTCACCAGCAGATCGGCCAGCACACGCCAGCCCTGCGGCAGATCGGGTTTCACCTTCAAGGTTTGTTGCAGTGTTGCAATGGCTTCTTGTGTACGCCCGTTGCGACCCAGCGCAACCGCCAGATCGAATTGAGCAAGCACAGCGTCGGGGTGCGCATGTACCAGCGCGAGCAGGATCTCGATCGCCTTGTCGGTATCGCCACTGGCAGCGTGCGCGGCGGCCAGCAAGCGCAGCGTTGGCGGATGTCCTGGTGCCGCTTTGAGAATTTCGCTGGCCTGCTCTGCCGCCAACGACGGGTCGGTTTCCAACAGGCGAACAGCATGTGCCAACGCGAGTGAGAGAGAACCCGTGGGTTCGGCAACCGTGGTCATGCCTGATTCAATTCCGGGAGAGTGCAATGTATCGGAGGGCGGCCTGGAAAGGATGCGCGCCGCATCGGGTGGCGCACCCCTTCAAAGTACTTTCAGCAATCGGCAACTGAATTCTAGCGACTGGTCCTGCGAGTCGACCAGAATTCGTTCGTGCTGTCCATGTGAGCGGTCATCGATCGCGATTTATGGGCTTTCCAAAGCCAACGCCAGCCCTGACCGACGCCGACGCACGGACTGATCAATGCGCGGCTCTGTGGGTGACGACGCAGCGCAAACGCTGCGGTCATCGCCAATCGCGCAGCGCTGGCGCCAAGCGGGTGGCCGAGCGCGATGGCGCCAAACACCGAGGCATTAATGCTGCTCCGGCCGCGCGGCAGCACTGCGGTAACTCCGGTGCCCACCTTGCGGCCATCGGCCAGATCGGTATTCAGTATTACCTGTCCGACGCTGACACCAGCGACATCGGTGATCGCATTCAGTGGCCCGGCAATGCCGTCAAACGGCACGTCAAGATCGCGCGCGCGGCTCGACAGCGGACGCGAGCGCGCCAATGGCACGCAATACGAAAGCACAGAGCAGTCGATACATGAGAACTCCTGATTCGAGTCTGGTAGCGTCCGAGTTTATCGCCGGAGAGGATGGCAAAATGCACAGAATCGACACCCCCATGGAACTGAATCGCGCGTATGCCTTGCCGGCGCGTTTTTATGCGGGCGAGGCGACGCTGGCGATCGAGCAGCGCGCAGTATTCGCGCGCAGCTGGCAACTGGTAGCGCGTCAGGAACAGCTTGCCGAACCCGGCGATCATGTCGTCGAACATGTGGCAAATACGCCGGTGCTGCTGGTGCGCGGACAGGACGCAGTGCTGCGCGCATTCCCCAATGTCTGCCGTCATCGCGCCGGGCCCCTGGCATTGTGCAACGGCAAGGGCGCGCGTGCGTTGCAATGCAAATACCACGGCTGGACTTATAACCTGGACGGGCAGTTGCGCAGCGCAGCGGAAATGCAGGACGCCCGCGATTTTGATGTCGCCGACATTCGCCTGCCACCATTGCGCGTTCACCAGTGGCAAGGCTTGGTGTTTGTGGCATTGCGCGACGATGTTCCAGCCTTCGACGAGATCTACGCCGGCATTGTCGAGCGCATTGCGCCGATCGAACTTGGGGCGATGCGTTATCTGCGTCGCGATGCCTACGAGATCGACTGCAACTGGAAGATATACATCGACAACTTCCTCGAGGGATATCACCTGCCGCATGTGCATCCAGGATTGTCCAAGGTGCTGGATTACCGCGCCTACGGCACAGAGTTGTTTCCCTGGCAAACGCTGCAGCACTCGCCATTGCGCAACAGCGAAGAGATCTACGGCAGCGGCGATGCGTTCTATTATTTCGTCTACCCCAATGTGATGCTCAACATCATGCCGGGGCGGATGCAGACCAACCGGATTGTGCCTTTGGGCGCGGGCCGTTGCCGTATCGAATTTGACTACTACTACGCACAGGATGAAAAGACGCAGGCGCGGATTGCCCGTGATCAGGAGTTCAGCGACGAAATCCAACAAGAGGACATCGCCATTTGCGAGGCCGTACAGAAAGGCCTGGCGTCAGGCAGTTACGAGGCTGGCCGCCTGTGCCCCAAGCGTGAGAGTGGCCTCTGGCGTTTCCAGAATCTGTTACGCGCAGCGTATGCCGACGCAGGAGCGGAAAAATGACTTATACCATTCGGTACAAGCTGTGCCTGAGCGCCACCCTGTTGCTGTGTGGTGTCTGTGCGCTCGCCGCCGAGCCGGGGCTGGTGATCCGCGCTGGTCGACTGCTCGATGTCGAGTCGGGCGAGGTCCTCAAGGACCAGTCGGTGCGCATCAGTGATGGGAAGATAGTCGCGATCGCACCGTGGAGCACTGCGCCTGTCGACGCTGTACGTCAACTGGATTGGTCCGATTACACGGTGGTGCCGGGCCTTATGGATATGCACACGCATATTGCTGATGAGGGCCAAACTGCTGATCCGGCGACGCCGTTGCGCAGCAATCCGGCGCGGGATGCATTCATCGGTGCCCGAAACGCGCTTGACACTTTGCGCGCGGGATTCACCACAGTGCGCGATGTCGGCGTATATCGCGGTTTTTCCGACGTCGCGCTGCGCGACGCCATCGCCGCAGGTCTGGTGCCCGGTCCGCGCATGTTTGTCGCGGGCGCCTATATCACCATCCCCCAGGGCGGCGGCGAGATCACTGGCCTGCCCAAGGGCATGGAGGTGCCCGCAGAATTCCGTCGCGGTGTCGCAGCGACCGAGGGCGAAGTCCGTGAGCGGGTGAATCACCTGTTGGACAACGGCGCCGACTTCATCAAGGTCATCGCTACTGGCGCCGTGCTGACTGCGGGGACCGAACCGGGTCAGTCGGAATACAGCGAAGCGCAAATACGCGCCGCGGTCGAGGAAGCTCAGCGTCGCGGGCGTTTTGTCACCGCGCACGCGCATGGCGCCGAAGGCATCAAGCGCGCAATCAGGGCGGGCGTCCGTTCAATCGAACACGGTTCGTTGATGGACGACAAGGCCATTGCCATGCTGAAGAAGCATGGCACCTGGCTGGTTGCCGACATCTACAACGGTGATTACATCGACCGCGTCGGCCGTCGTGACGGCTGGTCCGAGGAAATCCTGCGCAAGAACATCGAAACCACCGACAAGCAGCGCGAAGGTTTTCGCAAGGCGGTAAAGGCTGGCGTCAAAATTGCCTACGGCACCGACAGCGGTGTCTATCCGCATGGCGACAACGCGCGTCAGTTCGTCTACATGGTGCGTTATGGCATGACGCCGCTGCAGGCAATCCGTTCCGCAACCATTGAGGCAGCGCGACTGCTCGGCAAGGAAACCGAACTGGGCTCGATCACCGTCGGCAAGGCCGCGGATCTGGTCGCCGTTGCCTGCGACCCGCTCCACGATATCGAATGCCTGCGCCAGGTGCGGGCCGTGGTCAAGGCTGGCGAGAACATCTCCCTCAATTGAATTGGCGAGCATGCTGATGACGCAGACCCGGCAAATTGGTTTCTGGACCTGCACTGCACTGGTGATTGGCAACACCATCGGCATGGGAATTTTCCTGTTGCCGGCTTCGCTGGCGCCATTCGGCTACAACGCTCTGATCGGATGGACGATCACCGTGCTTGGATGTCTGGCGCTGGCACGCGTGTTCGCACGACTGGCGCGCGAGATGCCTGAAGCCGACGGACCATACGGCTACATTCGTGGCACGCTCGGTGATCTGCCCGCCTATGTGGCGATCTGGTCGTACTGGGTATCGATGTGGATCACCAATGCCGCACTCGCCACCGGCGTCGTCGGCTATGTCACTGCGGTGTTTCCGCAGGCTGGCGCGCTACAGCCTTCGCTGTTTGCATTGGGCCTGATTTGGGCGTTCGTGATGATCAATCTGCTTGGGCTGCGCAGCGGTGGTGGCGTGCAGATCGTCACCACTGCACTCAAGCTGTTGCCCATGGCGGCGGTGGCCTTGCTCGGTGCCTGGGTGTTGTTAAGTTCGCCTTCGAGTTACACGGCGTATCTGCCGACCAGAGCGGTGAGCATCGGCGATGTGATGGCAGCGTCGACCATTGCCCTGTTTGCGATGCTCGGTTTCGAGTCGGCCACGGTGCCGGCAGCGAAAGTCGACAATCCCGGCATCACCATTCCGCGCGCGACGATGATCGGAACCCTGTTGACCGCGGTGATCTACATCATCGTCTCAACCGTGCCGTTGCTGCTGATTCCGCAGCAGGAGCTGGCGCAGGCCAATGCACCGTTCGCGTTGCTGATGGACCGGTTTGCCGGTGACGGTGTTGGTCGTTGGCTGGCATTATTTGTCGTGATCAGCGGCCTCGGCGCATTGAACGGTTGGACTTTGCTGGTCGGCCAGTTGACCCGATCCATGGCAGACAACGGCGTGTTGCCAAGCATGTTTTCGCGCAGCAATCGCGGCGGTGCGCCGGTGACTGCATTGATCGTCACCGGGCTGTTGGCCAGCATCATGGTACTGATGAGCTACAGCCGATCCCTGGTCGATGGGTTCACCTTCCTCACCAAAGTGGTGACCGCGGCAAACCTGCCTTTGTACCTGTGCTGCGCCCTGGCGCTGGCGGCGTTGTGGCGTCGCGGTGATCGCACACTACTGCGCGAACTGCTGATGATCTCCACCATCGGCGTGATCTATGTGTTATTCGCTTTCCTGGGCCTCGGTCTGGAACCGTTCATGCTGGCGCTGGGGCTTGCCGCGGCCGGTTTGCCGCTGTATTTCCTGATGCGGCGTCACAACGGGGTCGCGCGGCGATAAGGACGCAGAGAACTGCACGTCTCGCCTCCAATCTTTGAATCGATGACTATCTCTGTGTGCGCTTGGTCGCGACGCGCTATCTTGGTGCTGTGAAGCGCATCGTCTTGGACAAGTTCCACCAACTGTCAGGATCAAACCGGCGTGATCGCCGGATTCCTCGTTCTGACTTACACAATCCCTAGGGAACCTCTAGAAACCCCCTGCGCGGTTCGAGTGCAAGGCGCACGGAGCGCAGGAACCGCAGTGTACATTGGGGTACATGAGGATTCCGAGCACCGCGCAACGCAGCAATCGGATCGCGCAGGGGGTTTCTAGAGATTCCCCCAAGTTATGGCCGCCTCCAACCTCGAACATTGACAACGGCGTTGCCCAACGTTGCGCGAACCCGCTATAAGCAATTCGTGCGACGATGGCGGCAAACGAGCGAGCGTCTTCGCAACTCGATGTCACCGGCATTGGTCGGATTAAAGCCGTCGCGAGGACTTCGCGACGCCCAGTTGTCCGGTTGCGGTGAAGCAAAACGCTCCGCGCCCCACTGATCCCGCACACGCGATACTCGCGAGAACGCTCACTAGGGATGGTCTGAACAAGTCACCAGTTCGTCTTCGCCGCACTGCTTATTGCTTGCCAAACCCGCAAAAATCTGCGGTTTTTCGCCCCCTGACTCAGGGGGCTATCGCGGCTCCGGACTTGTTCAGATGTTCCCTAGTACCGAACCGGCACGCACACTGACCTTGAGTTTCAAAACCAGAATGCGAAAGCGTCGACGTCGCCTGTGGCGAAACCCCGATAAAAGTTGACATACCC